>Ga0134128_10005185_pt1 | contig 15836 bp, 10 predicted proteins | sample KB31754_FD_96462 | JGI IMG/M metagenome (GOLD analysis project Ga0134128, IMG submission 96462) | Terrestrial soil microbial communities with excess Nitrogen fertilizer from Kellogg Biological Station, Michigan, USA - KB3-175-4 | ecosystem: Environmental > Terrestrial > Soil > Unclassified ...
CCCCGTTCGCCGACACGGCGCCTCTCACGTTCGCCTCGTCTTCGGCCTGCGCGGCGCCGCCCTTCGAGGGGGCGGCCGGCGGCGGCATCCCGGGCAGGTTGCGTGCCGGCACGGCAGCGGCCGTCGCGGGCTTGGCCGCCACCGCCGGCTTGGCCGCCACGTTGGTACGCGTGGTCGCGGCAGGAACGGCTTTGCTCGCCGCCGCCTTCGGCTGCTCGTCGCGCGGCGCGGACGGCTTGGCTTCAGCGGCCGGCGCGCTCGGTTTCGCCGCTGGCGATCCCGCCGGTGCCTTGGCGCCCGAGCTCGTGTCGGGCGCCGCGGGGTCGTCTGAATCGCGCTTGCGAAGTCGCGAGAAAATGCTCATGCGCCCTCCCTCGTTCGCGGCTGGCGTCGCCACGCCTCTCCGGGCGGTCTCGTCATCGGCCAGTCGCCGGCGCGACTTGAAGCGGTTTCGATTCTTACCTGTGGGCGCTGCTGCGACCCGCGACGGCGTGCGCGAGATTGGTCCCCATCATTACGGATCGATCAGGAATCGTTCGCGCACGACGGCGAAAATCGCGCCGCGGCCGGGCCCGATCGTATCGCGTCGCGCCTCAGCGGCTCGCGTCGTGGGCGCCATGCCGGCGAGCGGAACGCCCAGCGCCGGCAGGTCGACGAGCGCGCCTTGCTGGCGACGGTGGCGGTCAGGCGGAGGGCTTGGACGTCGGCGCGGCGGCCTTCGGCGCGGTGGGCTTCGGCGTGGCTGCCTTCGGCGCAGCGGCGGGCTTCGCGGCGCCGGTCGCCTTGGCGGCCGCGGCGCGGGCGGTCTTCCCCTCGGGCGAATTGTAGGCGCTGCGGTACTCGTGGCGGCGCTGGCGGTGGGCCGCCTGGGCAGCGGTGGTCGGTCGGTTGCGCTTGCTCATGGTGGGGGGACATTACCAGCCGCGTCGGCCGCCGTCGATCGTCCCGACCTGGCGTCGGGCGGCTACTTCGACTTGCCGCGATCTCGTGGCCCGCGCCCCTTGCCGTGGGGCTGCCGCGGGCCGTGCGGGACGTGCGGTCGCGGGGCGTGAGGAGGCTTGGGGTGGAACGGCTTGCTCGGCGCGTGCCGGGCGGGGGGGCGGTCGCCGCCGCCCGTGTGGACCGGGCGCGCATCGGCGCGGGCGATCACGACGTGGCGCGCACGCGGATCGAGCTCGGCCGAGGCTTCGGCGAAATCGCGGGCGGCCGGGCCGGCGATTTCGAACGTCGTCTCGCGCCGCGCGATGCGGATGGCGCCCACCTCGCGTCGGGTGACGCCGCCGCGCCGGCAGATGAGCGGCAAGAGCCAGCGCGGGTCGGCCTGGTCGTCGGCGCCCAGGTTGATCTGAAACACGACGGCGTCGCGGGACAGCTCGGCCCGGTCGCGGGCCGGAGGCCGTGACCGGGGCTCCGCTTCCGGGCGCGGCGGGGCGATCTCGGTCAGGGGCTCGCCGACGGGAAGCCGGGCGAGCTCGCGGAGCAAGAGCCGTTCGATCAGCGCCGAGGGCGAGAGGCGCGCCTCCAGCCGGCGCGCCAGGTCCCGCGCGTCGTCCGCGGGGCCCGCGTCGGCGGGGGCGGCGGCGAGCTCGTCGGCCAGACGTTCGCGCGCAGCCGCGGCGATGGCCTCCCGCGTGGGGACCGGCGTCCAGGCCGGGCGCACGTGGGCGGCGGCCAGCAGTCGCTCGGCCTTGCGGCGCTCGGCGGGCGTGGCGATCACCACCGCGGTCCCCTTGCGTCCGGCCCGCCCGGTCCGACCGCTGCGGTGGGTGAGCGACTCGGCGTTGAGGGGGAGATCGGCGTGGACGATCAGGTCGACGTCGGGCAGGTCGAGCCCGCGGGCCGCCACATTGGTGGCGACCAGCACGCGGGCCTCGCCGCGCCGGAGCCGATCGAGCGCCCGATCCCGCTCGGCCTGCGCGCGCTCGCCGGAGATCGCCGCTGCCGCGAAGCCCCGCGTCGTCAGCGCCGCGTGCAGCGCCGCCACCCCCTCGCGGGTCGTGCAGAAGACGATCGCGCGCGGGCTGTCGGCCGCGCGCAGCACGTTCACCACCGCGGCGCGCCGATCGGCGCCGGCCACCAAGTGGCCGCGGTAGGTGATGTCCTCGTGCGCCGCAGGGGCGCCGGCGGCGCGGCGGGTGTCGAGGGCGACGGCGTCGCGCTGGTACTTGCGGGCCAGCGCCCGGATCTCGGACGGCAGCGTCGCCGAGAGGAGCAGCGTCCGCCGCTCGGCGGGCGCTGCCTGCAAGAGCGCCTCGAGGTCGTCGCGGAACCCGAGGTCGAGCATCTCGTCGGCCTCGTCGAGCACCACGACCGAGAGCCGGCCCAGCGCCAGCCGTTCCCGGCGGAGCAGATCGAGCAGGCGCCCCGGCGTGCCGATGACGACGTCGACACCCCGCTCGAGCGCCCGCAGATCGCCCCCCACGGGGGTGCCGCCGGTGAAGGACGCCAGCCGCAGCGTCGTGCCGGCCAGTAGCCAGCCGAGCTCGCCGCGGACCTGCGTGGCCAGCTCGCGCGTCGGCACGATCACCAGCGCCGCGGGCGTGCCGCTCGGGCGTCCGTGCGGTCCAGGCGCGGGCAGCGCGCCCTCCGCCGATGCCCCTCCGAGCAGCGTTTGGGCCAGCGCCGCGCCAAACGCCACGGTCTTTCCCGAGCCGGTCTGCGAGGAGACCAAGAGGTCACGGCCGGCCACGGCGGGATCGAGCACCGCTGCCTGGACGCCAGTGGCGGTTCCGTAGCCGCGCGCGGAGAGGGCCGCGGCGAGCGCCGGCGGCATGGGCAACTGGTCGAACGTCATGCGGCACGATGTCTACCGCACTTTTACCGTCGTGTTCTCACTGGCAGACACCGACGCCGCGATCGCCGCAACGCCGGGCGGCCGGATTTCCGCCGCCCGGGTGAGACCCTCCCGGACCTGTCCCTACTGCAGGGCGCAGCCGGGCTCGACGCAGCTCGAAGTACCGAGCGCGCTACACGCCGTGGGCGTTCCGCTGCAGGTCGTTCCCGTCGACCAGTTGCAGTCGGCCTGCAGGCTGCAAGTGTACTGGTCGAGGATCGTGCTGCACGAATCGGGCGTCCCCAAGCAACCGTAGTAACTGTCGTAGTAGTAACACCCGGGGGTGTCCTCGCATTGGAGGCCGTAGTCGTAGAAGTAGTTGTAGTCGAAGCAGGTGTAGTAGCGGGTCCCGGTGCAGCTGCCCGTTCCGGAGCCGAGGCAGCCGGGACATTGCACGCTGCCGCATCCGTAGGTCGCGCCGCACGTCGCGCAGCTGTAGAGCGGGGTGCCGGCGCACTTCGTGCCGCTCGACCCGCCGGTGCCGAGGGCGCCGCCGGTGCCCTTGATGCCGCCGGTGCCGAGGGCGCCACCGGTGCCCTTGATGCCGCCGGTGCCGCCAGTGCCCTTGATGCCGCCGGTGCCGAGCGAGCCGCCGGTGCCGAGCGAGCCGCCGGTGCCGAGCGAGCCGCCGGTGCCGAGCGAGCCGCCGGTGCCGGTGCTGCCGCCGCTTCCCGTCATCGCGACCGGGAACCCGTTCTGCCGAAGGGGCGGGGAGAGCGAGACCGGGTTCTTGCAGCAGAGCTGTCCCGGACAGTCATTGCTGCTCTTGCAGCTCTTCCGGCAATTCGTGCTGCAAAGGCCGTCGCAACAGAGCTCGCCCGCGCCGGTGTTGCAGTCGGTCGACTGCGAGCAAGCCTTCGGGCATGGATACAGCGACGGCGAGAGGCAGAGGCCCGACGCCGTGATGGCAGGATCGAGCTTGGCGACGGTGGTGCAGCAGATCTCGCCGAGGTTGCCGTTGCAGTCGGACCCGCTGGCGCAGGTCTTGGGGCACTGGTCTTGGGGAAGGCAGACGCTGGTGGCGTAGATCCCACAGCACTTCTCGCCCGTCTGGCAGTTCGAGTCGCTGCTGCAGGTCCGTACGCCCTCGTCCGGTGTCGCGCAGAACTTCGCGTCGATGTCGAGGGTCAGGGACAGGCAGGCCTGCCCCTGCGCAGCGTTGCAGGTGGTGTCGGTCGTGCACGTGCGTGGGCACTGGGCGGCCGCCAAACAGGCCTTGCCGACGGACGGGACGTCGCAACAGAGCTCGCCGGTCGTCACGTCGCAGTCGTTGTCGACGTTGCAGTCTTTGAGACAGGTGTCTTCACAGTATCCGGTACCCGGAGCCGGACCGTTGCCACCACCCTTGCTTCCGCCGCAGCTCAACGAAATTGCCAGCAACATCAAACCAAGCCGCCGACCAAACGCGCTCACGTTCATCCCAGTCTCCTTCCGGCCAGTCCCCTGATGGCCGTGCGGCCTCTCACGGTATAGAGGTTTTTGCGGGGCCGCAATATGTTTGCGACGGGTTGGTCGCACGCCGCGTCGCGCGGGGCGGCACCGCGCGCTCGTCGGGCATCGATGCTGGCGATCGGCGCCGCGTGCCTCGTGGGGAGGATGGTTTTTCGCCGGCCTCTATCGGTCCGACTCGGTCATCTGGGCATCGCGGGATGATATACTCGGTGAATAACTTTTCGTGAGGGGGCCTCATGAAGCGCGTGGTTCTGAGATTGGCATTGTTGTTCCTTGGTCTCACCGGCTGTCCGTCCAGCACGTCGATGTGCGAGAAGGCCGTCGACAACATCATGGCCAGGTGCGGGACCTGCTTCGCGACCTCGTCGTCGCTGGGGAGCTCGAGGGGGAGCGCGGGCTGCAAGCAGGCGCTGATGGGCATGTGCGGTTCGGGGAGCGCGTCGTCGGCGAGCTCGTCCAGCTCGTCCAACCCCAGCGCCTTCCTGGCCTGCGTCGCCAGCGCGACCAACTGCGACGGCATCCTCTTGTGTAACTAGCGGCCGCCGCCGCGGTCTCCAGTCGGACGCCCGGTGAGGCTACGTTCCAGGGTCGCGCTCACGCTGGCCACGCTCGGCGTGTTGGTGGCCATCGTCCGTGCCTGCCTTCGACCCGCCGCGCAGCCCCAGGTTCAGCAGCGGCCGGTGAGCTGCGCCCCCGCGCTCGCCCCGCGGGTGGCGCTGGTGGTGGTCGACGCCCTCCGGGCCGACACGTTCTTCGGCGACGCCTTCGCCTCCTTCCGCCGGGCCCATCCGGGGGCGGCGACGGGGCTGGTCCACACCAGCCCGGTGAGCATGAGCACCGCCGGCGTCCGTTCGATGGCCACCGGCACCTTCCCCGATCTGTTCGACGTCCTCCACAACTGGGACAACGTCGCCTCGGAGCTGCCGAGCGTTCCCGGCCTGGCGCGCGCCGCCGGCCGGGACACCGAGCTCTTCGGCGACAGCATCTGGCGTGAGCTGTTTCCCGGCGCCTTCGTCGTCGCCGAGACGGAGGTGAAGGTGCCGCGCATCATCTTCTACCTGCGCGCCGAGACGTTGGTGGACGAGACGCGCGTCAAGCGCCTGGCCGACCGACTGCGAAATCGCGCGCCGCCGGACTTCCTGGTCCTTCACCTGGTCGGGCTCGATCACGCCGGTCACCGGCGCGGGGTGAAGTCGGCCGCCTACGCCGACATCGCGCGCCGAACCGTCGCCCACATCGAGAACATCGTCGGCCTGCTGCCCGCGGACACGACCGTCGTGCTCACCTCCGATCACGGGGCCACCGATTCGGGCGGCCACGGCGGCGCCTCCGAGGTCGAAACGACCGCCCCGCTGTTCGCCTTCGGCCCGGGCATCGCGCCCGGCGCTCGGGTGAACATCAATCAGATCGATCTCGCGCCGACGCTCTCCTGCCTGCTGGGACTGCCGTTTCCGGCGAGCTCGCTGGGTCGCCCGACGGTGGAGCTGTTCGCCGAGCCGGCACCGGCCGGACTGGCCCGCTTGCGGGCGGGCCTGTCGGAGGTCGAGCAGGCCTGGGCCAAGCCGACGGGCCTGGCCGGCGACAGCGACAGCGACAGCGGAGCGGGTGCCCCCGGTGCCGGCCGGCCCGCGCTCGACGCGCGGTTCTCGGCCATCCTCGCGGCCTACACCCGTAACGTCGCGCGGACGCGGGTACCCGTCGCGCTCTGGGGGTTGGTGCTGCTGGTGTCCCTGATTGCGCAGATGGGTGCGGGGCAGATGCCGCGCCGGTCGGCGGCGGCCGTGGCGGTGCTGCTCGCGGTGGGCGTCGTTCTGACCGCCGTTCCCGGTCGCTGGTCGTTGCCGGGGCTCGGTCTCTGTCTCGGCGGCGCGCTCGTCCCAGCTGCGCTGGCCGAGTGGGAGCGCACGCGGTTCTCCTCGCTCGTCCACCGGCTCTGGTTCCTGAGCGCCGCCGCCACCCTGCTCCTGGCGCGGGCCCGCGACCACCAGGGGCGACGCACGACGCTCCTCTTTGGATCCCCTTCGGATCTCCGCTTGGTCCTGGGCGGAGCGGCGCTCTGTCTGGTGCTCCGCGCGCTCGAACGGCGGGTCCGGGCGCGCACCGGAGAGCGCGGTTCCACCCTGATGCTGCCGATCGTCTTCCTCGCGGTGATGGAGGGCGGCGATGCGTCCATCGGGATCGGGAACGGGTTTTTCACCACCTGGCTGCTCTGGGACGCGCTCGAAGGCTGGTGGGCGCGGCAGGACGGTCGATCGTTGCGCGCGATGGGGGCGCTCGCGCAAGGCGCGCTGCTCGCCCTCTACCTGGTGCCGCAGCGCTACCTCTGGCGGATCCACGATGCCTCCGCGGCGACAGCGGTGGGAGGCGTCGCCGCGCTCGTCGCTCTCTGGCTGCTGGGGCGGCGAGTGGCCGTCCGCCGGCGTGCGCTCGCCATCCTCGTCTTCCCGGCCATCGTTCTGGGGGTCGAGCTCTTGCGCCGAGGCCCCCTCGGTGAAACCGCCGTGGAGACGGGTTTGGCGCTGCTGCTCGCGACCCTCGTCGGTCTGGCCGTCGTCGCCTGGCGGCGGGGGGACGCCTCGGCGCGAACCGCGGCGGTCTGGGGGATGGCGTGCGTGCTCGTCACCCTCTGGTGGCTCCTGTCGACGGCCCCGCAGCGCCTGGTCATCGGCCTGGCGGTGGTGGCGCTCGTCGCCTTCGTCCGCGCGGCCGGTCGGGTCTCAGCGCCCGTTGTCGCCGGAGCGCTGATCGGGTTGGCGCTGGCCCTCTGGCGCTGGGGGCTGGTCGGGCATTTCGAAGGCGAGTTCGGCTTCGGCTCGCTGGAGATCTCCCTGGCCTACGTCGGCAACCCGGGCCGTCACGCGCCCCAGGGCGCCCTGACGATCATCCTCAAGGCCTGGTTGCCGCTGGCCGTCGCGGCGGCGGCGCTCGCCAGCGAAGAGGACGGCGGTCGGGCACGCGCCGTCTTGCAGGCGACGGCGTTCGTCGTGGGGGCGCGGATCGTCCACCTGGCGCTGGCGACGGCCTTCAACCCGGATTCGTTCTACACCATGCATCGCATCCTCGGAGAGCTGACCCATCAGGTCGTCCTGCTGCTCGGAATCGGCCTCTGCTCGGGGATCGCGGCCACGCCGAGCGAGCGGCGTCTTGAGCTCACTCGGTCGCTGGGGGGGCCGCAGCCTGGGACCACCTTCTCAGAGGGCGGCTGAGAGAGTACAAGGTTGGCGATGACCGTTCTCCGGCAGCCTTCTCTCCTGATCCTCGCGGTCATCGTGAGCGGGCTCGGTCTCGCGTGCGGGGGAGGCGGGGGCGGGACGGGCGCGACCGGCGGTGGTGCGGGCAGCGGGGGCCAAGGGACGGGCGGCTCGGGGCCACAGAAGTGGGTGGGGACCTGGACGGGCGCGCCCTATGTCGACACCAACGCGAGCAACGCCCCGCCGATCCCGCTGGCGAACAGCGTCGTCCGGCAGGTCACGCACGTCTCGCTGGGCGGCAGCCAGATCCGCGTGCAGTTCTCGAACCTGGATGGCGAAGGACCCCTCGTCATCAACGCGGCTCACGTCGCGCTCTGCGGCGCGGCCGCCGGTGCGAACGTCGACAGCACCGTCGACACCGCGACCGACACGACCCTGATGTTCTCGGGGATGGGCTCGGTGACCGTTGCGGCGGGTGCGGAGGTCTGGTCCGATCCGATCGACTTCGCTCTCCCCGACCAGGGCAACCTGACGATCACGACCGCGCTGGGGAGCGTCCCCACCACCCTGACCCAGCACTCCGGCTCGCGGACGACATCTTACTTCCAGAGTGGCAGCACCACCGTCGATGCGGCCGAGATGGCCTCGGCCACCAAGGCCGTCCTCTGGTTTTTCATCTCGGCGGTCGACGTGATGGCGGACTCCTCGGCGAAGGGGACCGTGGCGATCGGCGACTCGCTCACCGACGGCCGCGGCACCGACACCGACGGGGAGGACCGCTGGACGGATATCCTGGCCGCCCGTCTGCAGGCAAATTCCCCGACCGCCAACGTCTCCATGATGAACGTGGGAATCGGTGGGTCGGCCCTGATCGGAACCGTCGGCACCGCGGCCGAGGCTCGCTTCAACCACGACGTGCTGGGGCAGGACGGCGTTCATGACGTGATCGTGCTCGACGGCGTGAACGACATCGCGGGCGGGGCCACGGTCGCGCAGCTGGAAGGCGGCTACCTGGATCTGATCGGCCGTGCCCACGCGGCCGGCCTGCTGATTTACGGGGGGACCATCACGCCGTTCGGCGGCGATACCAGCGGGACCCCCACGTATTACACCGCCGCGCACGAGATGGTGCGCGAGCAGGTCAACACCTGGATCAAGACCGCCGGCAACTTCGACGGCTACATCGACTTCGATGCGGCGCTCACCGACGGCGGAAATCCACCGAAGATCCAGGCCGCGCTGGCCACGTGGTCCCAGGCGGATGGACTTCACCCGGGTCCCGCGGGCTACCAGGCGATGGGCGACGCGGTCGATCTGACCCTTTTCACCAAGTAGGACCTGCCCGGGTCCCTCATCCTTCTGGCCCGGCTCCCATCGTCTACGGGGGCGCCCCCGAGTCACTCGACCTTCCTGGAACTTCGTTTGCCGCTCGGACGTCGGGCCGCGTCGCGGCGGCGGCCCGCGCGGCGAAACCTCAGCCGCAGCGTCAAGGTCGAGCTCCCTAGATCACGACCAATTAGGGCATATACCTATATGCTCCTAAGGACTCTTGTCTCTTCATGACGCGCAACTCCGTGCTCATCGTCGATGACGATCTCGACATTCGCGAGATCCTCGGCGAGACCCTGGTCGACCGAGGCTTCGATGTCGCGACCGCCGGCAACGGCTTCGAGGCTTTGCGGGCCCTGCGTAGTGAAAGCCTTCGACCTTCGGTCATCCTCCTCGACCTCATGATGCCGGTCATGGATGGGTACGCATTCCTCGAGCAACGGCGCTCGGATCCGGTGCTGGCGTCCATTCCGCTCGCGATCGTCACCGCTGGACACGGCGTCGACCGCCGTCGGCTCGCCGATGATTTGCAAATCATCTCCAAACCGTTTGACGTCCCCCAGCTGCTAGGGATCCTACAGGTGCTCTGTTCGGGTGGTGGGCCCTCGGCATGATGGCGCCGCGCGCCCCCGAAGATCGCTTCGACATCGTGGTGGAGAGCGTCAAGGACTACGCGATCTTCCTGCTCGATTCTGAGGGACACATCGCGACGTGGAACACGGGCGCCAGGCTCATCAAGGGATACACGGCCGAGGAAGTGATCGGCAAACACATCTCGTTCTTCTACACGCCCGAAGACCTCGCCGCCGGCAAGCCGCAGAGGCTGCTGGACGTCGCGCTGAGAGAAGGGCGGGTCGAGGACATCGGCTGGCGGGTCCGTAAGGACGGGGGCCGGTTCTGGGCGGACGTGGTGATCACGCCGACCGCGGACCATGCCGGCGAGCGGGGGTTCGTCAAGGTGACGCGCGATCTGACGCGGCAGAAGGACGCTGAAGCGAAGCTTCGGCGCAGCGAGGAGAGCCTGGCCGCGACGTTGTACAGCATCGGAGACGCGGTGCTGGCCTGCGACGAGCGAGGTCGGATCACCCGGATCAACCCGGTGGCGGAGCGCCTGACCGGGTGGCCGGAACGGGAGGCGGTCGGCCGTCCACTCGAGGAGGTGTTCAACATCATCAACGAGGAGACGCGCGCCCCGGTTTCGAACCCCGTCGTCAAGGTGCTGAAGGAGGGGGTCGTCGTCGGCCTGGCCAATCACACGGCGCTCGTCGCGCGCGACGGGACGGAGCGGCCCATCGCGGACAGTGGCGCGCCCATCCGCGACGCCGAGGGGGTGACGCGCGGCGCAGTGCTGGTGTTCCGGGACGTGACCGAAGAAAGGCGCGCCGCGGAGACGCTCCGCCGGACGCAGGAGGAGGTGCGGCAGAGCGAGGAGAGCCTGAGAGCTACCCTCTACAGCATCGGTGACGGCGTCCTCGCCACGGACGAGCGGGCCCGTGTGACCCGAGTCAATCCGGTGGCCGAACGTTTGACGGGGTGGCGGGAGAGCGAGGCGCGCGGCCATCCGATCGAGGAGATCTTCGACATCGTCAACGAGAAGACGCGCGCCAGGGCCGTCAACCCGGTCGCCCGCGTGCTCGCCGAAGGGGTCGTGGTGGGCCTGGCCAACCACACCGCGCTCATTTCCCGCGACGGCTCCCAGCGGCCCATCGCCGACAGCGGCGCGCCCATCCGCGACCTCGCGGGGAAACCGAGCGGGGCGGTGCTGGTGTTCCGAGACGTCACCGACGAGCGGGCGGCCGAGGAGGCGCTCCGTCAGAGTGAAGAGAAGCTCCGGTTGATGATCGCGAGCGTGCGCGACTATGCGTTCTACATGCTCGATCGGGAGGGGCGCGTGGCGAGCTGGAATCCCGGCGCCGAACGAATCAAGGGCTACCGCCCGGAAGAGATCCTGGGCCAGTCGTTCTCCCGCTTCTTCACGCCCGAGGACGTCGCCCAACAGAAACCGGCGCGCGAGCTGGAGATCGCGGCGGCCGAAGGCCACTTCGCCGAAGAGAGCTGGAGAGTCCGCAAGGATGGGTCTCGCTTCTGGGCCAGCGTGGTCATCACTCCCATCCGCGATCCTTCGAACCACCTGATGGGGTTCGTCAAGATAACCCGCGACATGACCGAACGTCGCAATGCAGAAGACGAGCGATTGAGGTCGATGCAGGCTGCGGAGGCCATCCGGCTCCGGGACGAGTTTCTGTCGATCGCCTCGCACGAGCTCAAGACCCCGCTCACCGCGCTGCAGCTGCAGTTGCTGAACATTCAGGAACAGGCAAAAACTGACGACCCGAGGCTGGAGCGGAACATGGATCGGGCGCGCCGGCTGGCGGCGCGGCTCGGCCAGCTCGTCGAGGCGCTGCTCGACGTCTCCCGCATCGCCACCGGCGGGCTCAAGCTGAACCTCGAGCCCTTCGATCTGAGCGATGCCGCCCGCGAGGTCGTGGAGCGGCTCGGCGACTCGGCGACGGCTGCGGCGTGCGAGCTGTCGCTCCGGAGCGCCGGCCCGCTCCAGGGCCGGTGGGACCGCCTGCGGATCGATCAGGTGTTGATGAACGTGATCGCGAACGCCATCAAGTACGCCGCTGGACAACCGATCCAGGTGTCCTTGACGTGCGAGTCGGACATCGCGGCCGTCGAGGTCCGGGACGGTGGGCCGGGGATACCGACCGGCGAGCTCTCACGCATCTTCGAACGTTTCGAAAGAGCAGCCTCGGCCCGCCATTACGGCGGCATGGGTCTCGGGCTCTACGTGGCCCGGCAGATCACCGAGGCGCACGGTGGAACGATCGTCGCCAGCAACCTCCCGGAGGGCGGCGCGTGCTTCAGGATCAGCCTACCGCTCGATCCACAGAGCGAGTGAAGGCCGCCGGCTTAGGCGCGGCCCGCCAGCCCTGGGGAGGTCGACTTCACTCCTCGCCCGCGCGTGCCTTGCGCCCCACCACGGCGATCCCCGCGATGCGGCCGAGCTCGCGGTGTATGCGCGCGACGCGCTCGACCTGCCCCTTGGCCGGGAACCGCTCGTAGAACCCCTCGCTGCGGAACGTCCTGACCTCGGCCGCCCAGGGAGAGAGCTTGCGCTCCCAGCGCTTGACGCGCCCCTCCTCGGGCTCGGCGTCGGCGTGGGCGAGATCCGCACAGACCCGCAGCATCCCTTTCAACGTCACCGGGCGGGTGATCATGTAGCTCGTGCTCCCCCAGGCGTCCCCCCAGACCTTCTCGGCGGCCTTGAGGAAGTCCCGAACGATCGCGTAGAGCCGCGTCGTGAGGGCGCGGGGCGTCCCCTGCTTCTTCAGCGCCTTCCAGTCGGCGGCGACCCAGCGATGGATTTCGTTGAAGAGCTCGGCCTGGAGGATCCACTTCTGCTGCTGACTGCGGCCGCCCAGGCGGTTGATCCGGTAGCGGAGCGGGCTGTCCCCTTCGGCGTAGAGGCGCCCGACCACCTGGGCGGCCAGTCGCTTGTCCGGGGCCGACCAGGACACGCGCTCGTAGAGATCCACCAGGTGGCTCTTGTTGATGCGGGTGGGGGTCGAGTTGATGATCACGAACATCTCGGTCGCGAAGTCCTCGCTCTTGCCGTCGAAGATCACGCAGGGGACGTGCAGCCCGCGCGCATCGTCGGGGCGCTCCTGGCGGAAAAAGTGCAGTGCAGCGAGCCGGTGCTGGCCGTCGATGATCAGGTACTTGTCCCGCGGGCTTTCTAGGTTCCCCACGTTCTCGAATTTGCCCAGCGGCTCGAACCCGAGCTTCTCGGGGGTGAAGAGCAGGACCGTCCCGGGGATGGGGGGTTGGCTGACGGCGGTCTCGTAGAAATTCTTGATCGCCGCGACCTTGGCCTTGGAGAGATCGCGTTGGAACGCGGTGTCGGTCCGCTCGATCCGGGAGATGAACTGCGCGACGTCGTCCGCCGCGTCGACCTCGGCTGGTGCGATCTGTCCCTCCTCCGCGTAGAACCGGCTGATGAACTGGACCTTCTCCAGCAGGTCCTCGGTGGGGTACGACACAAAGTAGAAGACGCTGTCCTTCTGCCGGACCTGGGTGGCGAGCATGCGAGGATGTTAACCGCAAGCTGCCGGAGACGTCACCCGACGCCCCCGGAGCCTCAGGAGCCGGAATTCCCCGGTCGTCCAGGGACTACGCCCGTCGCCTGAGCACCACCACCGTCAGGTCGTCCCGCTGACTGACTTGCCAGCGCGCGACGGCGTCGATCAGGCGATCGCGAAGCTCGGGGACCGGCAGGGCGTGGCTGCGCTCCACCTCCGCGCACAGGCGGTGGATCCCGTACATCGTGCGCGCTCCGTTCATCGCCTCGGTGATCCCGTCAGTGGACAGCACCATCGTGTCCCCCGGCGCGAGGCGCAGCGTCGAGTTCACGGCGAGTTGCGCGATCGACGGCATCAGACCCAGCCAGGGGCCGGGGGTGGCGATCCTCTCGCACCGCTGTTCGGCCTCGCGCCAAACGACGATGTCTTCGTGCGCGCCCGCGAAGGTCACCGTGCCGTCGCGATCGAACCGGAACAGCGTGTAGGTGACGTGCTGGTCCTGCTTGAGCCGTCGCTGAATGTTCTCGTCGAGCATGGCGTTCAGGGCGACGAGATGCTCGCCGGGGAGCGCGTCGGGCCCTTTGTGCACCAGCGCAGCGGTCGCGCTCTGAACCATCAGCATGACGATCCCCGCCGGCAGACCGTGGCCGGCGACGTCGCCCACGCCCACCCAGCACCCGCCGGCCACCGGGATGAGGTCGAAGTAGTCGCCCCCCACCTCCGAGGCCGGCAGCATTCGCGCCGCGATCTCGAGACCGGGGACGTCGAAGGTGGAGGGGAGGATCGAGGTCTGGAGGGTCGACGCGATGGCCATCTCCTCCTCCAGCCGTTGCTTGACCGCCGCGTGCTCGCGCGCCTCTCGCAGGTCGTCGGTCATGAGGTCCATCGCCCGGGCGAGCGCGTCGACCTCGACGATCCGCGCGGGCGGCGCGCGCTCGTCGAGGCGGCCGGCCGCGATCGCCCGCGTCAGCGCCACCAGGCGCTCGATGGGTCGCGACAGCCGCCGCGCCGCGAGCGCCGCCCAGGCGAAGCCGAGCACGAGCGCCGCGCCGAGCGTCGCCAACAGCAGCCGCAACAAGCGGTACGCCGGCGCCAGGGCCGCGTCGAGCGAGCCGGCCACCACGTAGCGGAGCTGCTTGGTGCCGTTGTATCCGGGCACGGGCGCCGCCAGCGCCATCACGCGTTCACCGCCGAGCCTCAGCTCGCTCACCCGCCCACCGGCGAGCGGCAACGTGGCGAACGCGCTGGCAGCCGCGGCGTACTGCCGGGGAGAGGCGGCGACCACCCGTCCACCGTCTTCGACGACGACGTCCATCCCGGTCTGCTGGAAGACGGCCTCGGCGACCCCGTCGTCCAGCGCGAAACCGGTGACCACGACGCCGACGGTTTTGGCGCCGAGGGTCATGGCCACCGCCTCTACCTGGTACGCCCGCCGGTCGTCCGTCCAGGCGCCCGAACCCTCGCCGCCGGCCAGCGCCGCGGCGACCATCGGCAAATGGCTCAGGTCGGTCTCGGGGGCACCCATGTTTGCGAGATCGATCCGCAAGCGCCCCCTGCCGTCGGTGATGATGAAGACGTCGCTCCGGGTGAGCTTACGCAGATCGCGTGCCACGTCGGCGAGCGTGGCGGTCGAGACGTTCTCGGTGTTGACCACCGCCTTCAGCCGCGGTTCTTCCGCCATCACGCGCGCCTGGGCCCGAATCAGGGAGCGGCGGTAGGCCCCGACCTCTTCGAACACCCGCTGGGTGCGCTTCAGCGCATCGGCGACCTCCTGACGGGCGGCGCGCCGGAGGACGAAGCCGGTCGCAGCGATCGCCAGGATCAGGGCTCCGGCCACCACGGGCAGCGTGCCCAGAATCAGGGAGTTTCGCAGCTTCATGATCCGACCAATGCTGCTTCGCTTCGGCGCCGCCGGAAGGCAACCGCGAGCGGATGGGATCTCGGTCGTGCGCGCTCGAACCTTGAACGTTCGCGGCGCAGTTACAGGTATTGGTACGGAGCCCGAATCGAAAACGATTTTGCGCTGGTTTAGCTTGCAGCCTGGAGCGGACTTCGAGCGAAGCGCCCGCGCATCGTCACTGAATTCCCTGCGCGCGCAGGATGATTTCCTGGACGGCGCAGGAGCGTCCGTCGCTGGAGGGGACCGGAACGGAGACGTAGTCGTCCTGGCCACGCATGGCGAGCTTGCAGTCGCCCGCGTCGGGCGCGCCGAAGGTGATCGTGCTGTTGGTGAAGACGACCTCGGAGACCGGCACCGACGAGTACTCCTCGATGACGAAGTAGGCGAGGTTCTGGGCCTGGTTCATCATGTCGATGCTGTAGCTGACGGATTGACCGGTCTGCACGTCGGTCACGGTCTGGGTCCAGATCGTGCCCGCCAGCGCGATGTCCATGTTCAGCGTGTCTCCAACGTCGACGGACATGACTGGACCGCCCTGGCAGCCGGTGTACCCGGGATCGCTGCCGAACGTGTTGACGTACTGCCCGGAGATCCACCACGTCGAGTAGGCACGCGGCTGTTTACCCGGGGCGCACGACGATCCCCAGGTCAGCACCGGCTGCAGAACGCCATTGTTGATGGGATCGAAGTTGGCCCCGTTCGGATCGAGACCGGGCCAGAGGAACAACGTCCCCGCCGGGGGCGGCTCGGGCGGCACGACCATCGTGGTCTGCAGGCGAACGATCTGATTGTTCGAATTGGCGGAGATCAGGACGGTTCCATAACCCGTGACGCGCCCGCCGGGCGCCTCGGGTCCAAGGCCCCCCACACCGCCGTTGCCCGATTGACCACCCGCTCCGGCATGCCCGCCCGTGCCGCCCGCTCCGGCGGCTCCGCCTGCGAGGGCACCAATCGCCGCACCTTTGCCGCCGCCGGCGATCGCGCCGATGATGGCGCCGGCCAGCGCGCCACCACCCACCATGGTTGCCGTTTTCTTGTTCGCCCCG
>Ga0134128_10005187_pt1 | contig 15827 bp, 13 predicted proteins | sample KB31754_FD_96462 | JGI IMG/M metagenome (GOLD analysis project Ga0134128, IMG submission 96462) | Terrestrial soil microbial communities with excess Nitrogen fertilizer from Kellogg Biological Station, Michigan, USA - KB3-175-4 | ecosystem: Environmental > Terrestrial > Soil > Unclassified ...
TTCACTGGATGGGTGAGTGTCGAGTATGAAGGCGGTTTGTTCAAAATGTATACGAAAGACGCGAAGTACCTGGATGATTATGCCGGAACCACCGCCACTAAAAAACTCGTAGAAAAAGCCGGACTATGCAGCTAATACAATCTTCAACCGTGTATGATGTGGTCATCATCGGCTCGGGAGCCGGTGGCGGCATGGCCGGTTATGTACTGGCGAATGCAGGCATCAAAGCGTTGATGCTCGAAGCGGGCCCCTTCTTTGATCCGGCCAGGGACTCGCAGCAGTTGAAATGGTCGTATCAAAGTCCCCGCAGGGGTGGCAATGCCACGCGGGCGTTGGGGGATTTCGATGCAGCATATGGCGGCTGGCAGATCGACGGGGAGCCGTATACGCAAAAAGACGGATCGGAATTTCAGTGGTTTCGGGCCAGGATGCTTGGCGGGCGAACCAACCACTGGGCACGTATCGCCTTGAGGATGGGTCCTAAGGATTTCAAATGCCGCACCAGTTATGGCGTCGGCGACGACTGGCCGGTCGCCTATGAGGAGATCAAGTCTTATTACGATCGCGTGGACAAGCTCATCGGCGTATATGGTTCTATGGAAGGCCTGGAGAATGACCCCGACGGCATCTTTCTGCCGCCGCCCAAACCACGGCTCAACGAGCTGTTCGTCAAAAAAGCGGCCAAAGGATTGGGCATTTCCGTGATCCCGGGACGTGGCGCCGTGATGACGGCACCGTTGCCGGGTAATACGGACAGGCAGGCCTGTTTTTTCTGTGGACAGTGTAACCGCAGCTGCAAGATCTATGGCGATTTCTCTTCGTCTTCCTGCCTGGTGATCCCGGCCATCAAGACCGGGAATCTCACGGTGAAGACGGGCGCCGTGGTGCGGGAAATTCTCACCGACCCGAACGGGTTGGCTACGGGCGTCTCCTATATCGACAAGGACGACATGCAGGAATACCGGGTAAAGGCCAAGGTCGTGATCCTGGCTGCGAGTACCTGTGAGTCCGCACGGATATTACTGAATTCAAAGTCATCTGTTCACCCGAATGGACTGGCCAATGCCAGTAACGCCGTGGGCAAATATCTGCATGACAGTACGCAGGGCGGTGGCGCGGCCATGCTGCCGCAGTTGTTGGGAAGACCGCGGTTCAATGAGGATGGAGTGGGCAGTCTGCATCTCTATGCCCCCTGGTGGCTTGACAATAAGAAACTGGATTTTCCGCGAGGGTATCACCTCGAAGTCTTTGGCGGCATGTGGATGCCCAGCTATGGGGGTTATTTTGGATTCGAAGGGCAGATCGTCCCGTATCTCAACGGGTATCTACCCGGACCCGATGGAAAGCCAAAGGATGGCGGCGGTTATGGGCTTTCGTTAAAAGAGGATTATCGCCGGTTCTATGGCACCATGGCAGGTGTAGGCTGTCATGGAACGGCTACTGCGCGGGAAGACAACTATTGCGAGATCGATCCGGGAGTGGTAGACAAATACGGTATCCCGGTCCTGCGTTTCCGGTATAAATGGACGTCGGACGAGATCAACCAGGCTAAGCATATGCAGGAGACTTCGATGGCCATCGTCAAAGCGATGGGCGGTATCTCGCTGGTGCCACCTGCTGGTCCGGAGACCAACTATGGACTGGACAAGCCGGGCAAAGGCATCCATGAGGTAGGCACGGTGCGGATGGGCGATGACCCCAAAAAAGCGCCGCTCAACCAGTGGGGGCAGGCGCATGACTGCAAAAACCTCTTTGTCACCGATGGGTCGGTATTCACGCAACAGTCTGAGAAGAACCCTACCCTGACCATCCTGGCCTTGTCGATGCGCACCACCGAATACCTGATCCAGCAACGGAAACAATTAAATAACTGATCGTATGAACAGAAGAGACAGCTTGCGATTACTGGGCATCGGCACCCTTTCCGCAGGGTCGCTGCTGGAAGGATGCCAGACCAAACCGGCGCCGCTTGCCGATGCGTCACAGGTAGCCGCCGACACCATGGGGCGGCAAGAATTCGAGATCGCCCGGGATAAGGAACTGGCCGCGGCCCACTTTTTCGATGCGCATGAAATGGCTACGATCACGCTGATCGCCGATCTCATCCTGCCGCGCGATGCCAAGAGCGGCAGCGCCACGGATGCAGGTGTTCCGGCCTTTATCGAATTCATCGTCAAGGACGAGCCGATACATCAGCTGCCGATGCGCGGGGGCTTGCGTTGGCTGGACATCCAATGTCTGAACCGCTATGGCAAAGATTTTATCGGCAGTACGCCCGATCAACGGGTTGTCCTGCTCAACGAGATCGCCTATCCGATGAAGGCCAGGCCCGGGATGCAGCAGGGGGTAGCGTTCTTCAACAAGATCAGGGACCTCACGGCGATAGGCTTTTTTACAAGTAAGATGGGGATCGAAGACCTGGGGTATAAAGGCAATAGCCCGGGGAAATGGGAAGGCGTACCGCCGGAGGTGCTGAAACAATATGGATTGGAGAACGTATAGGTCAGGCCGGCCGGCCGCGCTTCAACGTGATCACTGTGATCTCCGGCCAAATGCCCAAACGCCCTGAAAAGGCCAGGAAACCAAAACCCCGGTTGACATAAAGATACCGGTCTTTCTCGTTTGCCAGACCAGCCCAATCGAGGTACCGGTATTGCACCGGGCTCCAACGGAATTTATCCGATTCCACGCCCAATTGCGCTCCATGCGTATGTCCGGATAGCGTGAGGTGTATCGTGGTAGGATGAAACCGGATCTTTTCTTCCCAATGGGTCGGGTCATGTGACAGGCAGATCTTGAAGATTTCCGGGTCGAGTCCTTTTAAGGCTTTGTCAAGGTCCCCGATCTGGATGAATCCCCTGCCCCAGTTCTGTACACCGATGAGCGCCAGCTGCTGACCGTCTTTTTCGAGGAGGACATGTTCATCGAGCAGCAGGCGGTAGCCCAGCGTTTTATGATGTTCTTTCAGGCGTTGGAGGTTATCTGCCTTTTCTTTTTCGCTATCCCACTGAATATAATCCCCATAGTCGTGATTGCCGAGGATCGAGAACTGTCCATAGGGCGCCTTGATCGCACCGAAGCGATCGAGGTAAGGTTCGATCTCCCATGCCACGTTGTTGACCAGGTCGCCGGTGAAGACGAAGAGATCACTGTGCTGAGCCCTGGCGAGGTCGATGCCTTTTTGTACGGCATGGGTATTGTCGAAGCTACCGGAATGGATATCGGAGAGCTGGGTGATGGTAAATCCGTCGAATGCCGGCGGCAGGTCTTCGAAGAAGAGGGTGGTTTTGTGGAGACGATAGTCGTATTTCCCCTTGAGCATGGCATAGAGGAACCCGGTAAAAGGGACTGCGGCGATGAGGACGGCTGCTTCGCTGATGAAACGTCTGCGGGCGGGGAAGAACGGTTCGCCGGGTGTCGCGTTTGAGCGCCGGGTGGCGAGTGCATGGATCAGGCCATAAAAGAACCGGCCGATATCGCCGAGGAAAAGCACCAGGCAAAAGAAGATCTTGGTGAGCAGCAGGGCGAGGAAAAGGCTAAGCACCCATTCGTGGAAGGGGGTCATGCCCTGGGCGGTCCGGAAGCTGCCAAGGCCGGCGACAAAGGTCACGGTGACGCCCAGGGAGACGATGAGATAACCCCAGCGAACCACCAGCCGCCAGCGATCCGATCGCCAGCCGGTGGTGAGGGTCTTCAGGCCGCTGAACACGTACCAATCGAGCAGGAGGGTTACCGCCAGGAAGATCAGGATCAAATTGAGAAAACCATGACTACGCATAGGATCACAATTTACGAATCTCATAATAACAGCCGAGATAGTATCTTGCAGCAAAAAGCTATGAGAATAGCCACCTATAATGTCAACGGCGTCAATGGACGTCTGCCGGTGTTGCTGCGCTGGCTTGGCGAGACCTCGCCCGATATCGTGTGTCTGCAGGAACTCAAGGCGCCGCAGGAAAAATTCCCCGTACAGGCGATCAGGGAAGCGGGATACCATGCGCTCTGGCATGGCCAAAAGAGCTGGAATGGGGTAGCTATCCTTGCGCGATCCGGTGAGCCGATCGAAGTTCGCCGGGGGCTGCCGGGCGACCCGGAGGATATCCACAGCCGTTATATCGAGGCGGAAGTCGACGGGATCGTCGTCGGCTGTCTATATCTGCCCAATGGCAATCCGGCGCCCGGGCCGAAATTCGATTATAAGCTTCGCTGGTTCGAACGGCTTACGGCGCATGCCGCCGGCCTGCTGGCTTCCGGGCGGCCCGTGGTACTTACGGGCGATTACAATGTGATGCCTACGGATATGGATGTATACAAACCCGAGAAATGGGTTGAGGATGCCTTATTCCGGCCGGAAGTACGGGCCGCATTCCACGCGCTTGTGGCGCAGGGCTGGACCGACGCGATCCGGACGCTTTATCCCACCGAAAAGATCTATACCTTCTGGGATTATTTTCGCAATGCTTATGGCCGTGACGCGGGTTTGCGTATCGACCATTTTCTTTTAAGCCCGGCGGTAAGCAAGCGCCTCAAGGCCGGCGGGGTCAATCGTGAAGTGCGGGGCTGGGAAAAATCCAGCGATCATGCTCCGGTGTGGATCGAATTATAAACCAAAGGGCTTTATCCATGTCTGAATCCGTTTTCATTTGGCTCATATCCGTACTTTCTATTGCAGGCGTTATTCTTCGTCCCTTTAAGATCACCGAGGCTGTATGGGCGGTTGCGGGGGCCCTTCTACTGGTCCTGCTGCAATTGATCAGCCCCGCGGATGCCTGGGCGGGTATACGTAAAGGAACGGATGTCTATCTCTTTTTATTTGGAATGATGTTGCTGGCGGAGGTAGCCCGTGAAGAGCGGCTCTTCGATTGGCTGGCAGCCAAGGCGGTGCTGCTTGCCCGTGGGTCGGCCAAAAGGCTTTTTGCGTTGACCTACCTGGTAGGGATCGTCGTGACGGCGTTTCTTTCGAACGACGCCACCGCGGTGGTGCTGACGCCTGCGGTAGCCGCAGCGGTGAGGGCAGCCAAGGTCAGCAAGCCCCTGCCCTACTTACTGATCTGTGCCTTTATAGCCAATGCCGCATCTTTTGTACTCCCTATTTCCAATCCTGCCAACCTGGTGATCTATGGGGCTTCGCTCCCACCCTTGTTGCATTGGTTGCCGCGGTATCTGCTCGCTTCCCTATTGTCGATAGGCCTGACCTATGTATTATTGTTCCGGACGCAAAAAGGGGAGTTGGAGACACCGTTGGAGGAAAGGATCGAATTGCCGGAGCTCTCTTCCACCGGCAGGAGCGCGGCGTGGGGGATCGTCCTTACCGCACTGGTGTTACTGGCTTCCTCGGCCTGGAATATTCCGCTGGGTTTGCCCACGGCGATCACGGGTGTTCTGACCTCGGGATTCGTGCTCGTCAGGGCCAGAAAAACACCCCTTACCATCATCAAGGGGGTCTCATGGGCCGTGTTGCCGCTGGTGGCCGGGCTTTTTATCCTTGTCGAGGCCTTGAATAAAACGGGGCTGATCCGGGTGCTTGCGCAGCTGCTTCAGCAGGCGACGGCGCGTGGCGTAGCCGGAGCGGCCTGGGGAAGCGGGATCGGCATTGCGCTGCTCAGTAACCTGATGAATAATCTCCCTTCCGGGCTTATCGCAGCAGATGCCGTACAGGCGGCACACGTGCCGGAGGTAGTGCGCAGCGCCGTGTTGATCGGTGTAGATCTCGGCCCAAATCTCTCTGTTACCGGTTCGCTGGCCACCATCCTGTGGTTGGTAGCGTTACGCCGGGAGGGTCAGACCGTTAGTGCCCTTGCGTTTCTTAAATTAGGGGTGGTCATCATGCTGCCGGCATTGCTTGCGGCCATTGCAGCCTTATGGATTTAACAGGGTGACAAAACTTTGGCCTTCGACGGTAAAGGTAGCCTGTCCTCCCGAAACGTGCACGGATGGACCCTCCTCGGCTCCCTGCGTCTTGCTGGTCGTATAGCGCCGAAGAAGCTGGACACCGGCAGGCAGACCGGTCAACGTTATTTGGCGGGTAGCGCCGTTGTTGACAATATGGATCGCGTAGCTTTGTTTTTTATTATCGCCCATGGCGGCAACAGCAATGTCCGGCCGGCTGGCACTGATGGGCATCGCGAAGAGGCCCGGCGGTGTCATCCCCAGCTGTTTAAGATTATAGAAACGTTGGGTAGGATGTAACGCACTGGTGTCGCCGAAGATACCGCCGCCGGCCAATAAGGAATAGTCGGAAGTCAATTGCCACTGCAGGATGCTTAGCGGCTGACAGACGGCCAAAAGCCTTGTGTAGAGAGTGATCTCTTTTAACGCATATTCCGGCTCCTGAAAGATAGCCGGATAATTCCAGGCGGCGGCGTCGATGCTGCCTTCACCTACGATCACCGGTACATGCAATTCGCTCGCGGCATCGGCCCATTTTTGCAGCGTAGCGGTGTCGAAGCCCCGCCACGAGTGGAAGGAGATCATCGAGATATAAGGACGGGCGGCGGGATCGTTCATGGCTGGACCTATAAACGACCAGGTGGTCGCATCCGAGTTATCGCCGAGCAGGACGCGTGTATTCAGGCCGCGGGAGGCAAAATAGGCGCCGAGGCCTTTGATCAGTTCATCGTGTTCGAGGGCGGTTTGCCGGACATTGATGCCGAGGTCCGATTCGTTGAACGAGAAATAGCGGACGTCGATCTGGAATTGCTGTTTTAGATAAACGATATAGTCGGCGATCGATTTGTAAATGGCTCCCGTGTTGGCATGATTCAGGGCGTTGCCCCAGATATGGTCGGCCCCGGGTCGCATCCGCAGTGGACCTTCCACCGCCCATTCCGGTGGGAACCAGGCGGAGACGATCACCGGGATCTTTCTTTCGCTCAGGATGCCGGCCATATAAACGGCGCGTTGAACGGCTGGATGCAGTTTGCCTGCCAGCGCGGAGTCGAGGGGATCGCTGTCTTTTACCGGCTGCCAGAAACGCCAGGGCAGCTCTACCCTACCCCAGGTTACACGAAGATGATCCAGGCAATAAGCGACCACCTGGGGATCCGTTTTGGTATTCTGGATGCGAAAATTACCGCCGATGCCATCGAAGGGCCGGCCGGGTTTCGCGGTATTGAGTGACAGGTGGACAGGCTGGTGATCGATGGTGCCGCTGACGGTGATGGTGAGCGTGCGTTGGGACGAGTCACCCTTCCCGAGGTCGCCTGTTGTGATCGGGATATCCGTTTGGAGGTTGGTTCCTTCCATTGTTTCCTGAGCGTGCCCGGAAGAGGCGATCTTCAATATCTGTCGTTTCGATCGTACTATGCTGAAAAAGACGCTTTGATCATGGATATCGGCATGCGCCGTGCAGGTGATGGTGATCCGGGCCGCACCCTTGCCGAGTGCTTCGACTTTTTCCACGAAATAGAGACTGTCGAGATGGGTATAGACGATCCGTGCATTTCCCTGGCGGGTATAGCGGGGGTTTTGCTTTTCTTTAGCCGTCGCAACTGTGTTGCCGTTTGCTTCGGCCAGCCGTAGGCTTGTTTCGAATGGCATGAGCTGACCATCGATACGGATGCCCGTGAGATTCCCCCAGGGTTCGAGTTCGGGCTGAGCGAATGCGGTTACGGTGGCGATGCTTAGAACGAGGAGGAAGATTACGGGTCTCATGCTGCTAAGTTAGTGCGTCAGGAGCTAATACAGTCGTTTATCACCCTTGATCTTCCAGAGATCGAACAAGGCTACGGCCTCGGAAAGGTACTGTTGGTCGAAGGGGATCTTTCTTTTGTCCGCTGGAATATTGATCTCCCGGTAGATCACCGCATCGTCGAAGCCGGCATTGGCGGCCTCATCACGGGTACAGGCGTAGATTACGCGGCGGGGGCGGGCCCAATAGATAGCCCCGAGACACATGGGGCAGGGTTCGCAGGAGGTATAGAGATCGCAGCCCGTAAGCTGGTAGGCACCCAGTTTAGCGCAGGCATCGCGGATGGCCATCACTTCGGCGTGGGCGGTGGGATCATTGGTGGAGGTCACCTGGTTGTGTCCTTTTCCGACGATCATGCCGTCTTTGACGATCACACAACCAAACGGACCGCCGGCACCCTTTTCGACCCCTTCTTTCGCCAGCGCAATCGCTTCCAGTAGAAATTTCCTGTCGTTCTCAGCCATCATTGCACAAAAATAGGAAGAAAGCGGCCTCAGGGCAAACTATCGGATGACGGCACCAGGCGTGCAGAGAGATCCGGGTCGGGCATCGTTCTATCGAACGGGAACATGGGACGCTGGATGCGTTTATACGTGAGATGTTCGATATCCTGGTCGACGCCGCCGGGTGTCAGGGCCATGACCCAGCCTTTGCGCATCGCATAGAGCTCGGGTTCGAGATAACCGATCTTGACGACGATGATATCCGTTTTTCGCGGTTTTAATCCAAGCCTGGTGAAGTCGATCTCTTTGTGATACGGTTTGCGTTTTTGTGTTATGATGATATGGAGGCTTCCGATCTTTATCACGGATTCCACTTCAGCGTCTTTATCGCCGTAGACGATGGATTCGACCGTTCCTTTTATATGGGCCGGCGGCGAAAAGCGGCTGTCGACCTTGGCACCGGCATAGCCATCTACTTTTCCGCCCACGCCCGCCGCGATGGCCCGCTGGATCAACTCCGGACCGGGGATGGAGGCATAGATCAGCGAAGGGCCGTTGGGAGATGCAAATTTCGGATTGGCGAGCAGTTGATTAAGCGTCCAGGTGACGTCCCCCGCGCCACCGGCGGTGGGATTATCGCCCATATCGCTTATGAAAAAAGGATGTTGTTTGCTGGCCAGCGCGCTATCCAGAGCCTCTTTCCAGGGTTTTGTGGTGGCGACGAAGGCATAACCGTCGCGGGCATCCCAAAAACTATGCGCGAGCTTTTCGGCCGCGGCTGTTACTTTTTGTTTGTCGTCGCCGGTGACTAGGACGACCGCATGGTTACGCGGTTCATCGGCCCAGGGATAGCCCACCCAGATACCACCATCGATGATACCGGGTTGAGCGAATGTAGGTTCGATGGCCTTAAAAACGCTTTTAGCCGGTTCGATCCGGGTGCTGGTCTTTTCGCCGGGCAGCAGCACGGGGATGGGAATCCAGGCTTTAAAGGCGGGTTTTCCCTTTCCGCTTTGCAGCCGGTCCAGCAGGTCGGTTATCGCACGCTCTTTGGTTTCCATTGCATCTTCATGTGGGGCTAACCGGTAGTCTGTGATGAAATCGGTGTTAGCCGCCAGGTCCAACGAGACGTTTCCGTGGAGGTCCATCGAGGTGGAGATAATGGTGCCTTTGCCTATGACTTTTCGAATGCGCTTGATAAAATCCCCTTCGGGGTCATCGAGGCCAACGACGCTCATGGCGCCGTGGATATCGAAATAAAGTCCGTCGTAGGGCAGGTATTTTTTCAACGAGTCGAGGGTTTTGTTTACCAGCGACTCATAGGCTTCCCGCGTGACGGCGCCGCCCGGCAGCGAATGACCGACGATGGTCGGTATCCAGGCTGCCTGTTGTCTTATCGGGGAATCCGCCGCCATGAAGGGGTAGACGGAGAACACCGCTGTATCATATTTGGCGTGGAAAGCCGCTTCATCGGTGAGAGCCGGCGAAAAAGTGCTCGATTCGATTCCCAGGCCGGCGATGGCGATGCGGGGTAATTTCTTTTGCGGGGTCTGGCAGGCGAAGACTGCGCAGAGGACGGCGAGGGGAAGCAAACGTTTCATGACTAAATATACTAAAGATTCTCCCGTCGCAGCTTTTCGAGCAGGTGATCGAATCGTAGCCAGTAGATATGACAATCTTTTGGGCTGGTGCCATAGGAATAGAAGAGGTATTTCCCGTCGGGAGTGACGTATTCGCCCCAGCGATGGGCGGCACCATTGTTGATCAGCGGGCCGAGGCTCACCGGTTGGGTCCACGTGTGATCTTTGCGGCGGAAGCTGATGTAGAGCTCGCAGTGGAAGTCTTTTGTTTCGTTGGCGCTGACGATCATATAGGATTCATCGGGGGCGATATAAAAGTCGCCGTTGAAACCGGGCGTATTGATGGGTGCGCCGAGGTCTTTGACGGTGGTGTCGTTTCCCGTGATCGTCAGGGTGCAGATATCGTAATCACTGAAGTCTCTTCTCTTACCCGGATGGACGTTGGTGCCGATATAGCAGACGCCGCTTTTTGTGGGTGTGAACATATAGAGACCAAAGGGTTGGCGGAGGTAGGCTTTTGGCTGAGACCAACCGTTCTCGCCGATGCGGTCGACTTGCCAGATGATGGAATGGAGGGTGTCGCCCGAGGCGCCTTCCAGGTAGAGGGTTTTTTGATCCATCGAAAAGGTAGGCGCATTATAGTGTTCAACGAGAACGTATGGTCCCTGCCAGGTGTTGCCGGCGTATCGGAAATACCGGATCTTACTGTTCTTTCCGTCGAACCAGGTGGTATTCGTGGGATAATAGAATTCCCGGCCGTCGGCTGAGAAGGCGACGCGATCGAACGCGAAGGTGTCTTTTTGTGTCAGGAGATGCAAGGCGAAGATCCGGGGTGTATCGGTTGGCGGCTTTTGCCCCAGGCAGGCGGCGGGGGTATTCCAGATAGACTGGCTATGGGCGGTGAATGCGCTCACTGTCCCGAGCAGGAGGAAAAGGCGGAGCATGACTTTTTTCTTCTAAAGATCGCTTTTGGGGTTATTGCGAGCGGTTCAAAGCCGGTTCAATCCTGTTCAAATGCAATTTTATGCACAGGCTGTTCATAAGTCGCCCTATTTTCTGCAGTGAAAAGGGGTATCTTGACTACATGAAATTTTCGCCCGGTCAACAAGTCATTGTGCTGGACACCACACACAAACCAGCGGGTTCCGCGATCGTACAGGTTTACCATCCTGAAGCGCATCGTTGTATCGTGCTCTTCCAATATCCGGGCAGTCCAGCCCCGGAGAGCATCCCGATCCCGGAACACCGTCTGGTTACACCTTCTCCGACCTTAGTTACACTTCCGCTGACCGTGACCGCATAGGCGCCGGCTTTGCGTAGCGAGTGATGAGCAGGATGACCACCAGCATGATCAACAGCAGGAACAATGTAAAGCAAAGACCGATCCGCAGGCCAAGGGCATCGCCGAGGTAACCGATCACGGGCGGCCCTATGAAGAAACCGCTGTACCCGATGGTGCTTGCAAAGGCGATACCCGCAGCCGGCTCGACACCTTTGATATTGCCGGCCATAGAGTAGGTCATCGGGACCACGTTGGATAGCCCCGCCCCTACCAGGAAGAACCCGGCAATGGCAGCGGGTGCCGAGACTACCAGTAACGCCAGAGCGAGCCCGGCAATGGCGGAAAAACAGCTGCAAAATAACACGGCTTGTTTGCCGGCTTTATCGATCAACCGGTCGCCAAACAGGCGGCCGATAGTCATTGCAGTGGCAAAAGCGCCTACGGCCAAGGCGCTGAAAGCTTTGGTACTACCGACGACCGTGTTGGTATAGATGGCCGACCAGTCCACCATCGAGCCCTCGCCCGTCATCCCGCAAAAACCTACGATGGCGAGAAGCCAGATACCAAGGGGTATCCTCCTTTTACCTGTGGTTCCTTTTTCAATAGCGGGCGGGCTGCCCTGATTCCGGGCGAGGGCCGGCACGACAGCAGCCAGCGCCAGGATGCTGAAGATCGCCATATACACGAGATGGCTTTGCAGCGGGTAATGATAATCGGCAAACAAGGCGCCTGTTCCGGCTCCGATGGCCATGCCGATGCTGAAAGCCGCATGGAACGACGACATGATGGTCTTCTTAAAGATGCGTTCCACCATTACGGCTTGCGCGTTCATCGTAATATCCATCGCGCCGGAGAAAAAGCCCGTCATAAAAAAAGTCATCCGGCCTAGCCAGATATTGGGGGAAAAGGCAATACCTGGAACGGCGCAACAAAAAAAGAACCCCGCGTAGATCACCAGTTGTCCGCTATTGTAGCGCGTGGAAAGCCAGCCGGTAAGCGGCATGGCAACCAGGGCACCGATAGCCGTCATAAACAACATGGTTCCCAGGACGCTGTTTGATACCCCGAAATGCGCTTTTAGCTCGGGTAAGCGGGAGGTGATGTTAGCATAGAGAAAGCCGTTGATAAAAAAGAACATGATCACGGCTATGCGATAAGCGTGCTTCTTTTGAATGGTCATGAGCGTTTTCGGAGCCGGGCTTTTTTTAACAAAAGAAAGATAATCCCGGCCACGAGTCCGATGGCGCCGCCAACGTAGCTGGCATTGTGGATCGTTCCCGCGGTAATGAAAGCGGGCCGGTCGGTCACATTTGGCGGTATCCACCAGCTGACGCCTCTTACTGAAAGCGTGCCGTGCCCATACAGGTAACCGATACCGGCGCTCACCATAACGACCAGCAGGGTTATCCCCAAGGCCTGTATGGCGGACTGGAACATCCTATCCGCATTGTGGAACAGGAGAGCAACCAGCCCGAGTATGGCACCGATTATCGCGCCCATCCACCAGGAGGCTTTGACGCCGACCATGACCACGGCGCTGCGTGGTTGTGTCATGTGTTGCGCCGCGCCCGAGTCCGCGAGGTTGAACTGGATGAACTTGTACTTGGTGTAATATTCGGGACTGATGCTATAGGTCACCTGATCATGACCGACGCCATAAATGGCTGCGATCACGATCGCCACTCCAACGATCAGCAGGAAAATCGCAAATTTTCGCATGGTGGGGCAATTTAAGTTAAGCCACACTGGAATTTAGCGAAAAAATCGAGGCCACGATTTTTTTTGTATTTTACTTCGCTATGATCACGGGCCGGCAATTTGCTGAAATGGCGCTCTCCTTTCCTGGTACGGAACAGGTCCCTCACTTTGACCGGGCAGGTTTCAAGGTAACAGGGAGGCGTATGTTCAGCACTTACCTGGAGAAGGACAACACGGCCAATATTTTCCTCACGCCTAAGGAACAGGCCGTTTTTTGCCGGATGGACAAGGCCATCTATCCTGTCCCGAACAAATGGGGCGAAAAGGGGGCGACTACGTTCGAACTGGGTCATGTGCCGCGGCATATCGTGCAGGAAGCACTGCTGTCGGCGTATGAGGAGGTGATCCATTCGAAGAGATAGCTCACATCGCGAATCGGTTTTGCGTGAGATAGTCCTCGCTGTCCTTTATTGCCTGGTAGACATCCATTGCGACGACGTCCATTTCGATCACCATCCATTCGATGTTGGGTCTTGCGGCCTCGGCGATAGCCGGGACATTCTGCGTGCCCCGGCCGAGCGGCACCATCGGATCGGGCTTGTCTTTTATCAGTGCGTCGTTGTATACGGCGGGGCCGTCCTTCATATGAAGGAATTTGGCACGAGGGCCGAATTTGGTAATAATTGCGGCAGGGTCGTGGCCTGCGACCTTGATCCAGTAGGTATCCAGTTCGAAGAAGACATCATCGCTCACCCCTTCCAGCAACCATTCATAGACGTAACGACCACCGACCTTATTGCGATATTCCCACCAGTGATTATGCAGCCCGAATTCCAGACCATTGGCTTTTGCAAAGGCGCCGGCTTCATTGTAAATGCCGATGAGTTCTTTCGTACCATCGAGACTGCTGTATCGTTTGTCTTCGGGCCAGCCATGCCAGATCATGCGTTTGCTGCCGAATGCCGCCGCGGTTTGGAGCATAGCGGCCTTTTTGTCGCCGATGGGGATCTCGACATGAGAAGAGCAGACGTTCAGGCCGGCGGCCTTCACGGCTTTGGCAGCTTGTTCGACCGTGACGTCCTTTGGCCAGAAAGCCGTTTCGACCGTGTGGATGCCGATGGAGGCAAGCTTCTGCAAACTGCCGGGCATGTCTTTGGCGATCTGGTCGCGGATGGTGTAGAGCTGCACGGCGATTTGCGGCCTTTTGCCGGCCTTTCCGAGGGTGTTAATGGCGAATGGCAAGGTTGTGGCAAGCGTGACGGAGCCGCTCAAGGCGAGGAACTCCCGGCGAGAGTAGTGTCTTTTCATACCAAAATATACTAAATATTTCTGTGATGATTGTGGAACATGAGGTGTGCGAAACCGGACAATTGATCAAAACAGGAAATTGTAACTAATTGAGTACTACATTCCTTAGAAAATGGTATCTTTTTGGCAGCCGTCCTGCCGGATTCCAAACTCAACCGCATGTTCAGAAACTTTCTCACTATTGCCCTACGCAATCTTCAGAAACACCGGGTGCATTCGATCATCAACATCGCCGGTCTCGCCGCCGGTATGGCGATCACCCTTCTCATAGGCTTCTGGATCACCGACGAGCTCGCTTTCGATCACTATGCCCCCGAATATCGGCGGATCGGCATCGCTATGCATTATTCCTATCTGAATGATCAGAATGGCACCGGCGACGTCACCCCCATACCCTGGGGCGATGCGTTTCGCAACCAGTATCCGGACCTCTTCACCCGTACTGCGATGTCGGATGGTTCCGGTTTCGAAGCGCTTATGAGCTATGGTGAAAAGGTGGTATCCGGCAGAGTGGTCTGGGCGCAGATGGAGCTGCCGCAGATGTTCGGTTTTCGTTTTGTCAAGGGTGATGTGGCCTCCGCAAAGGATCCTTCCACTGTCCTGATCTCCCAATCCCTCGCCACCGCCCTTTTTGGAAATACGGACCCCATCGGCAGAACCGTGAAAGGGGGCAATCAGGTCGAGTTCAGGGTTGGCGGTGTCTATGAAGATCTGCCCCGGAATAACAGGTTCTACGGTCTCGAGGCCATCCTCCCCTGGTACAACAAAGTCAACAGCTACTTCAACACCAATACCGACTGGCAGGATCATAACGCCAGTCTCTATGTGGAATTGGCGCCCGGCATTACGGCCGAACAGGCCACTGCCCGGGTTCGCCATGTGCCGAGTCCCCACATCAAAGATCTCCATGAGGACGCTTTTATCTATCCGCTCGACAAGGCGCATCTGTGGAGCGAATTTAAAAATGGCAAACCGGATGGCGGTCCCATCCGATTTGTATGGCTTTTTGGTATTATCGGAGCCTTCGTCCTTTTCCTGGCCTGCATAAACTTTATGAACCTGTCCACGGCCCGTAGCGAGCGACGTGCCAAGGAGGTGGGCATTCGCAAGACCATTGGATCCCTCACCCGCCAGCTCATCGTTCAGTTCCTGGGCGAATCCGTGCTCGTTGCGCTTATCGCGGTCGCATTTGCACTGCTCATTGTCCAACTCGTCCTACCCTTTTTCAACCAGCTATCCGCGAAAGATATGCAGATCCCCTGGACCACGCCTTTCTTTTGGTTCGGTCTTCTGGGTTTTGCGCTGCTCACGGGCCTCCTGGCAGGCAGCTATCCCGCCTTTTATCTCTCGAGCTTTAATCCCATCAGGGTCCTGAAAGGAACTTTCAAAGCCGGCCGCCTTGCTTCGCTGCCGCGTCAGGCGCTGGTCGTGTTACAATTTACCGTCTCGCTCACCCTGGTCATCGGCACGATCATCGTCTTCCGGCAGATCCTGTACACGAAGGACCGGCCCGTGGGTTATGCCCGCGAAGGCCTTGTCAACATCGAGATGAATACACCGGAGATCCGTGACCATTATGAGGCCCTTCGCACCGAGCTGATACAAAATGGCGTCGCCGTCGATGTCGCGGCATCCGATATGAAAGTCACCAATTTCGCGGAAGTGAATGGGATGGAGTGGCCCGGTAAACGACCTGAACAGATCGCCGTTGTCTTCAACAACGTGGATATTACCCCCGATTATGGCCACACCATCGGTTGGCGTATCGTCTCCGGTCGTGATCTCTCCCGTGACTACCCTACCGATAGCAGTGCCGTTATCCTGAA
>Ga0134128_10005188_pt1 | contig 15818 bp, 20 predicted proteins | sample KB31754_FD_96462 | JGI IMG/M metagenome (GOLD analysis project Ga0134128, IMG submission 96462) | Terrestrial soil microbial communities with excess Nitrogen fertilizer from Kellogg Biological Station, Michigan, USA - KB3-175-4 | ecosystem: Environmental > Terrestrial > Soil > Unclassified ...
AATCTACGCCGCAACCGCCCGCTCCCTCGCACCCAATCGCCGCCAGCGCACCCATTTCCGCGCACACCAACGGCGATTCGCTCGAGGAGCGCCTCCGCACCAAATCCTCGCCGCTCGTCCGCCGCATGGCGGCCGAACACGGCGTCGAGATCACGGCCCTCCAGGGCTCCGGCATCGCCGGCCGCGTTACCAAGAAGGATTTACTGCAGTTCCTCGAGTCCGGCGCCAAGGCGCCGCCTCACGCCCCGACGGGGGGCCTGTCCGCGCCGTCGCACGGCTTGCCGCTCCCCGAGCCGTGGCCGGGCGACGTCGTCGAGCCGATGTCGAAGATGCGGCAGTTGATCAGTGATCACATGGTCGCGTCGCGCCACACGTCGGCGCACGTCAGCTCGTTCTTCGAGGTCGACTTCACGCGCATCGCGCGCATCCGCGCCACGCGTCGCGCCGAGTTCGAGAAAGCGACCGGCGAGAAGCTCACCTATCTGCCGTTCATCATCAAAGCGGTCGTCGACGGCCTCAAAGCGCACCCGGTGCTCAACGCGTCGGTGCGCGGCAGCGAGATTATCTACCGCAAGCAGATCAACGTCGGCGTCGCCGTCGCGCTGGATTGGGGACTCATCGTGCCGGTGATCAAAGGGGCGGACAACCTGTCGCTCACCGGACTGACGCGATCGCTCAATGATCTGGCGAATCGCGCGCGAGCCAAACGGCTCGACCCGCGCGAAGTGCAGGACGGCACGTTCACGATCACGAACCCGGGCGTCTTCGGTTCTCTCATCGGCACGCCGATAATCAATCAGCCGCAGGTCGGGATCCTCTGCCTCGGCGCGATCGAAAAGCGTCCAAAAGTGCTGACCGGCCCGGACGGTGAGGACACCATCGCTATTCGCACGTGCTCGTATCTCTCGCTGTCGTTCGATCACCGCATCGTCGACGGCGCCGACGCCGGCAAGTTCATGGCCTTCGTGAGGAAATCACTCGAGAACTTCCCGGACGCCGTCCTCTGACCATGTCTCGCGCTCTCACCATCCAACGCACCCTCGTCACGCCAGGCGAACGCGAGCGCTTCCAGGAGCGACTTCGCGCCAAGCGGGATTACTACCAGAAAGCCAACTGCCGGTTCTGGGTTTTCGAGGAAGCGGGACTCCCCGGTGCTTTTCTCGAATTCTTCGAGGCCGCCGATTCGGCGACGCTCCTCCGCGCGCACAGCGGGGCGCCCGAGCAGGTCCTCGATCCCAATCGCGTGTACACGGAAGTGGAGTTTCGCTGATGCCCACCCGATCCATCACCGTCGATGGCAACACGTGGCTCGTGTTTCCGTCCGGGCGAGTGACGCAGAACGACCGCGACGAGTTCGGCTTGCTCTTCGTGCATGGCACCGGCTCCGGCCGGCGCGTGCGCGTGACGCGCTATTCACCGGTCGGCTCGCGTTCGCGCGAGCGTTCGCTGCTCGAGTTGTCCGACGCCGACCTCGCGCGACTGTTCGAGTGGTCGCAGCCGAGTGATACGTCGCCGGAAGCGAACTACTCGGCGTGACGGCGATCGAGACCACGCGCCCGACGCCGAGCGGATTCGTCGATCTTCACGTCCACTCCACTGCCTCCGACGGATCGCGTCCGCCGGCGGACGTGGTTGCCGCCGCGAAGCGCGCGGGGTTGTCCGCCATCGCGCTGACCGATCATGACACCGTCGCTGGAATCGACGACGCGACGAGCGCCGGCGTTGCGCTCGGTGTGCGCGTCGTACCCGGGGTCGAGTTGAGCGCAGTCGAAGGCGACGTCGAGACGCACATTCTCGGGCTGCATCTCTCGGACACGCGTGAGCTGGAAGCGGCGTTGCGCGGACTGCGCGACATGCGACGGAACCGTGCCGAGCGAATCGTGCAGCGCTTGAACGAGCTCGGTGTTCGCATCGAGCTCACGGCGGTGCTCGAGCAGGCCGCCGGCGGCGCGATCGGCCGGCCGCACGTGGCGCGGGCGATGATCGCCGAGGGATGGGCGATCGACTTTCGCGATGCATTCGATCGTTATCTCGGCAACGGGCGGCCCGCGTACGTGGGGAAGGAACGGCTCGCCGTCGTCGACGCGATCGCGCTCATCCACCGCGCTGGTGGTCTGGCTGTCCTCGCGCATCCGGCGCAGGGCGGAACGCGCGAACGAATCGAACAATTCGTGGCCGCGGGGATCGACGGAGTCGAAGTGCGGCACCCGAGTCACTCCGGCGAGGACATCGCGCGGCTGAGCGCTCTCGTTGATCACTTCGGGCTCGTACCGAGCGGCGGTTCAGATTGGCATGGGGCGACGGACGGTGCACGCACGCTCGGCACGATGCGTGTACCGGCGGAGTGGCTCGCCCGTCAAGACGGCCGGGTTCGCGCGCGCGCGGCCTGACCGTCGAACGCGATCGCGGGGAGGGGGAGGGACCATGGAGCTACGAGGTCGAACAGCCATCGTTACCGGCGCGGGCCACCGCGTCGGTCGTGCGCTCGCCCTCGCGCTCGGTCAGCGAGGCATGCGCGTTGTCGTCCACTACAACGCCACCGCGGACGGCGCACGCGAGACGGCCCGCGCCATCGAAGCGGCGGGCGGTGAAGCCGTCACCGTGGGCGCGGATCTCACGAACGTCGACGAGATCCCCAAGGTCGTCGATGCCGCGGTGACCAGCTTTGGCGGCATCGACGTTCTCGTGAACTCGGCCGCCATCATGGTGCGCATGCCGTTCGGCGAAGTCGACGCACGACGCTGGGATCAGACGATCGATCTGAATTTGCGCGCGCCGTTTTTTCTGACGCAGGCCGCCGCAACGCATCTTCGCAACGCGCGCGGTGTCGTCGTGAACATCGCCGATCTTGCCGCATTCGAGACGTGGCCCGGATACATCCCGCACGGTATCGCGAAGTCGGGTATCGTCTACGTCACCCGCGCGCTCGCCGCCGTGCTCGCGCCGGAGGTGCGCGTCGCGGCGATCGCACCCGGCACGGTACTGCTCCCGGAGGGCTGGAGTGAGCAGGACGCCGCGCGACTTCGGCGCACGACGCCCCTCGCGCGTGAAGGGAGTCCCGAGGACGTCGCGCGCACGATGCTCTTCATTCTCGAATCCGACTACCTGACCGGGGAAACGATCATCGTCGACGGTGGGCGGCATGTCCGACGATGACGCGTCGCCGCAGCGGTATGGCCGCGTCGTCATCGTGGGCGGAGGATGCTACGGCAGCTACTACGTACGGCAGCTGCTGCGTGCGATTGAGGCCGGCGCGGTCGAAGCGCGAGAGCTCCTGGTGGTGGACAAGGACCCGCAGTGCGCGGTCGCGCGCGAGCACGGATCGACAACGCCGCTGGTGAGGCTCGACCGGCGCGATTGGCGTTCGTTCTTCGACGACTATCTGTCACGCGCCGCCGGCGAACCGTCGTCGGCCGCGGATGACGCCATCGTACCTTCGCCCTTGATGCCGCACCTCATGGCGGAGTGGCTGGTCGAGCGTTCCAAACGACGCTGGCCCGACCGCCGCATCACGACGGCTCCGCTCGACGAAGTACCGGTGGTGCCGTGGTCGCGCGCCGGCGACGATGGCACGCACTACGTGAGCTTCGCGACCTGGATGTGCCCGATCAATTGCGTCGAGCCTCGAACCTGCCCGCATACGCGAGGGCCGCGATCGTGGAGCATGCCGCCAACGGTCGACGAGTTCGCGCGGCAGGCCCGCGCGACGGGAAGAAACGTGAGCGCCGCCGTACTGTTTTGTCGGCACCGCGCGTATGGCGTCGGCATGTTCGACACGGCCGAAGTGATCGCGGCGGACGCGTCGATTGCCTCGACGGCGGAGGTGAATTCCGCCGAATTCGTGATCGGCACCGTGTCGCACTGTCATGGTGCGTTGACGCGTCTGGTGATCCCGGCGCCGCACGACGAGACGATTCCCCCGATCGCTACATTCCGAGTAGACGCAGCGCACTGAGGCGCGCGCCGAACTTCGAGGACAGGACGTGCCAGCGACTTACAACTACGACGTAGTCATCATCGGAGCCGGTCCGGCCGGGATGTGCGCCGGGATGTACGCGGGGCGTTCCATGCTCAAGGCCGTCGTCCTCGAGCGCGGCTTTCCGGGAGGCGAGCTCCTCAACACCGAGCTCATCGAAGACTATCCGGGATTCGAACGAATCCTTGGCCACGAGCTGGCTGACAGGTTCGCCGAGCACGCCCAGAAGTTCGGCGCGGAGTTCCGGAACGGCGTTGTGGTCGAGTGTGTCGGCCGGATGCCCGATGGCACGTTCGAGACGCGCACCGACTCTGGCGACAGCTACAACTCGAAGGCCGTGATCATCACCGCAGGCGGAACGCCAGTGAAGCTGGGCGTTCCCGGTGAGATCGAGTACGCGGGGAAGGGCGTCTCGTATTGCGCGATCTGCGACGGCGCGTTCTTCCGCAACCACACGATCGCGGTGATTGGCGGCGGAGACGCCGCGACCGAGGAAGCCGACTTCCTCACGCGCTACGCGGACAAAGTGTACTTGATTCATCGTCGCGACGAGCTCCGTTCATCGAAGATTCTTCAGCAGCGCCTCTTCGCGAATCCGAAAGTCGAAGTCATTTGGAACAGCGTCGTCGAACGCGTCAATGGCGACGAGCAGGGCTTGGTGAAGAACCTCGAGCTGCGCGACGTCGAGACCGGCGCGGTCCGCGACCTTCCCGTGACCGGAATGTTCGTGTTCATCGGCTTCCGGCCGAACACGGGCATCATTGACGGCCACGTCGAGCACGACGACATGGGGTATCTGCGCACCGACCAGAACATGCAGACCAGCATTCGTGGTCTGTTCGCGGCGGGCGACGTGCGTGCTCAGTTGACGCGTCAGGTCACGACCGCGGTGGGCGACGCCACGACCGCGGCGATCGCGGTCGAGAAGTATTTGAAGGCGTTGGCGGACGGCGATCCGGACGAACCGATCGTCGGCAGCGGAGGGTATGCGGTATGAAGGTGTTGTCGCAAACGGTCGGCGCGTTCCAGGAGAATGCGTATCTCGTGATCGACGAAGCGACGAACGAGGCCGTGTTCATCGATCCCGGCGCCGAGCCGGAGGTCCTGGTCGAGCTGGTGCGAAAGTCCGGCGCCGACCTGCGGGCGATCTGGCTCACGCACGCGCACCTCGATCACGTCGGCGGAATCGTCGGCGTTCGACGCGTCTGGAAGGTGCCGGTACACATGCACACTGCGGATCGGCCTGTGCTCGAGCGCGCGCCGGTATCGGCCGCGATGTACGGCATCCCGTTCGAGGTCCCTGACGCGCCCGATGTAATGATCGAGGACGGACAGCGGCTCGTCGTCGGCACGCTGGCGTTCGACGTCGTCCACACGCCCGGCCATGCGCCGGGGCACGTCGTCTTTCGGCACGGCACGACCGTGTTTGGCGGTGATCTGCTTTTCGCGGGGTCGATTGGCCGGACCGATCTACCGTACGCCGACCCCGCGGCGATGGAGCGTTCGCTCGAAAAGATCGCGCAGCTCGACGATGCTACGGTCGTCTATCCAGGGCACGGCCCGGTGACGACCATCGGCGAGGAAAAAATGTCGAACCCGTTTTTGACCGGGATCGCGAGGCCGGTCAAGCGCGTCATCGCATGAGCGCAGCCGAGGGCGGAGCGTCGCTGCTCGTTCGTTTGGCGCTGCTCGCCTTCTGGCTCGGCGCGGCGACGCTGTTCTCCGCGATTGTCGCACCGGCACTGTTCGATGTGCTTCCGACGCGTACGCTTGCCGGACTCGTCGTCGGCCGTGTGCTGCCGGTGATTTTCTACGCCGGAATGCTCGTCGCGGCGATCGACGCCGTGATCGAGCTCCGCGGCGCGCACTACGTCGGTCGTCTCGCGACCGACTTCGTGATGCTGCTGACATGCGGCGTCGCGCAGTTTGTGTTTTCGCCGCGCATCGAGCGCGTCCGCGCCGCGATCGCTGGACCGATCGAACAGCTCGACCCGGCCGACCCTCGCCGCGTGGAATTTGGCCGCTTGCACGCGTTGAGCGTCGGGCTGCTCGGCATCGCGATGATCGCCGGCCTCGTGGCAATCATTGCACTCGCTCGTACCATGATTGCGGCGCGCGACATGCGCCCATCATCTCTGACTTCGAATTCTCTTCTTTCAACTGACCATGCCTGACACTCGTCGCGAGAAGGACCCGCTCGGACCTCTCGATGTGCCCGCGGACGCCCTGTATGGCGTGCAGACATTGCGCGCGAAGCAGAATTTCCCGGTCAGCGAGCTACGGCCACTCGCGCCGTTCATTATCGCGCAGGTGTGGATCAAGAAAGCCGCCGCCCTCACGCACCGGGAAACGGGCCGCCTCGACCCCAAGCTTGCCGATGCGATCAGGACGGCTGCGGACGAAGTCCTGGCGGGCCGGCATTTGGACCAGTTCATCGTCGATCCATACCAGGCGGGCGCGGGCACCTCGCACAACATGAACGCCAACGAGGTGTTGGCCAATCGGGCCAACGAGCTCCTCGGGTTCGAGCGCGGGACGTACTCGCCGGTTCACCCGAACGATCACGTGAACATGGCGCAGTCGACGAACGACACGATTCCGACGAACATCCGGCTCTCGACGCTCTCGCAGCTCGGCGCGTTCGTCGCGGCGTTCGAGGAGCTGCGCGCCGCCCTCGTCGGTAAAGCCAAAGAGTTCGACGACATCGTGAAAGCGGGACGTACGCACCTCCAGGACGCGATGCCGATCCGTCTGGGGCAAGAGTTCGCGGCATACGCTGGTTCCATCGACCGCGGGATTCGTCGCGTGAAGGAGGCGGCTGACTACCTCCGTGACCTCGGCATTGGCGGGAGCGCCGTGGGCACCGGCGTCACCGTCGAGCCGGAATATCCCGCGCTGATGGTGAAGCACCTGAAGGAAATCTCCGGACTCGAGCTGCGCGTCGGTCTGGATCGCGTGCAGCTGATGCAGAGCATGGGCGACGTGGCGGCGTTCAGCGCCGCGATGCGCGTGTTGGCGATCGATCTGAGCAAGATCGCGAGCGATCTGCGGCTCATGGCGGCGGGCCCGCGTACCGGCATCGACGAGATCAAGCTTCCGCCGGTCCAACCGGGTTCGTCCATCATGCCCGGCAAGGTCAATCCGTCGATTCCGGAAATGGTGAACCAGGTGTGCTTCCAGGTGATGGGCTGCGACACGACGGTCGCCATCGCTTCGGAGCACGGCCAGCTCGAGCTCAACGTGATGATGCCCGTCATCGCGTTCAACGTGCTGCTGTCGATGCGCATCCTGACCAACGCGGCGACGGTGCTTGCGCGAAAGTGCGTCGCCGGTATTGAAGCAAACCGCGACATGTGCGCGTACTGGGTAGAGCGGTCGGCGGCCCTGGCCACGGCGCTCGCGCCGCAGATCGGCTATCAGCGAGCGGCGGAGATCAGCAAGCAGTCCGTGAAGGAGAACGTGCTCATTCGCGACCTCGTGAAGCGCGAGGGCATTCTTCCGCCCGACGAAGTGGACGAGGTGCTCGACCTTCGCAAGATGACGGAAATCGGGGTACCCGGCGGGGCACACGGCGTGTCTGCCGGCGGCTGACTATATTCCTAATTCGTGCGCATCACTACGCTTGCCGAATACGGCGTCATCTGTGCGCTCCACCTCGCGCGTCGTGCGTCGGAGGGACCAATCACCGGCCGCGAGATCGCCGAGGTCGAGCGTTTGCCCGGCGACTATGTGGAGCAGATCCTGCTGCGCCTGCGCCGGGCCGGGATCGTGCGCAGCACGCGCGGGGCACGCGGCGGGTACGCGCTAGCCCGCGAAGCGGCAAGCATCTCGATCCGCGACGTGATCGAGGCGTCCGAGATGACGACGTTCGACCTCCATTGCGTGACGCATCCGGTCGAAGAGGAGCGCTGCTCGTCGTCGCACAATTGCAGCATCCGACCCGTGTGGATGCTGCTCCAGCGGCGGATCGACGACGTGCTCTCGGCGGTCTGTCTCGCCGATCTCCTCGCGGAGGAAGGCGAGGTTCGCACGCGAGTCGGATTGGCGGAGGCTCCCGAGTCGGGACGCGCGCTCCCCGTCTTGGGGTAGCCGTGGCGTTCCTGTCGCAGTGGCGAGCGGAGCGCGATCTCCAGCGCAAGGCGGCCGGCTACGTCGCCGCCCTGTTCGCCGAGCCGGAGCAAGCGGATGTGGAGTGGCTGGCGCAGAACGCCACACGCGGTGACGTGGATCATGCGCGGTGGGAGCTTCGCTATGCGCGGCGCGCCCTCGGAATGATCGCGGCGCAGCGCGATGCCCTCGATGACCGCACGGCGTCGATCGTCGCGCGGGAGATTAGTGAAGCATTCTCCCGCGATCGGAACATCGCGGCGGGAATGCTCGAAACCGCGCACACCCAGTTCAACGCTCGTTTGAGCGCGTATCGAGACGGACTGGCATCGCGCGCGGGCGCACCGACGTGGATCCGCATGGGCCAGACGCTGTTCGCGTTCGCCGGCGGAAGTTTCAAGCTTCAGGACTCGAATATCGTTCGCGCCGGTGAGTTGCTTTCGTCCTATCTGACGGGTGCGAACGACGCGCTCCGCGCGAGCTTTGGCGCGGTTGCGTTGCCCGAGAATCTGCCGCCAAGCGCGCTAGCGGGTCCCGGCGGACGGAGCCACTAGCTGACTCTCGTTTGTTGTCCTGAGCGAGCGAAGCGACCGAAGGACCTACCGTCCAGGGCTGGTTACTTGACTAGGACGATAGATCCTTCGCTTCGCTCAGGATGACGGGCAGTGCCGAAGGGGGGACTCGAACCCCCACGAGCTTGCGCCCACTGGCTCCTGAAGCCAGCGCGTCTACCAATTCCACCACTTCGGCAGAGCCAATCAAGCTAGTCGTCGTCGGTGGCAGCGTCAACGTATCGTGTGTTGCTGCGCGCACATGGCTCGCCTAAGTTGCGACATCGCGCGAGCCCTGCCGCGCCGGACTCTCCAGTCGTTCGATGGCCAAACAAGAGCAAGCATCCGGGAAGCCGGAGATCCACTCTATCGCCCGGAATAAGCGGGCGCGCCACGACTACCACATCCTCGAAACGTTCGAGGCCGGGCTGGTCCTTCAAGGGACCGAAGTCAAATCGCTTCGCGAAGGAAAGGCGAACATCAGCGACGCCTACGGCATCGTGAAGGACGGCGAAGCTTTTTTGCTCAACCTGCACATCTCGCCATACGAGAGCCGCGGATACGCCAATCACGAGCCCGGACGAACGCGTAAGCTGTTGCTCCATCGAAAGGAAATCCGTCGTTTGATAGGAGCCGTCGAGCGGCAGGGCCTGACCCTGATCCCGCTCGAGCTCTACTTCAAGAACGGAGTAGCCAAGGTGGCGTTAGCGCTCGGGAAAGGCAAAAAACTTCACGACAAGCGCGACACCGAACGTACCCGTGACGCCGAGCGCGAAATGGCGCGCGCCGTGCGCAGCCGATGATCCTCGCGCTCGGCCTCGCGCTGCAGCTTGCGACCGGAGGGGGATCGCAGACGCTCGTCGTGCGCGACGCGCGCCAGTCGCTGCGCGTGTCGACGACGCCAACCCAGAACGGACCGATGGTGCGGCCCGAAGCATTGCGTCCGCTCATCGCGATCGACGTAAAGCGCGAGTCGGCCTTCGAGTACACGCTCAGCGTGTGGAACGTTCGCCTCGGACTCGAGATCGGCATTCCGATCGTGCGCGTGGGCGGGGAAGCGCGTCAGCTCGCGACCGCACCAATTCTCAAAGACGGCCATCTGCTCATCCCGCTGCAACTGTTGTCCGATGTCTTTCCCGACGTGGTACCGAACACCCGTTGGGACTCGGCCAGCTCACAGCTCGTGGTCTTTACCACGTCGATTCCCGGCGCCACTCCCGAGTTGCCGAGGCGCGTCGTGGCGAACGACGACGCAGCCCGCCCGCGGCCGGTACCCGATCCGCGCAATCAACGGCCCGCGCAACGGAACGACCGGTGGGTGGTGATCGTCGACGCCGGACACGGAGGCGTCGACAATGGAATGACCGGGCCGATCGGCGGCGCTCCCAAGATCTACGAGAAGGACATCACGCTCGCCGTCGCGATGAAGCTCGGCGCCGTCCTGAAGCGACAAGGCGTTGACGTCATCTACACACGCACCACGGACACCTTGATCGCGCTGGACGACCGCGGACGAATCGCCAACCGCGAAGGCGGCGACCTGTTCATCTCGATTCATGTCAACGCCGCCAACCCGACGTGGAAGGATCCCGGCGGCGCGCGCGGTTACGAGACGTACTTCCTCTCCGAGGCGAAGACGGAGGATGCACGGCGCGTCGAGCAAATGGAAAACGCCGCCGTTCGGTTCGAGGAATCTTCTGTTAAAGTCGGGAAGGATGACCCATTAGGATTCATCCTGAGCGACATGAAGCAGAACGAGCACCTCCGGGAGTCGAGCGACTTGGCGGATTTGATCCAGCAGCGATTGGGGACGATGCATCCGGGTCCGAGTCGGGGCGTGAAGCAGGCCGGGTTCCGCGTTCTCGTGACCGCGTACATGCCCGCCGTGCTCGTCGAGATCGGATTCGGTACCAACCCGCGCGAGGCGCAGTTCATCTCGGATCCGCGCAAGCAGGACACGATTGCAGGTGCCGTGGCCGGCGCCGCGATGGAGTATCTCGACCGTTACGCGCGTCGAGTGAGTGGGTCACGCTCCGGCGCCGGGGCGATGCGGTGAGCGGCGCATCGGCGCTGCGGATCGCCGTCGCCGACCTCTCCTTTCAAAATCCAATTGTCCTCGCCGCCGGCACCGCCGGCTACGGTGAAGAGCTCGAGCGCGTCATGTCGGTGGACGCACTCGGCGGACTCGTGACGAAGGCCGTGTCGGCGGAGCCGCGCGCGGGCGCGCCCGCTCCGCGTGTCGCCGAGTTCGAGGGCGGCATGATCAACGCCGTTGGGTTGGCGAACCCCGGGCTCGACGCTGTGGGCCGCGAAAAGATTCCGTGGCTTGCGACGCATCTGCCCAACGCGCGGAAGATCGTCAACGTCGTCGGGTTCGCGATCGACGAGTATCCGACAGTCGTGGCGGGACTCGAGCGGGTCGTGCGAGACGGCAACGAAAAGGCAGTCGACGCGTACGAGTTGAACGTCAGCTGCCCGAACGTGAAAGCCGGCGGACTGGAATTCGGCGCCGATCCCGCGTCGCTCCGCGCCGTGGTCGCGGCTGCCCGCGCGGCGACGCGACGTCCAATCTTCGTGAAGTTGTCGCCGACGCTATCCGATATCGGCGGCGCGGCGGCGATCGCGGCGGATGCCGGCGCTGACGCGATCAGCGTCGTGAACACGATTCCCGGATTGGTGATCGACGTCGAGCAGCGAAAGCCGGCGCTCGGTTTCGGCACGGGCGGGGTGAGCGGCCGCGCGATTCTGCCAGTCGGCGTGTTGGCGACGCACAAGGTTCGTCGCGCGGTAAAGCTGCCCATCCTCGGCGTAGGCGGTGTGGCGACCGGCACGGACGCGATTCAGTACATCCTGGCCGGCGCGTCTCTCGTCGGCGTCGGCACGGCCGCGATGCGCGATCCGAGTGCGCCGGAACGGATCGTTCGCGAGATGGGAGAATGGTGTTCGCGGCACGGCGTATCGTCGATTGGAGAGATCGTGGGGGCGCTGCAATGGGCTTCGTGACGGAGCGCAAAGGCGTCGTTCCGATCATCGCGCTCGACGTACCCTCGAGTGACAAAGCACTCTCGCTTGTCGCCGAGCTGGGCGATGCGTGCCGATTCTACAAGATCGGCAACGAGCTGTTCACGAGCGTCGGGCCGGACGTGGTTCGGCGCGTTCGCGATCGCGGCGCCGACGTCTTCCTCGATCTGAAGCTGCACGACATTCCGAACACCGTCGCCGGCGGTGTTCGTGCGGCTGCCGCAATGGGGGCGCGCCTGGTGACCGTGCACGCCACCGGCGGGCTGGCGATGCTGCGCGCCGCGAGTGAGGCAGCCGGTTCGGATTGCGGCGTTCTCGCCGTCACCGTGCTCACCTCACTGACGGCCGACGAAGTCGCACGGTCGTGGGGTCGGACGTCGGTCGACGTCGGCGACGAGGTCCTGCGCCTCGCCGAGCTCGCGGCAAACGCGGGGACTCACGGCATTGTGTGCAGCGGCCGCGAGGCGCGCTCGGTCCGTCAGCGTTTCGGCGCGGACTTGGCTGTTCTCGTTCCGGGGGTTCGCGCAGAGGGCGGGGCCGTCCAGGACCAGGCACGCGTGGTCACTCCGCGTGAAGCGGCATCGGCGGGCGCGACGTATATCGTCGTCGGCCGAATGGTGACCGCTGCACCGGACCGGGCAGCCGCGATGGCCGCCATGCACGCTGAGCTGGGCTGAGCCGCCGAGTCGCCAGCTTTACTCAACCCGTCCCCTTGATTGGACTTACCGCGCTAGTTACTCTTAGGGTCTGTCCGAAAACTCTTTGATCTGTATTGTCCGGAGCGCCTGTGAAAGTCCGAACAAGCGTCAAGCCGATTTGCGAGCACTGCAAGGTTGTGAAGCGCAACGGCGTGACCCGAATCATCTGCAAGCGCAACCCTAAGCATAAGCAGCGTCAGGGCTAATTATGGCACGTATTGCCGGCGTCGACCTTCCGCGCGACAAAAAGCTCGAGATCGGTCTTTCGTACATCTATGGGATCGGCCGCAAGAACGCGGCAGAGATCATTCAGAAGGCTGGCGTCGATGCGACGCTCCGCGTGCGCGATCTCACGGACGCGGACGTCAACAAGATCCGCGGCGTGATCGAGCGCGACTACAAGGTCGAAGGCGCGCTGCGGACTGAAGTGGCGATGAACATCAAGCGATTGATGGACATCGGTTCGTACCGCGGCATCCGGCACCGTCGTGGTCTGCCGGTCCGCGGTCAGCGGACGCACACGAACGCGCGCACGAAGAAGGGCCCGCGTCGCGCGATCGCTGGCAAGAAGAAGGTCACGAAGTAGAGCAGTCCGGCAGTCATCCTCCCGAGCGAACCGAGGGGGGATCTACCGTGAGAAGCTCAGTGGCAAGCCACTGGGTATGGATAATAGATCCCCCGCGGCTTCGCCGCGGAGGATGACAACTCCGCCGCACGGCGGATGACAACACGGCTGACAACAACAGCATATGGCAATTGGGAAAAAGACAAAGCGCGTCGTGGAAGCGGAGGGCGTGGCGCACGTCAGTGCGACGTTCAACAACACGACCATCACCATCACGGATTCACACGGCAACGCCGTCTCGTGGGGCTCGTCCGGCAAAGCCGGCTTCAAGGGCTCCAAGAAGAGCACGCCGTTTGCCGCGACCGTCGCGGCCGAGCAGGCGGCACGTGAGGCGCTCAGCCTTGGCGTGAAGCGCGTGCACGTGAAGGTGCAGGGGCCTGGGTCCGGCCGTGAGTCGGCGATCCAAGCCCTGGCGACCGCCGGCCTTCAGGTGAAATCGATCAAGGACGTGAGGCCGATTCCGCACAACGGCTGGCGGCCTCCCAAGCGCCGGAGAGTCTGATTTATGGGTCGCTACACTGGCGCGAGCTGCAAGCAGTGCCGCCGCGAAGGAACCAAGCTCTTTTTGAAGGGCACCAAGTGCTTCACGGAGAAGTGCCCGGTGGAGCGTCGTCCGTACGCTCCCGGCCAGCACGGGCAGAACACGGCGCGCCGACGTAAGTCGTCGGAGTACGCCAAGCAGCTCCGTGAGAAGCAGAAGATCAAGCGCATCTATGGCCTCAGCGAGCAGCAGTTCCGGAACACCTTCGAGCGCGTTTCGACGCTGCCGGGAATCACGGGACACAACCTTCTCGCAGCACTTGAGAGCCGCCTGGATAACATGATTTACCGCATGGGTTTCGCGCCGAGCCGTAAAGCTGCGCGTCAACTCATCCGGCACCGGCATGTGGAGGTCAACGGCAAGAACGTCGACATCCCCAGCTTCGCCGTGGCGCCGGGTCAGGAGATTCGGATCCGCCAGAAGTCGCGCGAGGTCCAGCCGATCCTTGCCGCCATGGAACAGTCGGCGCGCGGCGTCGCGCTGTCCTGGCTCGCGGTCGATCGCGACACGTTCAGCGGCCGGATGCTCGAGCGTCCGTCTCGCCCGAACATTCCGATCGCGGCGCAGGAGCAGTTGGTCGTCGAGTTGTACTCCAAGTAGTAGCGTCGGACAGTCAGGCAGTCATCCTCCCGAGCGAAGCGAGTGGAGGATCTATTGTCCCTTGGCAGTGGGATGCCACGGCGATTATCACAGTAGATCCTCCGCCGCGAAGCGGCGGAGGATGACTGCAGGTCGGAGCCTTCACCTCCATTCGAGCCTACCGCGTGTGAAGGGCGGGGTAGGGCGATGCCGGAGCTAATCCGGCAAGACCATAGGTAACAATCCAAATGCCAAACACGATCGATCTTCGCGGTCTCGTCCGTCCGCAGCTGGTTGAAGCAACCAAGCGCGAGGACAATCCAAACGTCGCTGAGTTCCGGCTCCAGCCGCTGGAGCGCGGCTTCGGCCACACGCTCGGCAACTCGATGCGCCGGATGCTGCTGTCGTCGCTGCGCGGCGCTGCCGTGTGGGCCTTCCGCATCGACGGTGTCGTTCACGAGCACCAGACGATTCCGGGTGTCGTCGAAGACGTCCACCAGATCATCGCGAATCTCAAGACGCTCACGCTGACGCTACCCGACGATGTCGAGGACGTTGTTCTCCACATCTCGCGTTCGGAAGCCGGCCCGGTCACCGCGGCCGACGTCAGCAGCTCGGGCGGAGTCCGCATCGTCGATGGGGCGCACCATCTCTTTACGTTGCAAGACGATCGGGACCTCAACGTCGACCTTTACGTGAACAAGGGCCGCGGCTACGTCGAGTCCGATCAGCACCCGCTCGACCGCGGTCTTCCCGTCGATCTCGTTCGCGTGGACTCGATCTACAATCCGGTTCGCCGCGCCAACTTCACCGTGGCCGAAACGCGCGTCGGTCAGCGCACGGACTACGATCGCCTCACGCTCACGGTCGAGACGAACGGCACCATCTCGCCCGAGGAAGCGGTGAGCTACGCCGCCGCGCTCGCGCAGACGCACTTCCAGTACTTCGCGGATTTCGGCTCGCACTCGCTCGCCCCGATCGGTCCGTCCACGGATGGCGCTTCGGGCGACGGCGCGCGACTTGGCGGGTTGCTCCGCACGCCGATCGACGACCTCGAGCTGTCCGTCCGCTCGGTCAACTCGCTCAAGAATTCGAACATCCGGACCCTCGGCGATCTGGTTCGCCAGACCGAGAGTCAGATTTTGCAGGTCAAGAACTTCGGCAAGAAATCGCTTCAGGAGATCGCCGATCTTCTCGAGCGTGAGAACCTGAATTTCGGGATGCGGTTCGAGGAAGGTGGGGACGGCAACGTCCGTGTCCTCGACTTCGGCACACCGCCCAGCCGCGCCGCGGCTGCCGCGCCCGACGACATGGAGGAGTAAGGCAATGCGGCATCGTAAGGCGGGGCGTGCGCTCCGGCGGACCAGTGAGCAGAAGCTCGCGCTGATGCGGAATCTCGCGTCGTCGCTCATCGAGCACGGGGCGATCGAGACCACGGAGGCGAAGGCCAAGGAGCTCCGGCCATTCGTCGAAAAGTTGATCACCAAGGCGCGCTCGGGCACGCTGCACGATCGCCGGCAGGCGGTGCGCCACGTTCACAAGCGCGAGACGGCGGACAAGCTCTTCCAGGATCTCGGAAAGCGGTTTGCCACGCGCCGCGGCGGGTACACGCGCATTCTCAAGACCGGCCACCGCAAGGGCGACGGAGCCGAGATGGCGCGCATCGAGCTCATCCCGACGGAAGGCTAAAGCCATGGCACAGATCAAGAGAAACCGCTGC
>Ga0134128_10005191_pt1 | contig 15815 bp, 17 predicted proteins | sample KB31754_FD_96462 | JGI IMG/M metagenome (GOLD analysis project Ga0134128, IMG submission 96462) | Terrestrial soil microbial communities with excess Nitrogen fertilizer from Kellogg Biological Station, Michigan, USA - KB3-175-4 | ecosystem: Environmental > Terrestrial > Soil > Unclassified ...
GGTCTGTTCGCGGGCACCGGCGCGGAAATGCCGAATGCGATCGGCGTTGCCGGCGGACTTCCGGGCTCGGCGATCTCGATTGCCCGCGTCGTCAAGACTGACATCAAACAGCGGATCGCCGCTGGCGAAGTGCTGCCCGATCGTCTCAAGACCATCAATGGCGAGCTCGAATGGCTGATCTGCAAGCACGTCCGCAGCCCAATCGTGGCCGGCGACGTTTGGTATCACAGCTGGCAAGGCGGTGGTGGCTACGGCGATCCGGTACTCCGCGATCCCGACAACGTCGCAACCGATGTCAAACGCGGCGCAGTGTCGGAGGAAGTCTGCGCAAATGTTTACGGCGTGGTTCTAGGCGCCGAGGGTAAGGCGGACCATGACGCCACAAAAGCAAAACGCGAACAACTGCGGGCGGCACGCAAGGCTTCCGCCAAAAAGGCAAGCGTTGCGGGACTCAACTGGTCGTACAAAGGCAAAGGCCGCACCGAGATCGCTCAGGCGCTCGTCATTGACGCGACGGAAAAGTCGGTGAGCTGCGGTTACTGCGGCCACCGCCATTGCAGTACCGACGACAATCTTCTCGACCATCTCGGCCTCCTCGAAACGAAGCCGAGTGCCGCCGGCCCTGTGCGCGGTGAAGCCTATGACCGCGGCCGATTTAAACTGCGCCACTTGATTTGTCGCAACTGTGGCGGACTGGCCGATGTCCAGGTCGGTCTCGACGGGGCTCCTTACAGCTTCGCGATGCCGGAAGTCGGGTGATCGGAGACGGGTATGAGCACGGTGCTGATCCGGTTTAGGGAAAAGAATAGCCGAAAGGAATTCCGGCCCGGGTTGGCAACCGGTGATACCGTCGCCGACATCAGTGGCCGCTATCCAACCATCGCAGCGTTTCTCGAGGAAAATGAGGGTGGCTGGAACCCGGAGTTGCAAGCACCGGGCGACACACCGACATTTCGCCGTGACGACGTGTCACTGGGTCCACCGATAGACCCTGGACGTATGATCTACGCCGTCGGCGCCAATTATCGCCAGCATGCCGAAGAAGCCGGCCTCGGCGTCCCAAAGACACCGGTAATATTTTTCAAGCCTTATCCGTCTTTGGTTGGTCCCGGCGAACCGATCAGCATTCCTTCTGTTTCGTCCAAGCTCGACTACGAAGGCGAGATGGCAGTTGTAATTGGCAAAGATGCCACCAAAGTTTCGCGCGGCAATGCGCGTCGCCACGTTGCGGCCGTTACAATCGTCAACGACACTACCGCACGCGATCTTCAGTGGGTTGATCTCGGCAAGAACCGCATCGTCGATTGGTTCGCGTCAAAGGCGCTCGATCGCACATCGCCGGTCGGGCCGTGCCTCGTTAGCGCGAAAGCCATTCCAGATGTCCACAAAATGAGGCTGAAAACGACGTTAAACGGCACAGTGATGCAGGACGCGGACACAGGCTTGATGGTGTACGATACCTGGCACTTGATCGAGTTCATCTCGCAACGTGCGACATTGCGGGCGGGCGATATCATCGCGACCGGGACGCCGTTTGGCGTCGGCGGTTTCCGCGAGATATTTCTGAAGGCGGGCGATGTCGTTCGCATTGAGCTTGAAGGGGTGGGCGTCCTCGAAAATCCGGTCGTCAACGCATAACGGATTGAAGGAAATAATGGCGCAGCCGTCCGTCACGCACGCAGCCAAATCCGGCGAACCACCGCCGCAGGCCGCGCGCGCGATGTCATCGATGCCTCCGGATATTCCGCCCGACGTACTCCCGCCGCCCCGTTCGACGCAACTTCGCCGTTTCGCGCAAATCGCAATTGGACCCGTCCTGCTGCTGGCCATTTGGTACCTGGCGGGCGTTTTGGGCCTTCTCAATAACCGGCTGATCCCGCCGCCGGGGGCTACTTTGATCGAGACGTGGAAGGCGCTGACCGAGGGCACGATGTTTTACGACCTCGTGCAAACGCTCAACCGGGTGTTAGCAGCGTTCGCAATCGCAGCCGCCCTCGGTGTGCCGATCGGAATTGTTATCGGGGCAAACGAGCGCATCTATCGCAGCGCCGAATTCATCATCGATTTTTTCCGTTCGACGCCGGCGACTGCCATGTTTCCTTTGTTCATGCTGATCTTCGGCCTGGGTGACCAGGGCAAGATCGCGCTCGCCGCGTTTTCTGCCTTGCTGCTCATCGTGTTCAACGTAGCTTATGGCGTTCTCAATGCCCGCAAGACGCGTATCCTCGCCGCCCGCTCGATGGGCGCCGGACGCGTGAGAATCTTTGCCGACGTAATTTTCCTTGAAACATTGCCGCAAACGTTTGTCGGCCTGCGTGCCGGCATTTCGCTGGCGCTTGTCGTGATTGTTGTCGCGGAGATGTTCATTGGCGGAATGGACGGCTTGGGCCACCGAATCGCCGACGACCAGATGTCATACAATCTCAAGGACATGTACGGTTCGCTGCTGTTATCGGGTGCACTCGGTTACAGCCTGAACTACGCGTTCCTGCTGATCGAAAAATACTTCGTGCACTGGGCGGGGCGCTGACATGGCATCATCAAGCGACGTGGCGAACATCAGATGACGATCGCTCAGGCCGCGCACCTCAGTGGACAGCCAACCCCGCGCAGCGGCCGCATCGAGATTCGCGGTTTGACCAAGCAGTTCGCTGGCGCAGATATCTATCGCAACTTCAATCTCGAATTACGCGAGGGCGAATTCGTCTCGATCTTCGGCCCGAATGGCTGCGGCAAGAGCACGTTTATCAATCTGATTTCGGGCATCGTCCCGATGGACGCCGGCACGGTCCTTTACGACGGCAAGACGATTGAAAAAACACGTCTGTCTTACGTCTTCCAGAATTATCGCGACGCGCTGTTTCCTTGGATGCGCGCGATCAGCAACATTCAATATCCGTTGAAAATCCTAGGGATGGACAAATCGACCCGCCTTCGCCGGGTCGAGGAGCTGCTGGCTGAATTCGATATTCGCATCGACCTCAACCGCTATCCGTACGAGCTGTCGGGCGGCCAACAACAGACGATCTCGATTCTTCGCGCACTGATCACGGATCCGGAGGTGCTGTTTCTTGACGAACCGTTCTCCGCTCTCGACTACGAGATGACGTTGTTCATGCGGGAGCGAATCCAGAATGTTTTTCTCAAGCGCCGCAACACGATCATTTTCGTCTCGCACGACCTTGAGGAGGCCGTTCAGCTTGCCAACCGGGTTCTGCTGCTGACGCGGCGACCGACCCGGATCGCCGAAATCGTTCCGGTCGATGTTCCGTGGCCGCGCGCTTCGAAATCGCTGAGCAGTCCCGCATTCGTCGCCATCAAAAGCCATTGCCTCGAGGTGTTTAGCCGCGAAGTAGCCCGCAACAGCGATCGCTATAGCGCGGAGAGGCGGCCATGACTCGCGTAACCGCCGAATTAGAAGGACGGCGGCGTACTGAGCCAGATGGCTTGCGCGGGTTCGGAGCTGCCATTGCGCCACCGATGCGGAATTCCCGCATTGAAGTAAATGCTGTCACCGGGGCCAAGGTGGTGCCAGACGTTGCCCACCTCGATTTCGATCGTGCCCGTGAGGACGACGACACCGTCTTCACCTTCATGGGAAAACAGCGGTCCGCTTTCAGAGCCAGGCGGGGCCTCGACCCAGAGAAGCGACGCCCTGCGACGCATGTCGGGCGTCAGCAGTTCGTAGTGAACACTGGATGCAGGAAAAGCCAGTTGCTTGCGCTCACTCCGGCGTACGACGGCAACTGGCGAATTGGCGTGTCCACCGTCCTTAAGCATCAGCTGCCCGGCCGGTACTCCCAGCGCATCGGCAAGACGGCGCAAGGTCGCGATCGACGGTGTAAGCAGGCTGCGTTCGATCTGGCTGAGGTAACTGATCGAAAAGTCCGCTTTTTTGGCAAGCTCAACAAGGGTCATGCCCGCCTTCTTGCGATAGGTACGAATGGCGTAGCCGAGCGCACCTTTGGTTTCACCAATCGGAATGCGCTGTGTATCGGACGGCGGCTTTCTCCGCGATTTCATCCTTCAGGCCCCATTCGCTCACGATTGCCTGTAGGCAACCGGTGGCAAATCGTCAAGGCACGCTTTTGCATTGAACGTCTCGTTTCGTAAACCTTCGACCCAGAGGAGGAGAACTCGATGCCTACAAGACCTTCTGCTCGGCGAGTATCTCGGTTGATCCTTGCTCTCGCTGTCATCGTAAATGCCGTTATCGCACTTCCCGCGTTTGCCGCCGACAAGGTCGCGATGGGATGGTTGCCGGCGACAGACGCGCTTCCGTTCTTCGTCGCGCTCGAAGAAAAGTCATTCGAGAAAGTAGGCATCGAGGTCGTGAACCAAAGGTTCACTTCACCGACCGCCCTCGTCGACGCATTGATCAGCAATCAGATTGATGTCGGGCCTTACGGTACCGCGCCTGGCATCGCGTTGGTGGCAGAAGCACAAAATCCGGGAAGTCTGAAGCTGTTCGGGCTCTCGGGGGGCATCGCCGATACCGAATATGTCAACAGCACGCTGCTGGTGAAAAAGGGTAGCCCGATCCACGATTTTGCAGACCTTAAGGGCAAGAAAATTGGCCACATGCCTGGCATTCAGTGGCGGACCAACACGAAATACATATTGCGCAACGCCGGAGTTGATCCAGACAAGGACGTGGTACTGACCGAGCTCGCGCTTAACGTCCAGATCCCGGCGGTCGTCTCAGGTGCGGTAGATGCACTCATAGCGATCGAACCGATGGGATCGATGGCCATAGCCGCCGGCGACGTTCAGCCGATCGTCGTCAACGTTGGAGCAAAGTACGTTACAAATCCGTGGTTCGGCGGCGGCGCCGCCATAACGACGAAATTCATGAAAGAGCGACCGGAGGTCGCCCGCAAAGTGTTGCTGGTGCTGCGCGAGGTCACCGACAAGATCCAGGCGAACTTCGACCAATACCGTCCCTTGCTGGCCAAATATGTCGGCGTGCCGGAAGCCTCGCTCCCGGCCGTGAAGAAGCTCGTGTTTCGTAACGAGCGTGACGTCAACGAAAGGGACCTCAAGTCCATGCAGAACGTCCTCGACATGTTCTATAGGGAAAAGCTGACCCCGACACACCTCAATATCAATGACAAGTTCGTTCGTCTCGAAGATATCAAGTGAGCAAGTCGACACGCAAAAGAGGGGCGATCAAATCAAATGCTTCCGGCGACGCAGAAATCGGTCGCGCAAAAGATTTCGACGGTTCCGAAGTCTGCTGATGCAATTGCCTGCCGCGTCTTGGGAAAAACTTACGATACCAGAACTGGAAGTCCGGTCGTCGCCATTGAGGACATCAATTTCACGGTGTCGGCTGGAGAGTTCGTTACGGTCGTCGGCCCGAGCGGCTGTGGCAAAAGCACTCTGCTGCGCCTCCTGGGTGGGTTGACCCAGAAAACGACCGGTGAAATGGAGCTTGCTGGCTCAACGATCAACGGCCCGCGACGAGATGTCGGCATTGTGTTTCAAAGCCCAACATTACTCGCTTGGCGCACTGTGCATGAGAACATCATACTTCCCGTCGATGTTTTGAATCTTGACCGGAAGTCGCACTCGCTGCGGGCCAAACAGCTTGTCGCGATGGTCGGGCTTGAGGGGTTCGAGACTAAATACCCGTCGGAGCTTTCGGGAGGTATGCAGCAGCGCGTTGCGATCTGTCGCGCGCTCGTTCATTCGCCAAAGTTGCTGCTCATGGACGAGCCGTTTGGGGCTCTCGATGCGCTCACGCGGGAAACTATGAACAATGAGATGCAACGCATCTGGATGGAAACTCGGCAGACCATCCTGCTGATCACACACTCGATCTCAGAGGCAATCTTTCTTGGCGACCGAGTCATCGTGATGACGTCACGTCCCGGCCGAATCGCGGAGATCGTTTCGATCGATATGCAACGACCGCGAACACTCGAAGTAACCGTATCCCCGCAGTTCGGAGAATACGTAAGCCGGATCCGCCGTCTGCTCAACGCCAAGACCTTAATTTAGTGAATGACACCATGAACAAAATGGGATGGAGATTAATATGCGGAAATCCTTAATCGCCGCCTTCGCCTTTGTCGGACTCACTCTCGCGCTGCTCAGCCCAAGTCTTGCGCTGGAAAAAATCACACTTGCGCAAGGCATTCCGCAGCTCACACCTGCATTCGCGTTCTCCAGCTCCGTTCCCACGGAGCTGGGATTCTTTAAGGAAGAAGGCCTAGAGGTCGAAGTAGCCACCACACCCGGAACTGCCGCTGCCATGCAGTTGGTGGTCGGCAAGCGCGTTGACGTAGCGATGGGAAATCCGATCGGCGCAATGATCGCGATTCAGAAAGACGCGGACGTCATTGTCTATTACACGAGTCAACGGGGCGACATTTTCGGCATCGGCCTGCCCGAAAGCAGCGGGCTCAAATCCCTTAAAGACCTCAAGGGAAAAAGTATCGGTGTCTCAAGTTTCGCGAGCGGCGGAACGAATTATGCCAAAGGACTGCTAAGCCAGGCTGGGCTCGCCGAGAATGAATATAACCTGGTCGAAGTCGGCGTTGGCGCTCGCGCCGTCCAGGCGCTGAAGAGCGATCAGGTGCAAGCTCTGTCGCTCTGGGATGAAGTCTACGTGCAGATGGCGCAGATCGGGATCAAAATGTCCAAAGTGATCCAGGATCCGCGGGCAGGACAGTTTCTCGGCGCGTCCCTTGTCGTTTCCAGGGACGATCTCGTCAAACGCCGAAAAGTCTTTGTCGGCCTCGCTCGGGCAATTATCAAAGGCCAGATCTTCCACGAAAACAATCCGGAGGCGACCGTCCGAATTCACTGGAAGGTTTATCCTCAAAGCGCGCCTCGCGACGGTGTAACGGATGAAGAAGTCAAGAAGGCCGTCGAGGTCATCAAGATCCATACTGACATGCAGTCGCGCAATGCCGGTGGCACCGGCCGATTTGGCGATATGCCTCGCGAAGGCCTCGAGAAATTTCAAGAATATCTTGTTGCGACCGGCGTGTTGCCAGGCACGATTGATGTTGGACGGTACGCCACAAACGACCTAATTGCCGAAATCAACGACTTCGACGCCGACGCGGTCGCAAAAATGGCGCGAGAATACAAGTTCAAGTGATTTTCAATATGAAAGCCGCCGACGAAAATTCGGAAAGCCCCACCACCCCGCCCAAGGTTTCGAGATCTTGGGCGGCCATGGTGACCGTCAAAGAGCGGCCCGAGATCCTTCTGGTGCCCCTGTTTGCAGTTTTATTGTTCGGCGGTTGGGAATTTCTTTGCCGGACTAATCATGTCAGCGACCTGATTTTGCCGACGCCGAGCAGAATTTTAACTTCACTTTATCAAGGAATTCGCAGCGGGCTTTTCGTCACCGCGCTGAAAACCACATTGATCGAAATCGTGCTCGGCTTTTTGCTAGCTGCGGTTTCTTCATTTGTAATCGGAACAATCATCAGCCAGGTGCGGCTGCTTGAGCTGACGCTCTATCCCTACATCGTCGCGGTCCAGACCTTGCCAAAAGTTGCGGTCGCACCATTGATTCTTATTTGGGTCGGGCTCGGAATCGAAGGGAAAATAATTGTCGCTGCTATGGTGTCTTTTTTCCCAATGCTGGTGAATACGATTGCCGGCCTCAAAGCTGCACCTCAGGACGAAATCGATCTTCTACGTTCACTGTCTGCGAGCCGCTGGAAGATTTTTCGGTATGTGCAGTTGCCTGAAGCGCTGCCCTACATCTTTACCGGGATGAATATCGGGCTGGTGCTTTCCGTGCTTGGCGCGATTATCGGCGAATTCATCGGAGCAAAGTCAGGCATGGGCTACCTTATTCTTCAGATGAACTACAATATGGATATTTCGGGGATGTTCGCCGCCCTGGTGCTGCTTGCGGCGATGGGCATTTTCCTAAATTTCATTGCGCAGTTCATCCGCCGGAAGGTTGTGTTCTGGCGTCCTGACACCCTTATCACTCATTAGGACAAGAGGAGAGTCATGACCAGACGATACATAAAGGGTGAAATGGAACAGACGCGCGCTTACTCGCCGGCTGTCATCACTACAAACAGCAAAAATATTATCTGGCTTGCGGGTCAAGGAGCTATCACGGATGATAACGGGAAGTCGCTCGCTGGGGACTTCGAAGCGCAGACTCGGATGACATTCTCGCTGATGTCGAAAACGTTGGATAAAGCTGGGGGTAAGCTGAAAGATATTGTCACGATGACGGTGTATCTGTTGGACGTCCGTCATGGCGATCGATTTGTTGAAATTCGACGCGAGTATTTTTCAGAGGGGAATTTTCCCGGAAGCGCGCTCCTCACGGTCGCGGGCTTTGGTCATCCGGATATGATGGTTGAAATTCAAGCGATCGCTGTGATCGACAGTTAAAGTGCAGTCCGATTTACCCTTGTCATTGGCGGAGGGCCACCTGATCGTGTCAGCAAAGTTATCTGCGCTGGTATTCGCCTCGCTGCTAACCATCGCGCCGTTGGCGAATGCGCAAACTTCAACGGAAGTCAGTGGTTACCCCAACCGGCCCATCCACGTGATCGTGCCCTTTCCGCCAGGCGGCGGTATCGACGTGGCCATGCGGATCATCGGCCAGGAATTGGGTGACGCGCTTGGCCAGCCTGTGGTTATCGACAATCGAGGAGGCGCTGGCGGGGTCATCGGTACCGACGCCGGCGCAAAGGCTGCTCCCGATGGTTACACGCTGACTGCGTGCACGCCCGGTCCGACGTCCATAAGTCCCGCCCTGCATTCCAAGCTGGCTTACGATCCCGTGAACGATTTCGCGCCGATAAGCATGATTGCCATCGGCGCAAACATACTCGTTGTCAATCCGGCTTCGCCTGCACACTCTGTGGCGGATCTAATCGAACTCGCGAAGTCACGGTCCGAGGGACTCAATTTCGCTTCGAGCGGAGTTGGCACGTCACAACATTTGTCCGGAGAGCTTTTGAAATATCTCGCCAAGGTGAATTTTGTGCATGTTCCCTACAAAGGGACGGGTGCGGCGCTGGCCGATCTGATGGGTGGGCGTGTCGATTTCGCGTTTGCCGATCCTTCAGTCCTGACGCTGGTGAAATCTGGCAAGCTCCGCGCGCTGGCGGTAACGACTCCGAAACGCTATTCCGCGGCGCCCGATTTGCCGACGGTTGCCGAAGCCGGCTTGCCCAGTTTCCAGGCGACCAATTGGTATTGCGTACTCGCGCCTGCCGCCACGCCGAAGGGCATCATCTCGCGACTCAATAGAGAGATCGTGAAGATCCTGGACAATCCGGCGATCCGCGCCAAACTTTTGGAACAGAATATCGAAGCTGCGTCCAGTACGCCGGACGAACTCGGCCGCTATCTGCGTGATGACATCGCACGCTGGACCGCGGTCGCTAATGCGGCCGGGCTGAAAACAGACTGAGGGATCGCCAGCCAAAATGGTAAAACCCAACAAGACGAAAGCAAAGGTGAGGGCGGGAGGGGTCGCATTCGGCGCTTCTGTGAGCCCACACGAAGCTGGGCTGGTTGAGTTGGCAGGGCTCCTAGGGTTCGATTACGTCGTCATCGATTGGGAGCATTACCTCTTCGATGCCCGGATGGTCGAAGAATGCATTCGCGCTGCTGAGCTCCGTGGTCTGACGCCGATTGTGCGGATGCAGAATAATCCCGAACGCATTCAGCATCTGCTCAACGCGGGGGCGCAAGGCGTCTTGATCGCCAGGGTCAACGACGCCAATGACGTTCGCGCCATACTTGCTGCCGCGAAGTTCCATCCCGAAGGCAAACGGACGGTCTTCTACAATGGCCGAGGGGGCGACTTTGGACTAGCCGTAGCTCCCGGCGAGAGCCGCCAATGGACTCTCGACACCAATCGCGAGACGCTTATTGGCTGCATCATCGAAGAAATTACCGGGGTGAACGAACTCGCTAACATTCTTGCCTTTCCAGAAATCGATATGATTCACCTGGGTCCGTGGGACCTTGCGCACTCGATGGGATGGCCGCCACAGGACGAAGTCCGGGATCTGGGGGATAAGATCGTGTCGGAGGCGACGAAGGCGGGAAAAGCCATGTCGACGACGTGGGGAGGTAGCGCGGACAAGTGGTCCGACGCCTTGGCAAAAGGATATCGAATGTTCACGGTTTCGCCGCGCGGCTATTTCAAAACGGGCGGGGCGCAATTTTTGCGGCAAGTCAAAGAAATCGCCGCGTCAAAGGGAATGACTGCGTAGCCGGCTAAAGGAGCCACGGCAATTCGCTATAGTGCCGCCGCTCAAAGGCTTCAATCTCACCAACGTGCTGCAAAATCAACCCGACCTCGTCGAGCCCCTTCAATAGCCGTTCGCGATGACTTTGGCCGATATCGAAGCGGTACATCGTATCGTCAGGGCCGGTGATGGTCTGGGACTCGAGATCGACCGCAATTGGCGCGCCCGGGGCGTCATGGAGCTGCGTGCGTAGCTTCGCGCATGTTTCGTCAGGCAGGACCACAGGAAGCATGCCATTTTGTAATTGGTTGGCGTAATGGATGTCTCCGAACGAAGGAGCTATGACGGATCTTATACCGTAGTCATACAAAGCATACACCGCCGCCTCGCGCGAGGAACCGCAGCCGAAATTTGCTCCGGCGACAATAATCTTGGCGTTCCGAAATGGCGCCTGGTTCAGGACGAAGTTTGGGTTCTCCTGACCGGACGCATCGAAACGAATGTCTTGAAACGCCATCTTGGCAAAGCCTGAACCGCGCGGCTTATGCAGAAACCGTGATGGAAAAATCTTATCTGTATCGACGTTGGCCATGTCCAGTGGTGCGGCGACGGCGACGAGCTTTGTAAACGGTTCCATGGCTTTCCGGTTTCGCTCTCAGGACAATAACTTACGGACGTCGGTCAGCTTGCCAGTAACGGCGGCAGCTGCCGCCATTGCCGGACTTAGGAGATGCGTAAGAGCAGCCTTTCCCTGGCGGCCTTCGAAATTGCGATTGGACGTCGAGGCACAGCGCTCGCCGGCAGGCACGGCATCGCCATTCTGCGCAGTGCAGCTCGAGCAGCCCGAACCGCGCCATTCGAAACCGGCGTCTCGAAAGATACGGTCTAAACCTTCGGCTTCGGCCTGACGTTTTACCGCGCTAGAGCCGGGCGAGACCCATGCTTGGACGATTGCCTTTCGTCCCTTAAGAACAGCAGCGGCCGCGCGCATGTCTTCGATGCGGCCGTTTGTGCAGGTCCCGATAAATACCCGATCGATCCTGATGTCCTCCAGGAGTGTTCCAGGCTTCAGCCTCATGTATTCTAGTGCCTCGCGCATATGCGCGCGTTTTGCTGCGTCCAATTCTTGTTCTGGATCCGGTATTGTCGAATAAATCGGCCCCGCCTCTTCAGGATTCGTCCCCCAGGTGACCATGGGAGCAACCGCCGCCACGTTTAGTGTTACTTCAGAATCAAAACGTGCCTCTTCATCAGTCGGTAGCGAGCGCCAACTAGCGAGTGCGCGTTCCCATTGTGAACCTTTCGGAGCAAATTCGCGTCCCGCCAAATAACTGTAGGTCGTATCGTCCGGTGCAACCATGCCAGAGCGTGCGCCTGCTTCGATGGCCATATTGCAAATGGTCATCCGACCTTCCATGCCGAGGGCGCGCACAGTTGAACCGGCGTACTCGATTGCGTGCCCCGTCGCACCGGCCGTCCCGATTTTGGTGATCAATGCGAGGGTGATGTCTTTTGCACTGACGCCCGCCGCAATTGCTCCGTCGAGCGTAATCCGCATGGTCTTGGGCTTTTGCTGCCAAAGGCACTGCGTTGCAAGGATCTGTTTGAGTTGCGATGCGCCTATTCCAAACGCGTAAGCGCCGAATGCCCCGTGCGTCGACGTGTGGGAGTCCCCACATGTCAATGTGATGCCGGGTTGAGTAATGCCAAGTTCGGGACCGATAACGTGAACAATCCCCTGCATGGGATGGTCCATTCCATAGTGGCGTATCCCGTGAGCTGCCGCGTTTCTCTCAAGCATGATCACGGTGTGGCGCAACTCCGGATTGGTAAATGCGTTCAATCCACGATCGCGATTGATCGTCGGAACGTTGTGGTCGGCGGTTGAGAAGTTTTGGCCTGGTTTGCGAACTTTCAGACCTTCTGCGGCCAGCGCGCCGAAGGCTCGAAACGAGCCCTCGTGCAGAAAGTTTCGATCGACATAAAACAGCACGTCGTCAGCGCCGCGATCGAGTATCACGTGGCGATCCCAGATCTTTTTGAACATTGTGCGCGCTGGCTTCATTGGCTTGCCTCTGGGCTTGCCGCCTTGGATTCCAATAGGACGAAATTGTAACTTACATGGCAACTGCGCGACAACTTCCCTCAAGCTGGCTAACGTCCCCACTGGTTCCTTACTGACCGGTGCGCCAACTTAGTATGATGCCATACGTTTCATCAGGGGCGATGCCCAGATGAGCGGCCTGTCTCATCGATATGACCGCCAGGTGGCATGACTAAGAGCACTATGAGTCCCACTTCAGCCGCTTCGGCGTCCCACTAAAGATGTGACGGTCGCATGTGCCGGTTCCGTCGACAGCATCACAGTCACGAATGTCCGCTTTTGGGGGTCGTGTCGCTGTCCGCAACGGACCCAAGGTGCGGAACACGGATTTGTGTAGCCCCCAAATGAACGCTTATTCAGTTTGGTAGTTGTTAGCCCATGGGAGAACGACAGGCAGCGCGACTATTTGGGTGGTCTCTGGGCGGCGTATTTCTTGCCATCCTGGCGCTTAACGCTATGGCCCGATAGGGCCGAGCAACACTTCAGACGCCGTCATGTGGAGACATCGGTGTCGAAAACCAATGAATGGGACTTACTGAAACATCAGTTTGAGGCACTGGTGCGTGATGAAAGTGCTGCTTCTGACAGCATAGAAAAGGTCCTCGACGATCACGTTGTCGTCGCATCGCCGAGTTGATAAATCGGGCTGCGACCCTCGAAGCAGACCTGGGAACACCAGCCAGTTCCCGCGCGTTCCGTACGGGCCATTTCCTGAAGGTGCCGGATGAATCAACGTGACCAGGAACTTTTGGACAAGCAACTGTGGGGAGTCAGTCCTGGTCCTTCACGGAACGGCGGCTTGACCAGCGTAGCGTTCGTCGTCGTGTTTTTGGTTGGTATAGCCATCGGCGACATTCTGTTTGCGCATGATAGCAAGCCAATACGAACCGCGTCGCATGACGCGATGGGCGTGATTTCGCTTCTGGATAGTGTGCCGCCAAACATGCGGTAAATTGAGGCCGTCTTTTATTTAACACTGCCACGTCCGCTTATGGCATAGCGGCATCACTTTGGCGCGTCGCCCGGCGCGCCTGGCGGCATTAATCGGCGTCTACCCGAACATCTTTCGCCTCGCAGGACGAGCATTCAAATCTTCGCTCGCTCAAGTGCGGTCCAGTTTGAATCACGCGGACGAGCCACATCGGTTCGCCGCACGACGGGCAGCGCGGGCGGTCAGCGACGAACACCATTGAGGTCATGGCAAAGTCAATGTGGTGCATTGCACGCTCCGGTAACCCGCAGAGACGGAACACGGTCAACCGTTAAACTGGCAATCCGCGTGCGGGTTCCGTCCCTTCAGGGGAGCAATTGAGCAAGATGCCGGACTTTTCTCAATGGCCAGCAAAACTCCAACATCATGCTCAAAGCCGTGATGAAACCATTGCCGTTGCGCCGGGATGAGCATGCCGCCACACTCGTACCAAACGCCGCCTTAGATGCTCTTGGAGAAAACCATGTCTGACGAAGAACTAAAGGCCGAAATCGAACGCCTCCGGAGTGAAAATGCCGCTCTCAAAAAAGGGGCGACCCCCGGTATTCGCATGAAGGTAAGCGAGAAAGGGGGCGTCTCGGTTTATGGCATGGGCCGCTTTCCCGTGACCCTATATAAGGAGCAATGGCTTAAGCTGCTGGATATGTCAGACGATATTCGAGCGTTCATTGCCGCGAATGAGACAGAGCTGAAGACAAAGCATCAAAAATAAACTGTCAGACAAGCTATCGAATATTGAGCACGAAATCGAACCGCCCGGCGAGACCGTCGCCAGCGTCAGCTACACGCATCAGTAATTCGCGCTGGAAAAGGCCATCACGCAGATTCGCCGGCTCATTGGGAAAATAAAGTTCTTGTCTAGTTCAATTTTAGTCCTATGCGGGCGATCGCATTTTTATTTGCGGCGCTTTCTTCCTGCATCCGGGCCCGAAATTCCCTGCTCGGTAGGGCGACGACGTCCAGCAGGGACAGTTGAAATCGCTCGCGTAGCGCAGGAGTGAGGCTTGCAAGCGTGGCCTGTTCGAGCTTTGCCAGTATTTCCGGCGGAGTTTTCACGGGCGCCATTATGGCAAACCATGACGATGCGTCCCGAGTGTCGATGTCTGTGGCTTCCTTCAGCGTGGGAATGTCGGGTAGGGAAGGCGATCGGTTTGGCGCGAGCACCGCTAGAGGTCGCACCGCCCCGGTCTTAATATTTCCGGCGATCGCGGGCAGGGTCACAACGGCCATCGAAATTTGGCCTCCAAGCAGATCGGCGACAGCGGGTCCACCGCCTTTATACGCAACATGGAAAAACGGGAGTTTGTGTTCGGTGCTCACTAGCTCAAAACCGACATGCGCACTTGAGCCAAATCCCGGTGTGCCATAGCCGATGCCGCCTTTTGTCTGCGCGTAAGCGATCAGCTCCTTCATGTTTTTGGCGGGAACCTTTGGGTTTACTACGATGACCTGCGGAGCTGATGCAATTAGAACAACGGGCGCCAGATCCTTTAACGGATCATATGGCAGATGGCCCTGGACAAATGGCGCTAGCGTTATCTCCCCGTTTGAACAAACGAGCAGGGTGTAGCCATCTGGCACAGCCTGCGCGACCTGGTTTGAGCCGATCGTGCCTCCAGCGCCGCCACGATCCTCGACGACGAAATTCTGGTGTAGCTGTTGTGATAGCGATTGCGCTAATATTCGTGCAATATAATCCACGCCGCCGCCCGGGGCAGCGCTGGCGACTATTACAACATTTTTCGTGGGCCAGTTTTCAGCGTGCGCTGCTATACATGCGCAGGTGGCGAATGCACAAAACAATATCCGCTCTAACCACATTTTCATGACTCCCCCTCGATCAATCGCGAATATCTTGCACAAACCAATCCGTCGGCAGCGTCCGCCCGGCTCCGCGGGCAAGGGCGTTTCGGTACATTAAGCCTCCAACGGCGGCGAACTGCAGGCCCTGATTCCCCGTATTGGCGTAGAATGTAATTTCGTGATCGTTCGTGCGCCCCGGCACGTTTCTGCGCGCAAGGTCGGCAAACAACGGTAGTTCGCGGTGCCACGCAGGCCCATGAGGGTTCTTGGGTGGTAAAATGCGCCGTTGCTCAGACGTGCCCGCGATATAGGCGACTGGGCTCCCACCGATGTCGGTGCGAATGTCATCGGACTGGGCAATTGGTGTAACGCCAGCTATTCCTTGTCTGATTGCGACGTCAAAGCGTTCGTAGGCGTCGGCGGGGACCTCGTAAGCGCTGACGTTAATGACGCACATGCCGGGCTCGAGCCACTCAGTTTGGAAGACCGGTGTCATCGTGTCGGTGCAGCAAGCAAGGATATCGACGTCACGGACAGCCTCACGGGCTGTCGAAACCGGTTCGATCGCGACCTTGAGCCACCCGCTCATCTCGTTGGCAAATCGATTTCTATTCGCGACTGTGGGGCTAAATACTTTTACCGAGCGGATGGGCCGCACGGCACAAAACGCTTCAAGGTAAGTTCGAGCCATGCCTCCAGAACCAAGAATACCTACCCTCGA
>Ga0134128_10005192_pt1 | contig 15814 bp, 7 predicted proteins | sample KB31754_FD_96462 | JGI IMG/M metagenome (GOLD analysis project Ga0134128, IMG submission 96462) | Terrestrial soil microbial communities with excess Nitrogen fertilizer from Kellogg Biological Station, Michigan, USA - KB3-175-4 | ecosystem: Environmental > Terrestrial > Soil > Unclassified ...
AGTTGGGCATCCATAGCAGTCCCAGCGTGGCGAGCACGGCGCCGGCAAGGAAATAAGGGCGGCGACGCCCCAGCTTTCCCCACGTGCGATCGGACGCGTAGCCGATCAGCGGCTGCACGATCAGCCCGGTCAGCGGCGCGGCGATCCACAACATGGGAATGTCCGCCACGCTCGCGCCCAGCGTCTGGAAAATGCGGCTGACGTTGGCGTTCTGCAACGCGAAGGCGAACTGGATGCCCAGAAAACCGAAGCACATGTTCCAGATCTGCCAGAACGACAGGCTCGGCTTGCGGTTCATGGCATACCTGTCGTGGGTGTGATGAGGAGATCGCCGATGCGCGCATCGTTGAGCGGCCCTTCGCTGCCGCCCTTGCCGCCGGTGTAGTGCGCGAAATGCTTGAGATCGCTCATGTTGAAGCCTTGCTCCAACTCGAAGCGGCACACCGTGCCGGCTTTGGCCGCGATCACGCCATAGGTGGACGATTGTTCGCCCACGCTGTGCGGCATCACGATCGGCACGCGCTGTACCGCATCACTGCCGCAATGCGCCACCAGGAATTTCACCGCCGCGGTGACGCCGGTCTCGATCGTGCCATGGTCGTTTTCGTAGCGCAGCGCGACGCGATAGCGGCCGGTAGCGGGCGCGGTCCACGAGCGTGGCCAACCGTCGCCGATCGCCACGGGCTCACCGCCGCAAACCATCGGGCTGTGCAGCGATTCGATGCCGTGCTCGTCCACGCGCGTCACGCTCACGCACGGCGGCTGCGCACCTTGCGCAATGTAGGTGCTGCCATCGATGCGGCCGACGCGCTGCGCATCGGCGTACAGCACCACCTTGCCGTCCGCCTGCACACGCCAGCCTTTGTTGTCCTTGTCGATCGATGGCGCATCGGGCGCGACCGGCGCGTAGAGCGGTGCGTCGGTGCGCATGGGAATGGCCGATACGTCGATCGCTTTCAGGGTCACCACGGTTTCCGTTCCGCGTTGTTTGATGGCATCGGCCACCAGCAGATCGCCCTGCAAGGCACGCGGACGGCGCAGCGTGATGGTGCGATCCGGCATCGCCAGGCTGATGCTGTCCTTCTCGCCGAACAGCATGGGTACCAGCGAGACGGGCAGCTTGGATTCGATTCGTCCATCCTGGGTCAGGCCGAATACGCCTTCGCTGACCATGTCCAGATACGCCGCCACCGACCATAGCTGGCGCGGCGAATCGACTACCGGGCCGCTGAGCTTGCCATCGTCGACGTGCGTGGCCTGCGTGAGGAGTTCGTAGTTCTCCATGTTGGAGCCGGACATCGCCGCGCCGCGCATGATCGAGCGCAATTCGTGCGCGATGCGCGCCGGATCGTTCACCACGCGTGCCGCACGCAAGGCGTAGGCGCTGACGAATGGCCAGATCGCGCGATTGTGATAGATCGGCTGATCGGCGCGCTCCGGCCAGATCACCGGGCTGCCCGCCGGCCAGGTCGGATAGTTCGCCAGTGCAATGCGCGCCGCCTCGCCCTCGGCCACGCCGCTGGTGATCGCCAAGGCGGTGCCAAGCAGATCGTAGGTGTCGTACGGCGTGCCGTCACCGCCGATGTAGCTCATGTACAGGCCGCGATCCTTGCGCCAGAAGTGCGCATTGATGGCGGCTTTCAGGGCGGTAGCCTGGTCCTCGTAACGCTTTGCTTTGGTCGCATCGCCATGCGTCTTGGCCAGGCGCGCGGCAAGCTGCAACGCCTGGTAATGCAGCACATTGGTGGACAGCGCGAACGATTGCGCGATGAATACCACGTTGTCGGCCGTCCACGCCGGATAGGTTTGCTGGCGCCAGTCGAGGAAGGAGGTTTCGCCGCGATACAGCCCCATGTTCGCGTCGAACACGTACTGGCGATCTTGCGCCAGCGTGTCGTTCAAGGCGTGGTACACGTTGTCGGCGAAGGCTTTGTCGTCCAGCAGATGCTGCGCGCCGAGGAACCACACCACGCGATCAGTACTGATCGGCCAGCTGCCGCCGGAGCCCGTGTCCTGCATCACGTACAAGCCTTGCGGTTGTGCCGGCTCGCGCACGTCCGACAACTTGAAGCTCAGGCCGTTGCGCGAGCGCTGCGGATCGAATTTCCACAGGCCCAAGTCGATGGAATAAGAAAGATCGCGTGTCCACACGTACGGCCATTTGGCGCCGGTCTCGAAACATGTGCACGGAATCGGCTGGCCATGATCGAACGCGCCATCGCGGATCGCGGTGACCGAGTCCTGCGTGAGTTCGTCCTGCGCCATGGCGAACAGGCCGTCGAACATCGGGCTGGCGGTTTGCGCGCGCATGCGCTGCGCGGCGATATCGCGCCTGCCGAACGGGCCGGTCAAGGTGAAGCGCCCATCCTTGGCTGCGGTCATATGCGCCTGCGCGCCGCGCCAGGTCAGCTCATCGCGCCACGTATCCCCTTGGGCGCCTGCGGCCAAGGCCGCCATCATCACAACGCTCAGCATGCACACTCCGCGGATGGATCAGCCACCCCATTCTCTCTCTGGTTTATGTCATGACGCGAAGCGATGCACATGCTGCGACTGCAGCATGGCGGTCATCGGTCACGTGGGCGAGCGTGCATGGTAGGCAAGACGAAGGTGGCCATGGCCTTTCTGCATACGTATTCATGCGTGCGTCCCTTCCACAAACCTATGTGGAACCCGCGCGTGCTTGGAGTGACGGGTATCACCGCAATTCGACCACCACCAATCCCTGCGGCGGAATGTCGATCCGCAAGCGGCCATGCTCCAGCGCCAGCGATTCCGGCGCCGCCAGCTGGCCCGCCGTGCGCAATTGCGCAATCTGCTCGCGCGTGGGGAAATCCGGCCGCCCCATGGCGTCGAACGCCGCCACCGCGTTGCCGTGGGTTTCGTCCACGCGCCATACGGTCGCATTTGCATCTGCAGCCAAGTGCGACACATCGACGTCGAAATGCTTCACCGAGCCCTGCGGCGCGCCCTTGGTGTAGGTATCGGTATCGCCCACTGGCGGTGCGTAGTTCCATAGCGCCAGCACCAGCGTACCGTCCGCGCGGCGCGTGGCCAGCGCGCTATCGGAAGACACCGGCAGGCGCAGGTCGCCCAGGCGATGCAGCATGGCGAACGCGTTGAACGCCGGCTTCGGGATGCGATCGGCCGCGATCAGGCCAAAACCGCCATAGAACGGATTGCGCACCACGCCTTGCTCCTCGAACACATCGGAGAAGCTCCAGTAGCTCATGAGCTCCACCTTGCCGGCGCATTCGCGGATCGTGTTGGCCATCCACGGGCCCATGTAGACGGTGTCGGTCACGTTCGGCAGGTTCGCGTAGGACGCGTTGTACTCGCTGAAGATCAGCGGCATCTTCGGATACGGCGAGGCGGCGATCTCGCGATGCACCTTGTCCATCGCTCGGCAGACCATGTCGGCACGCGGAATGTTTTCGCCGGTCTTGAACACGTTCTGCGCGGTGTCGTCGCCGTAGACGTGCGTGCTGACGAAGTCCGCCGGCACGTGCGTGTCGTGCACATGCTTGAGGAAATCCGGCACCCAGGCCGCCTGTGCCGTCGCCGGACCGCCCACACGCAGGCGGGGACTAATCGTCTTGAGCGCGCGCGCCGTGTGGTCGTACAGCGTGTAGTACGTGGATTGCTCCGGGTGTCCGCCCCAGAACGCGAGGTTGGGTTCGTTCCATACCTCGAAATACCAACTGGCCACTTCATCGATGCCGTAGCGCGCGATCAGATGCTCTACGAAGGCGTGGATCATCGCGTCCCATTCGGCGTAATCCTTCGGCGGCATCACGTTCGGGTGATACCAGAAATCATGGTGCTGCGCTGGATCGGAACTCAGCTCCGGCGGCATGAAGCCAAGCTCGACGAATGGCTTGACGCCGCGCTCCAGCAGACCGTCGTAGATCTGGTCCACGTAGGAGAAGTTGTAGGCGATGCGGCCATCCTTGTCGCGCCGTACCACGCCCACGTCGCGATCGAAGATGCCGTGGAAGCGCACGTAGCCGAAACCGGTTGCGGCGTGCACGGCTTCGATGTCCTTGCGGTAATCGTCCCGCAATGCGAGCGATGCGCGGCCGGAACCGAACATCTGTTCCCAGAAATGCGGAAAAGCCGTGCCCTTCGCCGTGGCGTCCACCTTGAGCGCGACGGTATCGGCCGAAGGCGGCGTTGCAGCATGGGCGGCGCCGAAGGTCAGCAAGATAGCGAGGCCGAGCTTTGATGCAGTGCGGCGCAACGTGGCGGAATGGAGCATGGCGATTCCTCGAGGTTTTACCGGCATGTAAACGTTTACTCTCCGAACGCGCAAGTGTCTTACAGACGGGGTCTGCATTCAATGCGCGATTCATACTGAATCTGCCCCGACTCGATCCTGCGGGTGGACCGGAATCGGCGCATAGAACTTAAGCTGCATCTGACTCGCTGTTCCCCTACACCCACTTGCCTCTATTCCTCATTGCTCACCGCGGTACGCGCTTTACGATCGTACGCTCAGGGGTTCTGCAAGTGACGAGCACTCAAAGCATCGTCACATCGAGCGAAGAAAGACAATGCATTGGAAAAGCATCGTGGCGATCGCGTCGGCCATGTTGGCGACGGTCGCCGGCTTGTACCTGTCAGGCTGGATCACGCTGAAGCTGCTGGGCCTGGGAACGGTTCCGTTGCAATGGAATACATGGTGGTCGTATTTCCAGGTGACCGATCTGCCGCAGTTCGTGCCGTATGCCACCAGGATCAAGCTTGGCGGCTATCTTGGCTTCAGTCTGCCGTTGCTGGCGTGGCTGGGGTTGCTGCTGCCGTTGTTCCGGGAGAAGGAAACGCCATTGCATGGCGAAGCCCGCTTTGCCGACATGGGCGACCTGAAGAAGGCCGACATGCTGGCAAAGAAGCCTGAAAGCATCGTCGTGGGCAATTACAAGGGCCGCCCTATTCATGTCAACGGCGCTTACCACGTCATCATGGTAAGTCCAACGCGGTCAGGCAAAACGACCTGCGTTGCTGTGCCAGTGCTACTCACCTATGAGCACTCCGTGGTTTGCCTCGACGTGAAAGGCGAACTGCTCAAGCTCACCAGCGGCCAGCGTGAGGCGATGGGACAGGAGATCATCGTATGGTCGCCTTACGACGAACAGAGTTGCACGCACCGCTTCAACCCTTTGGCGCTGGTATCGACCGATTGGCGCCAGCGCATCAGCGACATCCAGACCCTCGCCGCCATTCTCTATCCGGACCAGAACGCACAAGACCCCTTCTGGGTGGCGCAAAGCCGCGGCGCGTTCGTCGCCTTTGCCTCTTTCATGTTCGAACGGTGGGACGAACTGGCCAAACAGAATCTCGCACCCGATCCCAGCACGTCGCCACTGTTCCCCAGCCTCGAGCGCCTGCTGCACTTCTCCACCGCCGACAGGGCAGCGGTACAGCAACTGCTCGACGATCCTCGCAACGCTGGCGTCATGCGCGAGCAGACCCGCACCGGTTTCGCCAAACTGGCGAGCCTGGCCGAGGAAACCTTCTCCTCCGTCATCGCCACCATGCAAGCACCGCTGCAGCCGTTCCTGAACCCGATTCTGGCTGCCAATACCAACGGCCAGGATTTCGACGTGCAAGCACTGCGTCGGCGGCGCATGACCATCTACTGCGTCATCCCACCTGACAAGCTGGGCGAATCCAGCAAGCTGATCAACACGTTCTTCAGCACGCTGATCGGCCAGAACCTGAAAGTGCATCCGGACGCCGACCCGACGCTGAAAAACCAAGTGCTGTTCCTGATGGACGAATTCACTGCCATGGGCCCGGTGGACGTAATCGCCGAACGCATTTCGGTGGCTGCCGGCTTCGGCGTGCGCTTCCTCACCATCGTGCAGAGCCAGGCCCAGTTGCGCTCCACCTACGGAGCGGACCGGGCGCGCACCTTCAGCACCAACCATGCAGTGCAGATCGTGTTTACCCCGCGCGAACAGGAAGACGCCAACGATTACAGCGACATGCTGGGTTACCGCACCGTGCGCCGGAAACATCGCTCGGTCACGCGCGGCCAGGGTGGAAGCAGCGTGTCCCACAGCGTCACCGAGGAGCGGCGCGCGCTGATGCTGCCACAGGAGATCAAGGAGTTGCCCAACGATGAGCAGCTGATCTTCGTCGAACGCTGCCGACCGATCCGCTGCCGCAAGAACTGGTATTTCAAACTCACGTTCTTCAGCAAGCGAGTGCTGCCGCCAGTCGAGGCAAAGGCGCAGCGGGTGGTGGGTGTGTCAGGAATGGTCGTCATGCACGGAAAACAGGGCGTGCAAAAGTTGACAGGAAAGTAGTGCTGCGAAAAAGAGAGCGCCTATGAAGGATTACAAGTCAACCTATCCCAACCCCAATGACGATGACCAGCCCGAATCGGAAAATCAGGATGGTGAAGGCGCGCGTCCGTCATCGTTGGTCGCGGTACATCGCCCGAAGGTGATCGATCCGCTGCACGAACTGAATTTGTTGCGCATGATGCAAGTCGCCAACGAACGCACGACACGCGAGCTTGGACCATTGCCACCGGGTGGATTACCGGTGCCGGACAAGCGCAAGCCGACGGCGCCTTATATGGATTTTCTGGGGCGCGTTGTGCCGGATGTAAAACCGATCGTTGAGGAGAATTATGAGATGAGGCTCAAAAAGATGGCTGCTGCGGCAACGTTGACAGCAGGAATGGTGGCGTGCGATGCGCCTGCATCGACGGCTACCGTCTTTTCCGTCAGGACCGAGACAGTCGCGCAAACTCAGAAGGCGGCCCCATCTGATGATGGGCAAGACCAGGATGACTCGGCAGATGATATGCCTAGGACATATTGGCAAACTTTTAAACCTCAATTCCGAGATTCGTTCGACGCACAGTGGCGCGCAGCAAAAACGACTGAAGAAAAGCTGGCAGCCATCAAGGAAGAACTCGGATATCAGGACAAGTTGCTGAATGACCGTTACAAGGAATTGCGCACCGTGCTCCCTGAAAAAGATTGGGAGTCCATGCGAGACGAGCAAAGGGAATGGCTTTCTGAAGTGATAAGAGTGTGCGACAAAATTATTACCGATCGCCTTGAATCAGCCAACTGCAGATTGCATCGGACAGCGGTGCGCGCGTCCGAACTGGACGTAGCAATTGCTATAAAAAAGCATCAGCGCTGAAATAAGGAAATGTCATGACAGATGAATCAAGCAATGCGAGTCGAGTCATCAGTGCTTGGCACCTTGGAAAAACATCAATCACGCACGAAACGAGCGACCGTGGAGTCGAAACGATTTCAACCGGAAAGGGCGATAGGGGAGGTGTTTCTTATGGGGCATATCAGTTATCGACCAATACCGGAACAGTGCGTGATTATCTTGCCCAGTCTTCCTATCGAAATCACTTTTTAGGGCTAGATCCAGCAACCGACGCTTTCAATGCCAAGTGGCTTGAACTCGCCAAATCAGAGCCGGGCTTTGCGAAAGAGCAACATGACTTCATACGACGAACGCACTATGACGTCCAGGCTCGTAGACTACAGGCTGTAGGTATCGATCTATCTGATCGAGGCAGGGCGGTTCAAGACGCTCTGTGGAGTACATCCGTGCAGTGTGGAGGATGGACAAAAACAATAGTCAGTGATGGCCTAACGGAGAAGTTCGGCCCCCATTACACGCTATCAAAGCTATCAGATAGGGACATCGTGGAGGCAATCCAAGACTACAAAATTGCTCATAACAATGAACTGTTCGAGCACTCTCGTGGCAACTGGAATGGCTTACTCCGCCGAGCCCGCGAAGAAAAGGACGATCTCGTCAAACTCGCGGACCATGAAGCCACACTGGCTCGTGAAGGCTTGCTTACGGATTGGCGCCAATCCATGGCGACTTCTTACACGGCGTCAACACATCACCTGAGCAATCGACCTGCCGCAGATAACGTTCAAGCAACTCTCAAAACGCTTGGTTATACCGATGCGCATGGCCGTACGCTTGAAATTGACGGCCATTACGGCCAACGCACTCGTGAAGCTGTCAAAGCCTTCCAGCGCGACCGCGGCTTGCGCCCAGACGGCATCACCGGCCCGAATACATGGACCGCGTTACAAGAGGCCACGCGCGTGGTGGCAACTGGGGAATCAACTACCGCCACCTTTCCACAGATGGCACCGTCACCCGACCTCGATGCCGCGACCATCCATATGCTTCAACAGCATTTGAACACGCTTGGCATGACTGATCATCGCAACCAGTCCTTGCCACTAACAGGAACGTACGACGACACCACCCGCGTCGCAGTGATGGAGTTTCAGCGGGGGCAAGGATTGCCATGCACTGGCTTGGCCGATCCGGCCACCAGAGGCCTGATCGAAGCACGCGCAACGATCGCAACGCTACAGCAGAGCGCGAGCACGCATGCCACTACGGTACACGACATATCGTTGCTTGAAAGGCCCGCGCACACACCGAGCACGCTCACGGTTGCCAGGCAAAATCAGTCGGCCCCACCTGAGGAGATGACACTGCTGTACCATCTCGCACACAAATCACATCTCACACACGGCGCGGGATCTCTGTCAGCAACATCCCTAACATCCCTGGAATCCGCCGCATCACGGTCCCACCATGACGCCCTTCCAGATCAAAATCCCTTGGCTGCCATGCGCGCGCGATTGCACGACATGCAACACCAGATGGACACCGTGCATCGACAACGCGAGAAGGAGCGCGAGAAGGAAAGATTGCAAGAGGATTCACGCTCCATGCCGAACGAACCAGCACATCACAATACACGTGAAGCGCAGCGCCACGAAACAGGGGCCTCACCTGCAGCCCAACCGTTGAGCCACAGCCACCCTGACCATCCGCAGCATGCGCTGTATGCAAGGCTGAAGGAATTGCTTCCGCCCGGGACAACGGAAGAACGATTGGAGCAGTCAACTGCCGCCTGCTACATGGGCCGGATCACCCGTCCGGAGCAACTGCATCAAATCCACATCCGCGACGATGCCGTGCATTTCCTGACGACGCGACCCGATGCGTACGCCTCGATCAGCCTGGATCAGCCGGCGCCCACCGTGCAGCAAACCATGTGGCAAGTGCAAACGCACGATCAGCAACAAGCGCAGATGTTGGCGCAGTTCGAAGTGCAGCGGCGGGAAAGCAACGCGCGTGGCGGACCGACGCTGCACGGACCGGCTTGCTGAACCTGCTGCGTAGCTAACCCCTCCCCACTGCATGTAGGGGAGGAGATTGCGTCTCGCACTCAAGCGACTGCTTCAACGTGCATCGGACGCGCGAAGCACCACATGCTTCGCCTTGTCCGCGGCAAGCCGCAGCAACGTCACGCTGCCATAGCGATCACGATCCACCGTCCAGCCCTCGCCCTTCGCCTTCTGCAAAGCGTCTGCGCTTGGATAGGACTTGAGTGCCTTCACGCCAGTGGCTGCTACACCGTGCACTTTCACCAGGTAATACTTCAACACCGGCTTGTAGGTGCCGTGCGGTGCATCGATATCGAACCCGGCATGATCGCCATGTCTCCGCGTCCTCAGACGTTGCGCGTAAAACGCAGCATGTTCATAGGCATAGGTGCCGCCGTCATCGTCGTAGTAGTCGAAATGCGTGGTGTGGTCGGTGGGAAAGACGTCCACGGTCAGCTCGCTCACCGGATGCTCGCCTACGTAGTCCATCGCCGGTTGCGTGGGGATGATCGCGCCTTCGCGGATGAAGAGCGGAATGTCGTCCCACGCCTGGTCGTCGACCGCGTAGCGGATCGTCTGGCCGCCCTGATAGACCTTGCCGGTGAGGTAATCGGTCCATTGACCTGCCGGCAGATAGATGTCTTTTTCGGTTTGCCCTTTCGCCACCACCGGCGAGACCAACAGGTTCTCACCGAACATCCAGGCTTCCACGTCGTCGCGCACCTGCGGATCGTCGGGATAGTCGAAGATGAGCGGCCGCACGATGCCCACGCCTTCCGTCGTGGCCGTGCGCTCGTAGCTGTAGATATAGGGAATCAGCGCATAACGTAGGCGCATGGCGTCGGCAGCCGCCTTTTCCGCGCTCTGGCCGTACATCCACGGCTGACGCTTTTCGCCCAGCGTGCCATGCACGCGGAAGATCGGCACGAATGCGGCGAACTCGATCCAGCGCGCGTAGTTTTCGCCGTCGGGATGACCCTTGAAGCCGCCGCCATCCATGCCCCACTTCATTTCGCCCACATCGATGGCGCTCAACATGCGCTGGCGCTGTGCGGCCATGCTGTCGAAGCCCGTGTCGATGTCGCCCGACCATAGGCCGTACGCATAACGCTGCGCGCCGAGGTAGAAGTCGCGATTGATCGACCACACTCGGGTCGGGGTGTACGCGCGCTGGCCTTCATACAGCGCGCGCTGCATGTTGAGAAATTGCGTGTTGCTGTTGGTGTCGTCCGCCTCGTCGTTCCACCAGCCTACGATGCCGGTATCGAAGGAATGCTTGAGCGCATCATTGAAGAACCACGCGCGCACGGCGGACTGGTCGAAATCCAGTTCGCGTACAAACTTCAGCGAGAAGTAATCCGGATTCTGTGGCTTGTCGGATACCCAATAGCCATGCGCCTCGGCGTAGCGACCTTCCACCGTATCGACATGGATGCGCGGCTTCATGATGCCGGTCATGTGCATACCGAGCTGATCCATGCTGGTTTTCAGCGCACCGCTGGGGCCGTCCGGGAATTTCTTTTCGTTCCAGCGCAACTCGCCGTAGTTGTCGTCGCCCCACGCCTTCCAGTCGAAATCGAAAGTGAAGTTGTCGATCGGAATATGCCGGCTGCGGTAGCCCTTCACGATGGCCAGCAGTTCCGGCTGATCGATGCCCCACTGGCTATTGGTGAATCCCATCGCCCATTTCGGGAACATCGGCGGCGCGCCGCTGAGCGTAGCGAGCGACGCAAAGATCTTTGGTGGTGTGCCGGCGATCACGTCGTAGCTGACATCCTCGCGACCGATACCGCTGACGTCGATGTGATCGTCCGATAGATCGAACTTCGCACCGACCGTATCGACCAGAACGCCGTAGCCGCGCGTGCTCCACACGAACGGGCCACCCGGATAACCCTGCTCGCCGGCCTTCGCGATCTGTACGCCATGGCGCAGCAAGCCGCCCTTGGCCGGCTCGAAGGCGTCATAGCCGCCGATGCCATAGAGCGCATCGCCAGCGTCGTGCTGCAGATCGATGCGGCGGTCCATCAAGCTGGCCGGATCGGTCTGTAGCAGCGGTTTTCCTTGTACGTCGGCGATAGTCAGGCGACCGGTCTGTTTGTCCCAGGTTGCGGCCAGTTCGTTGCTGGCCACGGATGCGCTATCCGCGCTGGTGCGAACGTGCAGGTTCGACAGTGTGTCACGCGAGCCATGCGGATCCATCACGATGCCCGGCCGCGTGCTTTGGCCGTGCGGCATGCCGTGAATCTGCACCACGTTCGAGGCGACGAAACGCACGGTGATGCGGTCATTGCCATGATGGAGCTCGATGCCGCGTGCGTCGGCGTGATCGAGCTGGAACGTCGGTGAGGTTTGATCAGCGAAAGCCGAGTAAGACGAGGAAGCGATCAGCAGGCCACAGAAGGCCAAAATACGCAGGATTGTCATCCACCCATCCTTTCTATGTCACTGCTTGCGGGATGCATCCCTCTCCTCGGAGAGAGGGTTGGGGTGAGGGGACAATCTTGCGCGAAAGCCACTTCTTTTCAACAAGAAACTTGCAGCGCTGTGGACTGTAGATATCTGGCTAGGTTGGCCCCTCACCCCGACCCACCCCCGGAGGGGAGAGGGAGCCAAAAAGTCACTGCAAAATCGCCGTCGTATAAGGCGGCAACGTCACCTTGCCGTTCGCCAGCGTCACGCCATCTTGGCTGTGCAGCAACACCGACGTCACCTGCGCATCCCCTGCCAGCTCGAACACACGCGCTTCACGCGACAGGTTATGTACCACCAGCACGCGCGACTGCGCGTCCTGCAGCGTGTAAGCCAGCACATGCGGATCGGCCGACGGCATATCGCGCAACACACCATCGCGCAGCGCGCTCACCTGTTGGCGCCAGCCGATCAGCGTGCGGTACAGGTTGAGCAGCGAACCGGCGTCGGCTTGCTGCGCCTCCACCGAAATCGCCGCATCGTCACTCGTGCTCCAGTCTTTCCAGCTCGCCGTGCCCTGGCCTTTTCCGTTGCGATACCAGCGCATCGGTTCGCGGAGGTTCTCGTCGGGCTTGCTGCCCTGCATCCCGAGTTCTTCGCCGTAGTAGATGAAGGGATGGCCCGGCAGCGTCAGCAGCAGCGCGGCGGCGACGCGCATATGCGCCATGTTGTCGTCGAGCTGGCTCATCACGCGTTCCTGGTCGTGATTGCTGAGGAACGGCGCATCGTCGAAATCGCCATGCGCATGGGCGCGGTAGGCCGCGTACGTGTATTGCAAGCCATGGCCGATGCCCAGATTCCGCTCCTGGTTCACACTCTGGATCAACTGCATGGCGAGGGGGAAATCGAAAACGGTATTCAACGGGCCCATGTACGGCGTGAGCTCGTCCGGATTCAGCCGCATCACCTCGCCCACCAACCATACGTGCGGATCGGTCGCTTCCAGCGCGCGGCGATATTCGCCCCACCAGCGCAGATTCTTCTGCAACGCGATGGGATCGTTCACGTCGGTGCGCAGATCGTCGTATACATGCTGTGCGGCATCCAGGCGGAAGCCGTCCACGCCCTGCCGCAACCAGAAGCGGCCCACGTCGATCATGGCCTTGCGTACCGCCGGGTTGTCATAGTTGAGATCGGGCATCGCGCTGACGAACGTGCCTTCGTAATACGCGCCATTCGAGGCGCGATGCCAGGCAGGGCCGCCGACGGCGCTGATGGCTTTGAGGTCGGTGCCAGGCTTGGCCCACAGATACCAGTCGTGGTGCGGGTCTTTCGGGTCCTGCGCCGCCTTGAACCATGGGTGCTGATCGCTGGTGTGGTTGATCACCATATCCATCACCACTTTGATGCCGCGCTTGTGCGCCTCATCCACCAGCTTCTTGAAATCCTGCAGCGTGCCGTACTGCGGATTGATGCCTTCGTAGTCGGTGATGTCGTAGCCGTGATAGCTCGGCGAGGGATTGATCGGCATCAGCCAGATGCCGCTGACGCCCAGCGACTTGATGTAGTCGAGTTTGGCGGTAACGCCGTTGAGGTCGCCGATGCCGTCGCCGTTGCTGTCGTAGAACGCGCGGACGAAGATTTCGTAATAGACGCCCGACGCCTGCGCCACCGGCTTCGCGGCTGCTTTTTCCTGCGCAAAGGATGGGACGGACAGCAGCGCGAGCGCCGCAACGATCACGACGGAACGTAGTGCGGTTGTGAACTTGAACATAGGGTCGCCTCCCGGGGATGGAGTGTCGTCGCCACGGCACGGCCGCGCAACGAGAGGCGAACCGGATCGCGCCTGGAAAAAGACCCGGCTCCACAATCGTCAACGGAGCCGGGCCGGGGGAGCGTACCGGACACCACGGGAGGGTGTCCGGCACGATTGCTTCACTTAGAGCTTGAAGTTGACGCCCAGATAGCTGGTGCGACCGAAGTACTGGATCGTACCGGTCTGCTGCGGGTTGCCGCCGAAGTAGGTCTTGGTCGGCTGGTTGCTCATGTTGAGCATCTGGTAGACCACGCTCAGCTGCTTGGTGACGTTGTAAGCCGCCTGGAAGTCGTACACGGTTTCGGACGCGAACGTCACCAGCTGATTGTTGACCGCAATCTGCGTGTTGGAGAGGAACGACGAGCGGTAGTTCGCCGACAGACGCGCGGAGAACGTGCCGTCGTCATAGAACAGCGCCGCACTCGCCACGCGCTTGGACAAACCAGGCAGACCGATATACGTGGTCGGACCGGCCAGGTTGGTCGGGTTGTGCACGTTGCTGTTGGTCAGCGCCAGGTTCGCATCGAAGCCAAGTCCCGACCAGATCCCCGGCAGGAAATGCGTCTTGGTGAATGACGCTTCGATGCCGCGCACATCGCCGCCCTTGGCGTTGTACGAGGTCTGGTACTGGCCGTTCGCGTAAGGCTTGCCGGTGGCCGGATCGTTCGGCACCGTGATGCCCGCCGCGGCGAAATCGAAGTTGTTGTAGGTGACGTTCTGGATAAACGAGTTCACCTTCTTGAAGAACACGCCGGCCGTGACCGCGCCGGTGGAATCATCGAAGTAGTGCTCGTAGTCCATGTCGTACTGCGTGGCGCGCAACGGATCGAGCAGCGGGCTGGTACCACCCCACACGTTGTACTGACCGTTCGACACCCACGAACCTTTACCGGCCATCATGGTGTTGATCGGCGGCCGAGACAGCACTTTGGAGGCTGAAACGCGCACTTGGTCTTGGTCGGTCAAGTGATAGATCAGGTTGAACGACGGCAGGTAGTCCGTATAGGTCTTGCCGGACTTGCTCGGTGCGTAGTCCATGCTGCTATTGCCGTTGCCATCGACGATCAGCACGCCCTCGCCATTGCCCACCTGCTGCAGGCCATAGCTGTACTGCGATTGGCGCGACACGCGCACACCCACGTTGCCGGTCAGCTCATGACCAAACAGTTGCGCGTCAATATCACCCATCACAAATAGGTCGCGCGTCTTTTCGTTGACCGAACCGCTCTGGATTTCCGACCAGCTCTGGTCGGTGATGTTCTTCACCGGGTTCGCAACGATGCCGTGCGCGGCAAGAATGCCCGGGCCATTGAGCGTCAGGAAGCAGGGGAAGCCGTTGAACTTGCCCTTCCAGCAGGTGACTTGCGCGTCGCCGGCCGGGATGGTCAGCGGCGGCTCGCCAGCTACCGGCGAGGTGTTCCACTCCGAGCCATAAACGTACACTTCGCGGTCCGCGTTGTACGTGTGGTTGTTCAAGTACACGCCCGCTTCGACGGCCGAGAACACCGGATTCTCCGGCAGGTCGTACTGCACGGCGGTGCGGAACGCCTTGTTCCGGTCGTGGTAGATGTACGGATACACACCGTAGCGCGACAGCGCCATGTCGTTGAGGTTGGTGTAGACGCCCGGGTTGGCGACCGACACGTCGCCGATGTTGCGACCCTTGAACTGGAATGTGGTCGATTGCGCCATCAATTGCGGATTGCCGGTGCCCAGGCCGGTGTACGGATCGGCGGTGGTGTCGACGTTGATCTCGTTGCTGGTGGCGCGCGACATCGAGATGTCCGATTCCACGTGCCAGTTGCCGTGGTGCCACTTCATGTTCAGGCCGCCGGAGAACACGCTCTGGTGCTTGGTGTAATTGTCGGCGGTGGTTTCGTTGGAGAACTGATTGCCGTATGGATTATTGGTGCGCGGATCAATGCCACTGGTCGGGTTGCTGCTCACTGTACCGCCGATGACGGTACCCAGCGAACTCAGCACCGGATTGGTGATCTGCGCGTTGTTGCCGTAGAAGTTCTGCGAACGCAGGCCGTAGCCGAACGAGGAGTTGAAGAACTTCGAAAAGAACGTGTCCGCGGTCAATTGCAGCTCATCGGTCGGCTTCCACACCACTGTGCCGAGATAGCCGCGACGACGCTCTTCGCCGCCGTTCTGCTGCAGCTGATAGCCTTCCGGCAGATAGGCGCTCGGTGAGCCAGCGCTGCTATTCAGTTTATAAAGGCTGCCATCCGACGCCTCACCCACGAACTGCTCGGCCACATGCGGCTGATACATGTCCGCAAAGCCCAGACCGACACCCAGCGTGTTGTTCAGGAACTTGCCCTGATAGGCCACACTCAATCGATAGCCAACCGGGTTGGCATTCGGCACATCGTGCGCCTGCCCGTCATAGCTG
>Ga0134128_10005193_pt1 | contig 15813 bp, 11 predicted proteins | sample KB31754_FD_96462 | JGI IMG/M metagenome (GOLD analysis project Ga0134128, IMG submission 96462) | Terrestrial soil microbial communities with excess Nitrogen fertilizer from Kellogg Biological Station, Michigan, USA - KB3-175-4 | ecosystem: Environmental > Terrestrial > Soil > Unclassified ...
AACGTCATGCCCTCCGATCTCGACATAGCCGCTCGCAATCGTACGAAGTCCCGCGATGGCTTCGATCAGCTCGCTCTGCCCGTTGCCTTCGACGCCCGCGATCCCGAGAATCTCGCCCGGCTTGACGGTGAAGGACACGTCGTCGACGTCGTACGACTTCCGAAAACCCGTAACCAGAAGGTTACGCACTTCCAGCCCGCCCGCGGGGGTACGCGAGCCGCTCACTGCTCGCGTCGCGGCGGTGGTGGCAGCGGCGTTCTCGGACATGATCGCAAATTCACGAGTCGTCAGCCGGACGTGGCGGCCGACCATCGCCTGCGCTATCTCGGCGGGATTCGTGTCTGTCGTGTGGAAGTGTGCGACGGTCTCGCCGGCTCGCATCACGGTGATGTTCTCGGAGAGCGCCATCACCTCGTCCAGCCGGTGAGTGATGATGATGACCGTGCCTCCGTTGTCGCGGACGCGCCGCAAGACGTGCGCGAGCTCCTTTACCTCCGGTGGCGACAGCACCGCAGTCGGCTCGTCGAGGACCAGGATCTTCGCGCCGCGATACAGCGTCTTGAGGATCTCCACCCGCTGCGCTTCGCCGACGGAGAGATCGGCGACGAGTCGTGTTCCGTCGATCAACAGTCCGGTCTCTTCACCAAGCCGCTTCACGTCCGCTACGGCGCGCCTGTAATCGAGCTGACCGCCGCTCGTTGGCTCCTTGCCGAGCACGAGATTCTCGGCGACCGTGAGCGTCGGCACGAGCATGAAGTGCTGATGCACGAGGCCGACGCCAGCTGCAATCGCATCCGGAGTGCTCCAGCCCGTGACATCGCGACCATTGACTTCGAGCGTGCCGGAATCAGGTGTCAGCAAGCCGCCCAGAATCCGCATGAGTGTGGACTTGCCGGCACCGTTCTCGCCCACGAGGGCATGAATCTCACCGGGCGCGACTTCGAGAGACGCATCGCGATTGGCACGCACCGGGCCGAATGACCTGGCGATGTCGTGCATCTGCACCGCGAGGGTGCGCGTCTGCAGGGGCTTTTGCACGGCTTCTTGCGAGGTCGTCATCTGGTTGTCGGCACCTTGATCTTGCCGGCGATGATGTCTGCCTTGATCGCTTCGATACGGGCGTGTACGGAATCGGGGATCAATGCCTTGTTGTGCTCGTCGTACACGTATCCCACACCGCCCTCCTTGAGGCCGAACGAGTAGACGCCGCCATGGAACCGACCCTCGTGCACGCGCCGTATCACGTCGAACGTCGCAGCATTCACACGCTTGACCATCGACGTGAGAATGTAGCCCGGTGCGTCGTCGTACTGATCCGCGTCCACGCCGATCGCCAGCTTGTGCATCGCGCGCGCCGCCTCGAATACGCCCTGGCCCGTCGCACCGCTGGCGTGGAAGATGATGTTGACCCCGGATTGATACTGGCTCAGCGCGAGTTCCTTGCCGCGGCTCGGATTCTTGAACGCGTCCGGCGTGACACCGGCGTATTGCGCGACCACGGTGCAGTCCGGGCAGACATACTTCACACCCGCCGTGTAGCCTGCCTCGAATTTGTGGATGAGCGGTATGTCCATGCCGCCGATGAAGCCCACCTTCTTCGAATGCCCGACCAGTGCCGCGAGTGATCCCACGAGGAAGGATCCTTCCTCCTCGCGAAACTTGAGTGCCGCAAGATTGCGGGGCGGCGGGATCAGCTTGCCAGTCGAATCGTACGCGAGCGACAGGTCGATGCCGGCAAAGTTGATGTTGGGATATTCGCGCGCGAGGTTGGTCAGATCGTCGGTGAAGATGAAACCGACTCCCATCACGAGATCCATCTTCTCGGCGGCCAGCAAGCGAAGCCCGGACTCACGATCGGATCCGTCGCCCGGTTCGACATAGCGAACCGTAATACCCAGCATGCGGCGCGCGCTGTCCGCTCCTGCGTAAGCGCCGTCGTTGAACGATTTGTCTCCGCGACCACCAACGTCGAAGACGATTCCCACCGTCGTACCGGAGCGGGCGAGGGTCGCGTTTCCGCGCCCCACGCCCGCGAGCATGAGAGCAGCATGCGCTGCAAGCAGTACCACGACGGCGATTATGATCTTGCGCACGGGTCGTAAATATAGATGTCCGGCCGTACCGCCGGCTCCCCGGCTTTCCGGGGAGCGCGTCATCCGTATCGGTTACTACTGTGGACCGGACCAGCCGATGCAGCCGTGCACGCACGCATTGCCGGTCGCGAGAAGATGGCCGGCTGCGTCCAGCGCCGTCACGCCGATCCGGTCGAACAGGACCGGTCCGGGCAGCAGATCCACGTTCGCAGTTGGTCCGGTGATCGATCCGTGGAGCGACCCCGTTCTTGCCGATACGCTGAACAGCGACGCCGTCGCGTGCTTCTGGAAAAATGTCCCCACGTATTTGTCAGCGCCTGCAAACTCGCCAACCGTCACCCGATAGTCCGCTGTGCACTGCTTGCTCGCGGTGCCCTCCCGGCCGTTACTCTTCAAGACCGTGTATTCCGCGCAGCTCCCGCCGTCCCAGTCAGTTGACGGGACGATGAAATCCGGAATTGGGTACTGATCGCCCAGACTCGGCGGCCAGACGAATGCCCATTTCGCCGAAAGCGTTTCGGCCGCCGACACGTGAAGCGCGGCGGGATCCACCGTGACGCCTGTGGTGCCGACGACGTTGCGCGTTACCGCGCTCGCCGTCGTGCCGCCAACATACTTCGCCGTCGCAACGCCGTCTGGTGATACGAGCACGGCTCGCTGCCAATCGGACTGCGAGTCCGCACGCCACGTGAGACCTCGACGCCCATCGAGTGGATATCCGGTCATGTCGAGCAGTGTCGCACTCAGCGTTCCAGTCTCGCCGGTGTGAAGACGCGTCTCACTCGGAGCGATTGCAATTCTGCCCAGCGCGCAGCCCTTGTAGGATGAAATGATCGCATCCTGTATGCGCCCGCGCATCGGTGGCTGCATCAGGTAGCTCTCGATGATGCCATGAAGTCGGACACCCCAGCGTAGTCGCGCGGCGGTGGCGATCGAAACGATTCGCGCACGTATCGATCCGCTCATGTCGTTCGCGGCTGAATCCGACAGCGGCGTGTGTACTCGTGGGAACTTGTTGTGGCCAAGCAGGAGTATTGCGTCACCATCGACGACCAGTCCGTTCAGATGCCGTGCCGAAATCGGCCACGCTTCGCTGGTCGGTGACGCGAGCGCCACCCCGCCGACACAGGTTGTGTCGCGCGCTTGCGAATATTTGCCCTGATGCGCGAGCAGTGTCAACGCCTGCTGAACGACCAGGTTCCCCTGCGAATGCATGACGAACACGACGTGTCGCCCGGCTTCGCGCAGTCGCGTCGTGACAGCGGCGATAGTGTCGACGTCGGCCGGCCGCGCAATGAGCGAGCGATCCAGCACGCTGCTGAATTGCTGGCTCACCTCCGCGTAATCCGCCAGAAGCGCGAGAGCTCGTGGCCTGGTGGTGTTTATGCATCTGGCGACTTCGTCCGGGAGAGAGTTGATGCCGAGCCAGTCGCCCTTGATTCCCAGCTCGAGAACACAGCGATCTTCCGTGGTGCTCTCGCTCGCCATGGCGCTTCTGTTGTACAACAGCTTGACATCGAACGGCACGTTGGCGTACCAGTGTGCCTCTCGTGCCGCCACGGCGATGTGATGCGCGGCAAACAGCGCGCCGAGCGGCGTGGTGAGAATGCCGTTCACGTACGCGATGGTGACCGGCTCGGCGCCGCCCGCTGCTTGCGACGGCGCGGATTGCGACATTATTGTTGCTGAGGGAGTCAGTCGCGGCTGCGCGGAAACACCGAGTGGCACGAGCAGCGCCGATGCGGTGACGTCGCCGCCACCACCACCACCACCACCTCCTCCGGGGACGTCCTCGCCCGACCCCGTGCCCGAGCCGGCGTCGAAGCTATGGCCCGCGAGCGCAGCGTCGAGCACCGGCATCGCCATCTCGTCGGCGTCGCGCTGCAGCAGCGTCATTTCAACGCGCCGCAATCGTTCCATCATATTGGTCGTGTCCTGCATCGCGTCAAGCTTGTCCAGCAGGTTCTGCGCGGAGGCGATCTTGTCATTCGATCTCAGCAGAGCGCGCGCGTCGCGGAGAATCCATTCGTCACCAGCCGCCACGCCCGTGTCGCGATCGGCAGAGGCGATGAGCACGTACGAATCGTCCATCGTTATGCGTCCATGGCCGGGAATCGGCTTCTGGTCCAGCGTGACGAGCAGATGCCGGTAACCCGAATCCGCGTCGAAGTTGTACTGCGCCCTGTCGCCGCGCCGGTAGCTGTACGTCTGGCTCGTGAGATCTCCGTGGACTCCAGGCTCCGAGATCACCGTGAGAGTTACCGGCGGCACAAAGATCTGGAATCGAATGTCGAGCCAGTTGCGATCCGCGATGAACGCAAAACGCGCCGTATCCTCGGGCGCCGGCTGATAACCCGGCGCGACAAGCTTGAAATCGGTGAATCCCGCCGTCGTGTCGCCGAGCGTTACGACGACACGATATGCGACGGCCGGATCGGCCTGCAGGTTCTTCACCTGCCATCTTGCGTGATACGCGCGCTCGGTGAGCTCGATGCGATGTGTCGAATCGGCGGTCGAGTCGTAGACGAAGTGCGCAAGCGTGTCCGCCGCGCGGCAATCGTCACCCGTCAGCATGCAGATCGCGACGGATGGTGCAAGTGTCGTGTCGAGCACGCCGTGCGGATGGCGCCTGGGGCCCAATGGTGCGAGGAATATCGTTTCCGGCGCGCCGTCGTCACCCGGCGCGTTGATCGCGTCCGAAGCCTGGGAGTGCGACCGTGGTGCGGGTGCGGTTGGTGTGTCGCTGCATCCGTGTTGAGCGCCGGCGCTGAGGACGACCACGATGGCGAACGTCGCGCGGATGAGGGTGCGGCTGAGCGTGTGGCTCGACTTGCAATTCAACTTCATGGCTTGCTCCAAGGGGATTGGGCCGCCATGATAGAGCGGACTTCGGTCCGCGGAACGAAGCGCGGGCGCGCGGGCGTCATCGGAACTGCGCCGACTGGCGCGTCTGGCTATCTTTCGCGCATGCCAGAGCGCATTCGCACACGTTTCCTCGTGGTTGGGAGCGGCGTCGCAGGCCTTCACACCGCGTGGCGTGCGGCCGATTCCGGCGAGGTAATCGTTCTCACCAAGCGCTCTCTGTTCGATAGCGCGACCGCATACGCGCAGGGCGGTATCGCCGCCGCGCTCGGCGCCGGCGACTCGCCCGAGCTTCACCGGATCGACACGCTCGCCGCGGGCGCTGCGCTATGTGACGCAGCCGCCGTCGAGGTGCTCGTCGAGGAAGGCCCGGACCGGGTGCGCGAGCTCGCAACGGCCGGCGCGCAGTTCGATCGCGATACCGCGGGGAATCTTCAGCTCGGCCGCGAGGCTGCGCATTCGCGCAGACGCATAGTCCATTCGCACGGCGATCAGACGGGCGCCGAGGTGGCGCGCACGCTGATCGAGCGCGTCCGGGCGACTCCCACGATTCACGTATCCGAAAAAACGCGTGTTCTGGATCTGATCGTCCAGGACGACGTGTGCGTCGGCGTTCGCGCGACCGTCGCTGGCAAGGCAACGGAGTTCATCGCCGACGCCACGGTGCTGGCGACTGGCGGCTGCGGCCAGGTCTATCGCTACACGACCAATCCCGCGGTGGCAACGGGCGATGGTTTCGCAATCGCGCACCGGGCCGGCGCAAAGCTCGCCGATATGGAGTTCGTGCAGTTCCATCCAACGGCACTCGACACCGCTGAGACACCGCTGGCGCTCGTTTCGGAGGCCGTGCGTGGAGAAGGAGCCGTTCTGGTCAATGATCGCGGCGACCGTTTCATGCTCAGGGAGCACAAGCTCGCCGAGCTCGCGCCCAGGGACATCGTGGCTCGAGCGATCTTCAGGGAGCAGCGCGCCGGCCGCAAGGTATTTCTCGATGCAACGCGGTTCGAACGACCGTTCGAGGAGCATTTCCCAGGTATTTTCGCGCTCTGCATTGCGCGTGGGATCAATCCAAACACGGATCTGATTCCGGTGACGCCGGCGGCGCATTACATGATGGGCGGAATCGTCACAGACCTCGCGGGGCGGGCGAGCATCCCCAGGCTGTACGCCTGTGGCGAGGTTGCTCGCACGGGGGTACACGGCGCCAACCGGCTGGCATCCAACTCTCTGCTCGAAGGACTGGTTTTCGCCGAGCGCGTGGCGCGCGACATGATAACCGGTGTCCCGCTGGCCGCCGAGCCGGCGACTACCATGTGGAGCGCGCCACCGCTGCTGGACCGTGGCGCGGCCCAGGTCGCGGCCGACGACGTTCGGCGCGTCATGTGGGACAACGCCGGCATCGACCGAACGGCGGACGCGCTGCGCGATTGTCTTGCCATCCTCGACGGGATTGAAGCGCGCCTGCCGATGGGAGCGACCGAAGAAGGAAACATGATCGAGACGTCGCGCCTCATCGCGCAGGCCGCGCTGCTCCGCAAGGAATCGCGCGGCGGTCACTTCCGGCGCGACTTTCCGCGTCCCAAGCGAAAGTGGCGCGATCGCCACATAGAGTGGTGAGCACCCCGAATTGCGGCCTCGGCACCGCATCTCTGAACCAATATCAATGACTGAACCGATATACAGCACAGGTCGGAGCGATGACATCGTCGCGCGCATCAAGTCGCTCGCGCGTGAGCGTGACGCGGTCATTCTGGCGCACAATTATGAGCGTCCCGAAGTCCAGGATGTCGCCGATTTCGTCGGTGACTCACTCGGGTTGAGTCGCGAAGCAGCAAAGACGGAAGCGAAAGTCATCGTATTCTGCGGCGTTCATTTCATGGCCGAGACGGCAGCGATTCTCTCGCCGGACAAAACGGTGCTTCTCCCCGACATGGCCGCCGGTTGCTCGCTCGCATCGACGATCGACGGTGCGCAGTTGCGCGAGTGGAAGAACGAGCACCCGGGCGCGATCGTCGTGAGCTACGTGAACACCACCGCGGAAGTGAAGGCGGAAAGCGACTACTGCTGCACGTCCGGCAACGCTGTGGACATAGTCAACTCGATACCGGCGGACAGGGAGATTCTCTTTCTCCCGGACATGTTCCTCGGTGCGCACGTGCGGCGTGTCACCGGGCGCGAGAACATTCACGTGTGGATGGGTGAGTGCCATGTGCACGCCGGCATCGATCCGGAGAACATCAACACTCAGCGCGCGTTGCACCCCGGCGCGGAATTTCTGATTCACCCCGAGTGCGGTTGCGCGACAAGCGCGGTCGAGGCCGTATCGTCCGGAGCTGTCAGCGCCGAGGGCGTGCAGATTCTCTCGACCGAGGGCATGATCCGGCGGCCGGCCATATCGGACTCGGAGGAGTTCATCGTGGCGACCGAGGTCGGAATTCTGCACCGGCTGCGGCGTGAGAACCCCACAAAACGATTCATTCCAGCCAATGATCGCGCGGTGTGCGCGTTCATGAAGGTCACGACGCTTCCGAAAGTTCTGGCCGCCCTCCAGCACATGCAGCACAGGATTACCGTCGATCCGGATACCGCCGCGAAAGCCCGGCGCGCGATCGAGCGTATGGTGTCCGTCGGAGGCACGCCGACACCGTTGTCGCTGGACCCGTCCACCGCTGAGGATCCGGGAGAATGACCGAGGCCATGGCAATTACCGATCCGTCGCTGCAACAGCTCGCCGAGTTCGCATTTTCACCCGAAGAGCGAACGCGTTTTCCGCTCGATGCTCAGCATCGCGCGCGGATCGTGCATGCGGCCCTGGAAGAGGATGCGGCCGACGCAGACGTGACGACGAATGCGACGATCGACCCCGCGGCCACTGCGCGGGCGGCGCTGGTCGCGCGACGCGCCGGAGTGGTGTGCGGCACACTGCTGGCGATCGAGGCGTTCCGGCAGCGCGATCCGACGGTCACGATCCGCGAAGATTCGCACGACGCGCGGCCGATTGACCGTGGCGACACGATCCTTTTCCTGACGGGAAACGCGCGCGGAATGTTGAGCGCGGAGCGCGTCGCACTCAACTTCATGCAACGGCTTTCCGGCATCGCGACGCTGACGGCGCAGTACGTACACGCGGTGCGGGGCACCAGCGCGCGCATCCTCGACACGCGCAAGACCACCCCGGGGTGGCGCAAGCTGGAGCGCTATGCCGTGCGGTGCGGCGGAGGAATGAGTCATCGGCACGATCTTGAGCAGGCGGTCCTTATCAAGGACAACCATATCGCCGCGCTGGGTGATGACGTCGGTCTCGCGGTGCAGCGCGCGCGCGCGGTTGCACCGTCCGGTACGCGGGTCGAGGTCGAATGTGACGACGTCGCGCAGGTCGGCGAGGCGGTTCGTGCGGGGGCCGACATCATCATGCTGGACAACATGGGGCTTCAGGACATGCGCGACGCCGTGAAGCTCGTCGCGGGACGCGCGGTGATCGAGGCGTCCGGCGGAGTGAATCTCCAGACCGTTCGCGGGATCGCGGAAACGGGGGTCAACTGGATTTCGATCGGAGCACTCACGCATTCCGCGCCGGCACTCGATCTCGCACTCGATTTCGAGGAGTGACTTGGAGCGCGTCCCGGGTGATCCACCACCACCGCCGCCGTCGACTGCGGCTCTGACATCACCGGATCGGCCCGCGGAAGATCCGTGTGACGTCTGCGGCAGTACGCTCGTACAATGGCGCAAGTGCAAGTTGATGTGTCTCAATTGCGGCACAATCCTCAAGTCGTGCGCGGATCTCTAGAGCTGCAGCCGCCCGGCACGCTCTGGACGGCAGGCCACTCGACGCATCCGATCGGTGAGTTCATCGACCTGCTGACCGCACATGGGATAACGCGTATCGCCGATGTGCGACGGTTCGCCGGCTCGCGAAAGTTCCCGCAGTTCAATCCCGACGATCTGGAGAGCTCGCTGGGCGCGGCAGGAATCGCATACACACCGATCCCCGCGCTCGGCGGCAGGCGCAAGCCGCTGCCGGATTCACCGCACTCCGCGTGGAGGAACGAAGCGTTTCGCGGGTACGCTGATTACATGGACACCGATGAGTTTCGAGAAGCAGCGGAGTCGCTGGCGGAGATTGCGCGCGAGGATAGAGTCGCTGCGATGTGTTCGGAGGCCGTGTGGTGGCGCTGTCACCGGTCCATGATCGCCGATTATTTCAAGGCGCACGGATGGGAGGTGCTTCACATAATGGGAATGGGCGCGGCAAAAGAGCACCCCTACACGTCGGTCGCGAACGTCGTTGATGGCGTGTTGAGCTACTGAATTGCCTGCAGATCGCCCAATGGCACCCCGTTGGAGCTTCTGACAATCGCCTGATAGACGATATCGCCGAGTGCGTTGTAGTTTCCGTCGAAGTGATGCTTGCCCTTGCGCTGGATGACCGTCATCAGACCTGGCGGTGCTGAGCGGCAGAGCGATTCCTTCTCCTCCGCGCCATAGACGCAGACCATGGGGACTCCCTTGAGTGCCTCGAGCTGCGGCAGGATGGGGGTGTCACCACTGCCGGACGTCGTGCGCCACAGATCGGAAAAGTGATACGAGAAACTTGCGCGCTCCAGCAGTGCGAGCATCGCAATGATCGTGAGGTGCGGACGGATATCGGGGGCGAGATTGGTTGCGGCGAATGGCGCGAGGTCGGAGCCGCGGGAGTACCCGACAAGCGCGACGCCGTGCTTCTGCCACAGCGCCATGTAACGGCGAGCGATGCGGGAGACGTCGCGCCCGATGACCGCCGGTGAGCGGCCGCCGCTTCGGAGATAGTCGCGCATGTCCACTCCAACAACGTCGATCCCGCGCGATTGCAGCCGTTTCCCAACCTGCTCGTCGATATCAGCCCAGCCCCCGTCGCCGGAGAGGATTATGGCGACCGTGTTGTTGCTGGATTTTGCCGCGCGCAGCTCAACGATCGGCAGATTGCGAACATTTGTGACCGTATCGTGTGGTATCTGGGCGGTGACTGTTACGAGCGAGACGAGGAAGGGTAGTAGCATCAGGAAGCTGGACGTTTGTAGCTGGGAAACTTAACGGTCGCACGCGGTTCGGCGCTGCCCGTGCCGCCGGCGGCGCGCTGGGCCGCCAGATGCACGTCGCCTCAAGGGCGGCCGAGCATTGCCGGGTCGAGTCTGGCGTCTGCCAGCGGCACGTTGACACGAACATCGAAATAGTCCTCGCTCTGCATCAGCTTGCCCCCGCGCGTGTCGGTCACGAGCGTCGCGAGCCATCCCTCACCGGCTGGCTGGTACCGGTCGAATCTGACGTCTTCCAGGTCCGGTCGCCCGGGCGCGACGCGGCCAAGCATCCTGACAAAGACAAGACGGTCAGTATCGATCCAGAACTGCTTCGATGTCGTGTCGCCTTCCAGTGCGCCGACAATGAACACGCGGCGCCCCTGCCAGCTACCCTCGTGCATCTTGCCGAGATCAAATCCCTCCTCGCGCAACGCGCTTACACTGCGCTCGATTGGCTGCGTGTAGATGTCGAATCCGAGCAGCAATAACGGATTGCGACCTGCGCGCGCCGGAAGATTGTGCCCGCCACGTCGGACAAAGATGCTGTCGCGCGCGAAGAGGATGACCGGATCGCCGTCGGGCGTGCCGACATCGATGCGCAGCCGTCCGGGCAACTTCATTGCCTCGTACCAGGTTTCGTGCACCATCGTGTCAGCGGCGGTGCGGCGCTGAGTCGCCTGCGTAAACGTGAGCGTCGTATACCACTTTGCGACGTACTTGTCATGCATCAGCCGCACCAGCTCGGCGCCGTCCGGCGGTGTCTGTGCGGGAAGCACAGCAGGTGTCGCGAGGGCGGCGAACGCGATGGATCCGGCGAGTATGCAAGCGCGCATTGGATTCCTCGATTGTTGTCGTACGGTCCAACCAGTCAAGACTCGGCCAGGTGCGTCGCCGTCACAGATCGGGGCGTAATTCTTCCGCTCCGTTGAGGTACACATGTCGGACCGGAGTGTTCAGAGGCAGCTCCGCGTGAAGCAGGACCCGCACCACACGATCCATCGAGCCTGGCACCGGAATTTCCGTCGAACAGAGCATCGCCACGTCGTCCCATCCCAGCTCGCGAGCCGCTCTGGCGGGAAATTCACTCACGAGATCCGGCGTGACGGTAAAAAAGGCGCTGACGATCGTGTCCTGACTCAGCGCATTGCGCAGCATCATTTCTGTGAGCAGGTCGCGCGTTGCAGCGCGAATGGATTCCGCGTCGTCGCGAGCGGCGCGCGTGGCCCCGCGCACGCCACGAATACGCGTTGCTCCGCGTGCGGCGTTGGTCATGGCACCGCCTGCGGGACGACCGATGTCGGAGCGACATCGAGAATCGAATCGGGCAATGCATATCCTCCGTCGGTTCGCACTTCCGCCGCCACGTCGCGGCGCGCCTCGTCGAGCAGGCCGTCGGCGCCGCCAGCGAGCGCTGTCCGCGCGGCGCGGAATCGAAGACCGGCACCGACGCAGAATATATCGCACAGCAGCATCGCCCGACTATCGTCCTGACGCTCGAGCAGCGACTGCGTCTGGGACAACACACAAGCGGTTGCGAACAGCTCGATCGCCATGTTGGACAACCGCTCCACGACCATCTGGCGATCCACTATCTCGCCACGATACGTCGTCACCGCGCTCTCCGCGGAAGAACGAAGTTCGGCGACGTGTTTCTCGAATGACTCCTTGTGCCTCGCCAGCCTGGGGTCCAGCTCGAAATCGAGCGTTGCGCTGGCACCGAACGCGTTGCGGACTTTCGCTGCTGCAAATTCGCTGAGCAGGCCCAGATGCTTGATGGGCTCGCGCAGAGCGACGCTTACTTCCTTGAGCTGTCCCGAGAGCGTCTGAATGCCGTTCAGCGCGATGAAGAGCCGGAGTATCTCGTTGGCGCCCTCGAATATCCTGTTGATGCGGCTGTCGCGCAGGAATCTCTCGTAGGGATAAGGCTTTACGAAGCCACGTCCGCCGGCGAGCTGCACCATCTCATCCGTGGTACGCCAGATCAGCTCACTGGCGAACACCTTGCCGATCGCGGCTTCCAGCGACCAGTCTGCTTCGTCGTCGGTGGCGAGATTCGCGATGACGCCGAGCATTGCGTCGGCCGCGTAGATGTCTGCTGCGGTGGTCGCGAGCTTGCGTTGCGTGATCTCGAAGTCGGCGAGCGGTTTGTCGAACTGGACGCGCTGCTCGACGTAATGCACCATCTCGTGGAAGACATGCTTGGCAGCGCCCGTGCATCCAGCGGCGAGGGTCAGCCGGCCGCCGTTGAGCACGTGGACGGCGACGGCGAAACCTCGCCCGACCTCGCCGAGCACATTGTCCGCCGGCACGCGGAGATCGGTGTATTCGAGCTCCGCCTGTGTCGAGCCGCGAATACCCATTTTTCGCGCAGTTTCGACGACTCGGAAGCCGGGCATGGTGGGCTCGATGAGGAACGCGGTGGGTTTCGTTACGATCCTTCCATCGCGCTCGACTTCCGTCTGCGCGAACGTGACGAGAACCGCGGCGCGATGTGCGTTGCCTATCCAGATCTTGTGACCGTTGAGGGTCCAGTGCGACCTGTCAGCGCTCAGCTTCGCAGTCGTCTTCACATGCTGCGCATCGGATCCGATCAGCGGCTCGGTCAGCGCGTACGAAACGAGGATCTCACCGCGCGCGAGTCGCGGCAGCCACTGCTGTTTCTGCGCTTCGGTCCCGTACAGCACGATAGCCTTGCAACCGAGTCCGCAGTGCACGCCGATGAACACACCGATCGATGCATCGACACCGCCGATCGACTCGCACACTCTGGCATAGCCACGCGGAGAGAGCTCGAGTCCGCCGAATCGACGCGGAATCGTCATGCCCAGAAACCCCTCGCGGGCGAGTGCCGCAATCACGTCGTCGTGGATCGTTTCTTCCTCATCGAGCTTCGCGGAGTCGACGAGGCCGCCCAAGCGGCCTTCCATCGCCGTGACCAGTCGTGCGACGGTAGTGGCCTCCGACGGATCCACCACGTCGATCTGTGGCGGATAGGGGAAGAGCAGGTCATCGTTTATCTCGCCGGCGAAGATCCCACGCGTGAAGGAATATCCGTCTGTCGACATGGAGGAGTTATCCGGAGGTAGTTGCCGTTGCCCGCGCAACTTCCAGCGCGCGCGGCGATGGCATGTCGCAATATTCACCGTGACATGCGAACGTCTCTGCATACTCCGCGTCGCCGAGTAGATGCCCGAACGCGGATGGGTAGCGCGTGATCACGCCGGCGAGCGAGTTCATTACTCGTGATGCGAGATCGCGGTGCGCCTGATTGGCGTCATAGTTCGCGAGCCTGAGCAGAAGATCCACCGCGAGCGACGTTCCGGACGGGATCGCGTTGTCGGTGGGATCGTGTGGTCGCGATACGAGCTTCTCCGCGTCGCGCGAAGTATCGTAGAACGTGCCGGTATCGGCGTCGAGGAAGTCGTCCAGCATCACTCTCGTCAGCTGGCGTGCCGCGTTCAGCCATTTCACGTCCAGCGCCTGCTCGAACATCGCGAGAAAGCCGAGTGCAACCGCGGCCTGGTCTTCAAGAAAACCTGGTATGCGTGCAGTCCCATCCTTGTAGCTGCGCATGACTCGCCCGTCGACCACCATGCGCGCGAGAAGAAAGTCGGCGTTACGCGTTGCCATGTCGCGGAAATCAGAGCGGCCGAACGCGCGTGCAGCTTCGACGAGGCCGCGCAGAGCGAGGCCGTTCCAGCCGGCTAGAATCTTGTCATCGCGGCCCGGTCGGACGCGTTGCGAGCGTTGTCGCATGAGCGTTTGAGTGGCGCGTGCGAGGACCATGGCCATACTACCGGGATCCACGCCGGGCTCGATAATCGCGGTTGGGTGTGTGGAAACGTGCAGGATGTTGCGACCTTCGAAATTGCCGCTTTCGGTCACTCCGTAGTACGACTTCACGGTCGCCGCGTCAGCGCCGAGCAGCGAGTCGAGCTCGTCCGAGCTCCAGACGTAGAACTTGCCCTCTTCGCCTTCCGAATCAGCGTCGAGCGACGAGTAGAAGCCGCCTTCCGGCGACGTCATCTCGCGCGCGAGCCAATCTCCTGCTTTTTCAGTAGCAATGCGGATCTCGTCGCTTTTTGTCGCCTCGTATAGATGCGCACCAAGTCGAGTGAGCAGGGCGTTGTCGTAGAGCATCTTCTCGAAATGTGGCACGAGCCACTGCTCATCTACGGAATAGCGCGCGAATCCGCCGCCGATCTGATCGTAGATCCCGCCGCGCGCCATCTTCACGAACGTCGCCGCCGCCATGTCCAGCGCGCTCCCGTTGCCGGTGCGGGCCCAGTGGCGCAACAGAAAGTCGAGCAGCATCGTCGGTGGAAACTTGGGCGCACCACCGAAACCGCCAAAGCGCGGATCGTAGCCCGATGCGATCGCGTGAAACGCCTGCTCCAGAAATACGGCGTCGATGCTGCCGGCATAACCGTCATTTATCGCCGATGCCTCGTATATGCGCCGCATCGACTCGGCGCTGGCGGCCACCCGGTCCGGGTGATTCCTGTACGTCTCGGCGACAGCCTCCAGCACCCGCCTGAACGACGGCATCCCGTGCCGGTCGGTTGGCGGAAAGTAGGTGCCGCCGTAAAAGGGCTCGCCATCGGCGTTCAGAAAGACAGTCATCGGCCAGCCGCCGTGACCAGTCATTGACTGAACGGCCTGCATGTAGATCGCATCCAGATCGGGACGCTCCTCGCGATCGACCTTGATGCACACGAAGTTGTCGTTCATGAGCTCGGCCGTACCGGCATCCTCGAACGATTCGTGGGCCATGACATGGCACCAGTGGCACGCCGCGTAGCCGATGGAGAGCAGGATCGGGCGGTTGAGCCGGCGCGAGCGGTCCAGCGCTTCCTCGCCCCACGGGTACCAATCGACGGGATTATCGGCGTGCTGCCGCAGATAAGGCGAGGTCTCACCAGCCAGGTGGTTCGGCATCCCGTAAGATAGCCCGGAGCCGTGCTACGGGCCGAATTGTGCCGTTAAATTGAACCCATGCCAAAGATCGCAAACGACCTAGATGCATTCCTCACGCAACACCAGTCGCGGATCGAGGAAGAGCTGTTTGATTTTCTGCGTATCCCCAGCGTCAGCGCGCAACCAGCACACGACGCGGACACTCGTGCCGCCGCTGAATGGGTTAAACGGGCGCTGGAACAGGCCGGGCTGACCGCCGCAATTCATGACACGCCGGGACACGCGGTCGTGGTCGGCGAGTGGCGCGGTGCGGGGCCCGATGCACCGACGGTGCTCATCTACGGCCACTACGACGTGCAGCCCGCCGAGCCGCTCGAGCTCTGGACGTCACCGCCCTTCGAGCCGGAAGTGCGCAACGGCCGCATGTACGCGCGCGGCTCGGTCGACGACAAGGGGCAGCTCTTTCTGCACATCAAGGCGCTGGAGGCGCACCTGAAAACGCGTAGCGTTCTCCCGTGCAACGTCGTCGTCATTGCGGAAGGCGAGGAAGAAGTCGGTAGCGAGAATCTGGAGGCTTTTGTCGAGCGGGAGCGCGATCTGCTTGCGGCCGACGCGGTAGTCATCTCGGACTCGTCGATGTTCGCCGAGGGGATACCGTCGATACTTTCGTCGCTGCGTGGACTGGCGTACTTCCAGATCGACGTCCAGGGACCGTCCGGCGATCTTCACTCCGGGATCTACGGTGGCGCGGTTGTCAATCCGGCGACTGCACTGGCGCGAATCATCGCATCCATGCACGATGAAAACGGACACGTCGCGATAGATGGTTTCTACGACGACGTGAGTCCGTTCCCGGACAAGGTGCTGGCCGGAATGCGCGAGCT
>Ga0134128_10005195_pt1 | contig 15807 bp, 14 predicted proteins | sample KB31754_FD_96462 | JGI IMG/M metagenome (GOLD analysis project Ga0134128, IMG submission 96462) | Terrestrial soil microbial communities with excess Nitrogen fertilizer from Kellogg Biological Station, Michigan, USA - KB3-175-4 | ecosystem: Environmental > Terrestrial > Soil > Unclassified ...
ATCGAGAACAGCAGTGGCTTCGGCGATAGCCCTTGCCCGAGCTAGATCGATAGCACCGGACCTGAGCGCGGCACCAGTCGCTGGCAACCGCCACTTCAAGGTGACCGCCAGGTCTGACCACCAAGTCGCGCTGCTATGCGACATCGTGAGCGCTAGCGATACTTGGGCACAGGCCTCGTCGGGCAGCCGCGCTGGCCGACCTTCCTTATCGGTCCCGATCCGTTCATCGGCACTAGCTGATCTTGACGCGAGCTCAGCAACAACGGCGAGCTCCCCTGCCTGCGCCCACGAAGCCAGCCGCCGGTAAGAAGCAGCGACGCCCGCCAGCGCCCCGTCCTCCAGCTCGCCTTCAGCGCCAGTCGCAAGCCAGCCGGCCAAGTCAGGACCGGTCGGCAACGACTCCGCGACCCGCCCGGCAACCGTCGTGAGCGGCACAACCCTGGACCGCCCGTCTTCGATAGCGCTCAGGATTTCCGCGAACTCAGCCTCGACCGGATCAGCCTCCACTGGATCAGCCTCTGCTGGATCAGCCTCTGCAGGACCTACCTCAACCGGACTCGTCCCGGCTCGAGGCATCCCGGCTGGGGCCATCCCGGCTGGGGGCGCAGAAGCATTGGCCAAGTCGACGGAAGCTGGATTAGGCGGCTTAGCTGTCGAACGACCGCGCCCGCTCCATGGAGCCGGCTCATGAAGCGCTGCCAGCAGCGCCTCCGCGTCGAGGTCCCAAGTCCACGACAGTCCCTCCCGCGGCAACGCCTGGGCTAGGGCCACGCCATCGGCGGTGACATCAGGACCTGCGTTCGCATTGCTGGCGTGCTCAGGTGCGGGCTCACCAGGCAACGCCCCTACTCCGTCGGTCATGATCACCTCCTTGGCTGCTCGATCGCTGCTGGCCGTCAACCGGATAAGTTCATATCGACTACTCTAGCGAGACCCACTGACAAAATTGACTGCCGATCGAACGCACTCTCGATTACGTTTCCTAACGTAACGTTGCAGTCGCGGGCGACGGCGGCCTGCCGACATGAATTGCGGCGGGTCGGCGGGCCTGGCACAGACAGGTGACTGGTCCTGGCGCACAAGTGCGCGGCCTTGGCACGGCTGGTTGGCGTCCTAGCGCAGGCGGGTAACCGTCCTTGGGCGAAGGTGCGGGACTCGGCTCGGTGGGGCGACAGTACTCGCGCGGCCGTCGTCGGTTCTGGGGCAGAGAGACGACTCGCTTGAGAGGGCGTACCCCGTTGGCGCGCAACAGCCGTGGCACGCCATGATTATGCTGTGCCACGCCCATCAGCCCCTCACCCCTCAGGATCTTGCCGCTGGTCGACCTCTGGATGGTCGACACCGGCGTCGAACGACCAGCCCGGCAACTGGCCCAGCTCTCGGCATCACCGGTCCGGCGGTGATGCGTGAACCCGGGGCCGCTGGCGTTGGTGGGAAGCGGCGAGTACTTGCCGGTGATGACCGACGTGGAAGACATGCTGATCGAGGGACGTGGCAGCCGGTACGTGCAGCTTCCGACCGCGGCCGCACCCGAAGGCGAGCAGAGCCTGAAGCATTGGCTTGATCTCGGCGCGGCTCAGGCCAAGCGGCTCGGGGTCGAACAGGTCCCGGTAGTAGTCAGGAACCGCGACGAAGCCGACTCGGCGGAACTGGCTGCGCTGATCGATGGCGCCGGGCTGATCTACCTGTCGGGCGGCAACCCGATGTTCCTGGCCCAGACGCTGCGCGGCACGAAGGTGTGGAACGCGATCGCCACCGCGTGGCAGTCCGGGTCGGCGCTGGCCGGCTGCTCGGCGGGTGCGATGGCGCTGACTGGATGGGTTCCGGCCATGCGAGCATTGCACCGTGAACCGGATCCGGGCCTTGGCGTCCTGCCGGGCCTGCGGGTGCTCCCGCACTTCGACAAGATGCTCGGCTGGGTACCCGACCTGCTCACCCGCGCGATGCTGCGTTCGCCGGACGGCACCACGGTGATCGGCATCGACGAGGACACCGCGATCGTCGACCTCAGCGGCACGGGGAAGTCGTGGCAGGTGTACGGCCGCCAGAAGGCCTGGGTAATCGCAGACGGTCCGCGCCGCCCGTTCGCCGCAGGAGCAACACTCGATACACCGCTGGCGACGGATACCGATCAGTCGTAGCCACCAGGCACTAGACCCCGTGGCGCAGGCACCAGACCCGTGCCGGTCGGGTCTATAACGTCGGCCTGCGACCCGTCGGCCAGGGTGACAACGGCCTGCGGCACGCCGGCCTGGGCACGCCAGCCTCCTGCGGCACGCCGGCCTCGTACCACGCCAGCCCGGGTGACAACGGCCTGCGGCACGCCAGCCCGTGCCACGCCGGGCTGCGTCACGCCGGGTTCGGGTAGGTCGCGACTAGCCGCGTGCGTTGACTGGGCTCTGGCAGCGGTGATCTTGCTGCCGCAAAATTTTCCTCCTGAAAATCTTTAAAAGCTTTTGGGATGAACACATTGCGCTCGTTTGGCCCTGCCAGCCAGAACTAGGTGTAGCACGGGGTACTGACAAAAAGCTGATGCGGCTAGTCGTAGCTGGCTTCGATTAGCCAGCGGCCCTCCTTGACCACGGCGAGCCAGGCGCTGCCGTCGACGGTTACCAGTTGGAAGCGGGCTTTCCGGCAGGCCTGGACCGGGTCCCACCAGCGTTCGGTGATGGGCCAGGGACCGGTCCAGGCGGTGATGGCGAGCGGCGGGCCGCCGGAGACTGACAGGCGGGCGGGGTCGGCGGATACTTCACCCCGGCCGGTGACGATCACGGGGGTGCCCGCGGCGTCCGTTACCGTCGCTGACCTCGGGAGCGGGTAGACCGTGGCGGGAGCCGGGGCGGGGATCTGGCCTGGCCAGGGCTGGTCGGCGGGACGGACGGATTCGGGTCGGGCATCGCCGAACGGGATCAGGACCGCCTGGTCGGCCGGGCTGCGTCCGCCAGCCAGGACTGGGTGCTGCACGGCCTCGTGACCGAGCATCGCCTGGACCCTGACGGCTGCCCGGGCGACCCGGTCGGTGACGATGGAATCACCCCAGAGAGCGAGTTGGCGGCCGCGCTGGCGGACCAGTTGATCGGGGATCAGCCGCAGGAAGGCGATCCCGCCCGTCGATGCGTTGTCATCGTTGCTGGCCTGGCCCTGGTTACCGGTCTCGAGATCGTCGGCGCTTCGTCCGGCTTGCCAGCCGTCGAGTTGCCAGCGCACGCGTTCGGCCACCGCGAGTTCGGTGAGCAGCCCGTCGTGCCGCCAGAGGCGAGTGATCTCCTGGCCGTCCGCGCAGATGACCTGCACTTGCAGGCGGACGCAGGCCAGCCCGGTCGCGGCGAGGTTGGCGTGCAGTTCGTCGGCGAGCGACTTGGCCGCGAAGATGACTTGCTCGGCGAGCTCGGCCGGAGGGTCGAATTCGATTTGAACGGACAGGTCGGCCGTGGGCGGACGGGCGGCGAGCGGACGAGGATCGAGCCCGCTGGCCAGCCGGTGGGCGAGGAGTCCTTGCGGCCCGAACCTGTTCTCGGCTTCGGCGGCCGGGAGCGCGGCGAAGTCGCCCAGAGTGCTGATGCCGAGCCGGGTCAGGAGGTCGGCTAGGTCAGGTTCGCCGAGAACGCGGACCGAGCGGGGGGCGAGGAAGTCAGGCGTTGTGCCCGGCGGGGCGATTACCACGGGCGGTTCGATCAGGTTGGGGAGCCCGGTCGGTCCCTTGTGCCGGCCGGGCGACCTTGGCATTCCTCCTTCTCCTGCGATCGACTCGATTGGCTCGGGCGGTGCTGGCCACTCGGCGACCAGCGCGTCCCGCGAGGCCAGCAGCGCGGCGAACATGCCATCGGCGATCCCTATCCCGCAGTCGAAGCCGAGTTGCCGGACGGTCTCGATGATCTTCTTGGCGAGGTCGGTCTCCCCGCCGAAGTACCCGGCGACGCCACGAACGCTGAAGGCGCAGATGCCGGGGCGCAGCACCTCAAGTCGGGGGCAGAACTCTCCGATGGCGTTCACCACCTGCTCGAAAGCTCGCGCTTCGGGGGTTTCCGGGTGCCCGGCGGGGTCGGTCTGGTCTTTCTTCCGGGGGCCGGATGACTGAGTTGGGCTGCGGCGGCTGGGGGTCTGATCGGGGGCGGGCCAGGCCGGACAGCGCACGACGAGGATCCGGCGCTGTCGGTCTTCCGCAGGTTCGGGCGTCATCCGGTGCTGGTCCGCTGGGTGGTGGCTGTACCGATGGCCGCGAATTCGCTGGGCCGCGCGTCGAAGCCGGTGAGTCCTTCGAGTTCGGTGGTGAGCGCCAGCTCAAGTTCGGCCGCCAGTTCATGCGAGCCGGGCGACTCAAGGTCATCGGCCACGGAAGAGACCGCGCCGTCGGGACCTGGCAGCCACAGCCAGCGTGCCCTTGACCGTGACCAGCCGCCGCGGCCATCGGCTACCACCTGGACCTTGCGCTCGCGCAACCGTCCGTGCCCCAGGCCGATCCCGGTCCAGACCTGGCTGGCTATCCGGAGCCTGACCTGTGCGCCGTCCCAGTCTCCCGCCACGATCAGCACGGCACCGTGCTTACGGACCGCCGCTTCGAGCTTGCGGCGAATCTGGGCGGACGGGCGGTCCGACGGACGGAGCAGGACCAGGTCACAGCCGTCAAGCAGCGACATGACGACCTGGGGCCAATTCGGGCCGAGATCGGGGATCAAGAGCAATCGGGTGGGGTCGAGCCCGGCATCGGCTGCCGCCGCCACCCCGAACTCGGCTATCCCGGCGGCCGCACACCAGGCCCCCGATGCGACCGGCCCGGCTGCTAGCGCCAGGCAGAGCATGCTCCAGCTATCCGCCGCTACGATCGAGCCACGCTGCAGCGCGCCTAGCGGCAGAAGGTCTTGCAGTGCGGGCAGCACGGGAAGCAGATCGGCATCAGAGACGACGCCGACTCCCGGGGCAAGGTCGCGGGCGGAGCGGACCGTTCCGTCGGCGAGCAGTGAGACCAAGCCGCCTTGGCGGCCGGCAGGGCCGGGCTCCCCCCTGGCCAGGCCGGGCTCCCCTCTGGCCAGGCTGGCTGGCAGCGATGCGACCTGTGCGACTGAGGCTCCCACAGAGTCATTATCGAACAAATATTCGAGCACATCAAGCTAGTGCGCCGAGTTGTCGCCAGGTACTAACGTCTCGACAAGCGGTTGCAAACCACGAGCGGAAGGAGCCCCGGTGCTGAGGCAGGTCGCGGAGGGCGTGCTGATCCACCAGAGCGAGTTCTGCCAGAGCAACGCCGTTGTCGTGCCCGGCCGGGCTGGCGTGTTGCTCATCGACCCTGGGGTGCTCGGTCACGAGCTGTCCTGCCTCGCGGACGACCTATCTGATTTGGGCCAGCCTGTGGTGGCGGGATTTTCTACCCATCCGCACTGGGATCACCTGCTCTGGGACGCCAGGCTCGGCGCGCCGCCTCGTTACGGCACGGCCCGCTGCGCGGCCACCGCGGCGGATCGGCTGTCGGACGCGCGCGCGAAGGCCCGCATCGCCGCCGAACTGATACCACCGGACATCGCCGACCAGGTACCGCTGGACCTGCTCGGCCTCGTTACCGGCCTGCCCGCCGAGACGGCGCAGATTCCCTGGGATGGCCCTGCAGTCCGGATTGTCGAGCATCAGGGGCATGCCCCGGGCCATGCGGCCCTGCTGATTGAGGAACGCGGGGTTCTCGTCGCAGGCGACATGCTTTCCGATGTCTTGATTCCGTTGCTCGACTTGAACGCCGCCGCCGACCCGATCGAGGGCTACCTCGCCGCGCTGCGGTTGCTCGAGGGCGTGGCGGGCGACGTCGATGTCCTCATCCCCGGCCACGGGTCCGTCGGCGGAGCCGATCAGGTACACGAGCGGACCGACCAGGATCGTGCGTATGTGCACGCGCTGCGTGACGCCCGTATTGTCAGCGATCCGCGGCTCGGCCCGTCGGCTACGTACGGAGATTGGCTGCCCGGCGTGCACGAAGGGCAACTCCAGCGCCTCGCCCGTAGAAGCGAGCGCGACGGAACGTCCGGATAGAGATCCGGTACGACTCAACTTGCTTGGGACCTGCGCCTGGCTTGGGACCTGCGCCGCCGCACGGCCACCGCTCGCCAGCGATGGCCGTGCGGCGACCGCGCGACCTCGGTGCCGATACCCGGAGAACAGGCATCCAGCCGGAGCTGGGTTCGGCTAGTTCGCGGTCTGGTCGTCTACGTCGGCCGCCGGTGCGTTCTTCTTCACCGAGTCGATGCCGCTCACCGCGGCGGCCTTGCTCTCGTACATCTCCGAAGTCGCGATCACCTGGCCATTCGTAGCGTGCAGGTTGAAGTGGAACTTTCCGTTAGAGCTCTTCTTGAGTACGAACTTGGCTGCCACCGCCGGTACCTCCATTGATTTCACTACAGGTCGGATCAACCCGGGCTGTGCCGGGCAAGCAACACAGCTAACCAGCGTTCCAGATCATCGGGCAAGCCGCCACGGCGATGCGATTAGCCGTTAAAGCGCCAATCACTCGCGCCAATGACGGCGCCGATCAGGGCTAACGGCCGACGGCCGAAACTCGACGGTCCGCCCCGACGGCCGCCTGGCGACCCGTATCGACAATGTATCAAACAGTTGATACATTGCTGGCATGAGCGGTACGTCAATCTTCTCCTTGCCCATCTCACTGATCGTCATACTCCTCGCCAGCGTCGGGATCATCGCCGGTCTTCCTGTCTTGCTGGTAGGCACCTCCGTCTGGGTCAGTACCCGGCGAGCCAGCAAGCACGGCGCGGCCGACGACATGAGCAGCGCAGCGCTTCGCCGGGCCAGGATCGGCCGGATCGGCGGACTCGTCGTCGGCGCCCTGATGGCCGTCCTGGCCTACATCGTCACGAACGTCATACTGGCCCCGGCCTTTGTGGGAGTCGGGTACCTCCTCGGCATACTGGTATTTGAGCTGCGACCGTCCATCCAGCCGGCCGGCCCGATCAGGGTCGCGTCATTGCAGGCCAGGAATGCCTGGCAATACCTGTCAAGGCGAGTGCTCCGCACTACGATCGCCGTCGCCTTCCTTACCGTCGTGGCACCAGCGTTGTTCGTACTCGCGCCGCCCAATGCCGACAGCAGGGGCGTGCTGGTGAGGCTGTCCCTTCCGTTCGCCGTCATGACCGCGGTCGCCCTGGCGGCCTGGGTCCCGTTGATGGCTAAGGTCGCCAGCTTGCCGCAACCGGCCACCGAGGTCGGCGAATCCGACCGAGCCGCGACCTCACGAGCTAACGCGGCCCGAGCAGTCACGGGCGCCGTACTCGGAATTGCGATCATCTCGTTGTCGGGCGACATCTCGGCCTCGAGTGCACTTATCAATCATCCGGACGGGACTGTCTACATATTCGGCCGCATCCTGGTGTGGCTCGGCTTCGGACTGTCAATCGCAGGCATAGTCGCCTGGTCGATCCTGAGCCGGTGGCGCAGCGCACCGGTTGAGCCAGCCGATCCGGCACCCGCAACGCCGAGGATGGCATGACCTCTTCGTCGCAGCCACCGCAGCCGCCGCAGCCGCCGCAGCCGCCGCAACCGTCACAGCCATCTCCGCCGTCTCGGCCGGCCGAACCCGAGGCGCCAGTTCTGCGGATCAACCTGAACTCGCCGGTACCGCCCTACGAGCAGCTCAGAGAGCAGGTCGCCGGGCTGATCGCAACCAGCGAGCTGAAGCCGGGCAACCGGCTGCCGCCGGTTCGACAACTGGCCGCCGACCTGGGACTGGCCGGCGGGACGGTTGCGCGAGCGTATCGGGAGCTTGAGCAGGCCGGGCTGATCGAAGGCCGCGGTCGACACGGCACGGTGGTCCGCGATGCGGCCGCCGGCTCTGGCCCGGACGAGTCCCGGCGGCAGCAGTTGACCGCGGCAGCTGCGCATCTGGCGAGGACGGCACGCGAGCTTGGGTTCAGCGATGAAGCCGCGCTGGCGGCGGCGAGGGGGGCACTGGCCCGAACGGCGCCAGGGTCGGCTGGATAACTGACCAGGCTGGCCTGGGCTGGCCGAACCCGGCCCCGGGTGGCCGACCTGATCCGAACAAATACATTTTTATGCACAAAAATTTGCGAAGGTTGAATCGCGTTCTTTGAGCGCCTTAGCCGGGCTCAGTGGTTGGCGTGGCGCAGGCTAGTCAGCCGGCCCGTGGGTTGGCTTCGCTCGAAAGGTGATCACCGAAAGCACGCCGAGCCCGGCCTCGGGGCATGAGGCCGGGCTCGGCGAAGATATCTGGCCGCTAGAGCCGCTAGGCCGCCGAGGTTGGCTGGGTGCCGATCTGGAAGACCGGGTATCCGGGTGCGATCTCCAGCAACTTGGCGGTCGGAGCGTCCGCGCTAACGCCATCAAAGAAGACGCCGACCTCGAACTTCCACCGCTTCAGGTAGGCCCGCAAGATCTCCGGCTTCTGGTCGTCGGCAAGCTCGGTCGCGGTGAAGCGCTCGATCCTACGGCCAACCTTCAGCTCACCACCGCCGGCGACGCGAAGGTTTCGCACCCACTGGGTCTGGCCTCGTGGAGCAACAAGGAACCGGCGACCGTCGTGAGTCAGAACGTTCACCGGGTTCGTCCGCCACTCGCCAGAACTCCGGCCCCGCACGTACAGCACACGGCTCCCCCAGACGCTGATCCCGAGCTTGGTCAAGGCGGCAACCGTCGAGTTGAACATTGCGTTAATCCGGCGACCGGTCGGCGTGGTCGGCATCACGTACCTGGGCGTCTCGTTGGCTGACATCTCGCTAACCTCCATTTGTGAGCACCGCTCTCTATACAGATCAGTGTGCACGCTCTCGACGCCGAAGTCAAGAGCAGTGCTCTCAGATGCGAGCAGTAGTTCTAGTTCGCGCGAGCGGGTCGGATCGGGAATCCTTCGCTATCGGAGGTGAAGTCTGCGTGGCCATGAATCCGCGCAGGTAGCGAAGCCATCGGCCGCACGGAGAAAGCCGGCCGGCGCGAGAGGGCGGCCCGCGCGAGGAGGGTGGGGGCGGCACAGCCACCGAGTGTGTGATCACGGCGATTTAGCCGTGTCGACGTCGAGAAGTCACCATGATCATGAAAAGTGGGATTATATGTCCGGTTTTCGGTGGTGAGTTTTCGCCTGATGGCTAGTTTTCGGCGTATATGACGGCTAAGTCGCCGTCAGACGGAAACTCCACGTGATCACGCTACGCCATGCCGTCCGGCGCCACCGACCCTGCTGCGCGCGTACCAGTCCGACCGGCTGCACGCGTACCAGTCCGAGCACCGGCTGCGCGCGTAACCGTCCGAGTACCGGCTGCACGCGTCGGCCCGGGCGATGACAGCGCACCACTCCTCCAAGATCAACTTAAGCCAGACGACATTGCGGGATCCGATCATGGAGAGTCGCCCGTGCGGGTCACGACGGGGAAAGTTCGTAGTTGTCGGCGCCACTACGAACCTTCCCCGTCGTTGGGTGGGTCAGCGTGCGTCGGATAGGCAGGGCCACGCTGACCGGCCGGTGAGCCGGCCTGCCCTAGCGGCGCGGCTGACCTGACGGCGGCTGACCGGCCGGTGAGCCGGCCTGCCCTAGCGGCGCGGCTGGCCCGACGCTGGCCGACCCGACGCTGGCTGGCCTGCGGGTGAGCTGCCTGCGGTTGGCTGGTCGGCCGGCGACTTGGACGCGGAGCGGTTCGCCTGGTCGTCGTCGCCTAGGATCTCGATGCGCTCGCGACGAAGTTCGTCGCGGATGGTCTTGTCCTCTTCGACCTTCCTGGTCGCCAGCCGGACGCGTTCGACCGGCACCGATTCCTTCGTGACGATAGCCCGGGCCTCACGCAGGATGATCTCCTGCTCGCCTTCGGCGAGGTCCTCGCTGACCTTGTCATCCTTCGCGATCGGAACGCGTTCGACCTCGTACACCTCGTGGAAGACCTTGACGGTCTGCTCGACCGGCTCGGTTTCCACGTACTTGCGCAGCCGCACCCGGCTGGCCTCTTGAGTTTCGAGGTTGACCGAGAAGCGTTCTTCCGATCGGACCATCCACTGCTGGGCGGGCTGATCCGCGGCCGCCGGCGTTGGGTGATCCGCTCGGGTCTCGGCGGTGCCGGGCGTCGTCGGCCTGGCAGTCGGCTGGCCCGCAGGTGGCGGGGCCGGAGTCGGTGGAGTCGCAGTTGGCTGGCCCGCACCGGCAGTTGGCTGGGTCGTGGTCGGGCTGGCGGCTGTCGGCTGATCGGCCTGCGTCCGGCCGGCAAGATCAGCCTCGGGCAGATCCGGTGACCCTCGGCGACCCGGCCCACCCGGCTGGCCCGGCTGAACCTGACCAGGCTGAACCTGACCAGGCTGAGTCTGCCCCGGTCCTCCGGCCGGGCGACCCGCAGCCATCCCGCCGGCCCCTGGCCCTCCGGCCTCCGGTCCCCCGGCCTGCGCGGGAACGCTGAGCCCGAAGTAGCGGCGCAGCTCTTCTTCCTGGTCGACCGACATATGCCGGTCCACATTGATGTCGGGCTCGCTGAGAATCTTCTGCTCATCGAACGCCACGCTCAGCCCACCTTCGTGCGTGACCTTGCCTCCCGCGAGCGGAACGAAGTGGAGCCCCTTGGCTGATCGGATCCTGGCCCAGCTAGGCGTTCCGTCCACGTCGTCGCGGAACACCTGCTCGACCGTACCGACCCCCCGACCGTCCGAGTCGATTACCGGGGCACCCACGAGCTGGTCGGCATGCATCGTCATTGCGAATCCCCCCGAAGCACTGGACGGCAGCTGACCTCTGACTAATCGTAAGCAGATCACTCCGATGAGTAATCGACCGGGGCGGCCTGAGATCCACCAAACGCCGCCGGCCTCAACTTGAAATGAAAACGGTTTTCAAGTAGTTTCCTTGATCAGTCACACCAGTCCAGCCAGACACACTCCAGCAGCAAGCAAGGACGCGGAGTCCAGTGCCACGCTCACGCCGCCACCCCGCCAGGGAGCGGGAGGCCACTCCGGCCACTCCGGCCGCCCGCAAGCTCTCCGCTCTGCTCCGCACCCTCCCCCTGCTCGTCGTGGCCCTGACGGTCACGGTCGGCCCGATCATCATCGCCGCGAACAGCTCGGCCAGCCCCGCCACCCAAGCAGCCCATAGCCCGGGCAGCAACACGGGCCGCGTCATCACCGTCGTCGCGGCGGAAAACTTCTGGGGCAGCATCGCCAGCCAGATCGGCGGCCGCCACGCCCACGTGATCAGCATCATCACGAACCCGAACACCGATCCGCACAGTTACGAGCCGACCGCGCTCGACGCCCGCTCGGTCGCCGGCGCCCGACTCGTCATCGAGAACGGGATCGGCTATGACCCCTGGGCCGCCCGCCTGCTCGCCGCCGACCAGGGCAGCCGGACCGTACTCAACGTCGGCGGCACGCTCGGCCTCGCCGACGGAGCCAATCCGCACCGCTGGTACAACCCGGCCGACGTGCAGCAGATCACCCGCCGGCTGGTCGGCGACTTCAGCAAACTCGATCCGGCCGACTCCGCTTACTTCGCCCGCCAGCGCGCTCACTTCGACACCTCAGATCTGCGCGACTACCACCTTCTAATCAGGGCAATAGGGAGAAAATATGGCGGCGCTCCGGTCGGGGCGTCAGAGTCGATCTTCGCGATGCTGGCTCCCGCGCTCCGCCTCCGGCTCATCACTCCCCCCTCGTTCCTGAAGGCGATCAGCGAAGGCGGCGAAGTCTCCGCAGCCGACAAGCTCACCATCGACAACCAGATCAAGCATCACCTGATCAAGATCTACGTCTACAACAGCCAGAACGTCACTCCCGACGTGCAAGCGCAGATCCGGGAAGCCAGGGCCGCGCACATCCCGATCACCACGATCACAGAGACGCTGTCGCCGCCGCAGGACAGCTACCAGGCCTGGCAGGACCGGCAACTGCGCGGCATCGAAGCCGCGCTGGCCGCAACGCGAAACACAGCGCCGTCAACCACGGGGGCAAACCGGTGAACCCCACCTCGACATGTCAGGCAACCCGGGCCAGCCAGGCGGTGCGGTTCGACCACGCGGCGGTTCAGGTCGGCGGCCGGACGATCTGGTCCGACGTGACCCTGGAAGTCGCACAGGGCGAATTCGTCGCGGTGCTCGGGCCCAACGGTGTCGGTAAGTCGACATTGATCAAGGCGGCGCTCGGCCTGGTGGGCCTGTCGGCTGGCTCGGTGACGGCGCTCGGCCTGCCGGCCGGCCAGGCCGGGAGGCACATCGGTTACCTGCCGCAGCGCCGCAACTTCGACGCGAGCCTGCGGGTGCGCGGCATCGACATCGTCAGCCTGGGCAGCGACGGCGAACGCTGGGGCCTGCCGATCCCGTTCGGCACCAGGTTCCTGCCGTCCAGGCGAGCCGCCGCCGAGCGCATCACCGAGGTGATCGAACTCGTCGGTGCGACCGCCTTCGCGACCCGTCCGATCGGTCAGGTCTCCGGCGGCGAGCAGCAACGCCTGCTGATAGCCCAGGCCCTGGTCAAGCGGCCCCGGCTGCTGGTGCTGGATGAGCCCCTGGACAGCCTTGACCTGCCGAGCCAGGCCTCGGTCGCCGCGCTGATCTCCCGGATCTGCCGGGAGCACCAGGTCACGGTCATGCTGGTCGCCCACGACGTGAACCCGATCCTGCCCTATCTCGACCGGGTGGCCTACGTCGCCAGGGGCGGCGCGGTGTGCGGCACGCCCGATGAGGTGATCAGGTCCGAGGTCCTGACCGATCTGTACCGGACGCCGGTCGAGGTGCTCAAGGCCTCCGACGGCCGGCTCGTCGTGGTCGGCGAACCGGAGGCTCCGGCCAGGCACACCGACCGGCACGGCGACGCGACCAGTCTTCCGGCCCAGCCGTGGTAGCTCCGACCTTGATAGCACCGGCAATCGCCGTCGGGGCCGGTCCCGCAGCAACAACCAGCCTCAGCTGGGACCTGGTCGCCGACCTCCGCCAGTTGTTCAGGTACCCGTTCATGGTCAACGCGCTGCTGGCCGGGACCATCGTCGCGCTCGCGGCCGGCGCGCTCGGCTGGTTCATGGTGCTGCGCCGCCAGTCGTTCGCGGGTCACACCCTGGCGATCGTGTCGTTCCCCGGCGCGGCCGCCGCCATCTTGCTCGGGATCAGCGCGACCGCCGGCTACTTCGCGGCCGCGATCGGTGCGGCGGTCGTCCTCGCGGCGATCCCCCGGTCGCTCGGCGGGCGAACGCGCAGCAGTGAATCGGCGGTGATCGGCACCGTGCAGGCGTTCGCGCTGGCCTGCGGTGCGCTGTTCGTGAGCCTGTACGGCGGCTTCCTCAACGGGCTGACCAACCTGCTGTTCGGCTCATTCCTCGGCATCTCGACCGGCCAGGTGCTCGCGCTGCTCGCGGTCGCCGCCGTCGCGCTGGCCGTGCTCGCGCTGATCGGCCGGCCGCTGTTCTTCGCCACCGTCGACCCGGACGTGGCGGCCGCGCGCGGCGTGCCGGTGCGGCTGCTCGGGACCGTCTTCCTGATCCTGCTGGGGTGCGCGGCGGCCGAGGTCAGCCAGATCACCGGGGCGCTGCTGGTGTTCGCGCTGCTCGTGATGCCGGCCGCGACCGCTCAGCAACTCACGCCCCGTCCGATGGCCAGCCTGGTGCTCACCATCGCGCTAGGGCTGGCGACCGTCTGGCTCGGACTAGCCATCGCCTACTTCTCGATCTACCCGGTGGGGTTCTACATCACGAGCTTCGGCTTCGGCGGTTACCTGCTCGCCGTGGCCGGGAAGCAGACAGCGGCGCGCTGGCAGGCGGTGGCGGCATGATCCACGGGCTCGAGCACATCTTCGCGCAGCCGTTCCTGCGGTATGCGCTCATCGCCGGGACCGCGATCGCCGCCGCGGCCGGGCTGACCGGGTACTTCGTGGTGCTGCGGGCCCAGGTGTTCACCGGCGACGCGCTCAGCCACGTCGCGTTCACCGGCGCGCTGGCCGCGCTCGCGTCCGGGGCCGACCTGCTGATCGGCCTCTACGGCGCGTGCATCGTGGTCGCGCTGGCGATGGCGGTACTCGGCACCCGCGGCCAGGGTGCTGCCGACGACGCCGTGATCGGCAGCGTGTTCGCCTGGATTCTCGGGTTGGGTGCGCTGTTCCTGACCATCTACACGACCTCGAGGTCGGGCGCCATCGGCACGTCCGGCGTCAACGTGCTGTTCGGCACGATCTTCGGGCTGTCGGCCAGCCAGGCCGTGATCGACACGGTGGTCTGCGTCGGGGTCTGCCTGGCGGTCATCGTGATCGGCCGCCCGCTGCTGTTCGCCAGCGTAGACACCGCCGTGGCGAGCGCTCGCCGCGTGCCGGTCCGGCTGCTTGGCCTGGTCTTCCTCGGCCTGGTCGGCGTCACGGCGGCGGCCGCTACCCAGGCCGTCGGTGCGCTGCTGCTGCTCGGCCTGCTGGCGGCGCCGGCCGGCGCGGCTCAGCGGCTGACCGCCCAGCCGTTCGTCGGGCTGTGGCTGTCGGCGGGCATCGCGGTCGGATCGGTCTGGGCCGGATTGCTGATCGCCTACTCAGCCCCGCAGATGCCGCCCAGCTTCGGCATCCTCGGCGTCGCGACGTTGGTTTACCTCGCGGCGTTCGGCTTGACCAGGAGCGCCAGGCCAGCCATCGCTGGCTGGCCTGGCGCCGCGTCTTAGCGTCAGGCTACGGCAACCGCGTCGATGCGCTCGGCCAGTTCGGCCGCGGTGTTCGGCCGGACCTTCGGGTCGGGGTCGGTCGCGGCCGCGATGATGTCCCTGACCTCGGCGGCCAGGTTCGGCGAGACCGTCGGCGGGTGGGACAGCACGCGCCGCATCGCGACCATCGTGTTGTCCGCGGGCAGGTCGCCGTACAGGCCGACCCCCGCCAGCGCCCGGTGCAAGGTCGCGCCGAGCGCGTAAATGTCGGTGGCTCGCGACGCCATCTCCCCGCGGATGATCGCCGGGTCGAGGAACTCGACCGAGCCCGCCGAGCCCAGGCCGGTGATCGTCAGGCCCGGCGTGAGCAGCTGGCTGAGCCCGAGGTCGCTGAGCTTCGCGCCGTTGTCGTGCAGCATCACGTTTCCGGGCTTGATGTCGTTGTGCGCGATCCCGGCATCGTGCAGCGCGTCGGCGGCCCGGGCGGCGTCCGCGACGGCGGTGAGCACCTCACCGGGCCGCAGCGAGCCCGCCGAGTCGGCGAGCGAGCCGGCCGGCAGGTACTCCATCGAGTAGTACAGATCATCGCCCTGCTGGCCGGCGTCGTAGAGCGACACCAGGTACGGCGACTTGACCGCGGCGAACGCCGCCAGCTCGCGGGTAGCGCGCCGGAACGTGTCCTGGCTGTTGGAGCCGGACAGCACCTTGACCGCGACCAGGTCGGCGTCGATGTGCAGCCGCTCCGGCCGGTTGGCCAGGTAGAACACGCCGTTGTTGCCCGCACCGATCAACCGGACGAACTGGTAGTCGGCGATGCCGGCCCGATCAAGCGCGAGGCGTGAGTCAGTCACTGCTCCCTGCTTTCCCGCTGGCTACGTCCAGCGCCTCAACCCACTGGTCCATGTCATCACTGGCTTCGTTGCTGCCGGCTACGACGGCTATATGGATGTCCCGGACGCCGTCGCTGCCGATCGGCCCTGCGTCGTCGGGATCGGCGATCGGATCCGACCCGTCGGCGGCCGCTGCCTGCGCCACGACGCCAGCGGGCACGGCGAGCAGCGCGTCGGCTGGCCCCACCACGACGCTGCCGTCCGGTGTGGTTCCCACGGTAGCCGCGAGACCGCGCTTGGTCAGATCGGAGGCGCGGGTCGTCGTCTGGCGTCCCTCAGGCGTGAGCACGAGATCGAGGTTTCCGGCGACCGCGAGCTCACCGGCAACCTGCAGG
>Ga0134128_10005198_pt1 | contig 15800 bp, 13 predicted proteins | sample KB31754_FD_96462 | JGI IMG/M metagenome (GOLD analysis project Ga0134128, IMG submission 96462) | Terrestrial soil microbial communities with excess Nitrogen fertilizer from Kellogg Biological Station, Michigan, USA - KB3-175-4 | ecosystem: Environmental > Terrestrial > Soil > Unclassified ...
CGGCCAAGCTCGGCGTTCGCGCGGTTCGCTCGGCCGACCGGCCAGGACTGCTCGTGAACACGCTGCTCTACCCGCACCTGAACGACGCCGTGGCGATGGTCTCCGACGGCTACGCGACGCCGGAAGACATCGACAGTGCGATGACCCTTGGCTGCGGTTACCGGCACGGGCCAATGCGCATGCTCGACGACGATGACCTGAAGCGGGTCACCGGCGTGCTGGCCGAGATGCACGCGACGTACGGCGATCCGGCCTTCGTGCCGTCGCCGTTGCTGGTCGAATACGCCCGGGCTCGGCTGCGGTTCTTGCCCGCGCGGTTCTCGCCGCCACCGGGTCAATGAGCCCGAGGAAGGCCCGCCGCCTTCCCGGCGAGCAGCCGCGCCGGCCGCGCAAGGCCGGCCGCACGCCGCCGGGAAAGGCGGGCGACGATGAGTCGCCCGTCAGGCTCGGGCCGCCGCAGACGCAGGAATGGCCGGACGGCGACTGGGTGGTCAGGTCCGTGCCCGGCGCGGCCGCCGCCAAGGAGTACCGCTGCCCCGGCTGCGATCAGGAGATCTGGCCCGGAACCCCGCACGTGGTGGTCTGGCCCGCCCAGACGCCAGGACCGCTGGAGCGCAGGCACTGGCACAATGCATGCTGGCAGCGCCGGCCGCGCCGGCCAGCGAGTCACCGGTGAGGAGTACATGAACAGCCACGACATCAAGGCGAGCACGGTGCTGCCCGCCCGACGGGAAGACATCGTGCTGCGTACCGCCGACGGCCTTGACCTGGTCGGCGAACTGGCCCAGCCGCTGGACCGGCCGCCGGTCGCGACCTTGATCTGCCTGCACCCGCTGCCGACCGCCGGCGGCATGATGGACAGCCACATCCTGCGCAAGGCGTCCTACCGGCTCCCGGCTCTGGCCGATCTGGCCGTGCTGCGGTTCAACACCAGGGGAACTGCCTCTGAGCGGGGCACCAGCGGCGGCGAGTTCGGCGAGGGCAAGACCGAGCGGTACGACGTCGCGGCGGCGATCGACTTCTGCGTGCGGGCCGGCCTGCCCAGGTTGTGGCTGCTCGGCTGGTCGTTCGGCACCGAACTCGCGCTGATGTGGGGCAACGTGCCTCAGATAGAAGGCGCGTTCCTGCTATCGCCCGCTCTCCACCGGACGACCGACTCCGACCTGGACCGGTGGGCGGCTACCGGGCGAGCGGTGACCGCGCTCGTGCCCGAACTAGATGATTACCTGCGACCCGATGAAGCGAAGACGCGGTTTGCCCGGGTGCCGCAGGCGCGGGTCATCGGGGTGGAGAAGGCGAAACACCTGTGGGTGGGGGAGACTTATGTCCGTATCGTCCTCAACGAGATCGTGCGGCTGGTCAATCCCGACGCCTGGCCGCTCCCCGTCCAGTACTAGCCGTACTAGCCCAGGGGGACGACCCCCTGGAACCCCCGCAGAGTGGAGAGACCGGCCGTGAGCCTTTTCGACCTGACTGGAAAGACCGCGTTCGTGACCGGCGCCTCGCGTGGCATCGGCCGCGCGATGGCGGTAGCGCTCGCGCAGGCGGGCGCCGACCTGGCGCTGGTCGCGCGGACCGCCGAAGGGCTCGCCGACACCGCCGACGACGTGACCGCGATCGGGCGCAAGGCCGTCGTCATCCCGGCGGATGTCACCGACCAGGTCGCGATCACCGATGCGGTCACCACGGCCATCGACCAGCTCGGCCGGGTCGACGTGGTCATCAACAACGCCGGCGGGTCGAACTTCATGGTGCCGTTCCGCGACCTGCGGCTGTCCGGCTGGGACAAGCTGATGAAGCTGAATCTCAGCTCCGCGGTCTACGTCTGCCAGGCGTTCGCGCCGCACCTGCTCGATCGAGGTTCGGGCTCGGTAATCAACGTGGCCTCCGTGGCTGGCGTCTCGTCGGCGCCGCTGATCAGCCCGTACGGCGCCGCCAAGGCCGCGCTGATCTCGCTGACCAAGACGCTCGCGGTCGAGTGGGCGGGCAACGGGGTCAGGGTCAACGCGCTGTGCCCGGGCTGGACCGCGACGGACCTGAACCGGAACCTGTGGGACGACCCGGTCAGCGGACCGGCCACGGTCGCGACCGTGCCGATGAAGCGCTGGGCGACCGCCCAGGAGATGGCCGGCCCGGCCGTGTTCCTGGCGAGCGATGCCTCGTCCTATCTGACCGGCCAGTCGATCGTCGTAGACGGCGGCCAGACCATCAACGCGTAGCCAAAAAACGCGTAGGGAAAAGAGAGGGCCTCACCGCTGCGCGGCGAGGCCCTCTCACACTGGCTGGACTACTCGGTCCACCACTCCTCGTCGCCATCGGCTGGCTTGCCGTTGGCCTGCTTCTGCTCGGTCTTGGCCGCGTGCGCACGCGACTGACCGCCGCCACCGTTGGCCGGCGCAGCCGCGACCGCGCGGGCCGGAGCGGCCTGCAGGGCCGGTGCGGCACCGCCACCGCCGAGGCCGACGGCACCCGGGCCGAGCAGCTGGCTGATCTGCGACAGGTGGGCCTGAACCGTCTCGTACTGCTTGTTGGCCCCGTCGACGCGCTGCTGGGCGGCGCTCGCGTGCCGGTCGGCCTCGGCCTTGGCCTCGGCCAGGAACTGCTCGGCCTGGTGCTTGGCCTGGGCCAGGATGTCGTCGGCGTTCTTCTTGGCGCTGCTGACCAGCTGCTTGGCGTGGTCATCGGCGTCCCGGCGGGTCTGCTCGGCCTGGGCACTGGCCTTGCTCGCGCGCTGCTCGGCGGTCGAGGCCCGCTGCTCGGCTTCGGACACCAGCCGCTGGGTGGCGGCCTGGGCGGCGGCGAGGCGCTCGGCCTCCTGGCGCTCGGCCTCCTCCCGGCGCGAGGCGAGCTGGATGTCGAACTCGGCCTCGGCCTGCGCCCGCTGAGCCTCGCTCTCCTCCAGGATCCGCTGGGCCTGGCTGCGCATCTCGTCGGCCTGGCGCTTGGACGTGGTCAGGATCTCGTCGCGCTCACGCTTGGACGAGGCCTTCATCTGAGCCACTTCGCGCTCGGTCGTGGTCCGCAGCTTGGCGATCTCCCGCTCGACCGCGGCCCGCTTCTCGGCGACCTCGTGGTCCACCATCGCGCGGAGCTTGGCAACCTCACGTTCGGTGGTCGACGTCAGCTCGTCGGACTCGCGCCGGGCGCTGGTGCGGATGCTGTCCGCTTCGCGCTCGGCCGAACCGCGCAAGTCGTCGGTCTCACGCTTGGCGTTGGCGCGCAGCTCGGCGGTCTCATTCTCGGCACCGGCCCGCAGCTCGGCGGCGTCAACCTTGGCCGACGCCAGCACCTGGCTGGCCTCGGTCCTCGCCTCCTGCAGGATCTCGTCCCGCTGCTCTTCCGCCAGCCGCAGCAGCTGCTCAATCCTGGAACCGAGACCCGAGTAGGTCGGGCGCTCCTGCTCCTGCATCTGGCGATGTGCGTAGGCAAGCTCCTGCTTCAGAGCCTGCTCGTTCTCGCGGATCGCGCGTAGCTCGCTGTCCTTCTTTCGCAGATAGCCCTCGACCTCTTCCTGGTCGTATCCGCGCATCTTCTGAGCGAAGCGGGGAGGCTGTTCATCATCGAAGAAGGTGCCGAGCTGGGCATTGATATCGGGCTGCATATCGCCTAGTCCTGAGTAGCCGGGGGGTTGTTGCATAGAGCTTGTTTGTCCGAGATGTCCGTGCCCGGCGCAGCTCGCCTTACCCAACGGCTCACTACAGCCCCTCCAGCCCCCCTAGGGCCGGGCGCCCGCAGGCCAGTTCACGTTTCCCGGTGGTTGGCAGCGTACTCCGGTGCCACGGCGTTGGGGGCGTGTTCGCGGCTGCTCGTGGCCTAGCTCACGAATTAATTACTCTTGCCCGGCTTGAAGTGGGTCAATAAGGGGGAACTGGACAAGTTCAGTGAGCACGCCGCCGATATCGGCCGGATGCAAGAACGCGATCGAGGCACCCATCGACCCGTGCCTGGGCCTGCTGTCGAGCAACCGGAGCCCGGCCGCGGACATGGCGGCCATCGCGGACTCGATATCGGCGACCCCGTACCCGATGTGGTGCACGCCCTCACCACGGCGCTCGATAAACCGGCCGACCGGCGTATCGGGATGCAGTGGCTCGAGCAACTGGACGTAAGAGGTGCCGGCCGCGGTTTCGCCAACCGCGAGCATTGCCTCTTTAACCCCTTGTTCGGCATTGGTTTCCTCGCTGACTACGGCCAGCCCGAACGTCGAGGTATAGAACTCGATCTTGGCGGCCAGGTCACGGCACGCGATGCCGACATGGTCTATCCGGGTGAGCATCTCTGTATCGTTGCAGGCATGGGTGACGTAGTAATCGCCGGCGGCGCCAGGACGCCGATCGGCCGGCTGCTCGGGTCGCTGAGCGACTTCAGCGCGGCCGAACTCGGTGGTATCGCGATCAAGGCCGCTCTGGACCGGGCTCGGGTGTCGCCCGATCAGGTCGACTACGTGATCATGGGCCAGGTTCTGCAGGCCGGCGCGGGCCAGATCCCGTCCAGGCAGGCGGCGGTCGCGGCCGGAATCCCGATGTCCGTCCCTTCGCTGACCATTAACAAGGTCTGCCTGTCCGGACTCGACGCGATCGCGCTGGCGGCCCAGCTGATCAGGGCCGGGGAGTTCCACGTGGTGGTGGCCGGCGGCATGGAATCCATGACGCAGGCACCGCACCTTCTCAGGGGCTCGCGCAAGGGGTTCAAGTACGGTTCGGCCGCCCTGATCGACGCGATGGCCTTCGACGGGCTCACCGACGCTTTCGACCACCTGTCGATGGGTGAGTCGACCGAGCGGCATTGCGCCAGCCTGTCGATCAGCCGGGCCGAGCAGGACGAGTTCGCCGCCCGGTCGCACGAGCGGGCCGCCGCGGCGATCAAGAACGGCCTGTTCGCTGACGAGATCGTGCCGGTGCCGGTACCGCAGCGGCGCGGTGACCCGGTGCTGTTCGACACCGACGAAGGCGTGCGCGCCGACACCAGCGTGGAGACGCTGAGCAAGCTCAAGCCATCGTTCGCCGCCGACGGCACGATCACGGCCGGCACGGCGTCGCAGATCTCGGACGGCGCCTGCGCGGTCGTCGTGATGTCGGCGGAGGCGGCGCAGGCCGCCGGAGTACCTGTGCTCGCCGTGGTCGGTGAGCACGGCGTGGTGGCCGGCCCGGACAACTCCCTGCACAGTCAGCCGTCGAACGCGATCGGTCGCGCCCTCCGCAAGGCCGGCCGTTCGGTTTCCGATCTGGAGCTGATCGAGATCAACGAGGCGTTCGCGGCCGTCGCCATTCAGTCGATGCGCGACCTGGCGGTCGGACCGGAGATCGTCAACGTCAACGGCGGCGCGATCGCGCTCGGGCACCCGATCGGGATGTCAGGGGCCCGGCTCGCGCTGACCTTGATCTACGAGCTCAGGCGGCGCGGCGGCGGCCTCGGCGCGGCGGCCCTGTGCGGCGGCGGCGGGCAGGGCGATGCGCTGCTTCTGACCGTGCCGCCCGTGCTGACCACGACCGCCTGACGCTGGTGCAAGACCGCGAAGCCGACCGGCTGGTCGCCGCGGCCCAGGACGGCGACGCACGGTCGCTGGCCCGGCTCATCTCGATCGTCGAGCGAGGCGAGACAGATATCCGAGCCGTGATGCGGGCGGCGGCGCCCCACGCCGGCGGCGCCCGCGTGATCGGGCTGACCGGCTCGCCCGGCGTGGGCAAGTCGACCGTCACCGACCGGCTGGTACGCGCGTTCCGGGATCAGGGACACCGAGTAGCGGTGCTCGCGGTCGACCCCACCTCGCCGTTCACCGGCGGCGCGCTGCTCGGCGACCGGGTCAGGATGAGCGCCCACGCGACCGACCCTGGCGTGTTCATCAGGTCGATGGCCAGCCGGGGCCACCTCGGCGGGCTGTCCCAGGCCGCGCCGGCGGCGCTGCGGGTGCTGGACGCGGCCGGGTTCGGCGTGGTCTGCGTCGAGACCGTGGGGGTTGGCCAGGCTGAGGTCGAGATCGCGGGGCTGGCCGATTCGACGCTGGTGGTGATGGCGCCCGGGCTCGGCGACTCGGTGCAGACGGCGAAGGCAGGCATCCTGGAGATCGCGGACATTTTCGTGGTGAACAAGAGCGACCGGCCGGGCGCCCACGAGGTGGTCAGGGACCTGCGCGCGATGCTCGCGCTGGCGAACTATGAGGGAGCCTGGAAGCCGCCGATCGTGTCCGCGTCCGCCGCGACCGGCGACGGCATCGAGGAGCTGACCGGCAAGCTCGACGCGCACTGGGAGTGGCTCGGGAGTTCGGGGGTGCGGACCGAGCGGCGGGTGGCCCGGGCGCGCGGCGAGGTGGCGGCGATCGCCGTCGCGGAGATCCGGCGCCGGATCGGTGGCGCGCCGGAGCGGCGGCTGGATGACCTGGCGGCGCAGGTCGCCAGCGGCAAGCTCGACCCTTACTCGGCCGCCGACGACTTGCTGGCGTAGGCCCGGTCGAAGATCGTGCTGACCGCCTGGCCCGCTCCGGCACCGATCAGCGCGCCGACCACCGTGTCACCCGGGTAGTGCACCCCGGTGTGCACGCGCGAGTAGGCCACCCCGCCGGCCAGGAACTGGATCGCGATCGCGAGCCACGGGTTGTCCCGGCTCACCGCGGTGGCGAAGGCGAAGGCGCTGGCCGAGTGGCCGGAAGGAAACGAGGTAGACCTGGGCATCCAGACATGCCGCTGGTCGGGGACCTGCGCCCGGTCCGGCCGGCGCCGGGAGGACAGCGGCTTGAGGGCGAGATTGACCACGGCCGAGGTCACGCCGATCGCGAGCAGGCCCCGCGCGGCGGCCCGGCGCCCCGGCCGGCCGGTCAGGCTAAGGCCCGCGGCCACGCCGAGCCAGATCACCGAGCGATTGGCCGCGTTCGACAAGCGGCGCATAGTCACGTCCAGCGCGGGGGTGGGAACCTTGGCGATCGTGTCGTAGACGGCCCGGTCGACCGTCCCGGCCTGGCGCAGCACCTCGGTCAGATGCCGTCTGAGCGGCTCGAGGCGGCCGAATCCGCCCAGGTCGCCGAGGCGGTCGGCGATCCGGTCGGCGACTGGGTCAAGATCGGGTGGCGGCTCCGCGGTGGCCATCGCCGCATGCTAACAGGGTCTGCCTCCGGTTCCCGGGACCCGATAGCTTGACATCAAGAGATCGGGTTCATTACGCTAAAGTAACTTGATATCAAGATACTGAACTTGAGGTAACGGAGCTCTAGGTCACGCAGGCCGGTACCCGAGTTTGGCGAGGCCGCGCAGGGTAGGGCGAACCGGGTACGGCAGGATTGCCGCAGGAGGCAACTTCAGATGACAGCGAACAGCTTTGGGGCTCGCGGAACGCTCACGGCGGGCGGCGCCGACTACCAGATCTACCGGCTCGACGCGGTACCCGGCGCGGCCGACCTGCCGTTCAGCTTGAAGATCTTGCTTGAGAACCTGCTGCGTACCGAGGACGGCGTGAACGTGACCGCCGACCACGTGCGCGCGCTGGCGAACTGGGACCCGACCGCCGAACCAGACACCGAGATCCAGTTCAGCCCGGCCCGGGTGATCCTGCAGGACCTGACCGGCGTCCCGGCCGTCGTGGACCTGGCCACCATGCGCGAGGCGATGCGGGCGCTCGGCGGCGACCCGGAGAAGATCAACCCGCTGGTGCCCGCCGAATTGGTGATCGACCACTCGGTGATCGCCGACGTGTTCGGCCGGTCCGACGCCTTCGAACGCAACGTGGCGTTCGAATACGAGCGCAACTCCGAGCGGTTCGCGTTCCTGCGCTGGGGTCAGCAGGCGCTGCACCAGTTCCGGGTGGTTCCGCCCGGCACCGGCATCGTCCACCAGGTCAACATCGAGCACCTGGCCCGAGTAATCATGGCCGCCGAAGCCTCCGACGGGACCAAGACGGCGTATCCGGACACCTGCGTCGGCACCGACTCGCACACCACAATGGAGAACGGCCTGGGCGTGCTCGGCTGGGGCGTCGGCGGGATCGAGGCCGAGGCCGCCATGCTCGGCCAGCCGATCTCGATGCTCATACCGAAGGTGGTCGGATTCAAGCTCACCGGCGAGCTCCCGTCCGGCGCGACCGCGACCGACCTGGTGCTCACGATCACCGAGTTGCTGCGCCGGCACGGCGTGGTCGGCAAGTTCGTCGAGTTCTATGGTGACGGCGTCGCCGCCGTGCCGGTCGCGAACCGGGCCACGATCGGCAACATGAGCCCGGAGTTCGGCTCGACCTGCGCGATCTTCCCGATCGATGACGAGACGCTGACCTACCTGCGGCTGACCGGCCGGTCCGCTGACCAGGTCGGCCTGGTGCAGGCCTACGCCAAGGCGCAGGGCCTGTGGCACGAGCCGGGCGAGAACACCAGGTACTCCCAGCGGCTCGAGCTGAACCTCGGCACGGTCGTGCCGTCGCTGGCCGGCCCGAAGCGCCCGCAGGACCGGGTGGCCCTGGCCGATGCGAAGAACGGATTCCGCGAGGCGCTCGGCGCCTTCGTGCACGCGCCGAGCCTGGACAACGGCGTCGCGGCGACGTTCCCGGCCTCGGATCCAGTCTCCGGCGGCCTCAATGAGAGGCCATCAAACCCCGCCCAGGTCACCCTGGAAGACGGCACCCAGACCAGCGTCGACCACGGCTCGGTCGTGATCGCGGCGATCACCTCGTGCACGAACACCTCGAACCCGTTCGTCATGGTTGGCGCGGCGCTGCTGGCCCGCAACGCGGTCAACGCCGGGCTGGCCCGCAAGCCCTGGGTGAAGACCACGCTGGCGCCCGGGTCCAAGGTCGTCATGGACTACTACGAGAAGGCCGGGCTCACCCCCTACCTGGAGAAGCTGGGCTTCAACCTGGTCGGCTACGGCTGCACCACCTGCATCGGCAACTCGGGTCCGCTGCCCGAGGCGATCAGCGCCGCGGTCGCGGAGAACGACCTGGCCGTCGTTTCCGTGCTGTCGGGGAACCGTAACTTCGAGGGCCGGATCAACCCGGACGTGAAGATGAACTACCTGGCCTCGCCGCCGCTCGTGGTCGCCTACGCGCTGGCCGGCACCATGGACCTGGACCTGGTCACCGAGCCGCTGGGGACCGGCGCCGACGGCAAGCCGGTCTTCCTGGCCGACATCTGGCCGTCGCCCGCCGAGGTCGAGCAGGTCGTGGCGTCCTCGGTGGCGCCGGAGATGTTCTCCCGCGACTACGCCGATGTCTTCGCCGGGGACGAACGCTGGCAGGGCCTGGACGTGCCGGCGGGCGAGCTGTTCGCCTGGGACGAGGATTCCACCTACGTGCGCAAGCCGCCGTACTTCGACGGCATGCCGGCCGAACCAGCCCCGGTGACCGATGTCCACGGCGCGCGAGTGCTGGCCGTGCTCGGCGACTCGGTGACCACCGACCACATCTCGCCGGCCGGGGCGATCAAGACCGACAGCCCGGCCGGACAGTACTTGACCAGCCACGGGATCGAGCGCAAGGACTTCAACACCTACGGCTCGCGGCGCGGTAACCACGAGGTGATGATCCGCGGCACGTTCGCGAACATCCGGCTGCGCAACCAGCTCGCGCCCGGCACCGAGGGCAGCGTGACGCTCAAGCTGCCCGAGGGCACCCAGACCTCGATCTACGAGGCCTCCCGGGCCTACATCGAGCAGGGCACGCCGCTGATCGTGCTCGCCGGCAAGGAGTACGGCTCAGGGTCCTCGAGGGACTGGGCGGCGAAGGGCACGGCGCTGCTTGGCGTCCGGGCTGTCCTCGTCGAGTCGTTCGAGCGGATCCACCGGTCGAACCTCATCGGCATGGGCGTGCTCCCTCTTCAATTCCTTCCGGGAGAAAGCATTGCCTCGCTTGGTCTGACCGGCCACGAGGTATTCGACATCACCGGAATCGAGGACCTGAACTCGGGCAAGACGCCGCGGGAAGTGACGGTCCGCGCGGACGGCAAGGAGTTCAAGGCCATCGTCAGGATCGACACTCCAGGTGAGGCCGAGTACTACCGGCACGGCGGAATCATGCAGTTCGTCCTGCGGTCCTTGCGGGCCTGAGCCATGTTCCGCAGTGGGTAAGGCCGACGCCAGGCTCGCGACCGGCACTGTGCTGGCAGGCGGCGGCGCGCTGCTGATCGGCGGCATTCTCGTCGTCTCGTTCAATATGCGCGCCGCGATCACGAGCCTGCCGCCGGTCTTCCCAGAGCTCAGGCACGCCGCCGGGCTCTCGAACGCGACGCTGGCCGCGCTTGCCGCCGTCCCGGTGCTCAGCTTCGCCGTCTTTTCCGGCCTGGCTCCGGTGCTGGCGCGGCGGCTGGGCGAGGAGCGGGTCATCGTCTTGGCCCTGCTGGTGCTCGCTCTCGGGCTCGGGCTCCGCGCGGCCGCGCCCGGCGTGCTGCTGTTTCCCGGCACGATCCTGGCCGCCGGAGCGATCTCGCTGGTCAACGTGCTCTTGCCCAGCCTGGTCAAACGCCGCAAACCGGAGCTGGCCGGATTGCTGATCGGCCTGTACCTGATGTCGCTGACGGCCGGAGCGGTACTCGCCGCCGTGATCGCGGTACCGGTGTTCAACGCGGCCGGAGGTGCGGCCGTTCGGCTCACGCTCGGCCTGTGGGCGCTCCCGGCGCTGATCGCCGTGGCCGTGTGGCTGCCCCAGATGCGGTTCCATACGCCACCGGATCCGGGCCAGGAGCGCCGAGGCGTGCTCGACATGACCAGGCACAAGCTGGCCTGGCAGGTCATGAGCTTCATGGGGCTGCAGAGCCTGGCCTACTACGCCACCTTGTCCTGGTTCCCCACGATGTTCAGGGACCACGGGATCAGCGCGACCGCGGCCGGGAACCTGCTCGCGCTGATGAACCTCGGCAACGCGGTCAGCGGCCTGATCGTGCCGGTGCTCGCGCAGCGAGCCCGCGACCAGCGCAAGCTGGTGCTCGTGGCGGTCGCGCTGAGCGCCGTCGGGCTGGTCGGCTCGGCGTTCGGCCCCAACACCACGGTGGTGGGCTTCGTCAGCTTGCTGGGCCTAGGGCAGGGGGCCACGTTCGGGCTCAGCGTGTTCCTGTTCACGGCCAGGGCGGCCGACAGCCAGACCGCGGCGGCGCTGTCCGGCTTCGCTCAAGGCGGCGGCTACCTGATCGCGGCGGCAGGACCGCTGCTGGTCGGCATCTTGCACGCCGTGACCGGCTCGTGGACGGTCCCGATGCTGGGCCTGGTCGGCGTCGTGGTCGGAATCCTGATCACCGGCACGCTGGCGAGCCGGCCCAAGACGATCGGGACGCCCGCCGTCGGAGCCGCTCGCTCAGCAGGTCAGGGTGTTCTGCCGAACCCGTAGACCGCCGCGGCCGAACCCGCCGGAGCGGCGGCCTTGCCCGCGCCGAAAACCGCGCTCGTGCCGGGCACCAGCGCGCAGGCCAGTACCTCATTGGAGGAGGTGGCGTGCACCGGCACCGACGTCCAGGCCCCGTGCCTGGCCCGGTGCAGCACGACCGACTGCCCGCGGCCGAAGTTCGCGATCACCCACAGGCCGTCGCGGCCGTCCCGGCACATGCTGGTGGCCGGGACCGCGGACGGCATCGTCACCGTGGTCCAGCCCTTGCCGTTGAAGTGGCCGAGCTCGGGAATGCCGGACACTGACCCGGCGACCCAGACGTCCCTGGGCCCGATCGCCAGCACGAACGAATAGGTGAACCCGACCAGGTTGGCCGGGGTTACCTGCCGCCAGGCATAGCCATCGGACCGCAGCAGCGCGTTCCTCGTGCCCCTGATGCTGCCAATTCCCCACATGTCGGTCGCCGATACCGCGCTCGCCTGCGCGATGTCGGCCGCCATCCCGCGCACCCTCGTCCACGTAGAGCCGATCAGATGCCAGGTCCCGGCCCCCGGATGCGCCCGGCCGTGGCCGCCGAACAGCCAGACGTTGGTCGACCCGAGCGCCACGATGTCGGTGAACTGGCCACGCGTTCCCCAGCCGCCCTTGCGCACCACCTTCCAGGCCGAACCGTTCCAGTGCAGCACCTTGCCGTCGAGGAAGGTGACCGCCCAGATGTCGTTCTGGGACACCGCGCTCGCCCCGGTGATCCAGTTGTGCAGGCCTCGCGGCAACTGCGAGGTATGGAACCGGCCCTTGCTGCGCACCTCGGCCACCGGACGGCCGGGGCCGGCGAAGTTCGAGCCGCCGAAGAACCAGGCGGTACGGCCCGTGACCAGCACGTCCGTGTACTGGCTGCGGCTGTTATCCGGCGGCACGTACCTGGTGGCCAGCCGCAGCGTCCAGGTCGGCGCGGCCGACGGCACCGGTGCGACCACCGAGGTCGCCGCCAGCGCCGCGGCCGCTATCAGGCGGGGGAAAATCTGGCGCCTCCGGGGATTGGCGGTGTGGGCAGGCCTTTCTGTGGCAAGACTAGCCAGATGCCGGTTGCTGCGGCGAACAAGGTGATGTGACACACACGTCACGGTGACGCACGCGTTACGCGGAGCGCCGAAATAGACTCGGTTGGGTTCGCCCCCGGCCGCCTTCGACGGCCCGGGACAGCATCGCTGTGAGGGAGCGCACCAGATGACATTGCTCGAATCGGTCACCAGCCCGCGTGATGTCAAGGCGCTCAGCTCCGATGAGCTGGTTCAGCTCGCCGCCGAGATCCGCGCGTTCCTCATCGAAGCGGTATCGAGGAATGGCGGTCATCTCGGCCCGAACCTGGGCGTAGTGGAGCTGACGATCGCGCTGCACCGCGTGTTCGATTCCCCGGCCGACCAGATCGTCTGGGACACCGGCCACCAGTCCTACGTGCACAAGCTGCTGACCGGCCGGATGGACGGGTTCGGCAAGCTGCGCCAGCGCGGCGGCGTGTCCGGTTACCCGAACCGGTCGGAGTCCGAGCACGACTTCGTCGAGAACTCGCACGCCTCGACCAGCCTGTCCTACGCCGATGGCATGGCCAAGGCGCAATGGCTGCGCGGCGACAAGCAGCACCGGGTGGTCGCCATCATCGGCGACGGCGCCCTGACCGGGGGCATGGCCTGGGAAGCGCTGAACAACATCGCGGCGGCAAAGGACCGCCCCGTGGTCATCGTCGTCAACGACAATGGCCGGTCCTATCAGCGGACGATCGGCGGCCTGGCCGATCACCTGGCCGCGGTCCGGGTCAGCCAGCGCTACGAGCAGGTGCTCGACCTGGTCAAGACCACGCTGTCGAATACCCCGCTGGTCGGCCCGCCGCTGTTCGAGACCCTGCACGGGATCAAGAAGGGCCTGAAGGACTTCATCACCCCGCAGGTGCTGTTCGAAGACCTGGGCCTTAAGTACCTCGGCCCGATCGACGGACACGACGAGCAGGCGACGGAAAACGCGCTGCACCGGGCGCGCGAATTCGGCGGGCCGGTGCTCGTGCACGTGATCACCCAGAAGGGCCGCGGCTACGCGCTGGCCGAGGAGAACGACGAGGACTGCCTGCACCAGGTCTCGCCCGGCGCGGCGGTCCACCTGAATGGCACCCCGGTCAAGAAAGCCTCGTCCAACGGCGGTGCTGCGGTGTTGTCGACCACGGGGAAGAGGCCGTACACCAAGATCTTCGCCGACGAGATGGCCGCGATCGGGGCCCGGCGGCCCGACGTGGTGGCGATCACCGCCGCGATGCTGCACCCGACCGGCCTCAACGTCTTCGCCGATTCCTATCCCGAACGCACCTTCGACGTGGGCATCGCCGAGCAGCACGCCGTGACCAGCGCCGCGGGCCTGGCCATGGGCGGCATGCATCCCGTCGTCGCGGTCTACTCGACGTTCCTCAACCGGGCCTTCGACCAGGTGCTGATGGACGTGGCCATGCACAAGCTGCCGGTCACCTTCGTGCTGGACCGAGCCGGGGTCACCGGCCCGGACGGTGCCAGTCACCACGGCATGTGGGACGGCTCGATCACGCAGATCGTGCCCGGCATGAAGGTCGCGGTCCCGCGCGACGGCACGAGGCTCGTCGAGTTGCTGCGCGAGTGCGTGGCGGTCGGCGACGGCCCGACCACGCTCAGGTTCCCCGGCAAGTCGACCCAGCCGGACATCCCGGCCGTCGGCAACCTCGGCACCATGGACGTGCTCGCCGAGCCGGCCGACGGCCTGAACGCCGACGTGCTGCTGGTCGCGGCCGGACCGATGGTCGCGGTGGCCGTCGATGTCGCCGTCCGGCTGGCCGGCCAGGGCATCGGGGTGACCGTGGTCGACCCGCGCTGGGTCAAGCCGGTCGATGAGGCGCTGCTGGGAGCGGCGGCCAAGCACCGGCTGGTCGCCACCGTCGAGGACAACGGCATGGTCGGCGGCTTCGGCGAGGCGGTCGCGCGGCTGCTGCGCGAGGCGGACCTGGACGTGCCGGTGCGCACGTTCGGCTTGCCGCAGACGTTCCTGGCCCACGGCGAGCGGACCGAGATCCTGCACGAGGCCGGGCTGTCCCCGCAGAACCTCGCGCTGTCGATCACGGCGGCGGTGGCTCGCCTGGATTCTGATCTGGTTCCCGACCACCAGGCCTAGGGTCGGCCGCACGGAGCAGCCGGTCGGCTAGGTGGCGCAGGTGCTCGATCAGCTCGGGCGGCTTGACCACCGTGAACTCCACGCCCATCGCGAGCAGGTGAAAGGCCATCGCGTCCAGCGAATGAGCGCCTATTCGCAACAGGCTGCGGTCCTCGCCGACCGGGGTGAGCAGCCCTGAGGTAGGCGAGATCCGGCCGCTCAGCGCGGCGGCGGGCGCGTGCACCAGGACTTCGGCCTGGTACTGGTACGGCGCGACGGTCACGGCCGCGCCGACGAAGGTGGCCGCGTCGGGCGCCTCGCGCGGGACGAACCGCCCGCCGGTGACTTCAGGCTCGCTGATCCGGTCGACCCGGAACGTCCGCCAGTCCGCCCGGTCGACGTCAAACGCCATCAGGTACCACCGGTATCCGCCGCTGACCAGCCGGTACGGCTCGATCTGGCGCTGGGTGGCGGTCCCGCCGCGATCGGTGTAATTGAGCCGAACCCGCTGATGCGCCCGGCACGCGGCCGCCAGCAAGGTCAGCAGGGCAGGGTCGATGACGGGCTCAGGGCTGTCCAGGGCCACGGTGGCGTGCTGGAGGGCCGACAGCCGCTGGTTCAGCCTGGCCGGCAGCACCTGGTCCAGCTTGGTCAGCGCGCTGAGCGAGGCTTCGGCGAGCCCGGTGAGCATGTGAGCGGCCGAGCTGCGCAGGCTGAGGACCACTGCGACCGCTTCCTCGTCGTCGAGTTGCAGCGGCGGCAGGGCCGCACCCGAGCCGAGTCGGTAGCCGCCTGCCACTCCGGGCAGCGAGTGAACCGGGTAGTCCAGGTCGCGCAGCCGCTGGATGTCCCGGCGCAGCGTGCGCGGCGTGACTTCGAGCCTGGCGGCCAGTTCGGAGCCGGGCCACTGCGGCCGCGTTTGCAGCAGCGCGAGCAGCCGCAGCAGACGCGCCGAAGTTTCAAGCACGAAATCGAGTATGGCTGCTAACGAGGACAAAAACTGTCCGCAATATGTTCTAGCGTAAAAAGCATGAACATCGACCGGAACACCGAGCTAGCCGACCAGCTCGACTGGCACTGGCAAAATCACTTCCGGCCCCGGCTTGACGGGCTGAGCGACGATGAGTACTTGTGGGAGCCCGTCCGGGGCTGCTGGAACATCAGGCCGCGCGATGCGGAGTCCCCGGTCGGGGCCGAGACGTGGATCAAGGGGGTGCGCGGGCTGCGCGAGGCGGGGCTGGCCGAGCCGTGCGGGCCGGCCGAGGGGCCGTTCGCGGAGTACTCGATGGCGGCGCTCGTGCTGCACATCAACCGGGAGTGCCTGCACCACGGCGCCGAGATCACGTTGC
>Ga0134128_10005199_pt1 | contig 15800 bp, 16 predicted proteins | sample KB31754_FD_96462 | JGI IMG/M metagenome (GOLD analysis project Ga0134128, IMG submission 96462) | Terrestrial soil microbial communities with excess Nitrogen fertilizer from Kellogg Biological Station, Michigan, USA - KB3-175-4 | ecosystem: Environmental > Terrestrial > Soil > Unclassified ...
AGCCCGTGCAGGTCAAGTTGTGCCTCTATTTTCCAATAACCTCGCCGCAGCCGGCGCAAGGTCTGGCGCGAGACGCCGGGGCGCAAAAAAGCCCATTCATCACCGGGCTCCATCGGGCGGACAGCATCCGATAGCGCGTCATGGGCAGCAGGTCGTGCAGGTTGAAACTGAAGGGGTATGGGTGGCGGATGGCTGGCCGGAGGGATGACTTTATCGGTTGGGGCAAGGGGCGCGACGTTACGCATGGCGTCACGGAACAGGGCAGCGTCATTATCCCCGACGGATGCAGCGGTTCCCTCCCGTTTATCGCCCTCGGCAACAGTTTCTGCCCGCGTGGTGGTATGGGTACCAGATTTTCTTTCCAGCCGTCTCATCTCGGTCCTGGGCAATTCCCCTCGGGTCAATTCCCCTCGGGCCATGGATAACCCGGATATCAACCACGCCGGAAGGCTCCAAGGGGCGCGTGAATCGGCAAATTACGCGGAAGTCCTGTTCTTATCGCCGCTCACCGGCTCAGGCCAAAACATCCAGGTACTTTTCGGCATCCAGCGCAGCCATGCAGCCGGTTCCCGCGCTGGTTACCGCCTGCCGGTAGATGTGGTCCTGTACGTCGCCCGCCGCAAAAACGCCGGGAATGCTGGTGGCGGTGGCATTGCCATGTGTTCCCGCCTGCGTCGTGATGTAACCGTTTTCCATTTTTAGCTGGCCTTGAAAAATATCGGTGTTCGGCTTGTGGCCAATCGCGATGAACACCCCCTGCAAGTCGATCGTTTTGGTCGAACCATCCAGAACGTTCTTTATGCGCATTCCCGTAACACCGCCCTCGTCGCCCAGCACTTCATCGAGCACATAGTGGAGCTGCAGCTTGATGTTGCCGTTTTTTGCCTTGTCCATCAGCTTGTCTATCAGGATTTTTTCTGAACGGAATTTATCGCGCCGGTGAACGACAGTGACGTTGCGGGCAATATTGGAAAGATAAAGCGCCTCTTCTACCGCTGTGTTGCCGCCTCCTATCACGGCCACGTCCTGCCCTTTGTAGAAAAAGCCATCACAGGTGGCGCAGGCCGAAACTCCCTTGCCCATATACGCTTCCTCTGAAGGCATCCCCAGATAGCGCGCAGAAGCGCCGGTAGCAATAATCAATGCATCGCACGTGTAAGTGCCCTGATCACCGATCAGGGTAAAAGGTTTTTTCGTGAGCCGCGCTGTATGAATGTGATCGAAAATGATCTCGGTATCGAAACGTTCCGCATGCTCCTGAAAACGTTCCATCAGTTCCGGGCCTTGCACACCCATCGCGTCTGCAGGCCAATTGTCCACATCCGTTGTGGTCATGAGCTGGCCTCCCTGTGCCAGGCCGGTAATGAGCATGGGCTTGAGGTTGGCGCGGGCGGCATAGACCGCGGCGGTATAACCGGCAGGACCGGAACCGAGGATGAGAAGGCGTGCGTGTCTACTAGTCATTCCTGATCGATATCTATTAGGGTTATTGGAGACGGCTTGCTTATAGATGCTGCTCGACCCAGCTGGCGACACTTTCCAGGGCAGCGGGCAGGCTATCGGGCACCGTTCCGCCTGCTTGCGCCAGATCGGCGCGGCCGCCCCCTTTGCCGCCCACCTGCTGAGCTACAAAATTGACGAGATCACCCGCCTTGAGCCTTGCTGTCAGATCGCTGGTCACGCCTGCGATGAGCTTGACTTTGCCATCTTCAACGGCAGCCAGCACTGTCACGCAGGATTTGAATTTATTCTTGAACTTGTCCGCTGCTTCACGCAGCGTTTTCGGGTCTGCCTCTTCAAGACACACCGCCAGTACTTTCACACCTTTTATCTCGCGCACCCGATCAGCAAAGTCATCGCCTTGTGAACTGGCCAGTTTCGATTTCATGCGCCCCAGCTCTCTTTCCAGATGTTTCACGTTATCGAGAATCTGGGTAATGCGGGCAGCGGCGTCCTGCGGTTGCGCTTTCATCGCCTCGGCAACGCGCTGCAATTGCTGTTCCTGCTCCTGGATGTAGGCCAGGGCGTGCTCGCCCGTCACCGCTTCCACACGCCGAACCCCGGAGGCCACCCCTGATTCGGCCACGATCTTGAAGAGGCCGATGTCGCCTGTGCGCTTGACATGGGTGCCCCCGCACAACTCGCGCGAAGTACCGATATCCAGTACACGCACTTCGTCGCCATATTTCTCGCCGAACAGCATCATGGCGCCCGATTTCTTTGCATCCTCGATTGCCATCATGCGCACTTCGGTTGCAGCATTGGCGAGAATTTCGGCATTCACCAGCATTTCCACCTTGCGGATTTCGGCATCCATCACGGGCTGATTGTGCGCAAAATCAAAGCGCGTCTTGCTGGCATCTACCAGCGAGCCTTTTTGCTGGACATGCTGACCCAATACTTCGCGCAACGCCTTGTGCATGAGGTGGGTAACGGAATGATTACGTTCGGTTCGCGCCCGTGCGATGCGATCGACTTCCGCCAGCACGGCATCGCCTGTTGCCAGCCGTCCGCTGCGCAGCAATCCCTTATGACCGAACACATCCGCCTGGATTTTCTGGGTGTCGGCAACGACAAAGGTGCCGTTGGCAACGAGCAGTTCGCCGCTGTCCCCTACCTGGCCGCCAGACTCGGCATAGAAAGGAGTTTTATCAAGCACGATCACCGCCTCATCGCCCGCCTCGATAAACTCGACCCGGCTGCCCTCCTTATAGATAGCAAGAACCTGTCCTTCATGTTGCAGACTTTCATACCCATGGAACGTCGTTGAGGGACCACTATAAGCAATGGCTTCCTGCATGACGAACTTGCTCGTGGTGCGGGCGCGCTCGCGCTGGCGCTCCATTGCTTGATCAAACCCGGTCTCGTCTATGGCAATCCCGCGTTCGCGCGCAATGTCGGCGGTAAGGTCCAACGGAAAGCCGAAGGTATCGTAGAGACGGAACAGGGTTTCGCCATCCAGCATCCTGTCGCCACGCCGCAGCGCAGCTTCCAGTACCTGCATGCCGTTTTCCAGCGTTTCGGCAAAGCGCTCTTCTTCCTGCTTCAGTACCGCCGCCACCCGCGTCTTTGCCTCCACCAGTTCCGGATAGGCCTGCCCCATGACGCTTGCCAGGTCTTCCACCAGCAGGTGGAAGAAAGGCTGTTTTTGTCCAAGCTTGTAACCGTGGCGAATGGCGCGCCGGATAATGCGCCGCAGGACATAGCCACGACCTTCATTGCCTGGAATCACGCCATCGGCAATGAGAAAAGAACAGGCGCGGATATGGTCGGCAATGACATTGAGCGAGCTATTGGACAAATTGGATGTGTTGGTCGCCCGTGCCGCAGCCTTGATCAATTCCTGAAACAGGTCGATTTCATAGTTGCTGTGAACCTGTTGCATCACTGCGGAAATGCGTTCCAGGCCCATGCCGGTATCGACCGACGGGCGCGGCAGCGGGTGCAGGGTCCCCACGCTGTCGCGGTTGTATTGCATGAACACCAGATTCCAGATTTCCACGTAGCGGTCGCCGTCCGCATTCGGTGTTCCAGGCGGGCCGCCAGGAATTTCCGGACCATGATCGTAAAAAATCTCGGAACAGGGGCCGCAGGGTCCGGTGTCGCCCATCTGCCAGAAGTTGTCCTGGGTGGCGATGCGGGTAAAACGTGAAGAATCGATGCCTACCTCGTTCAGCCAGATATCGGCAGCCTCGTCATCCTCGGCGTAAACCGTAACCCATAATCTCTCCTGGGGAATTTTCAGGATATCGGTGAGAAACTCCCAGGCGAACCTGATGGCGTTGCGCTTGAAATAGTCTCCAAAGCTGAAGTTGCCAAGCATCTCGAAGAATGTGTGATGGCGCGCGGTATAGCCCACATTCTCCAGGTCATTGTGCTTGCCGCCCGCGCGCACGCAGCGCTGCGCACTTGCCGCACGCACGTAGGGACGTTTGTCCTGGCCGAGAAATACATCCTTGAACTGTACCATGCCGGCATTGGTGAACAGCAATGTCGGATCGTTGCCGGGCACGAGGGGGCTGGATGCGACGATCGTATGACCGTGCGCCTCAAAGAATTCAAGAAATTTTTGGCGTACTTCGCTGCTTTTCATCTCGCTTCATTTAATCAGACGGGACAGATTGCTTGCTGCCTGGCTTACTGTCTGGTTTATCCAATCCTTGATGGCCCATTCGTGTCTCTCTATTTCCGTTATGGTCGTTCCCAGAGGTTCGCCGTTTATGATTGCAAGATTTTGGACCTTCACCTTGACGCTCAGTTCTTGGCCGCTTTTCGGCAAATCGTGATCAGTGAGGATAGCGATTTCCCCGCTTTCGTCTTTCAATACAAAAGACTTCATATCGATCAGCGGGATCCGCGTCAACTCCGTTACCACGCCATGCAGCACGACCTCCTTCCCGTCAAAATTTGCAGGGGAGGCAGTGACTTCGTTGATGGGTGTAGCGCGAAGACGGTCACAACCGCCCAGTAAAATTCCGAGAGCGGCCACGAGGAACACAGCCTGTAGAAATTGAACCATGCGCGGGGACAAACGAGACAAGTGAGGTAAGCGATTTTTCAACCTTCTTCCTTATCGGGGTTTTGCAACACTCGGCGCACTACTTCCGGCCTGAATCCGCGCCCCAACAGAAACCGTGTCTGCCTGCCGAAGGCTTTCGCATCGGCAGGCATTGCACCAAACTTTTTCCGCCATACTTCGTACGCGCTGCGCTGCTCGGCTTCCCTGAGATCGGGCAGAGCCGCGGTGATCAAATTCTCTTGAATGCCTTTTTCGCGCAACTCCTGCACGATTCGCAAACTGCCAAACCTAGCCTTGCGCATGTGCATTATCTGCTCGACCAGGCGAGCCGCCGACAGAAATCCGCGCTGTTCGAGCCCATCGAGCACAGAGGAAAGCTCTTCCGGAGTTTCGGCATGCGGCGCGAGCTTTTTTTCCAGTTCCAGCCGCGAATGCTCACGCCGGGCCAGATAACCCAATGCACGGGTTTTGAGACTCACCGCGCGCATCATGGCACCTTCGGGAATCTACTTTCGGGATCTAAAAAGCTACGCCACGTTTCCGCCGCTTGCCGCGCTCATTCCACGGGTGCAGGTTCGGCGGGGTTGGAAACTCCGACAGCCGCCCGGATTTTCGACTCGATCTCCATGGCAATGTCGCGATGCTCTTTCAGATACTCGCGCGCGTTATCCTTGCCCTGGCCTATCTTGTCTCCCTTGTAGGCATACCAGGCGCCGGATTTGTCAATCAGCTTGTGCTGCACGCCCAGCTCGACAATTTCGCCCTCGCGCGAAATGCCTTCTCCGTAGAGAATATCGAATTCCGCCTGCCTGAAGGGGGGCGCCACCTTGTTCTTGACCACCTTCACCCGGGTCTCGCTGCCAATCACCTCTTCGCCCTTCTTGATGGCGCCGGTGCGGCGGATATCGAGACGCACGGATGCGTAAAATTTCAGCGCATTGCCTCCGGTCGTGGTTTCGGGGCTGCCGAACATGACGCCGATTTTCATACGTATCTGATTGATGAAAATCACCATGGTATTGCTGCGCTTGATGTTGCCAGTAAGCTTGCGCAACGCCTGCGACATCAGCCGGGCGTGAAGGCCCATTTGCGGCTCGCCCATCTCACCTTCGATTTCCGCCCGCGGGGTGAGGGCCGCGACGGAATCCACAACTACCACATCGATTGAGCCGGAGCGCACCAGCATGTCGGCTATTTCCAACGCCTGCTCACCATTATCCGGTTGAGAAATCAGTAAGTCCTGAACATTGACACCGAGTTTTTGCGCGTATTGCGAATCCAGTGCGTGTTCCGCATCGATGAATGCCGCTGTGCCGCCCACTCTTTGCATCTCTGCAATTACTTGCAGGGTGAGTGTCGTTTTGCCCGAGGATTCCGGCCCATAGATTTCCACGATCCGCCCGCGTGGCAGCCCACCCACTCCCAGCGCAATATCCAGGCCCAGCGAGCCGGTGGAGATGACCTGCACGTCCTTGCCGATGTCGCTTGCACCCAGCCGCATGATCGAGCCTTTGCCAAACTGCTTTTCGATCTGGGAAAGCGCCGCCGCCAATGCCTTGCTTCTGTTTTCGTCCATGAAATTTTTTCCTTTGAAGATGGATCAATTATCGCATACGTGACCCCCGCGGGAAAGCAGGGGAAAAATGACAACGTGTTCAGCGGGCTCCTGTTTTATCCGTGCCGCAAACATTCTTCCGCTGTAATGGACGTCATAGGGAACGTTCATGGCAGGATATAAGTGTTGAAATACCGTTCGGCCCTGGACGGGTCCAGCTTGCGCAGCGTCTGGTAGATCTCGCGTATCCTGTCGCGCTCATCCAGAATGGCATAGTCCACCCCAAGGTTGTACCAGGCATCCGCATTCTCCGGCTGGAGCACCACTGTTTTCCGGTATGCCTCGACCGCCTCGCCGTGCAGTTTCAACTCGTCATAGGTCACTCCCAGCTTGTACCAGGCCCTGAAATTTTTCGGGTCGATCTGGAGGGCATGCCGGGAGGCATGAATGGTGTGCGCATATTTTTTGAGGTTATGGTAAGTATTGCCCAGGTCGTACCAGGCCTGGCCATTATCGGGATCCATGCGAAGCGCATCCTCGTAGGCCTGGCTTGCATTATCGTAGTCTTTGAGATTCGCGTAGGCCGCCCCGAGTTTATGCCAGGCATCAGCATAACCGGCATGGTGACGAATGGCTTCCCGGTATGCGTTGACCGCCTGTGAATATTGCTTGAGATTGCAGGAAGCAATTCCCACGTTAAACCAGGCAGCGACATTCGACGGGTCGCGCCTGACCTCCTGCTGCGAGAGTTTCAACAGTCTGCGCCAGTCAGCCTTCTTTTCCAGCGCCACGCCACTGCCTTGGGCGAGCAGCTCACCCTGTGCATTCAACATATCAACCGACACGATCGGTCCCTTTCCTCCGTAAAAACCTGCTCCGGAGTTTTCGCGCTGGCGCGTGGTAAGAACGGCAAAAGCGAAGCAGACGCAAGAGCCACCAGCACGAGGGGATAAATCGCAGTCATGTTCGCATTCTTCTCTTATTCGGGAAGGGCTTCGGCAAATCATAGTACGTCGATGGACTCTCGAAACCACACGAACGATATGCGCAACGAAACAGACGGCGTGTAAAATAGCGGATATTTTTCACCGCAAAATCCATAGAATTGAATGAAAATCAACGAGGACTCTAACGATACCAACGTCACCCCCCCAACCGTCTACCCTGGGAGGTCAAGAAGGATTCAGCCGCTGGCATATTTCATATTTACCACACGCTGGCTGCAATTGCCCTTGTACCTTGGGCTGATTCTTGCGCAATGCGTCTATGTTTATCACTTCTGGGTGGAATTACTCGACCTGATCGGGGCAGTGATGGGCAACAAGGATGCACTGGAGCACACCCTGGATGCGGTCTCGATCGAGGGTGCCGCTCCTCCCAAGAAGATCGGGGAAACGACGATCATGCTGGTGGTACTGGGTCTGATCGACGTGGTGATGATCTCCAACCTGCTCATCATGGTGATCATCGGAGGTTATGAGACTTTTGTCTCCCGCATGAACCTGGAAGGACACCCCGACCAGCCGGAGTGGTTATCACATGTCAACGCGACAGTGCTGAAAGTCAAGCTCTCCACTGCTATTATCGGCATCTCTTCCATTCATCTGCTGAAGACGTTCATCAATGCCAATGCATATGACGAGAAAACGATCCTGGCCCAGACCGGAATCCACGTAGTTTTCCTGTTGTCCGCAATTGCAATCGCCTATAGTGACCGGCTGATGTCCCGTCATGACGCGCATGAGAACGATCATTGAGCGACGGGGAGTTATGCGACGGGGAGTTATGCGACGGCGGGCGGGATACTGTGCAGCAGATCGATCAGGCCTTGCAGCGCTCCCGACACGGATTGGCGCCTTATCTCCTCGCGGCTGCCGCTGAAATATCGCGTTTCGGCGAGCGCCATTCCCTCTTTCATTATCCAGGCAAAGCATACCATTCCGACCGGCTTTTCCTCGGTGCCGCCATCCGGTCCGGCAATACCGGTTACTGACACCGCCACCTGGGCATGGCTGCGTGCAATCGCCCCTGTGGCCATTTCAGAGGCTGCCTGTTCCGATACCGAACCGTACTGCTCGAGGGTTGCGTTACTCACACCCAGCATTTCCTGTTTCGAAGCCGTAGCATAGGTAATGAAGCCGCGCTCATACCAGCCGGAACTCCCGGCGACTGAAGTAATGACCTGTCCCAGCCACCCGCCTGTGCAGGATTCGGCCGTGACGAGCATCAATTCCTGCTGGGCAAGCGCTGTTCCAACCTGCATCGCCAGGTCCTGAAGCATCATATCATCCATGTCGGTTGCTCCTCCTGAAAGCCATTTCTCCGATACTTGCTGGAAAAATGCCCACATCTGCTGCGACCTATTGGAACGTATTGGAACGTATTGGAACGCATTGGCTAACCGGTCACATAAGCCTTCCAGAAGGCCAGACACAAAAGCGTGAAGAAAGCCGCCAGCAGGTCGTCGAACATCACACCGAATCCGCCATGCAGTTTTTTTTCGTAGTAACGGATAGGCCCCGGTTTGATTATATCGAACAAACGAAACAGCAGAAATGCGAATGCCTGCCACAGCAGGCCCTTGGGTGTAAAGAACAGCACCAGCAGGAAAGCGGTGACTTCATCCCAGACGATACCGCCGTGGTCGGGATTCCTCAATGCCCGCCCTGTTACCCCGCAAGCCCAGACGCCGGCACCAAATGCGACAACAAGAAACAGGAGAAAACCGGAGGAATCAAAAATATATTCGAGTACCCAGAACAGGGGGAACGCGACCAGGGTCCCGGCTGTGCCAGGTGCGACAGGGCTCAATCCGACCCCTCCCGCGAAGGCGATTAAATGTGCCGCGCTGCTGCGAACGAATGCCTTGTCAGGCGCAGGCCGTCCGAGCCAGGGAGAAGGCAGGGGCGGAAGAGTTTCTCCTCGAGTTTCATCCCTCTTGCCGAGAGGCGCAGGCGTGGATTCCACCGCGACAGGGTTGCGGTCAGGCGGATTATCGCTCCGGCTGTCAGGCTCGGAAGTGGTCATAGCCCTTGACCTCCGTAGCGACTGTTCTGCCTGACGAATCGAGCACGACCAAGTCTTCTCCTTCCTCGATGCTGCCAATACGTGTTAACGGAATGCCTTCCTCGCGTGAAAGCAGTTCCACCTTTGTTCGCTCCGAGCTCGGCACGGTAAAGCACAACTCGTAATCGTCTCCTCCCGCAAGCAGGCATTCTATCGCAAAGGGGTAGGGAAAATGTTTCTCCATCACCGCCGAACGCCTTATCTGATCGATTCTGACAACAGCCGCCACTCTTGAACACTCCAGAATGTGTCCGAGGTCGGCCAGCAGACCGTCTGAAATATCGATGGCGCTGTGGGCAAGGCCGATCAGTCGTTGCCCCAACTCCACGCGGGGAGTGGGCATCTCAAGCGCGGCCATAAGGACTTCCACTTCCGTAGCTTCCACTTCGCCCGGTTGCAGCATAATCTTTTTTTTTCGGTAAGCAAGTGCTAAGGCGGCGTCCCCGAGGCAGCCCGAAACCCAGATATCATCACCCGGCCTGGCACTACTGCGGCGCAAGGCTTTTCCTTGCGGCACTTCGCCAATGATCGTCACGCAGATATTCAGGGGACCGTTGGTGGTATCGCCACCGATCAGGTCAACCTGATGGGTATGAGCAAGCGCAAAAAACCCGTCAGCAAACGCTCGCAACCATGGCTCATCCTTTTGTACTATTGATTCTGGCAGCGCCAGCGAAAGGGTTGCCCAACGGGGACGGGCACCCATTGCAGCCATATCGGAAAGATTCACCGCCAGAGATTTATGGCCGAGCTTGTACGGATCCACATCTTCGAAAAAATGACGTCCGGAAATCAGCATATCGGTTGAAACAGCCAGTTCCATCCCGGATGCAGGCCTGATGAGCGCCGCATCGTCCCCTACACCCAATACCGTAGCGGGAGCGGAGCGGGTGAAAAAAGACCGGATGATGTCAAATTCCGACAGCACTTTACTTGGCCTACAGGATCAATTCATGCGTCACTTCACGCCAGAAGCAGCGGAAACAGTCGAACAATTCCGGATACGCCCCGCAGTCACAGTTTTGCCCCGATCTCGACCGCTCTCAGCTTTGCCGCCAATTTATCGAGCACGCCATTGACATATTTATGGCCATGCGTGCCGCCGTAGGCTTTGGCGAGTTCCACCGCTTCATTGATGACTGCCCGATACGGTATTTCCGGGTGTCGCTCCAGCTCATAGGTACCGAGCAGTAATATCGAAATCTCCACCGGGCTGAGTTCGTTGAACGGGCGATCGAGACAGGGCTGGATTTCCTTCTCGAGCTCGGGTGCTTCCGTCAACACGCCACGGAGCAGGCGGGAGAAATATTCCTCGTCCGTTTTCGGAAACTCCTCCGTGTCCCGAAGCTGCGCTTCGATGGTACCAGCGCTTCCACCCGCTACGCACCACTGATACAACCCCTGCAAAGTCAGTTCACGCGCCAAGCGCCGACGGCTTTTTCGCGCAGTACCCGTTCCCCGTTTCTCCGCCCGTTTCACTTCCCGCTTCCCACCTGATTCTGCATCGCGTTCTGCTTCTTTCACCCGCTACATTCGCTGATTGCTGCTTTATCCTGCCCCCATTGCTCCAGTGTTTCATTGCCCCATTTCATCGAGCGTTCCTTGCAGGTTAGCCATCTCAATCGCGACCCGCGCCGCTTCAGCACCCTTCTGGCTCATGCGCGTCAGCGCCTGGTCGTCGGTGTCGGTGGTGAGTATGCCGTTGGCGATGGGAATGCCCGTATCCAGTTGCACCGTGGCGACTCCCTTGGTGGATTGCTCGGAAACTACTTCGAAATGGTACGTCTCTCCGCGTATGACTGCGCCCAGAGCGATCAGCGCATCGAACTGGTCGGTCAAGGCCATCTTTTGCAACGCCAAAGGGATTTCAAGCGCCCCCGGGACCGAAACCAGGACGACATTCCGTGCATCGACCCCCTGTTTCATCAGTTCCTCCACGCATGCGCCCAGCAATCCCTCGCTTACCTCGATATTAAAGCGGCTCATGACAATGCCAATGCTGAGATCTTCACCGTCGAGATTGGGTTCGAGCTCAAGAATATTTTCGTATCGTGCCATGTTCGCTCCTGTAACAAGATCTGATTGCAAAGGTTGGAGAAACGTTCTATGTATCAGCCCGCCGCCTCTTATCCATTAGCGGATTGCAGGTTTAAGTTGCGGGTTCAAAAAAATTATCAACGAACCGCCTGGCGACCTTCCGCCAACCGGCTTTTATCTTCCGGCTCCAGGTAGCCGGTGACTTCAAGTCCGAAGCCCGCCATGCTCGGCATTTTTCGGGGAACAGCCAGTAAGCGCATCTTCCTCACGTTGAGATCCTTGAGGATCTGTGCGCCAATACCATAATTCCGCAGATCGGCCTTGGGCGCCGGGCGGTGCGGCAGTTTTGCCGGCAGCACCCTTTCCATCAACTCCGACCCGCTTTCCCGGCGATGAAGCAGTACGATAACACCGCGTTCCGCGTCGCCGATGATGCGCAGGGCCTCGTTCAGATTCCAGGAGTGGGTATCATCCTCCAGATCGAGAAGATCCATGGCCGAAAGCGGCTCATGCACTCTTACCAGGGTTTCATCGTCAGGATTGATCGCTCCCTTTACCAGCCCCAGGTGGACGGTATTGGCGGTTTTGTCCAGATAGGCAACGAGCTGGAATCTGCCGTGTGCTGTCTGGATGGGACGTTCTACAATGCGTTCTACCAGGCTTTCCGTACGGCTGCGATAATGAATGAGGTCGGCAATAGCGCCAATCCTGAGTTGATGCTTTGCCGCAAACTCGACCAGGTCGGGGAGACGCGCCATGCTTCCGTCTTCATTCAGTATTTCGCAGATGACGGCGGCGGGGGTGAGTCCCGCCAGATGCGCCAGATCGCAACCGGCTTCTGTGTGGCCGGCGCGCACGAGCACGCCGCCGTTTTGCGCCATGAGCGGAAAAATATGCCCCGGTTGGACGAGGTCATCCGGTTTTGCATCCCGATTCACGGCAACCTGTACCGTACGAGCACGGTCGGCGGCGGAAATGCCGGTGGTCACGCCCGTCGCGGCTTCGATGGAAACCGTGAAATTGGTACCGAGCGGAGACCGGTTAGCTGCCACCATCAGAGGCAGATTGAGTTGGCGGCAGCGTTCCTCCATCAGCGTCAGGCAGATTAGGCCGCGCCCGTACGTTGCCATGAAATTGATGGCTACCGGTGTAATGAAATCCGCTGCCAGAATCAGGTCTCCCTCGTTTTCGCGGTTTTCTTCGTCGACGAGAATGACCATGCGGCCGGTCTTGATGTCAGCAATGATTTCCTGAACTGAACTGATGATCATGTCTAAATCGAGCTCTCACTCCTGCGCTGGTCGTCCATTGCCAGCAGGCGCTCCACGTAGCGTGCGAGCATATCCACTTCCACATTTACCCTGGCGCCCGCTTTCAATTCTTTCAGCGTCGTTTCGGCCAGCGTATGAGGAATGAGGTTGATCTCCAATTCGTTACGCTCTACCCGATTGACCGTCAAACTCACGCCATTCACCGTAATTGAACCTTTTTTGGCAACATATTTCAGCAGCGGATCCGGCAACCGGATCGCAAGCAGGCAGCTTTCGCCCAGGGACTGAAACTTTGCCACCTCTCCAACTCCGTCGACATGGCCGCTGACCAAGTGTCCACCCAGCCTGTCCGACAGGCGCAGCGATTTTTCGAGATTGACCTTTCCACCCGGTTTATCCAGTCCTTGCGTGCACTGCAATGTTTCGCGCGAGACGTCTACAGATAACAGATTGTCTGCCAGTGCGGTAACGGTGAGGCATACGCCATTTACTGCGATGCTGTCGCCAATTTTTGTATCTACCAGAGGCAGTTTCCCCGGTGCAATGCGCAAGCTTAAGCCATCTTCCAGCGGGATAGCCGCTTTAATCTCGCCGACGGCTTCGACAATTCCTGTGAACATCGGGTCTTTCCTGCTTTCAAATATCCATATCGATATTGTCCCCTTTTCCCTTTTGCAGGGCCATGCGGCAATTTGCCGCATGGCCCTGCATGGCAATATACGCTAATGTTCGGGGATAATATAGAGAAGCCCTTAGGGAAGTCCCAATGGCTCCTCATGCGGTATGAGAAAATCAGCGACAAAATGCTTGCTAACCCCGGCCAACCACCCCTCCGCAAGAATCTGCAACGTTTATTCCTGCTCAGGAATATTGTCATCGCGGCGCAGTACCTGACTTTTGCATTGGCTTACTGGGGGCTCGAGCTGGAATTGCCTTGGGCGGAAATGGTCGCGGTTGCTGTTTTGCTGGGGGTGGTGAACCTGGCGACCTGGATACGTCTCCATCGTAAATGGCCGGTTTCCAGCATGGAGTTCTTTGCACAACTCCTGGTGGATGTACTTGCTTTAAGCACACTGCTTTATCTCAGCGGTGGCTCGACCAATCCATTTATCTCGCTATACCTTCTGCCTCTGACTATTGCCGCTGCTGCGTTGCCCTGGGCTTATACCTGGGTGATGGCTGCCATCACCATAAGTTGCTATACGCTGTTGCTGTTTTATTATGTGCCCCTGCCACATAACCATGAAGAACACGGCAGTGAATTCATCATGCACGTGTCCGGGATGTGGCTGGCTTTCGTACTGAGCACGGTATTGATCGCGTGGTTCGTTGTCAAGATGGGCATATCGATCCGCGAACGCGACAAGGACCTGGCATTGGCACGTGAGCAGGCATTGCGTAATGAACAAATCATTGCGCTCGGAACGCTGGCCGCCGGCGCGGCGCATGAACTGGGCACGCCACTGGCAACCATGGCGATAGTTACGGGAGAATTGCAGGACGAATATATCGACAACACCGAATTTCAAGGCAATATCAGAATACTGCGGGATCAGATCGCGCACTGCAAGCGCACCCTGACGCAATTGCTGGCGGATGCGGGCCAGGCACGCGCCGAAGATGTCAGTGGCCAGACAGTCGATCTTTTTTTGCGCCAGGTTCTGGATAAATGGCAATTGATGCGGCCCTCCGCCCAGTTTACCTATCGCGGCAGCGGCGTGCAGCCGGCTCCCCAGATTCTGAACACGCAATTACTGAGCCAGTCCATTTTGAATCTGTTGAATAATGCGGCGGACGCATCCTTGAAACACATCGAGATAGAAGTTACCTGGAGTCATCAGGAACTGCATCTGCAGATACTCGACTATGGAGAAGGACTGAGCGGAGAGGCGGCCCAGCGTGCCGGCCAGCCCTTTTTCACTACCAAAACAAAAGGACAGGGTTTCGGCATCGGCCTGTTTCTGGCAAATGCCAACATCGAGCGGTTTGGCGGCAAGGTGCGCCTGACCAATCGTGAAGGCGGGGCCTGCACCCAAGTTATACTCCCTCTGATACAGCCATCGATATGACAACAACGCTACCCATGACGGAATTGGATGACCGTCCCACCCTGCTGATTGTGGACGATGACCGGACCTTTTGTACGGTTCTTGCCAATGCAATGACCAAACGCGGATTCAACGTGACCTGCGCGCATAGCGTGGACCAGGCGCTGGAGCTTGTGGAGGCCTGCACACCGGAGTACGCCGTTATCGATCTCAGACTGCCCGGCCCTTCGGGGTTATCCTTGGTCGAAAAGCTGAAAGTACTCGATCCCGGCACGCGTATTGTCATGCTGACGGGCTACGCCAGCATCGCCACCGCGGTCGAGGCCATCAAACTCGGCGCCACCCACTACCTCGCGAAGCCGGTCGACGTCCATGAAATCATGGCAGCGTTCGAGCGCACGAACGGGGACGCAGACGTGCAGATCAGCGCCCACCCCCTGTCCGTCGGCCGGCTCGAGTGGGAGTACATTCAGCGCGTACTCAACGAGAACAAGGGGAACGTTTCTGTAACGGCGCGCGTCCTCAACATGCACCGGCGGACATTGCAGCGCAAGCTTACCAAGTATCCGGCGAAAACATAAACGGATCCTTTCGCTCGCTCACGCATTCTCAACAGCTTTGGCCAGATGGATCTGGCTGCGTTCTAGATTGTTTCATAACATGAGCACAACTCCTTGCCGATACAGATCGGTTCGCCACTTCGCTCCGATGAGCGACAATGATCCATCCGCTTCCGCACACTTCCCCTCTTTCCTTGCAATTCTGGGCTGCTAACCAAGCAAACCAAATGATTGCTGCTCTGTTAGAAGAGCTTGACAAATGTACTATTTTTAGTACATATTTAAATGAATCGTGATTAATAAGAAAATAACCGCACGGTTTTATCATACGGCCTCCGGCGCCAGTCCAGTGCTGGAATGGTTACGCTCTTTACCGCTAGATGATCGGTACGGGATTGGCCAAGACCTTGCCAGAGTCGAATTTGGCTGGCCTATAGGGATGCCCTTGTGTCGGGCGCTGGGCGATGGCCTATGGGAAATTCGTTCAACTCTTCCCAGTCATCGTATTGCACGGCTCATTTTCTGCGCTGAGGAAAACGAGCTATTTGTGTTACATGCCTTTATCAAAAAGACTCGGAAGACACCTGACGTTGATTTGAGCTTGGCGTACAAACGTATGAAGGAGATTAAATCATGAGCAAGAAATTCGAGAACCCTCATCATGGTTCGCGCGTTGACGACTGGCTGAAGGAAGAAGGTATCTTCGAAGAGGTGACGGCTAAAGCTATTAAGGAAGTGATAGCG
>Ga0134128_10005200_pt1 | contig 15799 bp, 14 predicted proteins | sample KB31754_FD_96462 | JGI IMG/M metagenome (GOLD analysis project Ga0134128, IMG submission 96462) | Terrestrial soil microbial communities with excess Nitrogen fertilizer from Kellogg Biological Station, Michigan, USA - KB3-175-4 | ecosystem: Environmental > Terrestrial > Soil > Unclassified ...
CATCGTGACGTATTCCACGGAAAGCATCCGCAACATCGCGCTCGCCGGACACGCCGGCGTCGGCAAGACCACGCTGTTCGAGGCGCTGCTGCATGCCGGCGGGGCGATCCAGGGCGTGGGCACCGTCGAACGCGGCAACACCGTTTCCGATACCGACGAGCAGGAAAAGGCGCGCGTGCATTCGATCGACAGCTGCGTGGCGCAGATCGAGCAAGGCGAGCGTCGCCTCAACCTGATCGACACCGCCGGCTACAGCGATTACCGCGGCGCCACCCTGGCCGCGTTGGCCGCGGTGGAAACCGTGGCGGTGGTGGTCAATGCGATCAACGGCATCGAGCACGGCACGCGCCGGATGATGAGACACGCGGGCGAACGCGGCCTGGCACGCATGCTGGTGATCAACAAGATCGACTTCGACGGCGCCAACCTCGCCGCCCTGGTCGATGCCCTGCGCGAGGAGTTCGGCAGCGAATGCCTGCCGGTGAACCTGCCCGCCAACCACGGCAACCGCGTGCTGGACTGCTTCTTCCACCGCGAGGGCAGCACCGACTTTTCCTCGCTGGCCGCCGCGCACCAGCAAATCATCGACCAGGTGGTGGAGATCAACGAGGCCGTGATGGGCCGCTATCTCGACGAGGGCGAGGATGCGCTGAGCCCGCAGCAGCTGCACGACGCGTTCGAGGAGTGCCTGCGCGAGGGACACCTGGTCCCGATCTGCTTCGTCAGCGCGCGCACCGGCGCCGGCGTGAAGGAACTGCTCGACGTCGCCGCCCGGCTGTTGCCGAACCCCGCCGAAGGCAACCCGCCGCCGTTCGTACGCGGCGACGGCACGCCGCTGCGCGTGTCCAACGACCCGGCTGCCCATGTGATCGCCGACGTGTTCAAGATCATCAACGACCCGTTCGTGGGCAAGCTCAGCGTTTTCCGCGTCTGGCAAGGCACGATCCGCCGCGACAGCCAGCTGCTGGTGGACGACGGCCGCAAGCCGTTCAAGGTCGGCCACCTGTTCCGCCTGCAGGGCAAGAACCATGTGGAGATCGATGCGGCGATCCCCGGCGATCTCGCCGCGGTGGCCAAGATCGAGGAGATCCACTTCGACGCGGTGTTGCACGACTCGCACGACGAGGACCGGATCTCGCTGGCGCCGCTGGCGTTCCCCTCGCCGATGTACGGCCTGGCGCTCGAACCGAAGCACAAGGGCCAGGAGCAGAAGCTCTCCAACGCGCTGGCGCGGCTGGCCGAGGAGGACCCCTGCTTTCGCGTCGAGCACCACAAGGAGCTCAACGAGACGGTGGTGCGCGGCTTGTCCGACCTGCACCTGAAGGTGATGCTGGAACGCATGCGCCTGCGCTACGCCGTGGAGGTGGAAACCCACCCGCCGCGCATCGCCTACCGGGAAACCATTGCCGCCCACGCCGAAGGCCACCATCGGCACAAGAAGCAGACCGGCGGCGCTGGCCAGTTCGGCGAAGTGTTCCTGCGCATCGAGCCACTCGATCGCGGCGCCGGTTTCGAATTCGTCGACGCGATCAAGGGCGGGGTGATCCCCGGCCAGTTCCTGCCGGCGATCGAGAAAGGCGTGCGCCAGGCGATGGAGCATGGCGCTGTGGCGGGCTATCCGCTGCAGGACCTGCGCGTCACCGTCTACGACGGCAAATACCACTCGGTCGATTCAAAGGAAGTCGCCTTCATCAGCGCCGGCAAGAAGGCGTTTCTCGACGCGGTGGTCAAGGCGCGACCGACCGTCCTGGAGCCGATCGTTAATGTCGAGGTGGCGATTCCGGAGCACAACGTGGGCGACGTCACCGGCGGCCTGGCCGGCAAGCGCGCCCGCATCATGGGCACCGACGCGCAACGCGGCGGCGAACTGGTGATCAAGGCGCAGGCACCGCTGGCGGAGCTGATCGATTACCCCACCGAGCTGAAGTCGATGACCGGCGGCCGCGGCCGCTACAGCCTCGACCTGAGTCACTACGAGGCCGTGCCACCGAACGTGCAGAAGCAGCTCAGCGAGGCTTGGAAGCCGCACGCGGAAGAGGACTGAGCGGCTGCCGTCAGCGCTTCGCCTTGAGCATGGTGCCGGTGCACTTCGTCGAACCGCAGCGGCATGCCCACAGTTTCTTCAGCCGCGCGGTGTGCGGCACCTCCAGCACGATGCCGTAGTCGTAGGTCAGTTCCTCGCCGGGCCTGATCCGGCGGATCGCCTCGATCATCACCCGGTCGCGACGCGGATCGCCGCTGGCGCTCTCCTCGACCACGGCCCGGCAGTTCGGCGCGCAGCTGTGGTTGATCCAGCGCGCGCTGTTGCCCTGCTGGTTGGCGTCGATGATGTAGTCGTCGTTGAGCGTGAACAGGAAGGTGTGCCCGGTCTCGCCCCCATCGCCGTACAGGGCGTCGGCGTCGGCATGGGTCATCAGCTTGCCCTTGTATTCGATGATGTGCTCGCCGCGCGCGATGACACCGGCGGCGAACACGCCGTTGCCATGGATGGGCGAACGACGGGCGACGAAGCGGCGTGGCCGTGAAACCTGGGGCATGGAGAGTCTGCTGACATGTCGGAAAGGACGACGATGATGCCGATTGCCGCGCGGAATGGAAACCTTCGCCGATGGCGACGGGCGAAACCGCAGGCCGGTCCTCTCTCCCCGATTTCGAATCCCTGCTAAGATTCAAACAATCGTTTGAGGTGCACCGATGAAACGACTGCTACGCGGATTTCTCCTGATCCTGCTCGGCGCCGGCCTGGTTGCCTGCGGGCCGGCAAAGAAGAGCGTGTTTCCGCCCACGCTGAGCATCCAGCAACTGACCGTGCTGCCAAACGGCCAGTGGCGACTGACCCTGCGCATCCAGAACAACAGCTACGGCGAGATGGATTTCAAGTCGCTGGAGGGCCAGCTGCAGGTCGGCGCGCTGGCACCGATCCGCCTGCATGCCACTTTCGAGCGCGACATCCCGGAACTGGCCGGCGACGTGTTGCCGCTGGACGTGTTGCCGACCGGTCCGATGATCCAGGCCTTGCAGGCCGTCGCCGGCAAGGGCAGCGCCGGCTCGGTCGCCTATCGCCTCCAGGGCAGCGCCCGGGCCAAGCCCGAACAGGAAAAGAACGCCCGCGACTTCGACTTCGATGGCAATGGATGGATATCGCCCGTACCCGGCATCCCCGACACCTGGCGCTGAACCTTCGCCACCGACGACTTCCCAAGGAACTCCCATGACTGCTTACAAGGCACCCCTCGACGACCAGCGCTTTGCCCTGTTCGATGTGCTCGGCGCCGAACCGATCCTTACCTCGCTGCAAGGCGGCGAAGGCCACAGCCGCGACCTGCTCGACGCGGTGCTGGAAGAAGCCGGCCGCCTCAGCGAGCAGTTGCTGGCGCCAACCAATGCGCCCGCGGACGCGGAGGGCTGTCACTTCGACAAGGCAACCGGCGCGGTGACCACGCCGAAGGGTTTCAAGGAGGCGTTTCGCCAGTTCGCCGAAGGCGGCTGGACCGGCCTGACCAATCCCGAGGCCTACGGTGGCCAGGCGCTGCCCGGCGTGCTGGGCACCGCCACCACCGAGATCTTCCAGTCCGGCAACCTGGCCTGGAGCCTGTACCCGCTGTTGTCCGAGGGCGCCACCCACGCAATGGCGATGCACGGCGAGGAATGGCAGCGCGAGCTCTACATGAAGCCGATCGTGGCCGGGCGCTGGACCGGTACGATGTGCCTCACCGAGCCGCAGGCCGGTTCCGACCTGGGCCTGCTGAAGACCCGCGCCGAACCCGGCAACCAGGATGCCGACGGCCATCAGGTCTACCGCCTCACCGGCACCAAGATCTTCATCAGCGCAGGCGAACACGACCTTACCGAAAACATCGTGCACCTGGTGCTGGCGCGCCTGCCCGACGCACCCGAAGGCAGCCGTGGCATCTCGATGTTCATCGTGCCGAAGTTCAAGCTCGACGCGGACGGCGCGCCAGGCGAGCGCAACACCGTTGCCGCAGGCGCGATCGAACACAAGATGGGCATCCACGCCTGCTCCACCTGCGTGATGAACTTCGACGGTGCCGAGGGTTACCTGATCGGCAAGCCGCACAAGGGCCTGGCCGCGATGTTCACCATGATGAATGCCGCGCGGCTTTCGGTCGGCGTGCAAGGCCTGGCCCTGGCCGAACGCGCGTTGCAGAACAGCCTCAATTACGCGCGCGAGCGCTTGCAGTCGCGAGCCCTGTCGGGCCCCGTGTTTCCCGACAAGCCGGCCGACAACCTGCTGGTGCAGCCCGACGTGCGGCGCATGCTGCTGACCCAGCGCGCCTTCGTGGAGGGTTCGCGCGCACTGGTGCTGTACACCGCGCTGCAGACCGACATCGAACATCGCTGCACCGACGAGGCGGCGCGACAGAAGGCCGGCGAACTGGTCGCGTTCCTGATCCCGATCGCCAAGGGCATGACCACCGAGCTGGCGCAGGAGTGCACCAAGGAAGCGCTGCAGATCTACGGCGGCCACGGCTACATCGCCGAGAACGGCATGGAGCAGTTCGTGCGCGATGCCCGCATCATCACCTTGTACGAAGGCACCACCGGCATCCAGGCCGCCGACCTGCTGGGCCGCAAGATCCTCCAGCTGCAGGGCGTGGGCTTCAAGCACTTCCTGGAGGAGATCAGCGCGTTCTGCCAGCAGCACGCGAAGACCGAATCGCTGCGCGCGTTCATCGGCCCGCTGGCCGTGGCCACGCGCAACTGGAGCGACCTCACCCTGGCACTGGCGCAACGCGCCCAGGCCAACCCGGAGGAACTCGGCGCCGCCGCCACCGACTATCTGTACTACTCCGGCTACGTGACGCTGGCCTATCTGTGGGCACGCAGCGTGCTCGCGGCAGAGTCCGGCCGGCAATCGGCCGCCTTCAGGCAGGCCAAGCGCGATACCGCGACGTTCTATTTTGCACGGATCCTGCCGCGCAGCGGAATGCACCAGGCCGCGATCGAGGCCGGCGTCGCGAGCCTGCCTGCGATCGCCTGAGGAAACCTCGCGCCGCATGCACGATGTAGCCCGGCGCTGCCGGGCTTCATCGTGTCGAGGCGGGTGGGCACCGAATGCCATTCGGTTCGGCGGGCCCCCGCCGGCTTGGGTCAGGTCAGGTGCCGAAACGGGTCAGGTTTGGCTCAAAAGCGACATCGCCCGCGCAATCGGCGACTCAGTTCCCGTAGGTTTCGCGGAACGTGTCCCCGCTCATGCGCAGATACTGCTGAACCAGTGCGTCATGAATGGTGGCGACCTGCATCAGTTCGCGCGCCAATGCCTCCTGCGCTTCAGCGATGCTTGGCTGCGCCGGCCTGGCGGCAACGGCGGGAACGGCTCGTACGACTCGCGGCGCAGGCGCATCGGCCTGGGAGAGTTCGACCTCGAGCAGATGGGAGATGTCATAGGCGATATCGTTCATGCCTGGGGTAATGCAACAGGCTTGCCAACTGTCGATGGCGCCGGTCGATCGCACTCCCTGACCGCGACAGCCACGCCGCGATCGCAGCCTGGCTGCCCGCGGCAGTTTCCATCTTGCTCCCCCAGCTCGAAGGAGAGGGGTCAAGGCAAAACCACCGACCACGAAGCGGAAGTGCCGGGCAGATCATCAGGCACACGACTTCGACCAGCACTACGGTTTCGCCGCCGGCAGCTCCGCCGCATGCAGCGCAAGAATCCTGCGCAACTCGAGGATCGCCGCCGGCTTGTCCTGCACGCTGTGCCAGGAGGGGATCGCCAGTTCGGAATCGGCCCCGTCGAGATGTGCGCTCTTGTAGGGAACCACGCCATCGCTGCTGGTGGCCAGCGGGCCGGTGGGTCTGTAGACGCCGACGATGGTGTGATAACGCACGCGTGGCGAGATCGGCAGGTCCGCCGCGGCGACGATGAAGGGATCGGTGTCGCCGAGGTTGTCGATGCTGTTGGGCACGCGAATCGGCGTGATCCTGGAACCGTCGCTCTTGAGCAGGTCGGAAAGACTGGCCATTTCCTTGAGCACGTTGACCGGCAGGCGGATCAGGTTGCCGATCCAGCGCGCCAACCGGTTCTGTGCGTAAGGCGTGCCGCGATGCGGCGAAGCCATGAACACCGCGCGCGTCACTTGCGGCATGGGCGTGAACTGCAGATACGGCGCGAGTCGCTCGCGCAGGCGCGCGCGCTTCTGCGGCGACAGATCGGACCGCACGGGTATGACGCTCCACAGCCTGTCGCCGCTGGAGGAAACCAGCAGGCGCGCGATCAGCCCGCCCATGCTGTGCCCGACCAGCACCATGTTCTGCGAGGCGCGCGCGCGGCCGGCGGGGTCGAAATGCTTCAGCGTCTGGTCGAGTGCCTTGCGGATCCCGGCCAGGTTCACCGGAACGGGTGCGTTGGTCGGGTAGTAGATCTCCCACACCTGGTAGTTGCGGCGCAGGCTCTCGTCGCCCATCACTTCGTTGGCCACGTTGATCCACGCCTCGGGGCTGCTGGCCAGGCCGTGCAGCATGACCACGGTGAGGCGGTTCGGATCATAAGGCTGCATCAGCAGCACGCGCGGCGTGGTGATGCCGCCTTCGCGGCCGAGCAGCGAGCGGATCGACTGGCTGGCGAAGCCCGAACGCGCCAGCCACACGCCATACGCGGCGGTGAAGTTGGCACCGAGCGGCACCACCCGACCGCCCACGGTGATGGTGCCATCGCGATACGGATCGCGCGCCAGCAGTTGCACCTGTTTCGTCGCCAGCACGCTGTCGAGCGTGTCGCCGCCGAAGACCAGAGCGCCGGTCATCGACACATAGCCGGGATCGCGCCACGGCGCATCGACCGTGGGCGATTCCGGCGGCGCCACCGCGACGAACTCCGAGCCGAAGCCGTCGCGCTGGTAGACATTGCGCAGGCCCTTGAAGCGCAGGTCCGAGGCGGGGATGAGTTCGGTCGGCACGCGCACGTCGCCGGCCAGCCGCACATCGGTCTGCGGCCGCAGCACGGTCCAGCCGGCCAGCGAGGTCTGCGTCCATTGCGCACCGAGTTGTGGCAACACGTGGAAGAAGCGCTGCACGGCCCGCTGCACGGCAAAGTTGTAGAAGCCGATCACCTGCACCTGGCGCAATTCGAACGCACGCTCCGACGGCTGGCGCGCGGTGTAGAAAAGGTACGCGTAGGCATACCGCGCGGACTGCAGGTAGGCATCCAGCGCGGCGTCTTCCATCGGTACGCCGTGCTTCGCCGGATCGATCCGGATCGCGCGCGCCATCCACAGCTCGGAGAGAGCCGAAAGCCGCTGCTCGTCGGTGAGTCCGGGCGAGTGCGCCAGCGTGTCGGTGCAGTCGGAGAAATCCCTGGCGCAGGTGTCGGCATTCAGTGCAACGACGTTGAGCGACTGCACGCTGCCGTCGCTCAATCGGCCGCTGCCGAGCGTGTCGGCGCGGCGTTCGGTGACGTAGTCGTGCGGCTTGATGCGGCTGACGCCGACCATCGCGCAGGCATTGAGGCACAGCAGCACGACGAGGGTGGCGTATCGCACGATCCACATCGGCGTTCCGCTTCGCATGGTGCGTGTGGTCTCCCCGGCTTGCGCCCGGTGATTGTAGCCACGCGGACGGCGGCAAGGGACTTGCCGCGGCCGCGCCATGGATTGTCTTCCCTTGGTCAAAGCCGCACGCTTGCCGCATCGGTCGACGCCGCGGAGATCAAATGACCAGGAAACGCTGGATGTTCGGCCGGGCCGTGCTGCTCGCCTTGGCGGGGCTGGTGACCTTCGTGTCGGGCGCATGGGGCACGCTGGCGCTGTGGTACCAGCTGCCCGGCGGCAGCGTCGGGCGCAGTGCGGGAAGCGCGGCATGGGTGCTGCTGGTGGTTGCCCTCGTCGCGCTGGCGATCTGCCATCGCAGCTGGCTGCCGCTGGGCATCTATGCGGCGGCCTACGCGGCGCTGCTGTTCTGGTGGGTCGGCATTTCGCCATCCAACCAGCGTGTGTGGGCGGACGACGTCGCCCGCATGCTCACCGGCACCGTGCAGGGCAGCGAAGTCATCCTGCAAAACGTGCGCGATTTCAGCTGGCGCTCGGACAGCGACTACGACGTGCGCTGGGAAACGCGGCGCTACGATCTCGACCACCTCGCCACCGCCGATGCGGTGCTGTCGTACTGGGGCAGCAAGGCGATCGCCCACGCGATGATCTCGTTCGGCTTCGACGACGGCAGCCACGTGGTGTTCTCGGTGGAAATCCGCAAGAAGCGCGGCGACCGGTATTCCCCGGTGGGCGGATTCTTCAAGCAGTTCGAGATGATCCTGGTCGCGGCCGACGAGAACGACATCGTCCGCGTGCGCACCAACATTCGCGGCGAGGACGATTACCTGTATCCGCTGCGCATGGACCAACCGACCCTGCGCTCGCTGTTCCTTTCCTACGTGCGCGCGGCAAACCGGCTTGCCACGCAGCCGGCGTTCTACAACAGCCTCACGTCCAACTGCACCACCATCGTCTATCGCATGGCACGCCAGATCGATGCCGGCCTGCCATGGGACGTGCGCCTGCTGCTGACCGGTTACCTGCCGGAATATCTGCACAAGATCGGCGCACTGGACCCCGAGGTGCCGGTGGAGATCCTGCGCCAACGCGGCCGCATCACCGAGCGCGCACGAGCAAGCGTTGCCGGCACCGATTTTTCGCGTGCAATCAGGTGGACGGACCCTTTCGTCTGATCGGCGCCCCGTGGCGCGCCGTCGCGAATGCAACGCAAACTGAACAGCTGTCAGGTCGGCGCGGCCGTTTTACATGTGCTTGCCATTCGAGACGTTAGGTTTCTGCGGACAGCGTTCAAAGACAATTGTCCCCGCTTGCGCCAGCTGTCACGTCAACGCGAGCACGAATCCCAGGAGACTGCAATGAATACGAGGACCACCCGGATGGCCTTGTTGGCCGCAGGTTTCATGACGCTCGGCCTGGCAGGCTGCTCGCAATACGTCAAGCAGTCCGATTTCAACACCGCCATCCAGCAACTGCAGCAGAAGCAGCAGGACCAGCAGCAGATCGATGCGATCAAACAGCAAATGCAGTCGCAGTTCTCCAAGTACGACTCGCAGATCACCAGCATGCAGGGCCGGGTCGGCATCGACACGGTGGCTCATTTCGCCTTCAACAGCGCCACCCTGAGTGAGCAGGACAAGCCGGCGCTGCAGGACTTCGCCGCCACGATCAGCAAGTACCACCCCAACGTCCTGATCACGGTGGAAGGCTTCGCCGATCCGGCCGGCTCGCGCGCCTACAACAGGAAGCTCGGCATGGAGCGCGCAAACGCCGTGCGCGACTTCCTGGTCAGCAGCGGCCTGGCCACTGACCAGGTGCGTGCGGTCAGTTACGGCGAGGACAGCAACCGCCAGGTCGTCAAGGGCGCCAGCCACGATCGTGGTGTCGACAACCGCCGGGTCTCGCTGACCGTGGACGCCACCGGTGCCGGTGCCGTTGCCACGGCGGCACCGTAACCGAGCCTGGGAAGTTGCCCCGGATCGACTCCGGGGCCGTTCGGGTGCATCGCCGCCATCCGGGATCATGCAATCTTGTAGTTGCATTTATCTTTCGACGGGAATAACGTGCAACCTTACAGTTGCCTTTTCCGACGAAGGAGCTTCCCGATGAATGCCCCTACCGACCGCATCGAGAAACAGATCCTGCTGAAAGCGCCGCGCCCGCGCGTGTGGCATGCACTCGCCGATGCCGAAACCTTCGGAGACTGGTTCGGGGTGGCGCTGAAGGGCCAGCGCTTTGTCGCCGGCGAATCTGCCCACGGCCACATTACCCACCCGGGTTACGAGCACTTGCTGTTCGAGATCGCGCTGGAACGGATCGAACCCGAGCATCTGCTGTCGTTCCACTGGCATCCGTATGCGGTGGATGCGGCCCGCGACTACTCGAACGAGCCGCCCACGCGGGTCGTGTTCGAGCTGGAGGAAGTCGACGGCGGCACCTTGCTGCGCGTGGTCGAATCCGGTTTCGACCGGATACCCGCCGAACGCCGCGCCGAGGCATTCCGGATGAACAGCGGCGGCTGGGATCAGCAGATGAAGAACATCCTGCATCATGTCGCCACGCACTGAACCGAGCGCACCGAAGGCCCGCGCGAAGGCCGCGACGCTGCGCAAGTCCGCACCCGTGTTCGCCGCCCTGGGCGATCCCACCCGGCTGCGCCTGCTCGGCGCACTGTGCGCCGGCGGCGCCATGTCGATCACCCAGCTCACCGCGGGCAGCGCGATCACCCGGCAGGCGGTGACCCGGCACCTGGATGTACTGGCCTGCGCCGGCCTGGTAAGCGATGTGAGGCACGGCCGCGAACGGCTATGGCAATTCGAGCCGAACCGGCTCCACGAAGCACGCCGCTCGCTGGAAGCGATCGGCCAGCAGTGGGATCAGGCCCTGCAGCGCTTGCGCGTCGCGGTGGAACGCTGAGCGCACCGGTTCCGCACCTCGGCGGTCAGGCCAGCGCGAAGCGTGTCACCCGCTTGACCGGATCGGCCTCGACCAGTCTCACCTTGACGTCGGCACCCAGCGGCAGTGCCGGATTGCCGCTCACGCCGGCCTCGACTGCGGGCTCGCGCAGCATCACCACGCCCTTGCTGGCGTCCGGCGCGACTTCGACGATGGCACCGTCGAACTGCTCGCCGACGCGCGACGCCAGCGCCGCCGCCTCGGCCAGGTCAAGCACGGCCTTTTCGTATTGATGCGCGCGGTGACCCGATGCCTGCATGGTGGCCGGGAGGCCCGGCAGCGCCGCCAGCACCCAGTCCGGCACCGGTTGTTGCGCGCACAGCGCCACGCAGACCTCACCGGTGTAGCGATCGACCAGCCGGCGCAATGGCGCCGTGGCATGGGTGTATTCGGCGGCAATCGCGGACTGCATCGGCTGCGCGGGCAAGCTGCCGTTGAATGCGGCATAGCCGGCCCCGCGCAGCACCGAGGTGCAAGCGGTAAGCATCGCGAGATGGCGGTCGTTGCGCGGGTCGAGCGAACGGATGAAGCCGGGATAGTCCAGCGCAGCCGGCCAGTCGATGCCGAGCGCCCTGGCGGTGATCCGCAGCCGCTGCAGCGCCTGCGGCTCGGGTTCGGGCAGGGTGCGCAGCAAGCCGACTTTCGCCTGCACCATCAGGCGCGCGGCGGCCATGCCGGTCAACAGCGAAATCTGTTCGTTCCAGTCCTCGACTGCCAGGCGCGCGCGGAATGCCAGGGTCCAGCGGCCATCGACCACGCTGATCTCCTGCTCCGGCAAGGGCAGGCTGATGCCGCCGCGGGCCTGCTCGCACTGACGGCGCAACTCGCCGACGCGGCGCAACACCGCCCACATCGGGTCGGCATTCCCGGCATCGATCGCCTGTTGCACGCCGACATAATCGAGCTTGGCGCGGCTGCGCACGCGCGCCCGGCGCACATCGATGCCGGCAATCTCGCCGGCGTGGTCCAGCTCGATCGTCCACAACAGTGCGGGACGCACCTGGTCGGGCAACAGCGAGGTGGCGCCCTCGGAGAGTACCTTCGGATGCAGCGGAATCTTGCTGTCGGCGCCGTACAGGGTCTCGCCGCGCCGGTTTGCCTCCAGGTCGACCGGATCTCCCGGACGCACGAACGCGGCGACATCGGCGATCGCGTAGTACACCCGATAGCCATCCCCGCTCGGCTCCAGGTACATCGCCTGATCCAGATCCATCGACTCGGCGGGGTCGATGGTGACCAGCGGCAACTCGGTACGATCCAGCGCCGGCAGGCGCGGGTTCGCCGCCGCGGCCGCCGCAGCCGCCTCGACCTCGGGCGGAAAGGCCATCGGCAATTTCATCTCGCGCCGGATCTCCGCCATGCCCTGCGCAAGCACGGCGTTGTCTGGAGCTTGCAAGCGGATGCGGCGCGTAGTGGACACGATGGACTCCCCCGGGATCGACGTCTGACAGCGGAAAACGCGTACCGGCGCGACGCATGCCGTCGCGCCGGCCCTGCCGGAATATACACGTGCCGCCGGCGCGGGACTTCCGTCGCGCCCGCGCAAGGTGTAGAAACCAGACGAAGTCACGCCAACCCGACGCCCCCATGACCGACCCGACCCTGCTGATTCGTCTGGCCGAAGACGACGACGATTTCCTCCTTTCGCTGGTGCCGCGCCTCGTCGACTTCACGTTGCCGGCGTGGCGGCGCCGGCACGAGTGCGTCGAAGGCATCCGCAACGACCTGCACCGTCACCTGGAAGACCAGCCCGCGAACAATTTCCTGTTCGTCGCCGAGGACGCCGACGGCGAACGGGTCGGCTTCATCGAGCTGCAGAAGACCCAGGATTTCTTCACCGGCCGCACCAATTGCCACATCAACAATGTGGTGGTGGTGCCACGCCATGAGGGACGCGGCGTCGGCAAGGCGCTGATGGCGCATGCGGAAGAGTGGGCGCGCGAGCATCACTGCGCGCTCGTCACGCTGGCGGCATTTCCGGGCAACGAGCGTGCCCTGGCCATGTACGCGTCGTGCGGCTACGGGACGGACTTGCTGCGACTGGTCAAGCCGGTACGCTGAAAGGCGCGCAAACGATGAAGCCGCCCGCAGGCGGCATCATCATCACGGCGGCGCCTGCAGGGCCGCTCAATTCGTGCTGGTGGCGGCTGCAGTCTCCGCCTGCTCACGCACATTCAGGCGCTGCGCCAGGCGATCGATATTGGCCAGCGACAGCAGATGCGCATATGCCCAGCCCAGCACGCCTTCGTGCAGCAGTTCGTGGGTGACCTTCTCGTCCAGCGCGCGCAGTTTTTCCTCGCTGATCATGAACAGGCCGTTGAGCGTGATGCCCCGGCTCGACTCCGCTTCGCCCTTGTGCAGCTGCACGTTGCGTGGTTCCAGCAGATCATGCTTGACCAGTTGCTGCATGAACCAGCGGGTGCGCTCGATGTTCTGCTGGAATTCGCCGAGGAAACCCACTGCATTGGTCAGCAGTTCGGTGTCGGTGCCATCCTCGTTGAAAAGACGCTGGCCCTCGGCGGTGTTGAAGCCCTCGAAACGGTCGTCGAGGAACACCGTGAAGTCGTTGCCCTCCTGGGCGGCCGGCTTCTCGGCCAGCACGAACGGATAGCGGCGCACGAAGGCCGGGATGTAGGCATTCTTCTCCCATTGGCCGGCTTCATCGACGTACAGGTTCTCGTTCTCGCGCAAGCCGAGCAGGGCGATCGGACCGGCACTGGCGGCGTCAGTACCCGCAAACACGATCAGCAGATCGCGTGCGGCGAGGCCGAATTCCGCACCGGTCAGCGGCACCGAGTGCGTATTCATCGCAAACTTCACGTGCGCCACGTTCTTCATGCGAAGATCCTTGTGGTCAGCACGATTGAGCGGTACCGGGTGCTCGTAGAAAATGACTTCAGCCACGTTGATTCCACCTCTGTCCCCCGCCGTGCCGGGCCACTACCGCAGTGCCCCTGTCAAACCCGACGCAGGTTTTTATTGACCCGTGATCATATCAGCGCTTGGGGGCGGCGGCGACCGTCGCTGCGGCGCCGTGCATCCGGCCCACCTGCGTATTGACGCGAAATTGGTCTATGCTGGCTGCAAAACAGGCGCCAGACCGCGCCTGGACGCTGTTTCGAAGCCAAGGCCAAGGGACGCTCTGCATGCTGATGGACTTGCCAAAAGCCGCCGACCTCCACGCGACCCGCGTGCTGTCGCTGGATGCTGCCGGTCGCATCCTGGACTGGATCAGCTGGCAGGATGCGGTGTGCCTGTACGTCCGCGATGCGGTCGCCTGGACCCTGGGCGACCCCTGCCTCACCGTGCACGGCGGGCACAACCGGGCACGCGGCAGCCAGAGCCTGCTGCATCTGCATCCGATCATCGCCAGCACCGGCCATTGCCGCGAGCACGCGATCGACCCCGCGCCGGCGCTGACCAACACCGCGCTGTTCGCGCGCGACCGCCACATCTGCATGTACTGCGGCGAGCACTTCACCCGCCTGGAACTGACCCGCGACCACGTGCTGCCCATTTCCCGCCAGGGCAAGGACGAGTGGGAGAACGTCGTCAGCGCCTGCCTGCCGTGCAACCTGAAGAAGAGCAACCGCACCCCGCAGCAGGCCAACATGCCCTTGCTGGCGGTGCCCTACCGGCCGAGCTGGGTGGAGCACCTGATCCTGTCCAACCGCAACATCCTGGCCGACCAGATGGAATTCCTGGTCAGCCGGCTGCCGCGCGACCGGCGGCCGATCGCCGCCTGAGCCGGCAACCGATCGCGCTCAGCCGGCACCCTGGTCGTCGTTGTCCAGGTCCTGCGCATCCTTCTCGATCGTATCGATGGTCTGGCGGGCACCCTTCGCCAGCTTGCAGTAGTGCTTGCGGATCCGCTCCAGGTCGTCATCGTCCAGCTCCTCGAGATTCAGCAGCGCGTTGTGGGCCTTGCTGGTGCGGATCAGTTCGTCGAGTTTGATCTGCAGCGCACCGGTGTCCCGGTTCTGGCTGTTCTGGATCAGGAACACCATCAGGAAGGTGATGATCGTGGTGGAAGTGTTGATCACCAGTTGCCAGGTGTCGCCATAGTGGAAAAGCGGGCCGGTGCACGCCCACACGACGACCAGCGCCACGGCCAGGATGAAGGCCAGCGGCTTGCCGGCCTGGCGCGAGGTGGACTCGGCAAATCGACGGAACAGTTTGCGCATGGACATGGCTGTGAATGACCTCAGTGGGGTGGCTGTGCAGGGTCCTCGCCATGCCGTATTCGCCGCGTGCAGGGCGGATTGCCCGGTGCCGTTCACATCCCCACCCTTGCCCCGCCCCGCCGCTGGGCCAACAATATGCAGATGAACGACCTCAGCCACTATCCCCATCTGGCACCGATCGAGACGCCGGCGGATCTGCGCCGCGTGCCCGATGACGAACTGCCCGCGGTGGCCGACGAGCTGCGCCGCTACCTGATCGAGGCGGTGGCCAGTTCCGGTGGGCACTTCGGCGCGGGCCTGGGCGTGGTCGAGCTGACCGTGGCCCTGCACCACGAGTTCGATACCCCGCACGACCGCCTGGTGTGGGACGTCGGCCACCAGTGCTACCCGCACAAGATCCTCACCGGTCGCCGCGAGCGCATCACCACGATCAAGAAGAAGGACGGCCTGGCGCCATTCCCGCGGCGCGAGGAGAGCGAATACGACACCTTCGGCGTCGGCCACTCCTCCACCTCGATCTCGGCCGCGCTGGGCATGGCGATCGCCGCACAGCGCAAGAACGACAAGCGCAAGGTGGTGGCGGTGATCGGCGACGGCGCGATGACCGCCGGCATGGCGTTCGAGGCGCTCAACCACGCCGGCGACGTCGAGCCGGACATGCTGGTGGTGTTCAACGACAACGGCATGTCGATCAGCGAGAACGTCGGCGCGCTGACCAAGATGATGGCTCGCGCGATGGCCAGCCGCCGCCTCAACGAATGGCGCGAGCGGGCCAAGCGGGCGATCCCGAAGCAGTCCTTCTTCGGGCGCTGGTTCAAGCGCTGGGAGGAACACGCCAAGGGCATGTTCGTTCCCTCGACCCTGTTCGAGGAACTCGGCTTCCACTACACCGGCCCGATCGACGGCCACAACATCCCGCAACTGCTGCAGGCGCTGCGCACGGTGAAAAACCTGCCCGGCCCGCAGTTGCTGCATGTGATCACCACCAAGGGCAAGGGCTACGCCCCGGCTGAACTGGCCCAGATCGAATACCACGCGGTGAGCCCGTTCGATCCGCAGGCCGGCCTGAAAAAGAAATCCGGCCCCGCCAAACCCACCTATACCGACGTCTTCGGCGACTGGTTGTGCGACCAGGCCGCCGCCGACGAACGC
>Ga0134128_10005202_pt1 | contig 15793 bp, 12 predicted proteins | sample KB31754_FD_96462 | JGI IMG/M metagenome (GOLD analysis project Ga0134128, IMG submission 96462) | Terrestrial soil microbial communities with excess Nitrogen fertilizer from Kellogg Biological Station, Michigan, USA - KB3-175-4 | ecosystem: Environmental > Terrestrial > Soil > Unclassified ...
CGTTAGGGACGGCTTGCGTCGCACCACAGAAGCGCTCGCCGCGGAGCTGGTGCAGCCAGGCAGCGCGACGCCGAAGTGGAGCGATCTCGAATGGCGGCTGGCCGCCGCCGCCGCCGCCGCGCATGGCGTATCCCCTCTGCTGCACAAGTCTTCCCGCTGGCAAAACCCGCAGTGGAGAAAGTTTCTCGAGAGCCAGCGCGAACACGTCGAGCTGCGCCATCGACGCATCGCGTCACTGCTGGAGCGCATCGATACCGGCGCTCGCGCCGCGGGGCTGGCCATCGTCGCGCTGAAGGGTTCCGCGTTGCATGCGATGGGCATCTACGTGCCGGGCGAGCGGCCGATGGCCGACATCGATCTGCTGGTTCGCGAGAGCGATGCGACGCCGACGATCAAGCTGCTGCAGGAACTCGGCTACGTGGAGTCGTTCGTCGCGTGGAAGCATCGGGTCTTCAAGCCGGCGACAGGCCAGCCTTCCGCCGGACTGGGCGAACATCGCGACACGCCGGTCAACATCGAGTTGCATGCGCGCATCCAGGAGCGGCTGCCGGTATCGGCGGTCGACATCACCGGGCGGATCTATCCGCGCGAACCGACGCCCGGCCTGAATCCGTATCCGTCGAACGGCGCCGTGATGAATCACCTGCTGCTGCACGCGGCGGGCAACATCTGCGGCCGCAGTCTGCGCCTGTTGCACCTGAACGACATTGCGCTGCTGGCCACGCGCATGAGCGCTGATGACTGGAACGTGTTGTGGGATGACCATGCGGCCGACGCTCCATGGTGGGCGTTGCCGCCGCTGCGTCTGGTGGCGCGCTACTACCCGGACGCAGTTCCGGACACCGTGCTCACCCGGCTCGAACGCGACTGCCCCCCGTTGTTGCGGGCCATCTCGCGCCGCCAGACGCTGACCCAGGTGTCGTGCTCGGATCTGTGGCTGCATGCGCTCGCCGGCATCGAATGGTCGCGCTCACTCCGCGAAGTCGGGCACTACGTCAGGAATCGGGTCCGGCCTCCGCAGGAAGCCGTCAAGGAGCGTGCCGACATGGTGCGGACACAGTTGTGGCTGCAAGGGCAAAACTGGGTTCGGCAGAACCAGGGCCGCCGCATCCTCACCCTGCTCACCCGACGGATGCCGCGCATGGACACGCTGTACGTGGTGCGCGCGGCACTGGACGTGCCGGCTTCCGCGACTTGACGCCGGCTCGCCAATGACTCGACACGTGACCGGAGAGCGATGGGCCATCGGCGCGCAGCACGCTTGCCCTGCTGCCGATGATCCATCGCTGTCCGGCATCCGGCTGCGCTGCCCCCGCTGCGGCACCGGCATCGACCGGCTGGATTGCCCTGCGTGCAGGTTCTCCATCGTGATCGACTCCGGCGGCATCGCGCATGCGCTGCCACCGGAGTCGATCGCGCACCATGCCCGCTTCATGGCGGATTACGAGCGGATACGCGAGTCGGAAGGCCGCGGCAGCGCAAGCGCGGACTTCTACCTCGACCTGCCCTACCGGGATAAGTCCGGAAGAAACCGCGAACAGTGGCGGATGAGGGCCCGCAGCTACGACTACCTTGTCCGCTATCTGCTGGATGGCACCGAACGCGACAGCCGGATCCTTGACCTCGGCGCGGGCAACGGCTGGATGAGCTATCGCCTGGCGCTGGCCGGGTATCGACCCTGTGCGGTGGATCTGCTCACCAATGATCAGGATGGACTGGGCGCTGCCCGGCATTATCAGGCGCGCCTGCCGGAACTCTTTCCGCGTTTCCAGGCCGAGATCGGCCGACTGCCATTTGCGGACGAACAGTTCGACGTCGCCGTGTTCAACGCTTCGTTCCACTACGCCGAAGACTACGAGGCCAACCTGCGCGAAACGCTGCGCTGCGTGAAGGCAGGCGGTCTGGTGATCATCAGCGATACGCCGTGGTACGCCCGCGACGAAAGCGGCAGGCAGATGCTCGCCGAGCGTCGCGCGGCTTTCCTGCAACGCCATGGCATGGCTGCCGATGCCATCGCCACGCTTGGCTACCTCACCGACGCGCGCCTGCGCAGGATGGAAGAGGCGCTGTCGATCCACTGGCAAGTACATCGTCCGTGGTACGGCCTGCGCTGGGCCATGCGCCCTTTCATGGCGAAGCTTCGCGGCCGCAGAGAACCGTCGAAATTCCGTCTTTACGCGGCGCGCAAAGGCGCTTGATCGTGACGAAGACCACGAGTGAACCAGCCAGGTAATCGACGACGTGCATACCGGAGAGCAGTACCACCAGTTCATGCTGGCCTCGCCGCGAGACCGGCTGGTGCGCGACCGGTTCCAGAAACTGGCGCTGGATCTGCTGCCCGCGGGCGCCGCCGTGCTCGACTTCGGTGCCGGCACCGGTATCGATGCCAAGGTGTATGCCGCTGCCGGCCATTCGACTTTCGTGCATGAACCGTCGGAAGCGATGGGCGAATACCTGGCGCAGCACTGCCGCGATGAAATCGCCCGCAAAGCCATGATCACGGTGGCATCGCCGCTCACCTGCAAGGTGCAGGCAGTCACGGCGAACTTTGCGGTGCTCAACCATTTCGCGGATCACACCTTGCTTTTCGAAGAGTTGTCGCACGTGGTCCAGCCGGGCGGCTTTGTCCTCGCCAACATGCTCAATCCCTATTACCTCGGTGATGCGCGCCATGGCTGGTGGCGGGCAAACCTGATGAATCTCGTGCGCCGTGGTCACTATGCCATCGCCAGCGAAAGCCGCATCCATCGTTTCGCGCCACGTGTCGTGGCGCGGGCGGCAGCGCCGCATTTTCGCCTGGAAAGCCTCATTCCGCGCAGCTTCGGATGGGCTACCGATCCCTACATGTTCTTGCTGTTCCGGCGGACCTGACATGTGGAAGGACTGGATAAGACCGTACGTGCGTCCCCTGCCGCAATGGTCGGTGGTTGCCGTGGCGCCTCCGCAACAGGCGGTCACGGCCACCTTGCATTGGGATGGCCATTCGGCCGATGTCACCGCGGACCACACCGTGGCTTCGCTGGTGCCGCTGGTGATCGCAACCAGTCTCGATGCCGGCCAGCATCCGGTACTCGAGTACCGCGACAGCGACAGCGGAAAACTGCTCGGCGTTTTGCATCTGACGCAGCCGACCTCAATCGTTGCTGCAGAGACATCATTCACGCTCTACCACGTCGCCGCTGGCGAACATCGCTGTCTCGGCTGGCCGCTGCGCGCGTGGAACGGCTGGCTGCAGAATCGCCTGATGCGGAAAAATCGCGCGCCGCAGCACTTCGCGCCGGAGCCTGCCGCGGTACAGCAGCTGATGATCGCCTACCTGTGCCCGCGGCCGGTCGTGCTTGTCTCGGTCGACACGCCGGGCCACCAGAATATCTTTCCGATGGACCTGATCGGCCCGCTGCAGCGGAGCGGACTTTTCTCGCTGGCGCTGCGCAACACCAACGTGTCCATACCCGTCATGCGCGACGTGCGCCGGGTTGCCTTGTCCAGCATCCCTGCGACGATGAAGGCGGCCGTTTACCAGCTCGCCGGGCATCACAAGCAGCCGCTGTCGGACTGGAACGAGCTTCCGTTTCCGATTCGACCGTCGCGGGAATTCGGCATTCCCGCAATGGCTGCGGCGCTGCGCATTCGGGAATTGGCCATCGTGCACAGCCAGGAGATCGGCTCGCACACGTTGTTCCTGTGCCGCATCGTTTCCGACGAACAGCTGGCGGAAGGCACCCAGCTGCATCACACGGCTGGCTTTCATCAGGCGTACCGCCGCCGGCAGCGCATGCCGCTTGCCGAGGTCTAGCTCGTCTGACCGGCGGCAGCAGCATCGCGTTGCGGGGTATCGCTGCGTGCGCCGGGACATCGTGATCGTTGCAGCGATCCGGCACGATCGGGGCGCCGATGGATGCGATTTGGCGCGAGCGTCAACCTGGGGTTGCTTTCGACGGCGGACTCTCGATACCTGTATGTTGGGACGCATCCGAACCAATTCCCCACCCAGCTGAGGAATGCAGAATCCGCAGCTGTATATTTCTGCTGAACATACTCTTGCCAGGTTCTTCTGCGCGTTGTGAACGACTCTTCAATCCATAGTTCGTTTTCTGAAGCCCGGAAGCTGCAGGCTCTGGGCAACCTTGAGGCATTGGCGCAACGACTGCGCCATCTCGTCGCATCTCAGCCACCCAAGGACCTGTTGGGGTACCTGTACGCCGCGTTGGTTTTCGGCGAACTCGAAGATGAGGGGGCTTCATCTCGTCGCGCGACGACCTTGCCAAGAATTGATCTCGATGAGGCCCAGTTTCTTCTCGAATTTGTCCACGCGATTTTGGCCACTACACCGATCTCTGGCGATGCAAAACTGGATGAGTTCATCTGTGAGGAAATTACGCGTGTCGCTGCGGAACTGAGAAATGCATCGTTCACCGTAGCGATGCTAGTCGCGGCGACGAGTTCAGAGGCCCAATTCGGGCGGTACACAAAAGATCTTCTGTTCCGTGCACTTTCGAACTGGGTGCTGATGCGCGGAACACGCTATCAAGTGTTGGAAAAGGAATTTTTCGAGTTTGCTCTCGAGCCACACGACAACGCTCTTCGACGCGCCTACGGCATTGGCGCGCAGGACATTGCGGCTGGGATCCAAGCTTTTGCCGACACAGTGCGTGTGGGCCACGACCACGCCGTCGAAGCTATTCAGAAATCGATGGAAGAAGCACAGCAATTCGCAACGTCGCTACAACAATCCATGGAAGACGGCATATTGCAATGGAAAACGGAGCGCGCAGAATCGGCGACTGCGGCCAGTGCAGCGTTTGTAGATTTGTTCCAAGGGGGCATCTGCAACGTTAATCGCCACACCCAGCTTCCGGCTTCGCTACTGGATGACCTGTCTTACGCTGTTGCCGAGGAAACGGAGTTCTTTGCGCCGGGGGCATACTCAGGCACACCATTCCGCACTTTGCCCGCGCGCAAGAAGCCACTTATAAAGCTTGGAGGTGATCACTACCTTACAGATCCCTGTTTTGCTCGTGATGCCGCGTATCGCGCCATTCTTCATAACTTGTTGGCTCGCGATACCGGATATACGGGTGAGTTTAAGCAGAACCAGAAGGAGTGGAGCGAGTCAGCGTTCGCGAACGTGTTCGAACGCCAGTTGGTGGGTGCGACGGTGTTACGTGAGGTGTACTACCGTTGCGGCGGCAATTGGGTCGAGAACGACACCTTGATATTGACCGACGGCGTACTCGTGCTGGTTGAGGCCAAGTCGGGGCAGGCGGCGACGATCGCGTCGCCGGCGGCCGACTTCGAACGTCACGCGAGGGCGATGCGTGATCTGATCGTCAAGGCCTACGGCCAATGTCGACGATTTCTCGAATACCTTTCGTCGGCCGACGAATCGCCGCTATACGCGTTCAAGGATGGCCGCTACGAAGAGGTGATCCGAATCCGTCTTTCCGACTATTGGCTCGTGCTGCCCATTGGACTAACAGTTGAGTCCTTTTCTCCGTTCTCCACCAGCAGCAAACAGTTGCCCGGGATAGACCCAATTCTGGGCAAGCATCCGTTCGTTTCGGTGGCGATCGACGAATTGTTGGTGCTTGGTCGCTTGCTCCCGAGCACGGGAGCGCTGATGCATTACCTGCGCATTCGCCAGGAAGCTGCAGGGATCAAAGAGCTGTTCCTCTTCGACGAACTCGATTACCTAGGAGCGTACATCACCAAGAACCGCTTCTTCGACGATCTGCGACCGCAACTCACACAAGGAGCGAACCTGATCGTCGTCGATGGAATGAGCTTCGTTATTGATGACTACTTCAGCCAACATGATTGGGTGCAGAAGGCTCCTCCCGCCCAAGAGTGTCCGGAGGAGCTACACGGGCTACTGGCAGCGTTGAATCGCACTCGCGCTCTAGGTTGGATTGAAGCCGACAGCCACTTGCGAGACTTTGGATTTGAAGGCCGCAATGATCTGGCTAAGCAGCTTGAGCCCTTGCGCAAAAGCCTTAGCAGGTATCCGCGCCGCTATTTTGCGACGCGAGTTGATTTTGGACTGCTGTTTTGGCTGCATCGCGAAGGCGACGCAGCAGAGATGGAGGCCGCACAACTGAAATCGCAAGCTGTCGCCGAATCGTTCGATGTTCAGCGGGTGCTACTGATCGTCATTGGCGTTGATAAACGAGGACGCTACGCGCGAACGGTTCCACACTGGATCCAACGGGCTCAAGCGAATGAAGTCATCCGGGCAGACGCGGCAGCATTGAGTCGAAGGACGGTAGATCTAGACGCCAAGGTCCCGATGACGAGGCCACCAGGAAAGCTTGGCCGCAATGAGCCATGCTGGTGCAGGAGCGGGAGGAAATTTAAGAAGTGCCACGGGCGTTAGGCATGACGATCACGACCGGCAGCTCCTGGCCGATCGCTGCAGCTCGAGCTCAGCGATCAGCATGGCGGCGCGCCGATCATGGCCTACAGATCCCGACGAGTCCGCGATGCCTTTCATCCGCGCGCAGCGAGCAAACGCAGATACAGCGCCTCGAACGCGTGGGCCGTGTAGTCCGCGTCTTCGCGCACTGCGCGGCACTGGGCGGCAGCCGCCAGCCGCAGGCGCAGCGCCTCGTCCGCCAGTACCCGGCTGATCGCACCCGCCAGTGCGATCCAGTCGCCGACCGGCACGGCCAGCACTGCCGCCGGCGTCCACTCCGCCAAGTGCCCGACCGCCGTACCGACCGCAGGCACGCCGGCCACCGCGGCCTCCAGCAGCACCAGCGGGCCGGCCTCGTGCAATGACGACATCACCAGCAGGTCGGCCGACTCCATCAGCGGGCGCAGTTCGCGCTGCGTCTTGAAGCCGAGAAAGCGCACGCGGGATTCCAGCCCGAGCTGATGCGCCAGCTGCTGCATCTCGCCGCGCAGCGTGTCCACGCCGACGATGTCCATTTCGAATTCCAGCCCCGTCCCGGCCAGCATCGCCAGGGCGCGCAGCAGGGTCGGCTGATCCTTGACGCGGTTGAGGCTGGCGACGTGGATCAGCCGTGCCGGCCCTGCATTGCGCGTGCGCGGCGCGAGCGGCGGCCAGGCCTGCAGGTCGACACCGAGCGGCACGCGCTGCACCTTGATACCGAGCGCCTGCAGCGCATCGAGGATCGGCGCGCTGGCCGCCGTGATGACATCGGCGCCGCGCAGGATCACCGCTTCGCGCAGCCGCCCTTTCCACAGCCGTCGTCCGCCGTAGTCGATCCCGTGCAGGGCGACCAGCTCGCCGCCGGCGATGTGCACCAGGCTCGGCAGCCGCAGCAGTTTTGCCGCGGTGACGGCGACCAGGCTGCAGGAGCCGGAGAAGATCGCGTGGACCAGATCGAACGGCGCGCGGCGATGTTCGGCGCGGATCGCCGCGATCGCGCGCAGCCGCGTCCAGCGCTCGCCGATGTTGTGGATGGTGGCGCCGGCGAGCTCCCAGCGGCCGGCGGCCGCTTCCTGCTGCAGCGCGAAGACATGCACTTCGTGCGTTCGCGCCAGTCGCTCGATCAGCGCCAGCAGCACCGGGATCACGCGAAACTCGCCGCTGCGATCCACCCCGCCCGGCACCACCAGCGCGAGCTTCACGATCGTCTCCGTCGCCGGCCGTCGTGAACCTGCGCATACGCGGCGGCCCATTGGCGACCCACGGCGGCGAACGACAGCGTGGCATCGAAATGCGCGCGTATCTGTTGCGGCGATGGCCGGTTCGCTGCGACACCGACCAGCGCCTCGGCCAGCTGCGCCCCATCGCCGCAGGGCCACAGCTTGCCGACCTGACCGTTGCAGGTCAGCGCGCGAAACGAAGGGATGTCGGTGACTACCGGCACCGCGCCGCAGGCCAGCGCCTCCAGCAGGGCGTAGCCGGAACCCTCGGCGTGGCTGCCGGAGACGAACACGTCCGCGGCGCGCAGCAAGGTCTCGACGCGCGCATGCGCCACCTTGCCCAGCAGGTGCACCCGCCCTTCGAGCCGTGGATCGTGTTCGATGCGGTGCTGCACTTCGTCGAGCAGCGGCGCGTTGCCGAACGCGCACCACAGCTGCAGACCGGGCAGCCGCGATGCGGCCCTGGCCACGCCGTCGAGCACAGTCAGCGGATCCTTGCCGGCGCTCAGATGCCCCACCCACAGCACGCACGGATCACCGTACAACCCGGTCTCGGCGCGTGCATCGGCGCGATCGCCGGGAGCGAAGCGGCAGCTGGATTCCGGTATCGCGAACACTTGCGCCAGCGAATCGAACAGGCGGGCGCGGGCGAACGGCTGCGCCTGCTCGGGTGCGGTGAAGGCGACTCCGGAAATGGCTGTGTACCAGCGCCGCCACTGCGGTCGTCGCCACCAGCGCGGCGGCCCGTCGGCATGATCCTGCATGAGGATCGGCAGCTTCGGCAGGCATTGCGACACGGCAAACGCCTCCTCGCCGAAGGCCAGGCCGTGCCCATGCAACACGTCGACCTTGAGGTCGTCGAGCAGGCTGGCGAAACGGCGGCCGCGGTTTCTCGCCACCTCCAGTCCGCGGATATCGATGAAGTGATAGTCGACGCCGTTGCGCGTGATCAGATCCTCGCGCGCCGCCGCCTGGATCACCGACACCCGGGTGCCGGAACTGGCCGCCACTTCGGCGATGTCCACCAGCGAATGCCATTGCTCGAGCACCTGGCTCGGTGCGAGATCCTCGGGCGCCGGCAGGAAGTTGAGCTGCGCGACGTGCAGGACCGGCATCGCTACGCGCCGGTGATCTGCGGCGTGCGCAGTTGCACGAAACGATTGGCGAGGTCGAGTTCCCACGGGTGGTCGTAGCGCCGGTGGCGATAGCGCCACGACGCGATGGCACTGAGGCTGCGCTTGGCCCAGCGCGGCGAGCGCACGTCCTGCACGGTGGGATAGCGGCAACGCAGCACGGTGACGAAGTCATAGATGCGCTGGCGAAGCTTGTCGCTGAGCCAGGGCGCATCGGCATGGCAGGCGTAGTCGACCCAGCGGCGCTGCGCCCACTCGTCCGGCGTGGTGGGGAACACCACCGGCTCGCCATGCAGGTCGAGCAGGGGTGCGGACGGATGCTTGCCTCGATCCTTTTCGTGCTTGCTGCTCTCCGGCAACGGCGTGTAGATGTAGGTGATGATTTCCGACGCCGGGTTGATCCGTTTCAGTTCGCGGATGAACTCGAAGGTCAGCTCGGTCTCTTCCTCGGTGTTCACCGGCGGCGCCAACATGAAGGAGAACTCGGGGATCACGCCATGACGCCGGCACAGCTCGGCCACCGCCAGGGTCTGATCCGGACGCGTGCCCTTGCGGATTTCCTTCAGCATCGCGCCGCTGGGCGACTCGGCGCCGATATAGGCCATGCGCAGCCTGCTCTTGCGCACCAGTTCCCAGGTGCTTTCGGAAAGCTTGAGCAGGGCATCGGCGCGCGCAAAGCACCACCACGGCATTTCGAGCCGGGCCATGATCTCTAGCAGCGGGATCATGTCCTGCTCGCGGTCGAAGAAGTTGTGGTCGTAGAACAGGATGGAATCGGCACCCAGTTCGTACTTCAGATGGCTCAGCTCGCGTTCGAGGCGCTCGGTCGGCGGCAGCGAGGTCGCGCCGCCGAACATCGCAGCCACGCCGCAAAACGTGCAACGGAAGCGGCAGCCGATCGAGGCCTGGTGCGCGGCGGTGCGGCGCCCGAGAAAGGTGCTGGCCAGATACTTGTCCGGGTCGCCAAGCTTTTCATACGGCAGCACCAGCGCGGCATCGCCGCGCTGAAAGCGGCGATTGGGGTTGTGCACGATCTCGCCATCGCGGCGCCAGGACAGACCGCCGATCCGGGCCAATGCCTCATCGCCACCACCACGGCCCAGCGCCGAGACCAGCTCGACCAGGCTTTCCTCGCCCTGGCCACGCACCGCGTAGTCCACATACGGCGCCGCCAGCGTGGTGTCGGTATACAGCGTGGGAAAGTAACCACCCCAGATGACCGGCATCGACGGATAGCGCTCGCGAATGGCCTTGGACACCGCGATCGCCGGCGCCAGCTGCGGGCCGCCCATGATGCCGATGCCGACGGCGTCGTAGTGCTGTTTCCCGGCGGCGGCCAGGGTCGCGTCCACCAGGTCCCGATCGACGTTGCCGTCCACGATGTGGCTGTCGCCGAAGCGATCCAGCGCCGCGGCCAGGTTCAGCAGCGACAGCGGAAAGCGCGGGCGCGTGGTGACCGTCGGGTTGACCAGCAGTGTGTTGGGACGATGAGTCATCGGGCGTCTCGGGTATTCGTTGGATCAGGCCAGCCGCCGCAGCTGGAACACCAGCGCCACCGGCACGTCCAGCGCCGTGCGATCGAAGTGCGCGTCGGCGGGGATGTCGGCCGGATCGAGCATCGGTTCGCCTACCTGCTCGATACACAGTCCGAGCGCCGCGCAGGCCGCATGCCAGTGGCTGTACAGATGTTGGGTGTGTCGCACGGCGTAGTGCTCGCCACCGGCTTTGAAATCGCGCCGCCAGCCCAGTGCATGTCCGATCGGATGCACGTCGCTGCACAGCAACGTGCCGCCGGGTCGGGTCACTCGACGCAGTTCGGCCAGCGACGCTTGCAGGTGGTCGAGATGTCCGACAACCAGGGCGCAGATCGTCAGGTTCGCCCGCGCATCCGGCACCGGCAGCGCAGCCACGCTGCCCTGCACCAGATCCACTTCGGCATCGGGTTGAAATGCGGCCAGCTCGGCGCTGGCGTGCGCCAGCATCTGCGGCGAAAGGTCCACGCCGATCACCCGCGCCGCACCACGCTGCAGCGCGTGCAGCATGTAGCGTCCGCTGCCGCAGCCGACGTCGAGCACGGCCTGCCCGTGCAACTCGGCGGGCATCAAGGCGAGCATCGCGCGCTGCTCGGCCTGCATCACCGGATTGTGCGCATGCGCCGGATAACTGGACGCCCACAGCGCGTAGGCCTCCGCAGGTGCGAGGATCGGCGGGCGTGTCATCAGTAGCATCGCGCTTCGATGGCGAGATCGCGCTCGCCCTCGTTCCGTTCGAGGCTCAGTTCGAGCCCGGGTTCGAGTGCGATCAAGGCGGGATCGGCCAGCGACCCGGCCAGCAGCTTCGGTTTGCCGTCCAGCGTCACCGGCACGGTATCCACGCCGGTGGCCGCAAACCATTCCGCGAAATCGGGATCGGCAATGCGCGGGACACCGCCGCGCACCACCGCGCGGATCTCGCTGCGCCCGATGCCCGTCAGACTGTCGATGCCGTTGCCACCGCGATCCTCGACCACCACCAGATCCGCCGGCGCGCCGGGTACGAGGCTGCCGCGCAGGGGCAGGCGCAGGATGCGCGCGGCCTGGCTCGTGGCCAGCTCAAGCAGCTGGCTCGAGTCGAGTTCGCCGCGCGCGGCGATGCCGCGCATTTCCTCCAGCAGATCGCGCGCGCCGCTGAGCCGCGAGTCGCTGCCCAGCGCCAGTCGGCCGGCCGCATGCAGACGCCGGGGATCGAGCGAACGGCCAAGCAGATTGCGATTGCTGGTCGGGCACCAGACCACCGCGGCGCCACGGTCGATCACCCGATCGATGTCCTGCTCGCGCAGACCCACGCCATGGACCAGCACGCTGTTCGCCGCGAGGCAACCCAGCCGGTCGAGTTCGGCCAGTTCGGCCTGTGCGGTCGCATCGGTGCCTTCGGCCAGATGGATCAGCCAGGGGCGATCGGCTGGCGTGGCGGCAAAGCTCTGCTGGACCGGCGGGCCATAACCGGGCCAGCCCAGCGCGTAGCTCCAGCCGTAATTGCGCAGCAGGCTGACCGGGAAGTTCGTCGCGTCGAGCGCCGCATGCCAGGGATCGTGATGCGCCACGCAGGTGGTGCCGGCGAGCAGGTTCTTCAGCGCGCCGTGCCACAGCCGCAACGCCTTCGGTACCTGCAGCGCGGCGATGACGGCCGGCTCATCGAAATGCGCCTGGAACGCCGCGATCCAGGCGTAGCTGTTGGGAAACGGCGCGCCGGCTTTCAGCGGCGGCACGGTGTTGACGTGCAGATGCTCGTGCGCGTTGATCAGGCCGGGAAAGATCAGGTGATCGCGCAAATCGACCCGATACGCCCGCGCGGCCAGCGACGAACCGATCCGCCCTGCCCGTATCGGCAGCGGCGCACGCGAGCTGCCGGCCGACGTGATCGACACCGCGCGGCACAGGCTGACGTCCATCGCGGCCTGGAGGATGTCCACGGCTTCAGCGCCTCCGCATCTCGATCAGGAAGTGGTCGCCCATGTCGCGCAACAGCGGCATCGCACCGAAGCGGTCGTCGAGCCGGCCCAGTCGCTCGCACCAGCGACGCCGGCGCCGGTAGTAATCGACCAGGTAAGGCGGCGGCATGAACAGGCTCAGCGCGCGATAGCTCTCGAGCGAAAAGTGTTCGGCGAAGGCGCGGTAGAACTCGCGCGGCAGGTAGTAGTAGGTCCAGATCGTCTGGCGATTCATGCCCACCGCCGTCGCGCCGCGGGCCGCGCGCACGCCGGCGCGCTTGAAGCGGCCGCGCAAGGCGTAGTGGCCCAGCTCCCACGGGCAGATCCGGCCCATCACCGAAAACACCAGGCTGCCGCCGGGGCGCAGCAGGCGCGCACATTCGGCCGCGACGACGCCAAGGTCCGGCGCGCAATTCAGCGGGCCGAAATTCGAATAGATGCCATCGAAGCCGCCATCGAGTCGATCGAGCTGTTGCACGCCCAGATGCGCCGTCGTGACACGTGATTGCAGGCCCGCGGCTTCGGCGCGCGCCTGCGTGCGCTCGACCATCCGCGGTGACCAGTCGGTGGCCAGCACGTGGAAACCGCGCCGCGCGAATTCGAGCGCGTCGATGCCGGTGCCGCATCCCAGATCGAGCAGGCGGGCACCGGCTTGAAGCTCGCTGTGCACGGTGTCCCACAGGGTCAGCCGCATGCGCTGGATCAGTTCGTTGTTGCCGCGCGGGCCGTCGTAATCGGCGGCGACACTGTCGAAGGCGCGCTGCGTATCGAGCAGCTGCGCCTCGTTCAACGGCGCACCACGCTGGCGACGCGATGGCGCGTTCGCGGCAGCCACGCCTATCCGCCCGGCTTCAAGTTTGTGTTGCCCATGCATATCGATCTCCATGCCGGCGCAAGGCAACCCGTGGCAATCAGGGGTTGCTTCCGGTCGATCCGTGGCATCCGCCTCGGCACGTTCATTCACCTGCTTCGTGAGTGCCGCCAGCGGCCGCTTTGGTTGAATGCGACCGTTCGATACCAGCACTACGCACGCACCCGGCGCCGCAAGGCGTCTCGCGCCAGCGCGGTCAATCCCGCCAGGAAGGCCCCGAACAGGATGCCAGCGCCCCAGATCAGCATCAGATTCGGCGACGCCCTTGTTTCGGGAACATAGATCGAACCCAGCAGCGACGTCTCATACGTGTACGTGGTACTGAGGCGATCGACGAGATCGCTCCTGGACAGCTCCAGGCCACGGATCTCCGCGTTCTTGCTGGTCAACAGCACACTGGCGAGCAGCGGGTCCTGGATGCCTTTGCCGGCCGGCGCGACGGCCTGCTGCAGGCGATCCCGCTCGGTCTGCGCATCGTGCAGATCGGCCTGGATCTGATCAAGACGCGCGCGCGCCAGCTTCAGCGGCGTCGCCTCCAACTGCTCATGGATGGCGTGCAGCTGATTGACCGTCGCCAGCGCGAACTGGCGGGCCTGCGACGCCGAATACGCCCGCAGGCTCATCCGGATCAGCGGGCCGGCGTAGGGCAACGGATCCAGTTTCATGCTCTTGCGATAGAGGCTGGCTTCCGGCGAGTCGGGCGAAAAGCCGAGGCTGTGCATCACCTCGTTTTCGAACGGCACCATCTGCAGGCGCTCGAGCACCCGGGCCAGCGACTCGACCTTGAGGTCCTGCCCCGAAGGCGCCTGGCCGACCTGCCCGATCTGGATCCAGGCGGTTGCCTCCCATTGGTTCTTCGCCCGATGCGCGAAGGCATAGGTGCAGATCAGGACGACGATCAGCACGGCCACAAACCATTTCCACTCGCGCGAGAAGATCCGCCAGAGATCGATCAGATAGATTTCGTCTTGTTCCATGGTTCGGTGCTCACTGGAAGGAGGAGGGAGACAGGCTTGGCACGGCCGTTGCGGAAGCACGCCCCGGCCCATCGCCGGTCGCTTCCTGCAGCCGCCGGTTCGGCAGCCATGCCACGAGGACCTGCATGACCAGACACAGGCCGATGAAACCGGCATTTGTCCACGTGAATGCCTGCGGCGCGAACGGCGACATCACGCAGACATAGGCAATGCGCAGGAAAATCAGCAGGGAAAACAGCGGCACGGTGCGGCGCAGTCGCCGCACGCTCCACCGCAACAGGCCGTACAGCACGAAGATCGCGGCCACCGCGCCGACCGGACCCAGCGCCATCAGGAACGGAAAGAACTCGGTGCCCACGTTGATGGTCGGCGCGTCCAGCGGGATGTCCGTGCCGGCGGTCACCACGGAGCCATGCATCGGCACCACCTGGTTGATGAGGAAGCTGGTGTTGGAGTAATGCTTGGCCAGGATCGCGCTGAAGTTGTAAGGGCCGGCGCTGCCATACAGCAGCAGCCACTTGAAGCCCAGCGGCAGCGCCCGGTACATGGCACTGAACGGCAGCGTGATGTGATCCAGCGGCCCGGATCGCAGGATGCCGAGAACAGAGAAAACGCTGCTGCCGGCGAGCCCAAGCAAACCGACGCTTTTCCACGGCAGGGCTCTTGCCTCGTCCCGTCGCAACACGATGACCAGCGCAAACGAGAACACGCTGGCGAACAGGCGGTTGCGGTCGATCACCAGCACCGGAAACAGGAAGCCGATGACGATGAGCGTGTTGCGCAGCCACTTGCTCCTGGCGCAGAGCAGCCCGATCGGGGGCAGCACCCAGCACATGTCGGAAACGTGGCGGACGTGCTCGCGACCGTTTTCCATCGCCGCGTACGACGATGGCTTGTCCAGCAGCGGAATCGGGAACAGGGTGAGATCGAGCAGGCAGAACAGGACGATCAGGCCGGCGAAGGCCAGCGCGACGAACGCATCGCGGGTGCCGGCGTATTGACGCGCGCGGAACAACGCAGGCCCGGGGACCCTGACTCGCGCCCGCACGTCGAACCACACGATGGCCGCGGCGCTTGCCGCCAGCAACAGCAGGCCCGGCAGGTAATTCGCGGGGAGATCGTAGGTGAGCCAAGTCAGGCCGCAGGCCAGCAGGATCGGCAGCCCGAGATAGGTCGAGGGAAGACACAGCAGCCGCTTCATGTCGCCTCCGCCGGGTGCGACGAGGGAAGCCGCAGCTTTGACAACGCCAGCAGCGTCAGATATGCCAGCATGTGCAGCAGCAGCGGCCACCACCGCCGCTGCAGGAACGAGATCTTGGCCCCGATGCGGTGCGACTGCGCCAGCAACAGCGTCCGGTAAGGCTCGTCGAACAGGCAGGCCCGACGCAGCGCCACCTGCCGCGACTCGGCAAGATTGACGACCCGGGTCGCCGTGTGCCGTGTCTTGCTCAGGTTGCCGCCGTGAAGGCGGTAGGCGCATACGCCGGTGTCGATGAAGCCCAGAGCATCCTGGGCCGCCAGCCGCAGGAACAGGTCCCAGTCTTCGATGCGCAGGCCCTCGCTCCAGCGCTCGACAGTGTCGAGCGCGCTCTTGCGGATCAGGGCGACCGGCCCGCCGATGGCCCACTGGCTGATCACCGCGCGACGGATGCCGTCATCGGAGCGATAGAGTTTCTTGTCGGCGCCGTGCAGATCGCACATGCCGCTGTCGTGGATCTTCCTGCCGTCCTGA
>Ga0134128_10005204_pt1 | contig 15790 bp, 14 predicted proteins | sample KB31754_FD_96462 | JGI IMG/M metagenome (GOLD analysis project Ga0134128, IMG submission 96462) | Terrestrial soil microbial communities with excess Nitrogen fertilizer from Kellogg Biological Station, Michigan, USA - KB3-175-4 | ecosystem: Environmental > Terrestrial > Soil > Unclassified ...
CAAGACCTACGAGTTCAGCTACGGCGACGGCTCGCCGGCCGTCAAGGTCGCCGCCGACGGCGAGCGCAAGCGCGCGGGAAAGGTCTGGTCGAGCTACGTGTGCCGCGACGGGGCGCTGATCCAGATCGTCTTCAAGGACGCGAAGACCAAGAAGGCGAGCGGCGGCTCCGAGCAGAGGCTCGACAAGGACGGCGCCTACGCGGTCAGCGGTCCCGACGGGAAGGTCACGCTGCTGTGCCCGCGGGCGAAAGCGCCCTAGCTACTGGTCGATCTCGCGGCGCGCGTCCGCGTTCAAGCGCTTCTTGAGCGCGGCGCGGGCCTCCGGGGTGCCGGCGCGCGACAGCGCGAGAGCCGCCGCGTAGCGGACGTCGAGGCTCTTGTCCTTGAGGGCTTCCTCGAGGCGGGGGATCACGGTCTTGTCGCCGGCGCCGATGTTCCCGAGGGCCAGGCTCGCGCTGGCCCGCACGCGCGGGCTGCGGTCCTTCAGCGAGACCAAGAGGGCGGGGACGGCGGGCGCGGCCGCGCGCCGGAGGGAGCCGAGCTCGTCGGCGGCCCGGGCCCGTGCGATGGGATCGCCTTTTTTCAGCGCGAGGATCAGCTCCGGCACGGCGTCGTGCGGCGGCTTGCTTCCCGCGGCCTCGAAGGCGGCCGGCGCCGCGGCGGGCGCCTCCGGCGCGGACGCCGTCGCCTCCGGCTTCGGCAAGGTCTCCGGCGGCGCCGTCCGGCGGGCGAGGACTTCGGCGGTGGCGATGCCCGGCCGGGGCGCCGCCGGCAGGGGGGCGGCCGGGGCGGAGGGCGCGGCCGCCCGGCGCGCGGCCCGGGCCGCTGCGCCCAGCGCCTCCGGCTCGGGCTCGGCGAGCAGGGCATCGAGCTCCGCGTAGCGCTCGGTCTTGGTCGGCGCCGCCGCGACGGCCTCGACCTTCGGCGGCGCGGGCGCGCGGGGGCGCGGCACGTCGGCGGTCACGACCTTCTCGTGCGACTCGGCCGGCTCGCGGACGCGCCGCGCCGCCGGCGCGCGCCTCGGGAACGGGGCGGCCGGGACTTCGGGGGAGGAGTCGCGGAGGCCGAAGCCCGCGGCCCACGGCGCGCGTCCGGGTTCGGGCTGGTCGCGGCAGGCGTTGACCTGCGAGGTCGTGGCCGAGAAGAACCAGCTCATCTGCTTCTCCTCGTCGCCCTCGGCGGCCCGGCTGCCGAGGTCGTGCAGCGCCATCAACCGAACGACGGGGCACGGCTCGTTCTTGAGGACGGACTTCAGGACCGGCACCGCCTTGGGACCCAGCGGCGCGAGGGCGTGGACGGCCGCCATGCGGACCTGCCAGTCTCCGTCCACGGCCGCGACGGTCAGGACGGGGATGCCGTCCTCCTGCATGTATTCGAGCTCGTGGACGGTTCGGATGCGCGCGTTCCAGTCGCCCGTGTCCAGCTGGCGCAGGGCTGACCGCAGGTCCTGGTCCTCGACGGGCGCCGCCCGCGACCGCGGGGCGAGGAGCGCGAGCACACTCGCCGCCGCGATCGCGTGGAGCACAACTCAGTTTAGCCCGGAACGGCGCGAAGTCAAGCCCGCCGGAGGGCTACTGGAACAGCTTTCGGAAGGAGGCCATCTCCATCGGATGCATCTCCTTGTCGCCCGGGGCGCGGACGCTGATCTGAATCTCTCCCTGCTTGATCCCGAGGGCGAGATACTGAGCCTCGTTGGGGTTGAGCTCGAGCTCGACGACGCCCCTTTCCTCGATCTTGGCGGGCTTGACCGCCTCGAGGACGAGGACGTTCTGCAGGATCGTGGCGGTGACCTTCTCCTTCCCGGTCTTCGTCACGGCGTCGAAGGTCACCAGCACGTCGACGCGGTCGCCCTTCTTCACGAACGAGGCCTGGTCGCCGGGAAGGGACAGGGCCATGCCGCGGTAGCCGGACTGCAGGACGTCGGGATCGGCGGAGTCGGCGCTCCGCGCCGGGACGGCGGCGAAGGACGCGAGCAGCAGGACGGCGGCGGCGGTTCTCATGTTCATCGGGTTTCTCCTCGCGGCGTGGTTTGAGAGCTCATCCGAACGTCAAAGGCGGCGGGTCTCGAAGATGTCCTGGAGGGTCACCCTCCGCGTCTCGAGGCGGTACGTGGCCCCGTTCATCTTCCAGACGACGGCGACGGCGTCCTTCTCCCGAACGACCACCCCGGGGCGGACGTCGATGACCCGGTCGACGGGGCGGAGGTCGACGAGGCGGTCGAGCGGGCGGCTGGAGAGAGGGGACTCCGCGGCGGCGCCCGCGGTCTCGGCGAGAACTCCGGGGAGCACGGGCAGACCTTGCCCGCCGCGTGGAAACCGCGGAGCGCGCGTCCTCTCCCGCGGGGGAGCGGCGGGCCGCGCGGGGCTCGGCGCGACGGCGACGGCGACCGGCGCGGCCGGCCGCGGCTTGGCGCGAGGAAACACGAGGACGAGCAGGGCCGCCGCCGCGAGGGCCAGGGAGAGCGACGTGGCACGGGCGGAGCCGCGCGGCGCGGCGCGGCGGCCCAGGAGCTTGGCGCGCAGGGACGTCCGGACGCGGCTGTCGGCGCTGAAGTCCGTGGCGGCGAGACGGCTCTCGAGATCGTCGCTCATGGCTGTTTCAGAGCCTCGCGCAGTCTGCCGACGGCGCGGTGCAGGATCACGCCGACGTTGCTCTCGCCGACGCCGAGCTGAGCCGCGATGGCGCGGTTGGTCATCTCGGCTCCGTATTTGAGGGCCAGGAGCTCGCGCTCGCGCGGCGAGAGGCGCTCCAGGGCGCGGCGCAGCTCGCGGTGGGACTCGTCCTGGACGAGGGCGTCCTCGTGCTTGGCGTCGCGCGAGGACGTTTCATGGAACAAGTCGAGCGGCAGCCACGAGAGCCAGCGCCGGGAGCGGAAATGATCCGCCACGGCGTTGCGGGCGATGCCGAACAGCCAGGCTTCCACGGGCCCGGACGCGGCGTCGTAGGTCGCCAGGCGGTCCAGGGCGCGCTCGAAGACCCGGCTGACGACGTCGTCGGCCGCCGCGGCGTCTCCCACGCGATAGGTGACGTAGTTGTAGACCTTCGTGTAGTGGCGATCATAGAGGACGGCGAATTCGTTGTCGCTCACGGGACCAGGGGTCGGGCGCCGTCTATTAACATACGCCGCTCGGCCGAAAGTATTACACCCAGGAGCTACAGGTGCTTGGAGGCCTTCCGCGCGGCCGTGATGCCGCTCAGGCCGGCGTACAGGAAGTCGGAGACCTCGCCCATGGCGTCGGAGTGTCCGAAGTAGATGGGGGAGAAGTCGCGCCGGCCGAGGGGCTGGAGCTTGGTGAAGTAGCCGGGCGTCGACATGGGCATGGGGTGCCCGCGGCGGTAAATGCGGACTTCCTTCAGATGGCTCTCCCATCCCGGGAACAGTCCCACGAGCTCGTCGGCGGCGGCGTGGGCCATGCCCAGCACCTTGGAGTCGTCCAGGAAGTTGGAGCGCTCGAGCTCAGGGCGGGGGGCGTACACCGTGACGACCTGCCGGCGCGACAAGTCTCCGCCCTCGGCGTGGGTCACCCAGTCGGCGGGGATGAAGTCGGTGAAGTTCTTGGAGCCGATGGGCCAGTTGTCGTAGCCCTGATTGTAGACGACGCGGTCGAAGCACAGGTTGTAGACGAGATAAGGCGCGTAGCGCATGCTCGACATGGCGGCGAACTGGTCGGTGGGCAGCTTCTCGACGAGCATCTTGGTGATGAACTTGGGCGTGGCCATCACGCAGGCCTTGGCCTCGACGGTGTGCGGCTTTCCGTCGCGGAAGAAGCTCACGCGCACGTTCTTGCCGTGCTTGGCGACCTTGTACACGTAGCAGCGCGTCAAGAGCTTCCTCATGTTGCTCTCGCCGATGGACTCGAGCACCTTGAGCGAGGCCTGGCCGATGCCGCCCTCCCAGGTGTAGTGGGGAAAGCGGAACCAGTCGCGCGCGCAGGAGAGGCCGACGTACAGCGAGGTGTCCTCGGTCGTCGCGCCCCAGTTGGACGGCCCGAACTGGTCCCAGAACTGCTTGAGCTGGGGCGGCCGGCCCTGCAGATAGTCGGAGAAGCGGCGGGAGTCGAGGTCCGCGACCAGCTTCTCGTCGTCGAAGTTCAGGTGCTCGAGCTCCGCCACGAACCGCCGGAACCCGTCCTTGACGGACTTGTCGAACGGGAGCTGGTCGTACGCGGGGTTGTCGGCGCGGCCGGTCCAGAAGTTGCGGATCCACTTGCCGTCGAAGCAGGCCGAGTCCTCGCCCTCGATCTTCTTCCAGTCGAACTTCCAGCGCTTGGCCAGCGCCTGGAACTCCGGGGTGGGCAGGGAGTCCCAGGCCGCGGCCGTGGAGTACTTCAGGCCGTTCCAATCCTCGGAGTACGAGTTCCCGCCGAGGTGGTCCTCCTTCTCCAGGAGCAGGTAGTCGCCGCCCTTGAGCTCGTCGGCCGCCGCCAGGCCGCTGGGTCCGCCGCCGACGATGACGACGCCGACCTTCTGGTCCGGCGCGGGCGAGGGGAACGCCTCGCCGTCGCGGACCTTGTGGCAGATCGAGTTGTCCTCGCTGTGCAGCTGAGGCGAGGGGATCCCGTCCTGGGACTTGCCCGCGGCCGCGTCGGACGCTCCCGCCGGGATCGGACAGCCCATGGCGGCGCCGGAGGCCAGGACCCACTTGATGAACGAGCGGCGGGAGACGGACATGTCAAAAGGACGTTACGATAAACATGGCCGCCCGTCAATGCGGCTCACCAAGCGGCCACCTGGCCCAAGTCGCGTAGGCCTTTCGCCTCTACTGTACGCCGTCGTTCCGTCCTACAATAGTTCCATTAGCCAAATGAGAATCTCTGCTCTTTTCGTCCCGTCTATCGCCGGCGTCCTTATCGCGACGTCCGCTTGCCGCAACAAGGCGAACACGACTCGCTCTCCGAACCTCTCCGCTCCGGAACGCGCGTTCAATTCCTCGTCGACCTCCGGAACTGGGAGGACGATCCCGCCTGAAATCGAAGTCAAGGCATCGAGCGGCCCCGTTGAAATAACCCTGAGTCTATACAAGACCAAGATTGCCGGGGAATTGCCGTGGTTTCGGGTCAGTCTCAAGAACGTGGGCAGGAATAAGATTCGCGTCCTGAATGAACCGTTCCTTCATCCGTATTCCATTCAAGCTCGGAGCGGGCCGAACAACTCCGGAACTTTTCTAGAGATCCTTAACGCGGCCGGTCAGGCGCCTTGGCCCAGAGGGATCTCGGACGCTAATTTCGCCCTCGACCAGTCTCTCTCTCAGCCGATTCTCTCTGACGATGCACATGCGCAAATCGCACGATGGAGGAAACAAGGCGTCGGGGGCGTCGAACTCGCTCGTAGAGTCAGGGAATTAATTCAGCGCGAGCATCCGCCGACCTACGCTGAACCGTCGGCGTTCTGGCTAGAGCCTGGCGCGTCAACGGCGACGGTCGCATGGTCATACCAGGATGCTTACGAGATTCGCCTTGGAAACTCTGCAATAAAACCTGTCGGGGATTTCGCGGAACTCTACTATTACGTCCTGCCACCCGGGACGTATCGTATTCGCGCGGTTTATGATGCTTGGGTGTCTCCCGATTATTACCCTACAAAATCGAATCTCAAGCCCGACGAATGGAACGTTCGCGTCAAGACTCCGTTCATAGACTTTGAGATATTGCGATGAAATCGATCGGACTGCTCATCGCGGCGCTGATGTCGACGAACTGCGTCTGGGCGTTAAAGACGGCGACAGACGTCGAAAAGACGGCGATCAGCTTTGAAATTAAATCGGCTCAGTTGACCCAGGATGAGATTGATAGGAAAGAAAGCGATTTTCGTGCTGCCGGTTGGAAATTGGGCGAAGCGGATAAGGTCGCGAAATTAAGCGAGATATCCGAACTTAAGAAGAAGCGCAATGTGTCTCGTGATCGGGCGATCCATCTAACGCTGCGGGCCTACGATCTGTTGCCGATTCAGGACGGCATCTTGTCGTATCCCGAGGGTAAGGTCGTCATCTCGGGGCCTTGGAAGGGAAAAGACGCCTACTGGATTCCCGTCGCAGGAGACAATGACGGACGTTGGTCCATGGATGTGAAGGGGCGACCAATTCGCCTTCCGCCGCAGGTCGATCCGTCCGGATTGGCTGTCCCGCAAGCATACACGTTTCCCGACGGCGTCACGACGGTCCTTCCGATCGATTTCAAGACGCCCGGTCTCCTGGCGTTGTCGTTGCTTCATGAACAGACGCATTTTCATCAATACACAACGGCCGGCGCCGGCGACAAGACCACGCAGGCCGAGCGTGAGGTCGAAGCGTACGAAGCGGAATCGACGGCCATGGATCAAATCGGGCTTACCCCTGCGGAGAGGACGTACGAGCAGGATTATCTTTACGGCGAGAAAGGCGAACTGAAGAAGTGGCGCGGAATACGGGATGAAGAGCGCCGCACTGGAATTGTCCGGGCGCAGCCGTGGGGGAACAACCAGATGTCCCAACTAGAGCCGCACTCCGGCTCCGATACAGAGACTCGAATGGTCGTTTTGCGACAAGACTTCATCAATGTCGAGGCGGCCTTCGTGCACGAAAGGGATTTGGCGCGCTGGCAGGCCGAGAAGCAAGCCAAAGAGGAAGCCGAAGCGGCCGCGCGCGAGCGCGACGAGGCGGCCCGGCTCGCGAAAGAGCGCTCGATCGCCGCGACGTCCGCGGCCGCCAAGGAGTGCGGATTCAGGGAGACGTGGGATTATCCGGCCGTGTACGGCTACGGTGAGCAGAAATTCGTGGGGTACTCGCTTCACGATGGGACATACGAATATAGGGCCTATCAATTCGCGGCCAAGACCATGGATGAGTTCAAAGTCAGCTTGATGCTCGCCCGCACGTGCGACGAGGTCAATGGTTGGAAGAATGACCGAAGGCCCGCGCAGGTCGCCTCTCCGTGCAACGACGGCATCGCTATCTTCAACGCTCACGCTAACGATCCTCAATTCCTCGATCATATCGGCGCCGCCCTGAACATGCGGAGCAGTTCCGAGCATACGGATGTCTCCTACTACGCTTGCGTCGAGGAAAAGGCGAGACAACTGCGTATCCCGGCGGATGAGCAGCAGTACAGGCGGCTGTTCGATCCCGAAATCAAGCGCAACAAGAAGGGGAACGCCGCGCGCGAGAATTGGGAGGAGGAGCAAGCCGAGATCGACAGACGCAAGCGAGAAAACGATTCTTCGCCGCCTCCGCGCCGGGACCGCGGAGACCGTAAGCCACCGCCGTCCGACCCTTGCACGTATTACGGGGGGATCCGGATGTGTCCGCAATAGTGCTTGTGACGCTGAAGGTCTGCTAGGATACGCCTTATCCGTCTCTGATCATCATGACGCTTCCCGTGGCCGACCAACCGAAAATCGACCAAGACGCCGCCGATCTGGCCAAGATGGGCTACGTGCAGGAGCTCCTGCGCGGCATGGGCGGCTTCTCCAGCTTCGCCGTGAGCTTCTCGGTGATCTCGATCCTGACCGGCGCCATCCAGCTCTACGGCTACGGCCTCCAGCACGGCGGCCCTCTGCAGATGAGCGTCGGCTGGCTCGTCGTGTCCTTCTTCACCATGACCGTGGCCCTCTCGATGGCCGAGCTCGCTTCCTCTTATCCCACCGCCGGCGCCCTGTACCATTGGTCCAGCTTCCTCGGCGGACGCGAGCTCGGCTGGTTCACCGCCTGCTTCAACACGATCGGCCAGTTCGCGATCCTGGCCGGCATCGACTGGGGCCTCGCCGCCTTCTTGATCCCTTTGTGGGGCGGCGAGCCCACGCGCGCCATGACCTTGACCGTGTTCGCGGGGCTCATGCTCTCGCACGCCGTGCTGAACCATCTCGGCATCAAGGTCGTCTCCTGGCTCAACGATTTCTCGGCCTGGTACCACATGGCCGTCGTGCTGTTCGTGCTCGCCGTCCTGGCCATGAAGGGCTTCGCCCAGCCGGCGAGCTTCCTGCTGAAGTTCAACAAGAGCGACGCCTATTCTCCGACGTACAGCTTCGTGATCGGCCTCCTGCTCGCGCAGTGGACCCTGACCGGCTACGACGCCTCCGCGCACGTGAGCGAGGAGACGCGCGACCCGCGCCGCGCGGCGCCGTGGGGCATCTTCATCGCCGTCGTCGTGTCCGTGGTCTTCGGCTTCCTGATGCTCGCCGCGATCACGCTCTCGATCCCGGACCTGGCGCAGGCCACCGCCTTCGGCGACGACGCGCTGGCCGCCGTCCTCAAGCTCCGCCTCGGCGCCGGCATGGGCACGGCTTTGGTCGCCGCGATCTGCGGCGCGATGTGGCTGTGCGGCCTGGCCTCGATGACCTCGGCCTCGCGCATGGTGTACGCCTTCTCGCGCGACGGCGGCCTGCCCGGGCACGCGTTCTGGGCGCGCATCAGCAAGCGCTTCCGCACGCCGGCCAACGCCATCTGGGGCCTGTTCGGCTTCGCGATGCTGGTCGCGATCCTGGTGAAGGAATACAGCGCCGTGCTGTCCATCGCCGTGATCGCGCTCTACATCTCCTACGGACTGCCCATCGTCGCGCGCATGCGGGCGCGGCTGCGCGGTCAGGGCGGCGAGATCGGCCCCTGGAACCTGGGGCGCTGGAGCAGCGCGGTCGCCGTGACGGCCATCCTGTGGATCGCCGCCATCTGCGTCGTGTTCATCCTCCCGCCCAACCAGCAGGCCGGGCAGATGCTGGCCGCCGTCTTCGCCATCCTTCTCGTGATCTGGTTCGGCTGGTCCCGCAAGAACTTCTCCGGACCGAAATATCACCCCGCGATGTCGCGCTGAGAGGCACCCGATGAAAACCTCGCTCAAGACCCCGTCCAAACCCGCCGCCAAGAACGGAATGAAGCTCTCCGAAATGCTGATCGGAGGGAAGTTCGTCCCCGCCGCCGCCGGCGGCACGCGCGAGATCTTCGACCCGGCCAGCGGCGACCTCGTCGGCGTCGTCCCCGAGGCGACGCGCGAGGACGTGAAGAAGGCGATCCTCGCAGCGCGCGAAGCCTTCGACAAGGGGCCGTGGCGCAAGACCTCGGCGCTCGAGCGCGGCAAGCTCCTGCTCAAGGTCGGCGACCTGATCCGCTCTGAAGCGAAGGAGCTCGCTGAATTAGAAGTCCGCAACATGGGCAAGCCCCTGGCCGAGGCCGAGTTCGACGTCGCCGACGCCGCGAACTGCTTCGAGTTCTACGGCGGCCTGGCCACCAAGATCCACGGCGAGACCATGTCGGTGCCCGCCAACTCGCTCTCCTTCGTCGTGCGCGAGCCCGTGGGCGTCTGCGGGCAGATCATCCCGTGGAACTACCCTCTGCTGATGGCCGCCTGGAAGATCGCGCCCGCGCTCGCGGCGGGGTGCACCGTCGTGCTCAAGCCCTCCGAGCTCACCCCGCTCACCGCCCTGCGTCTCGCGCATATCCTCGTGGAGGCCGGCCTGCCGGCGGGCGTCGTCAACGTCGTCACCGGCCCCGGCGCGGGCGCGGGCGAGGAGCTGGCCGAGAGCCCGCTCGTCGACAAGGTCGCCTTCACGGGCGGCACCGTCACCGGCCGCAAGATCGCGACCGCCGCGACCGGAAATCTCAAGAAGACCACGCTCGAGCTCGGCGGCAAGAACCCCAACATCGTGTTCGCCGACGCCGACTTCGAGGCCGCCGTGGACGGCGCCCTGTTCGCCGCGTTCGCCAACCAGGGCGAGGTGTGCTCCGCGGGCTCGCGCTTGCTCGTGGACCGCAAGATCCACAAGAAGCTCGTCGCCGCGATGGTCGCCAAGATCCCGAAGGTCAAGCTCGGCCACGGCCTGTCGGCCGGCGTGAAGATGGGCCCGCTCGTCTCGGCCGCGCACCGCGACAAGGTCGAGTCCTACATCAAGGTCGGCGTCCAGGAAGGCGCCAAGCTCGTCTGCGGAGGCTCGCGTCCGAAGGGGACGGAGTTCGCCAAGGGGCACTTCGTCGAGCCCACCATCTTCGACGACGTGAAGCCCTCGATGCGCATCGCGAAGGAAGAGATCTTCGGGCCCGTGCTTTCCGTCATCCCGTTCGACACGGAAGAGGAAGCCGTGCGCCTGGCCAACGACACCGTCTACGGCCTGGCCGCGGCGGTCTGGACTCAAAACATCACGAAGGGCCTGCGCGTCATCCGCGAGCTGCGCGCCGGCATCACGTGGATCAATACGTATCATCCCACCTATAACGAGATGCCGTGGGGCGGCTACAAGCAGAGCGGCAACGGCCGCGAGCTGGGTCTTTACGGCATCCAGGCGTATCTCGAGACGAAGCAGGTCAACGTGAACCTCGACGAGGCTCCGATCGGCTGGTACTAGGGTCAGGCCTTTAGTTATTTAAGTTATTTCAAAAAGTCTGGAGCGAAGATGAGCGGCGAAACCATGACTCATTCCATCGATCTCAAGACATCAATCCCGGGACCGAAGAGCTCGGCCTTGATGGCGCGGCGAAAGGAAGCCGTGGCGAGGGGCCCGTTCCACGCCACGCCTATTTTCGCGGAAAGCGCTCACGGCGCGCTGATCCACGACGTCGACGGCAACACGCTGATCGACCTTGCCGCCGGCATCGGCGTCGTCAACGTCGGCCACACCGCGGACTCCGTCGTCGCCGCGGTCGTCGAGCAGGCTGGCAAGCTGCTTCACGGAAGCTTCAATACGACCGCCTACGAAAGCTATGTGTCGCTTTGCGAGCGGCTCAACGCCGCCGCCCCCGGCGCGTTCGCCAAGAAGTCCTTCCTCGCCAACAGCGGCGCCGAGGCCGTCGAGAACGCGGTCAAGATCGCGCGAGCCCACACGGGCCGCCCCGCCGTCGTCTGCTTCGAGCACGCGTTCCACGGCCGCACGTACATGGCGATGACTTTGACCGCGAAGTTCAAGCCCTACAAGACCGGCTTCGCCCCGTTCTGCTCCGACGTGTACCGCGCCCCGTTCCCGTATTCCTACCGCGGCGTCGAGCCCCGCGACGCCTTCGCGGAGCTCGTCGAGGCGATCGAGTCCGCCGGGCACGACCAGATCGCGGCCGTGATCGTCGAGCCCGTGCTCGGCGAAGGAGGCTTCCTGCCCGCGCCGCCCGAGTTCCTGAGGAACATCAGCGAGTACTGCGCCAAGCACGGCATCGTCGTCATCGCCGACGAGATCCAGTCCGGCTTCGGCCGCACCGGCGCGCTGTTCGCGAGCGAGCGCCTCGGCTTCGTCCCCGACCTCATCCTCTCGGCCAAGGGCCTCGGCGGAGGCCTCCCGATCTCGGCCGTCACCGGCCGAGCGGAGATCATGGACGCGCCGGTCGAGGGCGGCATCGGCGGCACGTTCGGCGGCAACCCCGTGTCCGCGGCCGCGGCGCTCGCGGTGATGGACCTTTTCCAGGACGGCAAGCTGCTCGCGCACAGCAAAAAGATCGGAGAACAGATCGAAAAGACCCTTTTGGGCTGGAAAGAGAGGTATGCGATCATCGGCGACGTCCGCGGGCTGGGACCGATGATGGCCATGGAGTTCGTCAAGGACCCCAAGACGAAAGAGGCTTTCCCGGAGGCGGCGAAGAAGCTCGCCAAGCGCTGCTATGAGCACGGGGTCGTGGTGCTCACGGCGGGGACTTACGGGAACTGCATCCGCCTGCTGCCGCCTCTGGTCATCACCGATGAGCAATTGGACGAGGCCTTCGCCGTGATCGAACAAGGCCTCAAGGAACTCGCCTCTTGAACGAGCATCGTCTCTTCATCGACGGGCAATGGGAGGACGGGTCGTCCTGGCGCGAGATATCCTCGCCGTACAGCGGCAAGCCCGTCGCCCGCTGCGCCCAGGCGTCGGCGGCGCAGATGGAAAAGGCCCTGGCGGCCGCCGGAAAGGCGGGCCAGGAGTTCCGCAAAGTCAGCCGCTTCGGCCGCTCGCGCCTGCTGTCCGCGATGGCGCGCGGCATCGAGGCGCGGCGCGCGGAGCTCGTGGACTCGATCGTCGCCGAGGCGGGCAAGCCCCGTACGCTCGCCGACGGCGAGATCGGCCGGGCGATCATCACCTTCACGCTGGCGGCGGAGGAGGCCAAGCGCCTCGGCGGCGAGGTCGTTCCCGTCGACGCGGACTCGGCCGGGCGCGCCTACGCGCCGGCGGTCAGCCATTGGGCGCCGCGCGGACCGATCCTGGCCATCGCGCCGTTCAACTTCCCGCTGAACCTCGTCGCGCACAAGGTCGCGCCCGCGCTCGCGGTCGGGGCCAGCGTGATCGTCAAGCCGCCGCCGCAGGCGCCCGGCGCGTCGCGCCTGCTGGCCGAGATCTTCGCCGCGGCCGCGGCCGAGACGGGCGACGCCCGGGAAAAGGTCCCGGCGGCCGCTCTTCAGGTCGTCAACGGGCCCAACGAGGTCGTCGCGAGGGCCGTGACGGATCCGCGCGTCGCGATCCTGAGCTTCACCGGCAGCGACAAGGTGGGCTGGATGCTGCAGGCTCAGGCGACGCGCAAGAAGGTGATCCTGGAGCTGGGAGGCAACGCGGCGGTCATCGTCGCCTCGGACGCGGACCTCAAGCGCGCCGCCGCGCGCTGCGCGTTCGGCGGCTTCGCCTACGCGGGGCAGGTCTGCATCAGCGTCCAGCGCGTCCTCGTCCAGAAGGAGGCGCTCCCGCGCTTCACCGAGCTCCTGCTGGCGGAGACCGCTAAGGTCGCCTGCGGCGATCCGGCGCGCCCCGAGACGCTCGTCGGTCCGATGATCGATTCGGGGGCGGCCGACCGGGTCATGGCTTGGATCGAGGAGTCCCGCCGGGACGGGGCGGCCGTGCTGTGCGGAGGCGCCCGCGCCGGCAACGTGATCTCGCCCGCCGTGCTGTCCGGCGTGAAGCCGACCGCGAAGCTCGCCTGCGAGGAGGTCTTCGGACCGGTGGTCGTGGTCGACGCCTACGGCGGCCTCGGCGAGGCGATCGCCGCGGTCAACGCCTCGCGTTTCGGCCTCCAGGCGGGCCTGTTCACCGACGGCGCGGCCGCGATCCGGAAGGCCTCCGAGGAGCTCGAGGTCGGGGGCCTTATGATCAACGAGGTCCCCACCTACCGGGCCGACAACATGCCCTACGGCGGGCTCAAGGACTCCGGGCTGGGGCGCGAGGGCGTGCGCTACACGATGGAGGAGTACTGCGAGCGCCGCACCGTCGTGGAATGGCGGGGCTGATGCGCCGCGGTCTCGCGCTCGCCGCCGTCCTTCTCTGCGCCGTCCCGGCCCTCGCCGGTTTCTTCGGGCGCAGCAAGCTCGTCAGCCGCTGGACGGCCGCGAAGCTCAGCGTCAACGGCGACGACGCCGACTGGGCGGACTCCTCGGCTTTCGAGGAGGACGGCCTCGCCGTCATGGCGATGAACGACGCGTCGGACCTTTACTTGATCGTGACGGCCCACACCCGCGACGCCCGCGACCAGCTCGGCGGCGAGTCCCGCCAGGACCTCACGCTGTGGTTCGTGAAGGAGGACGGCAAGACGCGCGACTGGGGCGCGCGCATCCCGTACGGCCATCGCGCGCCGCTGACGAGCTCCCTGCGCGACCCCGCGGGGATCGATCCGGAGCCCGAGCTCGTCCATTACGACGGCGCGCAGATCTCCTCCGGGACCCTGCCTGGGGACATCGTCGACCGCCTCGCCGAGCAAGGGCGGCGTCCCATCTGGGAGCTCAAGGTCCCGCTCAAGCGCGTCGCCGTCATCAGCAGGAAGAAGGAGAAGTCCGTCGACCTCGACGTCGTGCTGAACGCGCCGCCCGGCGGCGGCAAGCGCGCGGCCCAGCCCCGGCCGCGGAGCGAAGACCGGGATGGGCGCGAGGGGCGTTCGGACTACCACCCCGAGGAGCAGGTCTGGAACGCGCAGAGCTACACTCTGTCGATCCGGCTCGCCCCCGATCCCGCCGCCGCGCCGCATTAGGAGAGAACGCGATGTTGAAAGGCAAGGCCGCCGTCGTGACGGGCTCCACCAGCGGGATCGGTCTGGGCATCGCGCGCGCCCTCGCCGCCCAGGGCGCCGCGGTGATGCTCAACGGCTTCGGCGAGGGGAAGGAGATCGCGGGCCTGATCGAGGGGCTCGAGCGAGTCTCGGGGGCCAAGGCCGCCCACCACCCGGCGGACATGACCAAGCCGGCCGAGATCGCGCGCCTCGTCGCCGACGCGGAGAAGGAGTTCGGGAGCGTGGACGTGCTCGTCAACAACGCCGGCATCCAGCACGTGGCCCCCATCGAGGATTTTTCCCCGGAAAAGTGGGACGCGGTCCTGGCGGTCAACCTGTCCTCGAGCTTCCACTCCATCCGCGCCGCCCTTCCGGGGATGAAGAAGCGCGGCTGGGGCCGCGTCGTCAACGTCGCGTCGGCCCACGGCCTCGTCGCCTCGGCGCAGAAGGCCGCCTACGTCGCCGCCAAGCACGGCCTCGTGGGGCTGACGAAGGTCGTGGCGCTGGAGACCGCGGCGACCGGCGTCACCTGCAACGCCATCTGTCCCGGCTGGGTGCTCACGCCGCTCGTCCAGAAGCAGATCGACGCGCTCGCCGCGCGCCACCGGATGACGCTCGAGGACGCGAAGGCGAAGCTGCTGGCGGAGAAGCAGCCCTCGCTGGATTTCGCCACGCCCGAGCAGATCGGCGGCATCGCCGTGTTCCTGTGCTCGCCGGCGGCCGACCAGATCCGCGGCGCCTCGCTGAGCGTGGACGGCGGCTGGACCGCGCAATAAGCCCCGGATGACGCTCCGCAAGAACCTGCCTTGGACCGAGGCGCGCTCGGTCCTGACCCTCGCGATCCCGATCGCGCTCACGCAGATCGGCATGGTGCTCTACGGCACCGTGGACATGGCCTTCGTGGGGCGCCTGGGCTCGGTGGCCATCGCCGCCGTCGGCCTGGGCTCGATGACGTACTTCACGGGCTTCGTCGTCGGCATGGGCGTGGTCATGGGCATCGACAGCCATTCCTCCAAGGCCTTCGGCGCGGGGCGCCCGCACGACTGCGGCGAGCTCCTCGTGCACACCTTGGTCCTGGCCCTCGCGGTGGCGGCCCCGATCTTCCTGCTCTACGCCCTCGCGGGTCCCGCGTTCCGGCTGATCGGCGTCGATCCGGTCGTCGTGGACGGCGCGATGGCGTTCATCCGGATCCTGCGCTGGGGAGTCTTCCCGGGGCTGTGCTTCGTGGCCTGCCGGCAGTTCCTGCAGTCGATGAGCGTGACGTCGCCGCTCGTCGCCGCGATCGTGATCGGCAACCTGGCGAACGCGTTCTTCGACGACGCCCTGATCTTCGGCCGCTTCGGCGCGCCCGCGCTGGGCATCCGCGGCTCGGCCTTCGCCACGCTGGCGGCGAACTTCGTCATGCTCTCGGTCGCGGCCGCGGCCGCGTGGGAACGGCTCCGCGCGATCGAGTTCAGGTTCTCCGGCTGGCGCCGCCGCCTCTTCGCGGACGTGTTCGAGACCGGCTTGCCGGGCGGCCTGCAGATGCTCGTCGAGGTGGCGATCTTCTCGCTGGTCACCGCGCTGGTCGGCCGCTTCGGCGCCGAGACGCTCGCCGCGCACCAGCTGACGCTGAACCTGGCGAGCATGACCTTCATGGTGCCCATGGGCCTCTCGCACGCGGCCTCGGCGCGCGTCGGCCAATCGCTGGGCCGCGGGGATCCGCGCGAGGCGGCCGCGCTGGGGCGCGCGGCGACGCTGATGGCCGTCGCGTTCATGGCCGTGATGGGAGTCTCTTTCGCCCTGGCTCCCGGGTTCTTCCTCGGCCTCTACGGCGCGACGGCGGCCGTGTTGGCGATCTCGACGCCGTTGTTCCGGTTCGGGACCGCGACGGCGCCGGCCTTGTTGGTCCCGATGTAATTGCCCTGG
>Ga0134128_10005208_pt1 | contig 15776 bp, 8 predicted proteins | sample KB31754_FD_96462 | JGI IMG/M metagenome (GOLD analysis project Ga0134128, IMG submission 96462) | Terrestrial soil microbial communities with excess Nitrogen fertilizer from Kellogg Biological Station, Michigan, USA - KB3-175-4 | ecosystem: Environmental > Terrestrial > Soil > Unclassified ...
AGCCAGCCGAGCGCGCCGGTCATCGCCGCCGGATGCGGGCGTGGCGCGATCGTCTCTCGGCGCACGAACGCAATCTCGGCAACGGCCAGTTCGCCTTCGGACATCGTCATAGGCCTTGGGTCCTCTTCGTTCCACCAGGGCTATGCGCTGATTGTAAATATTCATCAGCAGCGAGGTCGCGAGACTAATGACGAAATAGACCAGCATGGTGATAGCAACCACCTCGACGGCCTGACCGGTCTGGTTGAGGACGGTACCGGTGAAAACCTGCACCAGATCGGGATAGCCAATCGCAACGGCGAGTGACGAGTTCTTGGTGAGGTTGAGATATTGGCTGGTCAACGGCGGAATAATCACTCGCATCGCCTGCGGCACCACGATCAAACGCAGGGTCGGCCCGGGTTTGAGCCCCAGCGAATAGGCCGCCTCGGTCTGCCCCGGCGATACCGCAAGGATACCGGCGCGCACGACCTCGGCGATGAATGCCGCCGTGTAGATTGAAAGCCCGAACAGCAGCGCGGCGAATTCCGGAAGGATCTCGATTCCGCCGGCAATATTGAAACGCCCGGCTTGCGGGAATTCGAAGCCAAGCGGAAAGCCTGCAAGTGCGAACACAGCAATCGGCAGACCGACGACGAGCACGGCCGTAACGGCCAAGATCGGCGCTTGTGCGCCGGTCCGCTCCTGCCGATTGCGCGCCCAGACATAAAAAGCAATCGATACGGCTACGCCCGCTAAAAACGTTATTCCGACCCAGCCGAATCCGTCCCTGCTCACCGGCAGCGGTAAATAGAGTCCGCGATTGTTAAGATAGGCGCCGCCCGGCACGACGATGCTGTCGCGGATTTCGGGCAATGCCTTGAGTACGGCGTTGTACCAGAACAGCAATTGCAACAGCAGCGGGATATTTCTGATCGTCTCGACATAACCGCCGGCGGCTTTCGCCAAAAGCCAGTTGCGCGACAATTGCGATATTCCGATGACAAAGCCGAGGATCGTCGCGAGGATGATGCCGAGCCCCGCGACCAGCAGCGTATTGAGCAAGCCGACCCAGAAAGCCCGGCCGTAGGTCGAGCCCTGCGCTGAATACGTGATAAGCGTCTGACTGATATCGAAGCCGGCCGTCTCGCGCCAAAATCCAAATCCGGAGGCGATGTGAGCACGCGCTAGATTTTCACTCGCATTGTGGGCTGCGCCGTAAACCAGATAAGCAACACCCGCGCACAGGATTGCCTGATACGCAACGCTCCGGACTCTTGGATTGTTGTAGAAGGAAACCTGTGCGGGGCCCGTGCGCGCCCGATGCTCACTCGACATAGGCCCCCCGTCGGGCTCGCAGCCGCCACAACTCCTTCAGATCAGACCGCCGTCACGGTGTCTTGTCCGCGGACCGGCGTTCGTAATCAGCGGACCGGCGGCGCGTATTGTATGCCGCCCTTGGTCCATAATTTGTTCAAGCCACGCTCGATCTTCAACGGCGAGCCTTGCCCGACGTTGCGCTCGAATGACTCGCCGTAATTGCCGACTTGTTTGATGATCCGGGCCGCCCAATCCTTGGTGAGGCCCAGTTGCTCGCCGTAGTTGCCTTCGGTCCCGACGAATCGTTTTATTTCGGGATTGGTCGATTTCATCGCGTCGTCGAGGGTTTTCGTCGAGATGTTGAGCTCTTCGGCGTCGAGCATCGCAAACAACGTCCACTTCACGATGTCGAACCATTGGTCGTCGCCGTGGCGGACCGCGGGGCCGAGCGGCTCCTTCGAGATGATCTCGGGTAGAATGATGTGGTCATTTGGATTGGCGAGCCGTAGCCGTTCGGCATAAAGGCCGGATGCGTCCGTGGTGTAGGCGTCGCAACGGCCGGCATCGTATGCCTTCACCGCCTCGTTCGCGGTCGCGAAGGTCACGGTCTTAAGCTGCATTTTGTGCGCGCCGAAATAGTCGGCGAGATTGAGCTCGGTCGTGGTCCCTTGCTGCACGCAAACGGCGGCGCTGTTGAGCTCCAGCGCGGAATTCACTTTAAGCGCCTTGCGAACCATGAAGCCCTGGCCGTCGTAGTAATTTACGCCGACGAAGTTGAGCCCGAGCGAGGTATCTCGCGATGAGGTCCAGGTGGTGTTGCGCGCGAGGACATCCACCTCACCCGACTGCAATGCCGTAAAGCGGTCCTTGGCCGAAAGCGGAACAAATTTGACCTTGTTGGCGTCATTGAGCACCGCGGCGGCGATCGCCCGGCAAAAATCCACATCCAGGCCGGTCCACTTTCCCTGAGCGTCCGGAAGACCGAAGCCGGCGAGCGTCCCGTTGGCTCCGCAATTGAGCATGCCGCGGTCCTTCACCGCCTTGAGCGTTTGAGCGGACGCCCCCTGCGCGGCGACGGCGAGAACTAGCGCAAGAACGGTGGCAAATCGCTTCATCTGACGGTTCCTTCAAAACTTGTTCGCAATACTTGTTCGGATGCGACGGCTTTCAGGACTCAAGCTTTTCCGCGTCAGGTCTTGCCCTGACGGCAAACAGGTCCCGTTTTGGCCGTTTCTCTCTCAACAACCCCTTGTTGCGCGGCATCTCAGAACGATCAGCCTGCCGGGTCAAGGGGTTGACGCTTGCGTCTTGGGCAGACGTATATGTGTCGCGCGCCTCGAGGCGCGGCTGCCCAGGGCCCTCAATCGTATGGCGAAGAAAGCAAAAACCCCGACGAAGCCGGAAACCAGGCTGGTTACATCGGGCCGGGATGCCAAAGCCTACCACGGCTTCGTCAACCCGCCAGTCTACCATGCGTCGACCTTACTCTATCCCACGGCCGAGGATCAGGTTGCCCACCGCTCGCGCTATAACTACGGCCGCCGTGGCACGCCGACGTCCGAGGCCCTCGAAGAGGCGTTACGTGAGCTCGACGGCGAAGGCTGTGCCGGGGTCGCGCTACTGCCTTCGGGCCTTGCGGCGATTTCAGCCGCCCTCCTCGCGACCGCGCGCACCGGCGACCACATTCTCGTGACCGACAGCGTCTACCGGCCGACCCGAAATTTCTGCAACGGCGTTTTGAAGCGTCTCGGCGTCGAGACGACCTATTACGACCCGTTGCTTGGCGCGGACATTGCAAAACTCTTCAAGCCGACCACGCGGGTCGTGTTCGTTGAAGCACCCGGTTCACAAAGCTTCGAAATGCAGGATATTCCCGCCATTGCCGAAATCGCGCACGCGAAGGGCGCGCTCGTGCTGATGGACAACACCTGGGCGACGCCGCTCTATTTCCGCGCCTTCGAAAAAGGTGTCGACCTCGAGATTCAGGCCGGCACAAAATATATCGGCGGGCACTCCGACATCATGTTCGGCTGCGTATCGGCGAATGCGGCGACGTTGCCCGCGCTCAAGGACACCGTCTATTCAATGGGCCTTTGTGTCGGGCCCGACGATATGTACCTCGCGCTCCGCGGTTTGCGCACGCTCGGTATCCGGCTGGCGCGACATTTTCAGTCCGGTTTGCGTATCGCGCAGTGGCTCGAAAAGCGGCCCGAGGTCTTGCGTGTCCTGCACCCCGCGCTTGCAACCGATCCCGGCAACGAACTCTGGAAACGGGATTTCACCGGGGCATGTGGCCTGTTCAGCGTCGTTCTCAAACCGACAAGCGAAAAATCGGTACACGCATTTCTCAACGAACTTGCGCTATTCGGGCTGGGGTATTCGTGGGGCGGATTTGAAAGCCTGGCCATTCTATTCGACTGTGCCGAATACCGGACCGCAACAAAATGGGCGCCCGGCGGACCCAGCATCCGGTTCCACATCGGGCTCGAGGATACGGACGATTTGATTGCCGACCTCGAGCATGGATTTGCCGCACTAGCCGCCAACAAATAAGTGGCGCGGCGATCGGATCGCCGATCACGCCGCGGCCGCGGTGCCGCCGCCGCGCATGACAAATTGCAAATTGCGAAGATAGACGAATACACCGAACGCCTGTCCGATGATGAAGACAGGGTCCCTTCGGTAGAGCGCGTAGCCGAGCAGCATGAGCCCTCCGCCGATTGAGAAAATCCAGAACGTCGTCGGAACCACGCTCCTTCCCGCACGTTCCGATGCGATCCACTGCACGACAAATCGCATCGCGAACATGCCCTGCGCGAGGTAGCCGACAATAATTCCCCAATCGGCATTGCCGATAAATACGTCGTGCAAATATCCGCCCACGGCCTGCGCAATATCAATCAACATGGGTAAGCCTTTCGGTTACGCGAGAGTTGCCATCGACGCCGGCAGCCGCGCGCTACTCCTCTGCGATTTCGGGATTTCTTTTTTTACGACGGATCAACCACCACACGCCGGCAAGATCCATTATGCCGACCCACAGCCGGTCCCACATTCCATAGTTGGAGACTCCATGGGCGCGCGGACGGTCCACCACATCGACATAGGCGATGGCGTACCCGTCCCTGCGCACCAGCGCCGGCAGAAACCGGTGCAGGCCATCGAAGTATGGCAGCTTCAGAAACACATCGCGACGAAATGCCTTGAGGCCGCAACCGGTATCGCGCGTACCGTCGCGCAGCACCGCGCCGCGCACTGAATTGGCGATACGCGACTGGAGTTTCTTGAATCCGCTCGCCTTGCGTCCGACGCGTTGACCGGCAACCAGCCCGATACGCGGCGCACCCGCCTCGAGCGCGCGAATAAGCGCCGGGATGAACGCAGGATCATTTTGACCGTCGCCATCAAGCGTAACCACAAGCGGCGCGCGGGCCGCGGCCACACCACTTCGCACCGCCGCCGATTGCCCGCAGGATTCGCGATGGCGGATACGCCGCAGCCAGGGCAATTGCGCCATGAGCTGTTTGAGTTCTTGTTCGGTCGCGTCATTCGATCCGTCGTTTACGTAAACGACCTCGAAAGGCCACTGGCCATCGATAGCCTTGGCAATCTCGCCCACAAGTGGCGCGATGTTGCCGGCTTCGTTGCGCACCGGCACCACAATGGACACCGCCGGATCGGTCGTATTCATGGCGCGATGTCTTATGGGCCCAGCAGCCCGCGGGCAACCGCTTTGATGCGTCTGAGCGAAGGGCCCGGATATTGATGAATTTCCCCGTCCGGGGTCGCGGAAAAGCCAAGCCGCCGGTGCGCAAAGTAGCTTCGCACCATCATCGCCCCAACGATTCCGACCAGGGCGCCGGCGAGCACGTCAGTCGGGTAATGCGCGATCACAACGACCCGGCTCAGCGCAATCAACAGGGCATAGACCAGCAGCGCCGTCCGGGCGCGCGGCCACAATGTGCCAAACGCAACCAATACGGCGAAGGCCGTCGTGGCATGGCCCGATGGCATGCCGGCATAGGCCGCATTCCAGGCAAAGGGGCTGTAAAGAAACGGATCGAGGGTACCGCCAACCATCGGGCGGGCGCGGCCGATTATGCGCTTGACGATCGTCACAAACAGGCTTGGCACCGCGATTGCCGCGAACAGGAAACCGACCCGCACCATCACCGCCGCGAGAATACGCTGCGAAAATGGCGTGAGCGCCGGCGGCAATGTTGCAAGCCCCAGAAACAGCAAGCCGAGTGGCCATAAGAACCAGCCGGATTTTCCATAGTCGGTAATGTTGTCGAAAATCGAAATGATCCAGCGCGGCAGATGGCCAACCCCGCGGATGGCGGCACCGTCGACCGTCATCATCAAAATGGCAAAACCGATGACGACAATGCCGGCAATCAACGCCAGCGGGCCTGGCGCCAGCAAGCTCCAACGTGGCGTACGTATGCGCGGCGGGCGCATCAGGACATTGATCGCCGTCATGACATTGGCGGCACAGCGCCGCAGAACCAAAGCCGCCTCGCCGTCCATGCGCTTTGACCCGTTCGCGAGACTCATGGGTTTTCCTGCGAGCGGAATATTGTCAATGACACCGGTTTTCCGACGCTGATGTTGAATCCTTCAACGCGTTGGCTGAGGGAATAGCGCAATCCGATCGATTCGGCCCGCTGGACAAAACTACGCTCGCTGCGCGAGTCGACGAGCGCAAAATGACAACTCCCGGACCGGAGAAAATCCGCGGCCCCCGCACCATCCGTAAATCGAGTATCCGTGCCCAGCAGAAATACGAGGCTCGGTTCCTGGTAGGCAAATGTCGACACGGCTTGTGGCTTATTGCAGTCGGCCTCATCGATCACGTCGGCAACCATCGCGCTCGGAAAGAGCGACGGAAGCGATCTGAATGTCACCGCATAAACCGTTACCGCTACCAGCACCGAGGCGACCATCCCGCGCAGCAATGAGCGTTCGGGCCCGTCCACTTCGTACAGCCACCACGCGAACAGGCCGCAGATCACAGCGAAGGCGGAAAACGGCCAGGCGATCAATCCAAGATCACGGCCGAACATGATGAAGGCGACCAATACGGCGATTGCAATGGCGCCGGGAAACAGGAACCAGCCGACGGTCCCGCGCACGATCCAACGCGCTTTAACCAGCGCGCCGGATTCGAGGACGCCGGCGATCAGAATGGCAATGGCCGGATAGAGCGGCAGGACATAATGAGGCAGCTTGGTCATCACGACTTCGAACACGAGCCAGGACGGGACAAGCCAGGCGAGCAGAAAGCGCGTGCCCGGTTCATATCGAGCTTTCCAGATTGCCGGCGCCGCCAGTCCGGCGAGAACCGAGCCGGGCCAGAAGGTGACCCAGAACAGAAGGAAATAGAGGCCGGGCGGCGCGCCGTGCGCCTCCTGACCGCTGGTGACCTTGCTGAGCATATCGTGGCCCAGCGCCTCGACAAAGAAGCTGTCGCCCGACTTCGCGACGATTGCCGCAAACCAGGGCAGCACCAGGATCATCATCCAAAAAAATCCGGCAACCGGTCGCAAAGACCAGACCCACTTCGCAGACCGATCCGCGAATGATAACGCCACCGCCGTCAGGATGACGAACATCAGGATCAGCGGACCTTTCAGCAAAATCCCGCCCGCGCACGCCGTCCACAAAATGCCGGGCTCTAACCACCCGATGTTCATTTCTAGTACCCGCACCTTGGCAAGATAAATGCGTGCCATGGCACCCAGCGCGGTTACCGACGTGAACAGCAGCATGGCATCCGTTTTTGCGAGGCGCGCTTCGACGCCTAGCAGCACCGAACTCGCCATCATCAGCCCCGCGATCAATGCAGCGCGCCGCGAAACAAAGGCAAGCGCGGCCCAATAAGTCACCAAAACTGCGAGCGTCGCACCGAAGAGCGAGGGCAAGCGATAGAGCCAGATGGTCGTGCGCGCCTGCCGCACGCCAAGCGCCTCGCCCGCGCCTACCGCCGCTGCCTGCAGCCAGTAAATTCCAGCCGGCTTCTTGTAGCGAACCTCATCCTGGAAGCGGATGTCGACAAATTCGCGCGTTTCCAGCATCTGCTTCGTCGCCTGCGCAAACCGCGCCTCGTCACGGTCGACGGGCGGAATTTGGAAGAAGCCAGGCAGAAAGGCCAAGAGCGCGAACAGGATAAGCAACGCAATGGCACGCCAGTGCGAGACTGCGGAATAGTCGAGCACGGCCACGAGGCCGCGCCCCGCAGCAAGCGATGAACCTGCATTGCCAGTCGTCGTGCTCACCTTCAGGCCCCTGATATCCGCCCTTATGGCCGGACAATAGAGCCTGGCCTCCGCAGTGTCATTCTCGGCGCTATTGCAGTCTTATCGTCACGCTGTCGGTGGCGCCGGCTGCATCCATGACGGTCAAACGCACGAATCCCGGGCCATCGGGCTGAATAAAGAATGTACGGCTGGCACCATTGGCGGCGAGCGGTACACCATTCATCATAACGGTCAATGGCGCTCGACCCCCGCTTATTTTCAGCGCGACCGGATCGGGCTGCGTACGCGCCGTCAATTCGAGACGAGCGCCGTCCGGCGGGAACATGATGTGCGGCCGTGCGGCAACGTCGCGCAAGCCGTTGCTGGCATTGAACCGCTGCAGCGGCGGCGGAAGTTTGCTGTTCCCGGCAAATATCACCCCTTTCGGCGGGCGTGATAACGGCGAGAATGTAAGTCCCGAGCGCGCAAAAGCGTCGAACAAAATCGGCGCCGCCGACGCGCGCCCAACCAGGCCCGGGACTGGCGCACCGTCGGGGCGGCCAACCCAAACGCCGACGGTCATCCGGCCATCAAAACCGATAGCCCACGCGTCTCGATATCCGTACGAGGTGCCCGTCTTGAATGCGATACGCCCGGGCGACGCATTTTCCGGAGGCGGAGCCCCAATAAGAATATTACCTACATACCAGGCGGCAGCCGCATCAAGCAGACGCCGCGATGCTTGCCGCGGAGAATTTACACGCTCGATGAGCGACACCGCCGAACCCTGCCGCGCGAGTCCGGTATAGAGCATCACAAGGTCCGAGAGGCGAACTCCCACGCCGCCGAGCCCCATTGCGAGGCCGGGCGCTTCGTCTTTCGGCAACACCAGAACCGCGCCGGCCTGAGCGAGCCGCGCGCTGAGACGATTGACTCCCACTTTGCCGAGTACCGCAATCGCGGGGACATTGAGCGACAATTGCAGCGCACGGCGCACGCTGACGGTACCCTGGAACGTCAAATCGAAATTTTCCGGCGCGTAGCTGCCATAGCGGGTCGGCTTGTCGTCGATCAGCGTTTCCGGGTGGATGAGGCCGTCTTCGAAGGCGAGCCCATAGATAAAGGGCTTCAGCGTCGAACCCGGTGAACGCAAGGCCTGCGTCATGTCCACTTGGCCGGCGCGGCGAGCATCCGAATAGTCCGCGGACGCAATACGCGCCCTCACCTCACCGCTGGTATTGTCGACTGCGATGATCGCGATTGAAATCTCCGGACCGAGGGCGCGTGCACGCTCATAGGCAAGTTCTTGCAGGCTCTTCTGCAGACCGAGATCAATCGTCAGCCGATGGACGCGTCGGTTTGGCTCGAGCGCGACCACTTGATCGGCCGCGTGCGGAGCGAGCATCGGCAACTGGATGCGCGCAAGCGGAACCGGTTGGGTCCTGGCGCGCGCGATTTCGTCGGCCGGCGCTACATCCGCCAGCGCGATCCGATCGAGCACGCGATCGCGCGCGGCCCGGGCGGCATCCGGGTAACGATCGGGCCGGCGCAGTTCCGGCGACTGCGGCAAGGCGACCAGCAGTGCGGCTTCGGCCAATGACAGTTTGCGCGGTTCCTTGCCGAAATAGGCCAGAGCGGCCGCGCGCGTGCCTTCCAGGTTGCCGCCATAGGGCGCCAGCGTGAGGTAAAGGCCGAGAATTTCGTCCTTGCCGAGCGCGTGCTCAAGTTCGATCGCGCGGATGATCTGGCGGAGCTTGGCGCCAAGACTGCGATGCTCGCGCGGCTCCAACAGCCGCGCCACCTGCATCGTAATGGTCGAGCCGCCCGACACGATATGGCCGCTGGTCACGAATTGGAATGCGGCGCGCGCCATCGAATACGGGTCGACCCCCCAATGCTCGTAGAATCTCTTGTCTTCGTACGCAAACAGAAGCCGGAGGAAACGCGGATCGACGTCGCCGACCGCCGTCGGCAGCCGCCACCGGCCTGCGCTGGTGGCGTAGGCCCGTAACAGCCGGCCCTCATGGTCAAGCACGACATGCGAATATTCGAGGTTTGTCCCGAGTGGCGCCGGTCCGAGCGCATAGACCCAGCCTGCGCCGGCAATGACAAACGCTGCGACCAGCGCGCCTGCCCCGGCGATAATCCGTTGCCAGTGTTTCATTTGGCTGCGATCTCGACCGACCCGGTCGATGTGCGTCCGAACCGGTCCGGCCGATACATGTCTTCGACCTTCGCTTGCGGCAGCACATACCGTCCGGGCGATACCGCACGCACGACATATGCAACCGTGAACACGGGCGGAGAATCCTTATCGCGATCGAAGGCCGCGGTAAAACGATCGTCGCGAAATTCGCTATTCACCGGCTCGGCTGCATCGGCGATCCAGCTGAGCGTGCCCGTCTCGCCCGACGAAACTAGCCGCGGGTTTTCGATTTCGAAACCCGCCGGCAGATAGTCGGCGACGATGACGCGACCGAACTGCGGCTGCGGCTCGGTCATCTTGAGCACGACGACGAAACGCTGGTTCTGTGCGACCTTGCCCGGATCGACATTGCCGCCGTCAAGCGTGTGGTAGCTGCGCTCGATCTTGAAACCTTGTTCCGCGGCAGGCTCTGACGTGAGCGGCGCTCCGCTGACCGACACAACGGCCTGGACGTTCCCTTCCCCGCGGTTTTGCACGACGAGCGTTGCCGCAGGGTCGCCCGACCGGAAACTCCGATACAGAGCGCCTTGTCGCGCCTCCCCGTTCACCGCGAGTGAAATCGCGTTGAGCTCTTTGGCGAGCGCGCGTGCGGCAAGCACCAGCCACGCCGCTTCTTGCGTGGATGTCGACACCGATAGGCTCCGCGCCGCATCGATACGAAGCACCGCATCATCGATCGTCTTCTGCGGAGCGCGGCCTTCGGATGCAAGCGTCACCAGTGCCGCAGCATCTCGCAGCGCCGAGCCGAAATCGGCGCGGCCTGTATCGAGTTTGGGCTGCGGCGCAATCGCATTAAGTGCCGCGAGATAAACATTGTCGGCGCGCGCCTTGTCACCAACCATCGCCAGCGCCGCCGCAATTTGCGCCTTCGCGACCGGCGTCGCGACGTCTGCAAGCTTCACGTCCGCGAAATATCGCAGGTCGCCAACCGGCGCAGCGCCGTTGCGCGCCAGCACATAAAGCGCATAAGCGAGATCGCGGCCGCCATCCTTGGCGGGATCGGGAGCCGTCGCGACATAGTTGCGCAACCGGTCGACCGCGAGCGTATAGGCTGTCTGCGAAACCTCGAATCCTCGTGCGCGCGCGCGCGTGAGGAAATCGGTGACGTAGGCGTCGAGCCACGGATCGTCGCCTCCCACGGACCAAAGTCCGAACGAACCATTCGATCCTTGGCGCGCCAGCAGCCGCGGAATGGCATCCTTGATCCGCTGATCGACCTCGCCGTCAGGGGCCAACTGCGATTGCGCGGCAAGTTCGTTGACGTAGAGCATCGCCATTGCCCGGCTTGCGATCTGCTCGGAGCAGCCGAACGGATATCGATCGAGTGCATTGAGAAGCGTCGCCGCGTCGAGCGACGTCGACCCCGCGACTGATAAACCGGCACGACCGGTCCCCGGCACAAAGTCCGCGAACAGATCTCCCGACAGCGTCAATGTCTCACCCTTTGCGAGGGAACGGACCGTGCGCCGCGTCAGAATTTGTGTCGCCGGGCGCACGTCGAGAATGTAGCTGCGTTCAAGCATAAAATCGTTCGGCCCCGAGACTTTCACCGTGACGGTTCCGGATCCCGCGCCGAACGCCGTGATCGGCAAGGAGAGCTTGTCGCGCTGCTTCGCCGCGAGCGTGAGCATATGCGGCTTGTCGTCGTCGAGCTTGACGGTGCCGTCGGTATTGACGGCCGCGGTGTATTCGCCCGCCGCACCTTCCACGTTGTCGAATTCAAGCTGCAAGGCGCTGCGGTCACCAGTCCGCAGGAAGCGCGGGAGGGTCGCCGTCAGCACGACCGGATCGCGCACCACGACATCGCCAAAAGCCTTCCCGACCTTTTCCTTGCTCCACGCAACCGCCATCACCCGAACCGTGCCGGCAAAGGCAGGTATCTCGAATTGAACCTGCGCGGTGCCGTCGCGGGCGACCGCAACGATGCCGGAATAGAGAGCAAGCGGCGCCTGCGTCGGTGGCGAACCGGACAATTCCGCGCCGGCCGCGTCGCCGCCCGAGCGGATTTGCCCTCGCACCCCCTGCATTCCGTCGATCAGCTGACCGTAGAAGTCGCGAATTTCGGCCGTCAGCCGTCGCTGGCCCAGATAAAAATCATCGGGTGCCGGCGGCTTGTAATTGGTGAGATTCAAGATGCCGACATCGACCGCGGCGACCACGACACGCGCTTCATCGCCGGCAGAAAACCCCGCAAGCTTGATCGGCACGTTCAACGTTGAGTTCGGCCGTATCGACGAGGGCAGGCTCATGTCGACTGCGAGCGTGCGCGCGGCTTTGTCGATCGAAAACCATTGCACACCGATGGCGCGGCCAGGCATGCGTTGCGCGGGCACGTCGAGCGGGCGTCGCAGCGTGGCGACCATGTAGGCGCCTGTTCCCCAGTCACGGCCGACATTGAGGCTAACCCGTGCGGTACCGGCCTTTACATCTTGCGACTGGCTCGCGACCAGGCGGTCAGTGAAGACGTTGACGGTAAGCCTGCCCGCCACGCGCGCGGTCACCGCGACATTCAATGTATCGCCCGGCTTGTAGTCAGGCTTGTCCAGCGCTACTTCCAGCAACTCCGGCGTATCCGCGGTCGACTCCGCGTAGAATCCCGCATCGAAGCCGAACGAAGTAACGGGGCCGTTCGGCTCGCCGGTCGAAATTTCCAGACGATACCGGCCCCACTTCACCGGCAGCGACAGCCGCGCCGGCTTGTCAGCGATGGTATCGAGCGCACCGTTCGCGACGCGCTCGGTACTCTTGACCGGTTCGTACTCCCACTGACCGCTCTGCCGATACCATTGGTAACGTGTTTCGATCTTCAGCAGATCGTAGCGAAGGCCAGGCCGCACGATTGTCTTGCCATCAGGCGCCACCAGAACAACATCGAACTCGGCATTGGCGCCATCCGCGAGCGAGCGGCCCGAAAACATCGGTTTGATGCCGATCATGGGTGCATCGGCGGTCACCGGCAGGGTCAGCTTGCGCTCGACCGCCCGTCCACCGGATTCCGCCATGCTGACGGTGATTTGCGCTTCAAGTGGCCGGCTGCTCGCGGGCACTTCGGAAAGCTTGACCGGAAATGTCGCTTTTCCCGAGGCGTCGGTGTTCGGAAGGTCCTCGAGTTCATTCCGGACGGCCGTGATTTCGTCGTCGGCAAGTCCGAATGCATAACCGGGAAAACCCGCGCGCTCCTTGGCGACGCCGATCGTCATTTCTCCGGAAAGCTCGAGCCTGGATGCCGGCGCGCCGTAGAGAAAATGACCGTCGACACTGAGTTGCGCCGGCGTGCTCCGTGAAATTTCCTTAGCCTGTGAGGCAAGGTTGAACTCGATGCGATCCGGGACATAATCCTCGACCAGGAACGTCGTCTCGCCGACCGGCGGGCGCTTCGGATCGGTATAGGCTGCGACGCGCCACGTACCGGTTGATGCCGAAGCCACGATCGGCACGTTTAGGCTATGCCCGCCGAGGCCCTGATCGGCCAAAAGCGCCCGGCGATACTCGACCCCATCGGGGCGCTCGACAACCAGCGTGAGTGGCACATTCGGCGCGGCGGCGCCCCGCGCATCGCGCAACAGCGCGGTGATGGCAACGGCCTCACCGGTCCGATAGACGCCGCGTTCCGTGTAAACGAACGCATCGAGCCCGACCGGTATTGGCCGGCCGGCAACGCCGCGGTCGGACAAGTCGAACGCCGGCGCCTTCAGGCTCAAAAAGGCATAGTCGCTCTTTTCGCTTGCGACGATCGCGGCGGGTGCGGCACCGCCTTCGCCGCGCGCAAGGCCCGCCTCGAAATGAATGAAGCCATTGCGGTCGCTTTGACGGACGGCAAGCACTTCATTGTTGCGTGCGATCAACCGTACCTCAATGCTGCCGCGTGGCTCGGCGGTCGCGAGCGAGTGAATGAACACGTCTACGCCGTCGTGGGTCGTATAGGCTGTCAGGCCGAGGTCCGAAACGATGAACCATTGCGTCGCCTGCTGGCCATAATCGTTTGTGACGGCGTCCTTCGGCTCCGCCGTCATCGCGTAGACGCCCGGTCCGAGATCCTTGACCGCCTGATCGAGCGGAAAAGCCGTTGTCACCTCGGCATTGAGTTTCGGTTCAACCGCAAGCTCGCCGCTCCAGACTTTGACGCCCCGCTCATTTGCCAGCTGTTCGGCCTGGTAGTGGCTCAGATTGCGCTGGAAGTCGTAACCGAGAAGCGTATCGATGAGATTTCGATCGCCGATGCGGAAGATCGACAGGGCCACCGCCCTGGTATTGACGCTCAGCACAGGAATGCCGCGCTGACCCGTGCGCGGCAGCACGTAGGCCTTTCCGGAAAAACGCACGAATGGCTTGCGGTCGCGGACGAAGATCGTGAATTCGGCCGACTTAGCGAGCGTTTCCTTGACGACGGACGGCAGGCCCGCCCGCAGTGTCATGGAATAGCGTTCGCCGTGCTTGAGCCCTTCCACGCAAAGTTGCTTTTCGCCGGCCGAGATCGCCGGCCTGTCGACGCCTGCCACCGCGACGTAAGGAGAAAAGTCGGTACGGCGGCCGGGCAATTCCTCCGAAAACTGAAAGCAGGCGCGCGGCGAAATGGAATCGGAATCGACCGTATAGTCGAGAAGCCGGAAGCCATGCTCGGCCCGCAGCTTTTCGTACTGGCTGCGGAGCTCGGCGGTCTCGCGCAACTCGAGCGAGAGGCGCAGTGAATCGAGCGCGCCACGCCATTGCTTTCGATCCGCGAGCGTTCGTCCAAGGACAGAAAGACTATCGGCCTCCGCCGTGCGATCAGATGCACGCTGATACGCCACATATGCGGCGGTCGATGCGCGATCGAGCAGCAGTGCCTTCTCCCGGTCGTCTCGAGGCCGGATCTGGAGCACCGCGCGGGCAAGCCGTAACCAGCTTGATCCGTCAGCCGGGGCGACAGCCACGAGTTGTCCAAGCACCAGCATGCCGGTGCGAAAATCGTTCTTTTGAAACGCGGCATCGGCATCCCGCCGCAGGACGGCAGCAGGCTTGGTGACCGTGCCCGCGTCAGCCTTGATCTGGGCTTCGAGCTTGATCGCCGCTTCATCGAGCCCGCTTTCCTTGAACGCCTTGTCGGCTGCCAGTGCCGGAAGCAGGGCAAAGACGATGAGCGCGGCAGCAAGGCCGGCGCGAACGACACAACGCATGGGGCAAGACCTCCGGAAGCAGCTGATGGCCGCAACTATCATTTCAGTTCCTGATGGTGTCGAGGACATGGCCGGACAGGTTCAACGCCTTGGAATAAACGAGCGGGGGAACACCGTGATCGGAAACTTGATATGACGATCAAATCCTTTGGCCAATATCCTCATGGGCGACATAAACTGCTTCAGAAATCACCGTAAGGGCCTCATCTAACAGTAGAAATAGTCGCGGGAGCAACGGGCCCTGTCATCCGCCGCCCTGGATCCATTGAAGCGACTGCGGCAGACAGGGCGCGTTAACGGCCACCGGCCCGCCGCCTTTTGCACCTATCGCTGCGGACGGCTAAGTAACCGATGTTGCGTCGACCCCGTAGCTCAGCCGGATAGAGCATCAGCCTTCTAAGCTGAGGGTCGCTGGTTCGAATCCAGCCGGGGTCGCCAATTAAATCAGACAGTTATGGCACGTCCGCCTTACCAGAAAAGATGCTGTTTTGACCTAAAGGTACACATTGGGGCGCACAGTTGGAGGCGGAGGCTCGGGATACATTAGATGTGTGGCCGCTTCACTCGAAAGTACACGTGGAACGAGCTGGTCGCGCTCTATCGGCTGACGCTCGGCGCGTCGAACCTGCAGCCCCGCTTCAACGTCTGCCCGACGACGACGATCGACGCCGTGGTCGAGACCGACGGCAAGCGAGAACTCGTCGGCATGCGCTGGGGCCTGGTCCCGAGCTGGTGGAGCAAGCCGCTCAAGGAGCTGCGGCTCGCGACCTTCAACGCGCGCGCCGAGACGGTCGCCGAGAAGCCGATGTTCCGCTCCGCGTTCAAGCGCAACCGCTGCATCGTCCCCGTGTCGGGCTATTACGAATGGCGGGCGAC
>Ga0134128_10005210_pt1 | contig 15771 bp, 13 predicted proteins | sample KB31754_FD_96462 | JGI IMG/M metagenome (GOLD analysis project Ga0134128, IMG submission 96462) | Terrestrial soil microbial communities with excess Nitrogen fertilizer from Kellogg Biological Station, Michigan, USA - KB3-175-4 | ecosystem: Environmental > Terrestrial > Soil > Unclassified ...
CGCTTTCGGAACTAATGCTGCACAGCGCCGAGCCAGGGCTCTTGAGTTACTACCGCGCGCTGAGCGCGAAATAGGTGATGGCTCTGATCGCCTAAAATTTCGATCGTCATTGCGAGCGAAGCGAAGCAATCCAGAGCGGCGTTGAAAGCCCTGGATTGCTTCGTCGCGCTACCGCGCTCCTCGCAATGACAACAATTCACCAAGCCTAATCGCTGACAGCTTCTCTACCACTTCTCCTCTTTGGAGCATCCATTCCCATGCCCGATGGAATTTTCGCGCGGCTGGCGCGCAGCGCCGGCTATGTGCTGACCGGCCAGGCGCCCGCCCAATGGTTCGGGCCGCAACAGGCGCTGCCGCCGCAAGCGCCGCCCGATGTCGCCGGAAGGCAATTCGATTATCCCTTCGGCTTCAACCTTGCCGTCGCGCCGCGCAGCGCCGAGCCGACCGGCTTCGCCGAGCTGCGCGGCCTTGCCGACAATTGCGATCTCCTGCGCGCCGTCGAGCTTCCTCTATGTTTGCTATTGCATGATCCTCGCCGCGATCCCGATGGGCGTGCTCTACGCCTTCGATCCGAATCATGCGCAGAAGATCGCGCTCGGCCTCGGCGCGTGGCTTGCCGCCATTCCCGATCCGGTGTGGCAGCTCTTTACGGTCGGCTACCTCGGCTACACCGGCGGCCGGTCGTGGGAGAAGATCAAAGGCGTCAGCAAATAAGACCTGCACGATCAGCACGTGACAGGGCACACGCGCCGCGATAGACCCTCGCCAGGAGAAGATCGGGCGATGCCGGAAGCCGCGGGCCGAGTGGCCGCGTTCAGCCATCAAGAGGTGCTGCGGATCCTGAGCGGCGTGCTGCTCTGCATGCTGATGGCGTCGCTCGACCAGACGGTGCTGGCGACGGCGCTGCCGGCGATCGCCGCCGATTTCCACAGCGTGCCTTATCTCTCGTGGTGTATCACCGCCTATCTTCTCGCCAGCACCGTCGCGACCTTGATCATCGGCAAGCTCAGCGACCTTTGGGGCCGGCGTGTGCTGCTCGAAGCCTCGATCGGCATTTTCCTCCTGGCGTCGGTGGCTTGCGCGCTCGCGCCCACTATGGCGGCGCTGATCGCGGCGCGCGCGGTGCAAGGCGTTGGCGGTGGCGGGCTTTATTCCATGGCGCAAGCCTCGATCGCCGATGTCGTCTCGGCGCGCGAGCGCGGCCGCTACCAGGCCTATATCACCAGCGCATTCTCGACCGCCGCGATTGTCGGTCCGGTGATCGGCGGCTTCTGCGTCGAATATCTCACCTGGCGCTGGGCGTTCTGGATCAACCTGCCGCTCGGCATCGCCGCTTATTTCCTCTGCTATCGCGGCCTCGCGCGCGTCAGCGTGCATCGGCTGCCGCGGCCGATCGATTTCCTCGGCGCCGCGTTGCTCGCACCCGGCGTCTCCGCGCTCATCCTCGCGCTGACCTTGGGCGGCAGCGAGCTGCCTTGGCTCTCGCCCGAGCTGCTCGGTCTCGTGCTGCTCGCGCTGCTCTTCATCGCCGCCTTCGTCGCGCGCGAGCTCAAAGCGCCCGAGGCGCTGCTGCCGGCCCGGCTCTTCAGAAGCTCGGTCTTCTGCGTCGCGAGCCTTCTCAATTTCGCGATCAACGCGATCACCGTCGGCGTCTTCATGCTGCTGCCGGTCTATCTGCAATTCGCGGTCGGCGTCACGGCCGATGTGTCGGGCATGATGCTGATCATTCCCTTCGCGGCGCAGATCACCTCCTCGATCATGACCGGCAAGCGCGTGCAGCGCACCGGCCGCTACGTGCCATCGCCGCGTCTCGGCTTCCTCGTGCTCGCCGTCGCGGCAGCGCTATTCTCGACCATGAACGCGACGACGCCGCTTTGGGTGATCGAGCTCTTCATCGTCGTCAACGGGATCGGCAACGGGCTTTGCCAGGCGCCGCTCTGGGTCGCGATCCAGAATTCCGCCGAGCTCAGGGATCTCGGCGCGGTGACCGGCGCCAACGCCTTCTTCCGCGCGCTCGGCGGCGCGGCCGGCGCCAGCATCTTATGGTCGCTGCTGTTGATGATGCTCGATCGCATCGTCACCGCGGAGGGCCATCCCGCTGACGGCTCGGCGCTCTTGCGCGATGGCCGCGCGGCGCTCGCGCTGCTGCCCGAGGATGTGCGCGCGATCCTCATTCCGGCGCTGTCGCATTCCTTCGGCTATGCCTTCGCTGCTGCCGGCGTGATCGCGACGGTGGCGTTCGTTACGACCTTCTTCCTCAAGGAAATTCCGCTGCGGACGACGACGCATCAAGCGCGGCCGAGTGAAACCTCGCAGGGCGCCACGGGTTCAGGCCGCGTTCCTGCAGCCGACTGACGCGGGTTCCACCGGTCATAGCTGCCTTGCATTCGCCGCGATAAGGGCTCGCCCGCATGGACAGGGCGGCCGCGCGGCGATAGAGGAATCCCCATGGCGCCCAGGGGCAATGACCTCAACCCGGCCGCGGAAGCGGTTTCGGCGAGCGGCTTCACGCATCGCGAAATCCTCAGCGTGCTGTGGGGCGTGCTGCTCGGCATGATGATGGCGGCGCTCGATTCGACCATCGTCACGACGGCGCTGCCGCGCATCGCCACCGATCTCGACGGCTTCCTCCATCTCTCCTGGGTCGTCACCGCATATCTTTTGACGAGCACAGTCGCGGCGCCGATCTACGGCAAGCTCAGCGATCTCTACGGCCGAAGACGGCTGCTGCAATTCTCGATCGCGGTGTTCGTCATCGCCTCGCTGTCCTGCGGCCTCGCGCAGAACATGGCGATGCTGATCGCCTCGCGCGCTCTGCAGGGCGTCGGCGGCGGCGGGCTTTTCAGCCTCGGCCAGGCGGCGATCGCCGATGTCGTCTCGGCGCGCGAGCGCGGCCGCTATCAGGGCTACATCACCGGCATCTGGGGCCTCGCCTCGATCGCCGGGCCGCTCATCGGCGGGCTCTGCACCGATTATCTCACCTGGCGCTGGGCGTTCTGGATCAATCTGCCGGTCGGCATCATCGCCTTCTTGTTTGTGGACTGGGCGCTGAAGCGGATCCCGGTGAAAAAAGAGCGTCGCCCGATCGATTTCCTCGGCGTCGCGCTGATGATGCCGGGCGTCACGGCCTGGATGCTGGTCTGCGCCTGGGGCGGCACGACCTATGCGTGGAGCTCGCCGACGATCCTCGGCTTAACCGGCATCGGGCTCTGCTTCCTCATCGCCTTCGCGCTGCAAGAGCTGCGCGCGCGCGAGGCGCTGCTGCCGCCGCGGCTCCTCATCAATCGCAATATTCGCACCGTCCTGATCACACAATTCATCATCGCCTCGACCCTGCTGTCGACGGCGCTGCTGCTGCCGGTGTTCCTGCAGCTCGTTGCCGGCTACACCGCCTCGCAATCGGGCCTCTTCATGATCCCGCTGATCGGCACGCAGATGGTGGGCTCGATCACGACCGGCCATCGCATGCGCCGGACCGGGCGCTACAAGCGCTCGCCGCAAGTGGGCTTCCTCGGCATCATGCTCTCCTTCATCCTCTATGCGACGATGACGGCATCAACGCCGTTCTGGCTGATCGCGCTCTATTTCATGATCAACGGCATCGCGGTCGGCCTCTGCATGTCGCCAATGACCGTCGCTGGCCAGAATGCCGCCGATTTCCGCGATCTCGGCGCCTTCACCGGCACCAGCGGCTTCTTCCGCTCGCTCGGCGGCTCGTTCGGGACGGCGCTTTTATGGACGGCGCTGGTCCTCGGCTTCGGCTATTTCCTCGCCGACGGCCATCTCGGCTTCGGCCCCGACGTGCTGCGCGGCGGCCCGCAAGCCCTCGCCGATCTGCCGGCCAATGTCCGTGCCGCGATCATCCCCGATCTGACGCATGCCTTCGCGATCACCTTCGGCATCGCCGCGGTGATCTCCTTCATCGGCTTCGTCTCAATCTGCTTCCTGGAGGAAGTGCCGCTCAAGACCACGGCCGGCAAAGCACCGGTGGAGCGGGCAGGGGAATAACCCGCTCTTACGCCCGCGCCTCGACCAGCGCGGGCCGCGCGGCGGAGGGTTTCTTGCGGCCGACATTCAGCACCATGATCGCCGCCGCAGCGCAGAGCGCGCCCGCGATCCAGAACGAGCTGGTGTAATCGCCCGCATAGGTGCGCAGGAGCCCGGCGCCGTACGCCGCGGCGGCCGAGCCGACCTGGTGGATGACGACGATCCAGCCATAGACGATGTTCGATTGCTTGATACCGAACGAGGCGGTGGCGAGCTTCACCGTCGGCGGCACGGTCGCGATCCAATCGAGCCCGTAGAAGAGGCCGAAAATCACGATGCCCCACGGCCCCTGGATGTCGAGCGCATAGGGCAGGAACACCAGCGACGCGCCGCGCGAGGCGTAGAACCAGCAGAGGAGGATGCGGCCGTCGAAGCGGTCGCTGAGCCAGCCCGAGGCGGTGGTGCCGATCATGTTGCAGACGCCCATCGCGCCGAGCATGCTCGCCGCCGTGGTCTCGGGAATGCCATGATCGAGGCAGGCCGGGATGAAATGCGTGCCGACGAGGCCGAGTGTCGAAGCGCCACAGACGAAGAAGCTGCCGGCGAGCAGCCAGAAATCGCGACGCTTCGCTGCCATGCCGAGCGTCTCGAAAGCCGCGACCAGCGGATTGACGCGCGCCTGCGGCGCGGCGGGCGGCGCGTTCGCGGGCGTGCCGTAGGGCGTGAGGCCCATCTCGGCCGGCGAATCGCGCATCAGCAGCCAGACCAGCGGGATGATGACGAGGAGCACGGTGCTCGCGACGAAGACCGCGGTGCGCCAGCCGAAATGCTCGGTCAGCTGTGCTAGTGAGGGGATGAAAATGAGCTGCCCGGCGGCGGTCGCGCCCGACAAGAGGCCCATCACCAAGCCGCGGCGCGCGAAGAACCAGCGATTGGCGATGATCGCCGCCATTACCATGGCGAGCGCGCCGACCGCGAGCCCCATGAAAATGCCGAGGACCGGCAGCAGCTGCCACGGCGCGGTGATGAAAGGCAGCGTCAGCATGCCAATCAACATCAGGATGAGGCAGGTCGTCATGGTGCGCCGCAAGCCGAAGCGTTCAACGAAGCTCGCAGAAAACGGCCCGACCAAGCCGAACATCATGAGCTGCACGGCTATCGGGAAGGAGACCACGGCGCGGCTCCAGCCGAAATCCTGCTCCCACGGCACCAGCATCACCGCCGAAGTCGCGCGCATGCCCGCCGCCACGAGCAGGACAGCAAATGTCACGCCGACGACGACCCAGGCGTAGTGCAGCTTCTTTTGGGCGGGCAACGCTTGCTCGGCCATACCAGGCGGGCTCCTCGGCCAAATTCCCGAATTAATCAGATAAGGCATTCTGCCGCAGATGTCGCGCATGGGCCCATCGCGCGCGGCGCATGGCTGCACTGTGCACGGCGGGGTGAGTCGAGGGCGTCACATTATGGTTACTGCCGCCGCTTCGTGCGGGCGGTCGGCGGTGCGGTCAGAGGATCGTCAGGCCACGGGTGTTTGGGATAGCGGCCGCGCATCTCGCTCCGGACTTGCGGATAGGAATTCTTCCAGAAGCCGGCGAGGTCGCGTGTTACTTGCAGCGGCCGTCCCGCCGGCGAAAGCAGGTGAATAAGGAGCGGCAGCTTGCCCCCCGCGATCGCCGGCGTCGTTGTCGCGCCGAACATCTCTTGCAGCTTCACCGCCAGCACCGGCACCTCGCCAGCGGCGTAATCGATGGCGATGCGCGAGCCGCTCGGCACCTCGATATGGGTCGGCGCGAGCGCATCGAGCTGGCGACGCTGCGCGTAATCGAGCCGCGCCGCAAGGGCCGCGGCGAGATCGATCGAGGCGAATTGCGTGCGCCGCGTGATGCCGGCGAGATAAGGCGCGAGCCAATCTTCGAGGCTAGTGAGCAGCTTTGTGTCGGAGACGTCGGGCCAATCATCGCCGAGCGTGCGATGAAGGAGTTCGATGCGCGCGCGCAGGCTCTCGGCTTCGCGTGACCAGGGCAGCGCGGCGAGGCGCAATTCGCGAATGCCGGTGAGGAGGGCGGCGGTTATCTGTTCGGATGGCGCATCGCGCAGCGGCTGATCGTCGAGCACGAGCGCGTCGAGCATGCGCCGGCGTCGCGCCAGCACGGCTTCGCTTTGCGCGTCCCACGCGATGCTATCGCTGGGCACGATGCGGTCGGCGAAGTCCGCTTCGATCTCCGCTCGGCTGAGCGGCGCGGCGAGGAAAATGCGCGCGGTCTTTCGCTCGCCATCGAGCTCGGCGATGGCGAGGAATTCTTGCTTTGCCAAAGCATCGCTCGCCGGCAGCTCGGCACCGCCGCCGCTGGCGAGCCGGAACTGGCCGGCCGCGCCGCGGCTTTGCGCGATGCGATCGGGATAGGCGAGGGCGAGCACGCCGCCGGTCTCAGCCGGATCGACGCTCTCGTCGCTTTTGAGACGGAGTTGGCGCTCGATCTGGCGCGCGGCGTCACGAACGCGCTGCAGCCCGCCGCGATCGAGCGAAAGGCCGGCCGGCAGATCGCGCGCGGCGCCCCGTTCGTTCATGAGATCGATGCGGAGCCGCAGATCGGCATCGCGCGCTTGCGGCGCGGCGCGTATGATGTCGCGCTCCATCAGAAGCGCGGCGATCGCACAGGCGAGCCGGCCTTGGCCGCGTGCCTTCGCGGTCAGCGCCATATGAGCGAGGCGCGGATGAAGCGGCAGCGCCGCTATGGCTTCGCCCTCTTTCGTGATGCGGCCGGCTTCATCGAGCGCGGCGAGCTTTATTAATAAGGTGTGCGCTTGCGCGAGCGCGGCGGCGGGCGGCGGATCGAGCCAGCTGAGCGCGCCCGGATCATTGTTGCCGGCGGCTGCGAGGGTCAGCAGCAGTGGCGCAAGATCGGCTTCGCGGATTTCCGGCGGCGCGTAAGGCGCCAGCTGCGCTTGCTCGCGTTCCGGCCAGAGGCGATAGGCGATGCCGGGCTCGAGCCGTCCGGCGCGGCCGGCGCGTTGCGCCGCTGCGGCTTGCGACACGCGGGTCGTCACGAGCCGCGTCATGCCGTTCGCCGGATCGAAACGCGGACCGCGCGCGAGGCCGCCATCGATGACAATGCGAATGCCTTCGATGGTGAGGCTGGTCTCGGCGATCGAAGTTGCGAGCACCACTTTCCGCTGGCCTTTTGGCGCCGGCGCAATCGCGGCGTCCTGCGCCGCCGGCGGCAGATCGCCGTAAAGCGGGGCGACGCTAATGTCGCTGCCCGGATCGCCGAGCAGCCGTTCGACGCGCCTGATCTCTGCGCCGCCGGGCAGGAAGACAAGGATGCTGCCGTCGTCATCGTCGAGGGCGCGGCGGATCGCGGCGGCGACGCGGGCCTCGAAGCGATCGGGCGCGGGCCGATCGAGATAGCGCAGCTCGATCGGAAAGCTGCGCCCCGCGCTGCTGACGCGCGGCGCATCGATCAGCGCGGCAACGCGCTCGCCATCGAGCGTCGCCGACATGACCAGCAGCCGCAGCTCCTCGCGCAGATAGCGCCGCGTCTCGAGCGTCAGCGCGAGGCCGAGATCGGCGTCGAGGCTGCGCTCGTGATATTCATCGAAGATGACGATGCCGACGCCGTCGAGCGCCGCATCATGCTGCAGCATGCGCGCGAGGATGCCTTCGGTGATCACCTCGATGCGCGTCTTCGGGCCGATCCGCGTCTCGAGCCGCGTGCGGAAGCCAACGGTCGCGCCGACCTCTTCGCCGAGCATCGCCGCCATGCGCCGCGCCGCCGCGCGCGCTGCAAGCCGCCGCGGCTCGAGCATCACGATCTTCTGCCCCTTGAGCCAGGCCGCCTCGAGCAGCGCCAGCGGCACCAGCGTCGTCTTGCCCGCGCCGGGCGGCGCTTCCAGCACCGCCGCGCCTTTTTTCTCGAGTGCCGCCCGCAATTCGGGCAAAGCCGCGCCGATCGGCAGGCTGGCGGTAAATTCTTGCAGGTCGCGCGGCATGGCGCATCACTATAGCGTGACCAATTTGGCCGTTGGCGCGTTCAGGCTTATGCTACGTCGCCCAAGGAGGCAGCGCATGCGCTTGGCTCGGCTCGGATTGCTCGCGACGCTCGCGGTGGTGGCGCTTGGCGCCCTCCCGCTCCAGGCGCAGCAGCGGGTCGATGTCGCGCTCGTGCTCGCCGCCGACGTCTCGCGCAGCATCACGACCGACGAATTCCAGCTGCAGCGTCAAGGCTATGCCAAGGCCATCGCCAATCCTGACGTGGTGCATGCGATCCAGGCCGGCGCCCATGGCGCGATCGCGCTGACCTTCGTCGAATGGGCCGGTAGCGAGGAGCAGCAGGTCGTCGTCGATTGGCAGATCATCCGCGATCCGGCTTCGGCCAAGGCTTTTACCGATACGCTGCTCGCGGCGCCGCGCGCCTTCTATGGCCGGACCTCGATCAGCGCTGCCCTCGATTTCGCGATGGAGCGGCTGAAAGCGAGCGGCGTCAAAGCCGAGCGCCAGGTGATCGATGTCTCGGGCGACGGCACCAACAACGCCGGCCGGCCGCTCGAAGAGGCGCGGGCGGCGGCGCTGGCCGGCGGTGTCACTATCAACGGGCTCGCGATCATCAATGAGAGCGCCGCGATGTTCGGCGGCTTCTCAGGCCACACTCAGCCGCCGGGCGGGCTGCCGAACTGGTATCACGAAAACGTCACGGGCGGGCCGGGCTCGTTCCTGCTGACGGTCGAGAATTTCGAGAGCTTCGGCGAGGCGATGACCAAGAAGCTCTTGAACGAGATCGTATTCGCCCGGCCGCCTTTCGATCTCGCGCAGAACACAGAGCTGAGATTTAACGAGCGCCGCGATCCGCCGCGCTGAGGTGATCCTCGCGGCCGCGATAGAGCTTGTCATCGGCATAGCCCATCGCTTCCGGCCGCGCGCGGCCCAGCATCACCTGGAAATAGACCGGCTCGAGGCTGCTGTTGATGTAGCCGTGGACCACGCCGGCGGGGCAGGAGATGGCATCCCAGGGTCCGAGCCGCGTGACGATGCGCTCGCCTTTGTCGTCCTCGAGGAAGACGTCGAGCATGCCGCGCAGGACGAAGAAGACTTCCTCGACCTCGTGGGTATGCGAAGCATTTCCCTGGCCGGGCTCGACATACATGATGGAAAGGGTGAAGTTGCTTGGCGGGATCGCCTTCATATCGCCATGCTTGCCGGAGCCGCCGGCGCCGATGAAGCGATGCTGCGCGCGCTTATAGCCCTCGATCTTGGCGTCCTCGAAAGCCGCCCAATCGGGCACGCGATCCTGGAAGCGCGCAACATAGCGCTGGGCGATTTCGGTGATCGGCACGTTCTCGAGTTCGGCCGAACGCGGATGCCGTGCGATGCTCATGAGGCGCCTCCCTCTGGCTGACGAGGGCGAGCTTAGGCGATCAGGAAGAGGGAGAAAACCGGCCGCGCTAGTCCGGCATCTTGGCGCCATCAGTCTTGGCGCCGGTGAGGACCGCGCCGGCGAGATTGGCGTCGCTGAGGTCGGCGCCGGTCAGATCGGCGTCGGTGAAATCGGCCTTGGTGAGATTGGCCATGCGCAGATTGGCGCCAGCGAGCTTCGCGTGCTTGAAGGATGCGCCGGAGAGATTGGCCGGCCAGAAGCGGCCCGAGAGGCTGCCATCGGTCCGGCGCAGCTCGACCGGGCCAAGCTGCGCGGCGCTGAGATCGGCGGCAGCGAGATCGGCTTTGGCGAGATTGATGCCGCACATATTGGCTTCGATGAGCTCGGCGTGATTGAGATCGGCGCCGGACATATTCGCCATTTCGAGCCGGGCCTTTTTGAAGACGGCGCTGCCGAATTTGCATTCGGCGAGGCTGGCGCCCGAGAGATCGACGCCGGCGAAATTGATGCGGATGAAATTACGCTTCGCGAGCTCGGCGCGCTTGCCTTTCGCGCCTTGCGTGTCGGCCCAGCGCAGATGCTCGGCGATGATCTTCTGGATGTCCTCGGCGAGAGTCGCGATCGAGAGGGTGATGCGCGCATCCGCGAGGCTGGCGCGGGCGAAATCGACGCCGTCGATCTTCGCGCCGGTGAAATCGCTGCCCTCGAGATTGGCATTCTCGACCACCGCGCCAGCGAGATCGGCACCGGAGAGATCGACCTTGATCAGCGCCGCGTTGCTGAGATCGACATCGGTCATCGTCGCGCCGCGGAGCACCGAGCCTTGGAGATTGGCGCGGGCGAGGCTGGCGCCGGTGAGATCGGCATGGGAGAGATCGACCGAGGTGAGATTGGCGCCATCGAGCTTCGCGCCTTTGAGGCCGCTCGCATTGGCCTCGGCCGAGGTGAGGTCCGTGACGCCTTTCGCCGAGCCGTGGAAATTCATCTCGCCGCGCTGCGGACCGAGCAGCGTGCCCATGCGCAGATCGGCGCCATCGAGAGTCGCGCGGCGCAGCTTGGCGTCGCGGAAATTCGCGCCGCGCAGATTGGCGTCGGTCAGATCGGCGTCGGTCAGATCGGCGCCGTGCAGATCGGCGGAAAAGAGATCGCACTGCCTGAGATCGGCACCGGTCAGGCGCGCGAAAGACAGATCGCATCCGGTGAGCTTCGCGGCGCGCAGCACGATGCCTTGAAGATTGGCACCCGAGAGCACCTGGAAGGTGAGATCGGCGCGAGCGCCGCCGGCCTGCTTCTTCAGCCAGCGCTCATGGGCCTCGAAAATACGCACGATCTCTTCCGGCGTCTTCGGCACAGGAGAACGATCGTCTACGGCAAAATTAACGGCACTAGGCGGCATGACTCGCTGGGATCGCGACGTTGTTATTCTGATTGAGAGCCTAGCCGCACCGGAGTTAAGAGCGGCTTAAGGATTTGGTTAGCGCGGGGGTAAAGCCGCGGCGCCGCTAAGCCGCGCTTGGCGGCGCGGGAATCCGCGCGGTCAGCGCTTTTTTCATCGCCTCGGGCAGGCTGCTGTCGCCAATCCGGGTGCGGAGCATGATGAGATCGGCCGCTGCCGTGTCCTCGAGCTGGTCGATGGCGTCGCGCAAATAAGTGCCGATCCCTTGCTGCTGGCGGCGCGCGACTAGAATCTTCTCGGCGGCGAGCAGCTCCTCGATCCGCGCCATGGGCTCGGCCGCGCTGAGGCGGACATGCTCGACGCCGCCGACGATCTCGAAACTGCGCGAGCGCCGAGCGAGCGCCGCGACCATAGCCGGGCCGCCCGCGAAGAGGCCGCTGTCATCGGCGATCTTGTCCGTCAGCATCTCGAATTGCCGGCGCTGGATGATCGCCGATTCGCGCGACAACGGCTTGTCGGTGGCGAGCTCGCGCTGCAGCCGATCGTAGAGCACGCTGCGCGTCTCCGGCATCGCCGCCGTGTTCATGAGCCCGGCGAAAGCAGCGAAGCCGGCCGGCGCGCCGGCGAGCGTCGGCTCCTGACGTCCGGCGGCGAGATCGGCGAGCGCGGTCAGCGCCGCGCCAAGATGCGGCTGGTTGCCGAGCGTGTCCTTGATCATCGAGGCCGCGCCCATCACGCCGCCGCAGAGCTCGTCGATTAGCGGCAGCATCGCGGGCGGCGGATCGGCCGCCGCCCAGAGCATCGTGCGCTCGAATTTCGCGGCAAAGGTATTCATATCCTCGAAGGCACGCGCGACAGCGTAGCGCTGCCAGAAGCCGTGCTCGGCCGAATCTTTCACGCGCTCGTGGATCGCTTCGGCAAGCGCCGGCAATCCGCCATCGCCGAGCTTCGGCGCCGCGCGCGAAGCGAGAGCGTCACGCGCTTTGCCGGTCGCTTCGTCGACCAATTTGTCGATCGTGTCGGCGCAGGCGCGGCGGTCGAGGTTGCGCTGCTCGGCCTGGAGCGCCGCCATGCGCTGGATCGCCGAGGGCAGCAACGTTTCCTGATTGTCGAGCAACTTGATCCAGCGATGATTGTGCAACAGCTCGGTCGGGGTGATCTGATAGCGATCGAGGTAATTCCTGAGCAGCCGCGCGATCGCGTAGCGGCTCGAGGGCCCGTAGAAATCCGAGAGCGTTTCGCACCACGCATTCTCGTCGGGCGCGCCGGCGAGACGCAGCGGCGGCTTGCCTTTGCGTCCCTCGCGCACGCGCTCCATGATCTGCGTCTCGAAAGAATCGCCGTTGCCGCCAAAATAGGCACGCACTACGCGAACCGCGCCGACGCTCTCATCGGCGTAAAGTTCCTCGGCGCGGGCCAGGGCATCGACTTCGGTCGCGGTGTGGCAATCGAGGACCCAGCGTCCGTCGCGCTGCGCCATCACCTCGTAACGCCGTCCGGGCCGCTCACTCATCCGATGGCTGTCCTCAAATCCCCGGTTGGAAATGCTACGCGATTGCCGCCAATGCGGGAAGGCCGCATACTTCGCGCGGCATGAAATATCTCGCGATTATCGCCGCGATCGGCGCGGCGATCGTCCTCTCGCAGCTCCTCTTCGATTTCTATGATTGGAACAAGACGCAGAGCTGCGCCTCGACCGGCGGCCGCAATTGCGGCGGTGCCGATCGGATTCCGCTCAGCCACTAAGTCCGATCAGCCGCCGATACTGACGCCGATCAAGCGGCCTAAGCCGAACGTGACGCCGGCGGCGGCGAGGCCGATGGCGATCTGGCGTGCGCCCGAGAACAGCACGCCGCGGCCGGTGAAGAGCGACGTGCCGGCGCCGATCGCGAACATGGCGCAGGCGCTGACGAAAAGGCTGGTCGCGATCACGGCTGCGCCGGAGAGGAAGAAGAAGGGTGCCACCGGAAAGATCGCGCCGATCGCAAAGAGCAGGAATGAGGTGCCGGCCGCCGTCCAAGGCGAGCCGCCGAGATCATCAGGATCGATGCCGAGTTCTTCGCGCACCAGCGTGTCGAGCGCAATCGCCGGGCTGGCGATGATGCGCGCGGCGAGCTCTTTCGCCTTGTCGGCGGACAGGCCCTTGGCCTGATAGATCAACTCGAGCTCTTCCTGCTCCTCTTCGGGGATGTCCTCGAGCTCGGCTTTCTCGGTCGCAATCTGTTGGCCATAAAGCTCGCGCGCGCTGGTGACGGAAAGCCATTCGCCCATCGCCATCGAGCAGGCGCCGGCGAGCAATCCGGCGAGACCGGTGACCAACACAGTGGTGCTGGAGAATTCGGCACCGGCCACGCCCATCACGAGGCTGAGATTGGAGACGAGCCCGTCATTGGCGCCGAGGACCGCGGCGCGGAGCGCATTGCCGCCGGTGCGGTGCCGCCCTTCGAGCTGCGCCAGCGCGCCGCCGCTGAGACCGCCGCCGATCGGCCGCGATGCCGCCTGGAGCACGCGCGAATGCGAGCGCTCGATACTTGGCAGACCGTCGGCTTGGGCTTCGGGCTGGTCGTCATACATGCCGCGGTCCCCGTGCTCGATCGCAGCGACCATCGGTAGAACCAACGCGGCGCCAAACCGGCCCGCCAGCCAGGCGAGGACGCGTGTCCTGAAGCTCGCGCGGTAATGGCCGGCGCTTTCGCCGACCTTGGCGAGCTGCTCGCGCCAGAGCGCGGCGTGCTTTTCCTCGATTGCCGCGAGGCGACGATAGACCTCGCGCATCTGCGGCGTTGCCTCGCTCTCGGCGAGCGTACGATAGAGCGCGGCACTGTCGAGCTCGCCCTGCAGATTGCTCCGGTAACGTTCGGCTTTGTCCTGATCCGGCATGGCTCGATCCTAGCAGCTTGCGGCCCTATGATCAGCGCGAGAAGGAGACGCGCCGATGAGCAAGGACGAGGCCCAAAAATCCGATGCGGAATGGCAAGCACAGCTTACGCCCGAGCAATTCCGCGTCGCGCGCAAGAAAGGCACCGAGCGCGCTTTCACCGGCGAATATTGGAACGAGCATCGCGCCGGCACCTATGCCTGCATCTGCTGCGGCCAGGAGCTCTTCGCCTCGGAGACGAAATTCGATAGCGGCACAGGCTGGGCGAGCTTCTATCAGCCGATCGCCGAGGATCGCGTCGACACCGAGACTGATCGCAGCCTCTTCATGCGGCGCACCGAGGTGCTATGCAGCCGCTGCCAAGCGCATCTCGGCCATGTCTTTCCCGACGGCCCGCGTCCGACCGGGCTGCGCTATTGCATCAACTCGGCGTCTCTCGCTCTGAAGCCGAAAGCCGAGAAGTAGCTAGCGGCGCCTCTCCAGCGCCTCGACTTGGCGCCAGCCGGCTTCGGCGAGGCGCTTGGCGCGCGCGCCGCTCTCGAGCGCTCGCGCGCTCGCCGCGGTGCCTTCGCGCACGCGCCCCATGATCCCTTGAAGGATCGCGGCGAGGCGGAACATATTGAAGGCGATGTAGAAATCCCAATTCGGCAGGTCGGCGCGGCCGGTGCGTCGGCAATAGAGCGCGCAGCCTTCCGCTTCGCTCGGTATGCCGAGCGCGGCGAGATCGAAGCCGAACAGGCCGCGATAGGTGTCGGGCCCCAAGCGCCACGGCATCATGTGATAGGCGAAGTCCGAGAGCGGATTGCCAAGCGTCGACAACTCCCAGTCGAGGATTGCGATCACCCGCGGCTCGCTCGGGTGGAAGATCAAGTTGTCGATGCGGAAGTCGCCATGGATGAGCGTCGTCTCTTCGCTCGCCGGCGCGTGGCGCGGCAGCCATTCGATCAGCCGGTTCATCGCCGGGATCGCCTCGGTCTCGGAGGCGCGATACTGCTTCGTCCATCGATCGATCTGGCGCAGCACGTAGTTGCCTGGCCGGCCGTAATCCGAAAGCCCGACCGCCGCGTAGTCCACTTTATGGAGCCGGGCGATCGCTTCGTTCATCGCCGCGAAAATGCCGTGGCGCTCGCTTTCGGGCAAAGCCGGCAGGGTCGGATCCCAAAAGACGCGGCCCTCGATGTAATCCATCAGGTAGAAGGCGGTGCCGACAACGCTGTCATCCATGCAGAGGGCGTGCATCTTGGGCACAGGCACGTTGGTCGCGGCGAGCGCCGACATGATGCGGAATTCGCGGTCGACGGCGTGCGCCGAGGGCAGCAGCTTGCCGGGCGGCTTGCGCCGCAAGACATAGCGGCGATCGGCGGCAGCGATGCGGTAGGTCGGATTGGACTGGCCGCCCTTGAATTGCTCGATGGCGATGGGCCCACGAAATCCTGCGACATTCGCGCGCATCCAGGCTTCGAGTGGGGCCCGGTCGAAACGATGCTGCTCGCGCACCGGCATGGTGCCGACAAACTCTTCAGGGCGGAATTGCTCGGTTTCACTCATCTTTGGCCTCGCGTCTGTGACCTTGCGCCCAAGCAAAGCTGGCATGACCAAAAAGCCACAGTGATAGGGGAGAACAGTCCCCGGTCACGCAAACTCCTTAACAATGCCACGTTTTTGGGCAATGCTTTTGTCAGAAGTATTGGCCGCAATCGACGTGATATCCGCCGCTCGGCGCATCCGTATCGGCCGCATAGGCCGAAATCCTGGAATTCCTTGCCGTTCAAGGGCTTTTCGCTCGGCTGCAATCCGCCCTTTTGGCCTGCGGCAGGGCAAGCTTCACCGGCCCGTGTGCTGGGCCGCGAAAGCCGACTCGGCGGAAATGCCGCAAAAACACCTATCTATAATCACGTATAGCGGCGGAAAGCCTGGATCGACGGTGCTTCCTCATTCGTTATGGTTAATGCCTCGTCAATCATTCGGCGCGACGATCGGTTATCGGTGCAAGTTCATCGGGGGAATGAGGCGGATTGGCTTTGAACTTGCACATTTGAAGGTGGAGGTGGGGACATGACGGTACAAGACGGTCTCTTCGGTCTCTTCGCGAAGCAGTATGACACGCAGAAAGAGGCCGAGATGTCCCTCGAGGACTA
>Ga0134128_10005213_pt1 | contig 15765 bp, 16 predicted proteins | sample KB31754_FD_96462 | JGI IMG/M metagenome (GOLD analysis project Ga0134128, IMG submission 96462) | Terrestrial soil microbial communities with excess Nitrogen fertilizer from Kellogg Biological Station, Michigan, USA - KB3-175-4 | ecosystem: Environmental > Terrestrial > Soil > Unclassified ...
AGCTTGATAAGGCCGGTGACCTTTTTCTTGGGAGCCAATGTAGGGTCCTTCTCTCAATATCTGTCCTGGACGACGGAGCGCGTCCAAGGTGGGTGGCCGGATGGCGTCCGGCCGAACGCCCCGCGGGAACTAAGCAAGCCCCCGCGAAGCGAAACTTAGGGGCAACTAGATCTTGGTGACCTGGTTGAAGGCGAGGGTGACGGGGGTCTCGCGCTCGAAGATGGATACCAGCACCACCAGCTGCTGGGATTCGGGCTTGATCTCCGAAATGGTGGCGGAGAGGGTCTCGAACGGGCCGTCCTTGACGATGACGGCCTCGCCGACCTCGAAGTCGATTTCGGCGTCCAGGGGATCGTGGCGCAGCGGGACGCCGGTCACTTCGGCCTGCTGCTCCTCGAAGATCGGGGCCAGCATGGAGAAGACCTCGTCCAGGCGCAGCGGCACGGGGTTGTGGGCGTTGCCGACAAAGCCGGTGACGCCGGGGGTGTGGCGGACCACGCCCCAGGAGGCATCCGTCAAGTCCATGCGGACCAGCACGTAGCCGGGAATGCGAACGCGGTTCACAACCTTGCGCTGGGCGTTCTTGATCTCCACGACTTCTTCCATGGGGACCTGGACTTCGAAGATGAAATCTTCCATGTTCAGCGACAGGCTGCGGGACTCAAGGTTGACCTTGACGCGGTTTTCGTAGCCGGCGTAGGAGTGGATGACGTACCAGTCACCCTCCTGGCGGCGCAGCTTGGCCTTGAATTCCTCAGCCGGGTCCACCTCGGGCTCGGCAGGCACGACGGCGGCGTCAGCTTCCGCTGCTTCGTCGCCTTCCGCCGTGGCCGGCTCGGCGTCGACCGCGGCGGCCGGCTCGGTTTCAACCGCTGCTGCGTCAGCCTCGGGGGCATCAAGGTCGGCACTGATTGCAGCATCAGCAACCACAGTGTCCTGCTCCGGCTCACTGTAGTTAGCCTCGGGCTCCTGCTCAGACACGAATTTCCTGCTTTCCTTGTGCGTTTCTTAAATGGCTCAAACCGACCCCTTGTCGAAAATCGCTTTCGGGGCCGGCCAAAGTCGAGCGTTTACTGCTCAGTGGATACGTGGCCGCCAAAGACCCAAAGCACGGCCTTGCCGAAGCCAAAGTCCAGGACGGTGACGATTCCCATCACAATGACCACGAATACCAGCACGACGGCGGTCATGTTGATCAACTCCTGGCGAGTGGGCGTGACGACCTTTTTCATCTCGCCAATGACCTGGCGAAGGAAGGTGGCTATGCGGCCAAAGAATCCTGGCCCACCTGACTTGCCGGTCTTCTTGGCAGGGCGGCCCTCGGAGCGGCTTGCCGCAGATTCGGTCACCAGTGCCTCACTCATCGTTTGTTGGAAAACACCCGGGCCCGGATCTCGGACCCCGTCTTGTGCAACTTATTCGCTAGACGGAGATGGGTTTGGCCCACGAATCCACAAGTAATTCACTTGCACTTCACAAGGACCAAACCCGCTGCGCCTAAACGCAGGGCAGACAGGACTCGAACCTGCAACCTGCGGTTTTGGAGACCGCTGCGCTACCAATTGCGCCACTACCCTTTGGAGCCCTGGGGGCCCCATGACGCCGAACGCCATGAATAACTTACCGTCTTGAACACCCGTTTTCCAAACCGGCACCGGTTGTTCCATCCCGGTTCAAGGCGTGCACCATCATGGTGTTTTAGCACCAGTTCTCCATTCTACGCATTCTTAAGTGGCTACGTCGAACCGGGCACCCGATGCGCCTAAAGTAGAAGACGAAGTCGAAGTGACCCGAATGCACTGCAAGGCTCACCCTGAGAAGAAAGTACCCTGATGTCTGCCGAACTGACAGCTGACCATGGCGCCGGGCGCCGCATCTCCGCCCGCATCGCCGCCATTGCCGAATCCGCCACCCTGGCCGTCGATGCCAAGGCCAAGGCGCTGAAGGCGGCCGGGCGCCCCGTGATTGGATTTGGTGCCGGTGAGCCGGACTTCCCCACCCCCGACTACATAGTGGAGGCGGCAATTGCCGCAGCCCGACAGCCCAAGTACCACCGCTACTCCCCCGCAGCGGGCCTCCCGGAGCTCAAGGCGGCCATCGTGGCCAAGACGCTGCGGGATTCGGGCTACTCCGCCGAGCCCGCCCAGGTGGTGGTCACCAATGGCGGCAAGCAGGCCGTCTACGAGTCTTTCGCCACCTTGCTCGACCCGGGTGATGAGGTCATCATCCCCACCCCGTACTGGACCACCTATCCGGAGGCGATCCGGCTGGCCGGCGGCGTGCCCGTTGAGGTGTTTGCCGGACCGGAACAGGGCTACCTGGTGACCGTGGACCAGCTTGAGGCCGCGGTGACGCCCCGCAGCAAGGTACTGCTGTTTGTGTCCCCGTCCAACCCGACCGGCGCTGTGTACTCTGCCGAGCAAACGCGTGAGATCGGACTGTGGGCCGCGTCGAAGGGCCTGTGGGTCATCACGGATGAAATCTACGAGCACCTGACCTACGACGGCGTCCCCTTCACCTCGATTGCCACGGCCGCCCCGGAGCTGGGTGACAAGGTGGTGATCCTCAACGGCGTCGCCAAAACCTACGCCATGACCGGCTGGCGCGTGGGCTGGATGATCGCCCCGGCGGATGTGGCCAAGGCTGCCACGAACATGCAGTCCCACGCCACGTCCAACGTGGCCAACGTTTCCCAGATGGCCGCACTGGCCGCCGTGTCCGGGCCGCTGACGGCCGTGGAGGAAATGAAGGTGGCCTTCGATCGCCGCCGCAGGGCCATGGTGCAGGCGCTGAACGCGATCGACGGCGTGCAGTGCCCCACGCCCCACGGCGCCTTTTATGCCTATGCCGATGTTCGGGGCTTGCTGGGACGCGAGATCGGCGGCATCCGGCCGGCCACGTCGGCGGAACTGGCTGCCCTCATCCTGGACAAGGCCGAAGTGGCCGTGGTTCCGGGCGAGGCGTTCGGCCCCAGCGGCTACCTGCGCCTGTCCTACGCCCTCGGCGACGACGACCTCGCCACAGGCGTGGGCCGCCTGCAGGAGTTCCTCGGCACGGCAAAGGCCTGACCGCCGCGGACGCTGCAGCGGAAGCGACCGAAGACTGCCCTACGCCTTACAGCAGCCTGCGGTCGGCGGCCCAGCGGGTGAGTTCGTGCCGGGAGGACAGCTGGAGCTTGCGCAGCACGGCTGAGACGTGCGTTTCCACGGTCTTGATGGAGATAAACAGGGCCTTCGCCACCTCCTTGTAGGAGTAGCCGCGGGCAATGAGCCGCATGACCTCCAGCTCCCGGGCGGACAGCTTGTCGAGCTCGTCCTCGACGGCCACCTCGGCCGTGCCGAAGGCATCCAGCACAAAGCCGGCAAGCCGCGGGGAAAACACGGCGTCGCCCCCGGCAACCCGGCGGACGGCGTCGGATATTTCCGTGCCGGAGATCGATTTGGTGACATAGCCCCGGGCGCCGGCGCGGATCACGGAGACCACGTCCTCCGCGGCGTCCGAGACGCTCAGTGCCAGGAACTTCACCTGTCCCAGCATCCCGGCGCACCCCGAGATGACCTCGCGCCCGCCCTGGCCGCGTCCGCCAGGCAGGTGGACGTCAAGGAGCACCACATCCGGCGTGTGGGCGGCGACGGCGGCAATGGCTTCCTCCACCGTGGCGGCCTCCGCCAGCACGTGGATGTCCGGGGCAAGGTCCGCCTTGAGCCCGGAGCGGAAGATGGCGTGGTCGTCCACCACGACCACCCGGATGGGCTGCCCTGCAGCTGTCATTTCGCTTCCTCCGAGTCCGTGTTCCTGGCTGTGCCGGTGGCTGCCGCGGCCTGCGCCGGCCCGGCGGGCAGGTGGAGGCGCACCTCCGTGCCGTCAGGTGAACTAATGATCTCAGCCGAGCCGCCATTGCGTTGCATGCGCCCGACGACGGACTCCCGGACTCCCAGCCTGTCCGGCGGCACGGCGCCGGGATCGAACCCCGGCCCGCGGTCCTTGACGAAGACGTCGACTCCGGAGGGGCCCGCCTCAACGTACACGGAGACGGGCGTCCCGCCGTGGCGGACGCCGTTCAGCACGGCCTCACGCGTGGCCTGGACCAAGGCGCGCATGGGCTCGCCCAGCTCGGCATCCCCCACTGTCACCAGCTCCACGGGCAGGCCGTGGAGGTCCTCCACTTCGGCGCACACGGCCTTGATCCCCGCAACCAGCCGGCCCGCATCCTGCCCGGCATCCTGGTAAATCCAGCTGCGGAGTTCGCGTTCCTGTGCGCGGGCCAGCCGGCTGACGTCCTGCGGCGAATCCGCCCGTTTTTGGATCAGCGCCAACGTTTGCAGCACGGAGTCGTGCAGGTGGGCCGCGATCTCCGCCCGCTGGGTTTCCCGGATGCGCCCCGCACGTTCGGCCTGGAGATCGCGCCAAAACTTCAGTGCCCAGGGTGCCAGGACCAGCCCGACGCCGGCCAGCACGGCCACGGAGGCGACGACGGACGCCCAGACAAGCGCCCAGGAGCCGGAGCCGGTGACGATGATGAGCACCCCGGCCACCACCAGGATCAGGCCCGCCACAAACCGGGCCACAGACCAGGGTGTATCCATTTTTGCCGCATTGAGCAGTCCCACGCGCCTGGTGGCGTCAAGCTGCATCCAGGCCAGCACGGCACCCGCGGCAATGACGCCCAAGGGAATGATGGTGCCCAGGTTGAGGTTCACCCCGGCCCTGGCGCTGAACAGCAGCACCGCTGCGACCACCAGTGCCCCGCCCACCAGGATTTCCCTGGCCCCCACCGAAAAGCCCGGACGAGTGCGGGCACCCTGCGGCTGCGCGGCACCTCCGGATCCAAGCTCCGCCGCGGCCGGCTCCGCCGGGGGTGCCGGGCGGAAGAGCCTGAGCCGGGGGCCGCCGTCGTCGGCCAGCTGGGGGGCGCCCGAGGCGGCGTCATCCCCGGCGAGGGGCACCAGGATCCACAGCCAGGCGTAGAACACCACGCCCGCCCCGAACAGGAAGCAGGAGCCGGCCATGATGGCCCGTACGGTGCCGACACGCAGGCCAAGGTGTTCCGCCAGGCCGGCGCACACCCCGGCAACCACACGGTCCGTGGACCTGTACATCTTTGCGCTCATGGTTCAATCCAAGCACGCCCGGAGAGCGGCAGCGCAGTTTCCAAGGGTCGCATCAGGGTTCTTTCAGGGTCACCCCCGATGGCGGCGCGGGCACCGCCGGGACACGATTGAACCATGAACGAAACCCATGACCCCCAACAGCCCGACCCAGGCGCCACGCCCCCCTCAAGCGGGCAGCCCCCGCAGCAGCCTACCCAGCCGGAAAGCCTGGGCCAGGGCTACCCCGCGCCGCCACAGCCCGCAGCGCAGGACAGCGCACGCTTCTTCCGGTGGCTGCGCTCCCTGGGCGTGCAGCGCGGCAGCAGCCGCTGGGTGGGCGGCGTTTGCAGCGGGCTGGCGGACCGGTGGGGAATCGACCCTGTGATTGTCCGCGGCCTGACCGTGGTGCTCACACTGTTCTTCGGCGTCGGCCTGCTGGCCTACGGGCTGGCCTGGGCCCTGCTGCCCGAACCGGACGGCCGCATCCACGTGGAGCAGGTGGCCCGGGGGCACTGGTCCACCGGCATGACGGGCGCCGCGGTGGCCACCTTCCTGGGGCTGGCCGGACCGGGGCAGACCTTCGTCTGGGACGGCCACAACGGCTGGTTCCCCTGGCCCGTCATCTGGGTGGCGGCCATCGTTTGCTGCGTGGTCTGGGCCGTCAACCGGGGCAAGGGGCAGCCGCCGCGGCCGTCGGGAAACCCACCCTGGCAGCAGCACTCCAGTGCGGCAGCCGCCGGTACACCTTTCGGATCCGGACCCGGATACGCGGCCGCTTCCGGTTACGCGGCCCAGGGCCCCGGCTACGCGGCCCAGGGCCCCGGCTACGCGGCTGGATCCGGTTACGCGGCTGGAACTGAAACCGGTCCCGACCCCCGGCAGTTTTCCGCCGCAGGGCCCGCGGCGAAAGTCGGCACCTGGCCTGAGCACACCCTGGGCCCTGCCGCACCCCTCGGCGCGAACGGACGGCCGGCCTTCAAGGCGCAACCCCGCCTGGGTGCTGCAGCAAGCCTGCTCTCGCTGGGACTGGCCGTCATGGTGGGCGCACTGGTGCTCATCCTCAATGCAGCCGGGCTCATCGACCTCAACGGCTACCAGGTGGCGGCCGCCGCGGCCGCCGCAGCCATCACCGCGGGACTGGCCATCATCATCTCGGGGATGCTCGGGCGCACGGCGGGCGGGGTGGGCACCTTTGCGATCATCGCACTGGTGGTTGCCGGCCTGCTGAGCGTAGTCCCGCAGCACGGTCCCTGGACGCCCCTGGCGAACCAGTCATGGACCCCCACCAGTGTCAGTGCGGCCGAGCAAGGGCTCGACGTGACGGTGGGCAACGCCGCAATCGACCTGACCCACGTCTCCCAAGGCAGCTCCCTCACGGCCGACGTGCAGATCCCCCTCAACGTTGTTGCCGCCAAGGTGGTGGTGAAGGTGCCCACCGACATCCCTGTCACGGTCACGAGCGACCTTGCGGTGTCAAAACTCGACGTCCAGGGCGGTGCCGGCCAGGGCGGGGGCGTGGTGGTGCAGAACTCCTCCACGCAGCTCAATCCCGGGCTGAAAGGCAGCGGACTGGCCATCACCCTCAACGGCGCCGCAGCCACCATCACTTTTGTCCCGACACCCGGCAACTAAGAACCTGGAGCATGCCATGAACACCCCAACAGAACCCATCAGCTTTCCCGGCGACGACAATGTCACGCGCCCAGACGCGGGCGCCGAAACACAAACACCAGCCGAGTCCACCAGGCACCCGGTGAGGGTCGGCACCCTGGTGTGGGGCGCCGTCGTGGTGGTCCTGGGCATCCTGGTGATCGCCTCCCGCCAGGCCGGCCTGCGGCTCGACACCGGCCAGACGGCCATGTGGCTGCTCTTTGGCGCGGGCCTGGCCATGGTGGCCGGCGGGGCCGTGAGCGTGCTGCGCAAGAAGTGACGGCGGCGGTGACGGAATCCGTGTCCACCCCGCGGTCAAGAGTTGCCCCCGTCACATGACCGTCTAGAATGGCCTGTGAGGAGCTCAACGGTGCGCTCAAGACACATTGACTCCACCACACCGAAGGGCCCCAACACCCATGAAGATTGGCATTCTCACCAGCGGAGGCGACTGCCCCGGACTCAACGCCGTGATCCGCGGCATAGTTTTGAAGGGCATCAAGGTCTACGGCCACGAATTTGTGGGATTCAGGGACGGCTGGCGGGGTGTTGTTGAAGGCGACATCATGGATCTGCCCCGCCAGATGGTGCGCGGCATCTCCAAGCAGGGCGGCACCATTCTGGGCACCTCGCGCACCAACCCGTTCGACGGCGACGGCGGCCCCGAGGTGATCAAGGCCCACCTGGAACGCCTCGGCATTGATGCCATGATCGCCATTGGCGGCGAGGGGACGCTGGCTGCGGCCCGCCGGCTCACGGATGCCGGGCTGAAAATTGTGGGCGTGCCGAAAACCGTGGACAACGACCTTGACGCCACCGACTACACCTTCGGCTTCGACACGGCCGTGCAAATTGCCACCGAGGCAATAGACCGCCTGCGGACCACCGGGGAGTCACACCACCGGTGCATGATCGCCGAGGTCATGGGCCGCCACGTGGGCTGGATTGCCCTGCACGCCGGCATGGCCACGGGCGCCCACGCCATCTTGATTCCGGAACAAAACACCAGCATGGACCAGATTGTGGAATGGGTCCAGGAAGCCCACGAACGCGGCCGCGCACCCCTGGTGGTGGTGGCAGAGGGCTTCGTCCCGGACCACCGGGACTCCGCCCATTCAGAACGCGGCATGGACACCTTCGGCCGCCCGCGGCTGGGCGGCATCGGCGAACAGCTGGCCCCGGAAATTGAGGCGCGCACGGGCATCGAAACCCGCGCCACCATCCTGGGCCACATCCAGCGCGGCGGCGTGCCCTCCAGCTTTGACCGCGTCCTGGCGACCCGCCTGGGCATGGCCGCCGTTGATTCCGTGGTGGAGGAACGCTGGGGCACCATGGTCTCCCTCAAGGGCACCGAGATTGAGCACGTGCCCTTTGAGGCAGCGCTCGGCAACTTGAAGGTGGTGCCGCAGCACCGCTACGACGAGGCCGCGATCCTTTTCGGCTGACGCCGTCCGGCCAGCCCCCACGCCCCGCGCAGACCCCTGCCGCGAGGCGTTAAGGTTTAATCCATGACCTTTGACCTCAGTTCCGCCCCCATAGTCCGGCTCGCATGGGAACGCGGGCTGGGCCTGCCGGAGGGTTCCCTTGTCATGGGACGGGATGGCAGCCGGATCACCCATGCCACCGACGACGGCCGGCTGACGTTCGTGCGGTTGTGGGAGCAATCGATCCTGACCGGACCTCCCGCCGTGCTGGAGGCCGCACGCGCCCACACGGATGACGAGCTCAGCGACCATGCCGTGATGCTGCGCCTCACGCGCGGCTTTGGCGGGCGCGGCCGCGGCACCCAGGCCCTGTATTTTGCCGACGAGCTGGATGTCCGCCAGCCGGCAGGGAGCATCATGGTCTCCCACGGGAACCCGGAGGCCGTGGCGCTTGAGTCAATGTGCCCGCCCGACGACGTGAACGACGTCGGCCTGGCCGCCCTGCCCCACAAGTTCACCCTGATGGGGCTCCCCGGGCAGGGCGGGGATCGTGGCGCGGACTGGGACGGCGATCCGCAGGAGGCGGCGCATTCGGCCGGACCGGTTGCGTGCAGTGCCTACGCCGAGTTTCAGGGGTTATTGGCCCGGCTGGGCACCCTGGTGGCCCCCGCCCACCGGAATCAGGGGCTGGGGCTGCTGGCCACCTCGATTGCTGCGCACGAGGCGCTCGCCGCCGGGCTGATAGTCCAGTGGCGGGCGGACATCAACAACGCGCCCGCCCACGCACTGGCCATGGCAGCGGGACTTAGTGTGGCTGGTTTGCAGACGACCGTTGACCTTCATACTCCGCATAAATAGCTTCCACGGAGCGGGGCTTGGCGAAGAAGGCCGCGGTTGCTGCACCCAGCACCACGACTGCGGCGGGCAGGACGATGGACTGGCCCATCGCCGTCGCAAATCCGGCCTGCAGGAACGCCGGCAGCTGCCCCGACACCCCGGAAGCGCCCTGCGAAGCGCCAGCGGGCATCTCGGCCGCCAGTCGGGCGGAGATCAGGGCGGCAATTGCGGCACTGCCCAGCACCGAACCGATTTGGCGTGTGGTGTTGTAAATTCCGGCGCCGGCCCCGGCCTCGCTGGGGCCCAGGTTGCGGGTGGCCGTGGTGGACAGCGGCGCCCAGATGCCGGAGCTGGCAATGCCCAGCAGCCCGCTGGGAAGCAGGAACAACCAGATGGGCGTGTCGGGACTCATCAGCGACGATGTCCACAAGAGGGAGACGGACATCAGCACGAAGCCGGTCAGCGCCACGTAGCGCGGGTTCACCAGGTCCACCAGCTTGCCAACAAACGGTGCCAGCACGCCGGAGAACAGCGCCATGGGGACCATCATGAGCGCCGATTGCGTGGGGGTCATGCCGCGCACCAGCTGGTAGTAGAAGAACAGCGGCAGGCTCATGGCCGTCACGCTGAAGCCCATGGTGGTGATGGCAATGTTGGCCAGGGAGAAGTTGCGGACCTTGAACAGGTGCAGCGGGACCAGGGCCTCGCCCTTCGTGGTGCCCTGCCAGATCCCGAACAGCACCAGGAACACCAGGCCGGCGATGATCAGCCCCCACACGGTGATGGGGCCGGAAATGGCTCCCCAGTTGTACTTTTCGCCTTCCTGGATGCCAAAGACCAGCATGAACAGCCCGATCGAGCTCAGGGCCACGCCCAGCAGGTCGAACTTGTGGTCGTGCGTCTTCAGGGCCGGCACCAGGCGGACGGCCATGACGAACGCCACGACGCCCACGGGCACGTTGACAAAGAAGATCCATTCCCAGCCCAGGCCGTCCACCAGCACGCCGCCCAGGATGGGGCCCACCAGCATGGCCACCCCGGCGGTGGCGCCCCACAGGCCCATGGCCGGGCCACGCTTGTCAGGGGCAAAGATACGAGTAATGACGGCCATGGTCTGTGGCGTCATCATGGCCGCGCCGAGCCCCTGGACGGCACGGGCCAGGATCAGCATGCCGATGCTGCCGGACAGGCCGCACCACAGTGACGCCAGGGTGAACACGCTCAGGCCGATCAGGTACAGGTTCTTGGGCCCGTATTTGTCCCCCATGCGCCCGGTGACAAGCAGCGGGACGGCGTACGCCAGCAGGTAGGCGCTGGTCACCCAGATGACGGAGTTGATGTCGGTGTGCAGGCCCTCCATGATCTTCGGGTTGGCCACCGAGACGATGGTTGAGTCGACCAGGATCATGAAGAACCCCAGCACAAGCGCCCATAGCGCGGGCCACGGTTTTGCCACGGTTTCCATGCTTGTTCCTTAAAGTTTGTTTCGAGCCGTTTGGTCGAAGAATTCGTCCGGCTGCCATGGCAGCGCGCCGGTGGTGATGTCTGAGTGCAGCTGCCGGATCCAGTCCAGCTCTGCCTTGGTGATGGCCTGCTGGTACAACACTTCCACCCAGAACCTTTGTTCCACGCCCCGGGCTGTTGCGTTCCGCTGGTCCGCTTCCAGCTCCGCCGCATGCGCTTCCAGTGCCGCAATCCGCTGCCCCAGCAGGCCAAGCACGACGCCGGCCGGCAGGTTGTGTGCCTCGGCCACGGCCTGCGGGAAGCTGGGGTATTCAACTGCCGGCTGCGCCAGCAGCTTCTTGAGTTCCGCTTCCAAGGCTTCGCGGCCGGCTTCGAGTATGGCGAAGGTGGTCCGCTCGGGCCTGTTTCCGTCCCGCTCGGTGCCCGCAGCCTTGACCAGGTCCGCCGCTGCCAGCCGGCCCACCGTGTGGTACAGCGTGCCCGGCCGGATCTTGACCAGGCGGTCCTCCCTGCGGTGCATGAGCACCTGGTACATCTCGTAGGGGTGCATGGGACGTTCCGCCAACAGGCCGAGTGCCGCGACAGCCAGGGGCGTGAGCCGCTTGTCCTGTGCCTCTTGTTGTTGCTCCATGACCCTGCCTTCGATCTAGTCCATAAGAATTATTCCACGTGGACTATTAGGGCACAATGGCGCGGATCACAGGAATTGACGTTTTTTCCGGCTGCTGCGGGGCTTAGTGCGGGGTGCGGAGGAAGCCCTTGGCGCGGCCCACCACCTGGCCGGCGTCGGTGGCCACAATCAGCTCCTGGGCCGCCACGTACTTTTCGCCGTCGTCGTCAATCATCAGGACCGCCTCCGGGTCCACGGTGCGCTTGATGACGGCCAGGCCGATGGGTCCCATCTCATAGTGTTGGGCAACGCTGGTCAGGCGGCCCACCTGGCGCTCGCCGTCATAGACGGCACTGCCGGCGGCAGGAATGGTGTGCTGCGAGCCGTCCAGCTGCAGGAAAACCAGCCGGCGCGGCGGCCTGCCCAGGTTGTGGACGCGGGCAATGGTTTCCTGGCCCTTGTAGCAGCCCTTCGACAGGTGCACTGCGGTGCGCAGCAGGTCCAGTTCATGGGGAATGGTCTTTTCATCCGTCTCGGCTCCCCGGCGGGGGCGCCACGCGGCAATCCGGAGGGCCTCGGCAGCCCAGGCGCCGGCGAGGGGGCGCTGTCCGACGGTGGCCACCAGGTCCGCAGCCGGCACCAGGTATTCGTGCCACGGCCGTTCCAGGCCGGGGTGTTCGGATTCATCGACGGCGGCGTAGCTGTAACCGCCGGCCCCGATGTGGGGCCAGGGGTCGGTCCATTGGAGCAGGGAGTCCCACTCTGGCACCTCGGCCACCGAGCCCAGCACGGCCCAGTCGGCGGAGACGTCCGCGATCTCAACGCGCAGCATGAACTTCATGGACGCCAGCCAGGCCGCCAGCGGGGCGGCCTCCGCGGTTTCCACAATCAGCCAGGTGGTGGTTCCGTCGTCAACCACGCGGGCATCATAGTCAATGCGGCCCTGCAGGCTCAGCAGCAGCAGTTCGGTGCCCACGCGGGGTTCAAGTTTCGTGACGCCCTGGGAGGAAAGGGTGTTGAGCCAGCTCAGCCTGTCCGGGCCGGACACCGTGACCACGCCACGGTGTGAAAGGTCCACCACGGCTGTGGGCGGCAGGCCGTTGTACCCCGCCAGCAGCCGCTGTTCCCGGTTCGGATCCCCGTAGTGCGAGGCAACGCCCGCATCAAGGCCTCCCGCAAGCACGGCTCCATGGCGGTTTAGCAAAGGACTCATATAGCTCATAACGTGTGCAACGCCTTCCCTGAATGGCCTATTCCGGCCCGTGCCTGGCCCGTCCGGATCATCATCACGCCAGCGGCCGGGCCCGGCAGCGGCACAGAGCGGCCTACGCGACCTTGTGGAGTGCTGCCGAGGCGTGGGCCTCGAGGGACTTGCCCTGTGCGGCCGCGTCCCAGCGCCAGTAGAGGTCGCCGTTGACCAGGCCAAAGATGCGGGTGGCGGCCTTGTAGTCCTTGGAGCCGGCGCCGCGCATGACGGCGTCGGTGGACAGCTGGATCTGCGGACCCTTGATGCTGCCGTAATACAGTTCGGAGATGCCGCCGGGGTGGACGATGGTGGCCATGATGTCAAAGCCGCCGTCGGCATTGCGGAGGGCTTCGACGTCGTCGGCGGTGCGCAACGCCGGCACAATGTCGGCCGGGACCAGTCCGGGGCCGCCGTCGGCGTCGTTGAGGGTGCGGTCCAGCTGCCAGAAGCCCGTCTCCACGGCGAGGGGGCGCAGCACTGTGCCGTCCTCGTCGGTGAGCCAGGTTTCGGCGGTGTACTGCAGGTACGGGAGCCCGTTCGCGGCAAAGGTCGCGGTTTGGGTGAAATGGCCCGAATCCGCGTCTCCCTCGCCCAGCCGGCCATGCCCGGTCCAGGTGCCCAGCAGCCAGGAAAGGGGGACCAGTTCGGGGGTCAGGCCCGTGGGGATCTCAATGGCCATGGAGGCTACTGCTGGCCCTTGAACAGGCGCCACACCACCAGACCGGCGAACCAGGCCATGGTGATGCCGGCCAGTACCAGCAGGCAGATGAAGAAAATTTCCAAGGCAAGTACGCTCATGGTGCCATCCTATCGTGATCTTTTGGGGAGCTACGTCAGAAGCAGTTTATCGACGAAATAAACCAGCGCCCCGAGCGAGAGGATGGGGGCCAGCGCAGCCGACACACCGCCGATGACGTTACGGACCGGCCCGGTAAGCGTCCGCAGGCGGTGGAAGCTGGCGATGACGGCAGCCAGCAGCGCCCCCAGGATTGCCGCCGGAATGATGCGCACGTCCGAAAACAACAGCGCAGCCAGGGGTCCGGCCAGCGCGGCCAGGACGATGGCCAGCGGGGCGGAGACCCGGTCCGGAATGGCCATCATTCCGATGGCCAGGGCGACGGCGGCACTAATCGCGGTGATCAACGTCATGCCGGGTTCGCCCAGAAACCGGTAGGACGCCACCCAGCCTCCGGCCAGCCCGGCAATGGCAACGCCGGCACCCGCCCCCAGCGTGGATTCAAGCCGGTGGGCCTGGCCGGTGCCGCGGATCAGCTGCACCACCATGACGGCGCCAAAACCAACTGCAATGAAGATGGGCGTCCACGTGAGGTAGTTTGAATCCCGGGTCAGGCCTGCCGTGGCGGCTGAACCGGCACCCGTCAAGGCGATGACGGTACCCAAGGTTTTTTTGGCCGGAATGCCCAGGTAATGCGGCCAGCCGAGCCCAAAGACCGCCGCCAGCACCACGCCGAGGACCACGGTGTAGGCGAGCCCCAGCGCATGGCCGGCGACAATGGCAGCGAGCGCGGCAATTCCAACAAGTCCCGCAGTTGATGACTTCACACACCAATCCTGCCCTATTGTGGCGGTACACTGTGGAAAACCCCCGCAGCCGGTGCGTTGGGCCAGGTGCAGCCGAGCCGCACCCGGGCCGGATGCCGGCAGCAGGACATTCAGTGGTTCGTCGCTCAAAGATGCGCACCCCGCACTTTGGAGGAAGTCATGTCGCAGATACTCATGCTGACCAACAACCACGGAAGTTCCGTGGATGTTTTGCCTGCGCTGGAACTGCTCAGCCACTCCGTGCACATTCTCCCCGCCGTCCCCACAGCACTGCTGGACGCCAAGCCCTCAGACTTGATCATGGTCGATGCCCGCAAGGACCTGGCCGGTTCCCGCTCGCTGACGCAGCTGTTGCGGGCCACCGGCATCAGTGTCCCGCTGCTGCTTGTGCTGACGGAGGGCGGCATGGCTGCCGTGTCCGCGTCCTGGGCGGCCGACGACGTGGTGCTGGAATCCGCGGGCCCGGCTGAAGTTGAAGCCCGCATCCGGCTGGCCCTGACCCGCGTGGCCGGTGCGGAGGAGGCCGTCAGCCACGAGATCCAGGCGGCAGGCGTGATCATTGACGAGGACAGCTACACCGTCCGTGTCCACGGCAACGCGCTCAACCTCACCTACAAGGAGTTTGAACTCCTGAAGTACCTGGCCCAGCATCCGGGACGGGTTTTCACCCGGGCGCAATTGCTGAACGAGGTGTGGGGCTACGACTATTACGGGGGCACGCGCACCGTGGACGTCCACGTGCGGCGGCTGCGGGCCAAGCTCGGTTCCGACCACGAGAGCCTGATCAGCACTGTCAGGAATGTGGGCTACCGCCTGACCATCAGCAAAACGTCCGACGACGACGAACTGGCGGATGCCTGACGCGGACCGGGCCCATGGAAAATGGCCCGCTTCCCGGAGGAAGGCGGGCCATTCTTTGGTGGAGGACATACGGGTCGAACGTATCGAGGACACCCCACTGGTGCATCCCCCCTGGTGCTGCCCTCAAACTCTAGGCGAGCGGCACCGCTGCGCGCAAACCGGCCGGCCGCCGGCCCCGAAAATCCGCCGGTGTGTCTCGCGTTGGGCCGCCCGCGCCCACTAGGCTGTGGACATGAGCCCAGCAAACAGCAGCACCTGGCCCGTCACGGTGATTGAGGGCACCCCCCAGCCCGAAGCCCTGCGCGACATCCTTGACCTGGTGGGGGCGGCCGAAGACGAGGACGGCAACCCGCCGTTCTCGGAGCAGTCGCTCGTGGAGCTCAAGGCCAAGGCAGCCGGCCCGCACACCGTCCTGACGCTGCTCACCCACGCGCCGGAGGAGAAATCCCCCACCGAGGGCGAAGACCTGGCCGGAGTGGCCGTCGTCGTGCTTAATGGCAGTGAAGGCGTGCTGGAGATCGCGGTGCACCCGCACTACCGCAACGAAGGCGTGGGCACCATGCTGGTGGACAAACTCGTGGCGGTGCGCGGGCTGCAGGGCATCAAGGCCTGGTCGCACGGTGACCATGAGGCCGCCGCGGACCTTGCCGCAAGCTACGGCTACCGCGCCATCCGCGAGCTGTGGCGCATGCGCCTGGTCCGCCACGCGCCGGCGGACACCCCTGCTGCGCCAAGCAGCTTTCCCACGCCCGACGGCGTCCGCCTGCGCACATTTGTGCCGCATCAGGACGAGGGCCCGTGGCTGGCGGCCAACGCCGCTGCCTTTGCCCACCACCCAGAACAGGGCGCCATGACGCCCGCGGACCTGCAGGCCCGCATGGAGGAACCCTGGTTTGACCCGGCAGGGTTCTTCCTGGCCGTCAACGACGCCGGCGACATCCTGGGCTTCCACTGGACCAAGGTCCACCCGGCCCGCACCGGCCAAGCTGCCATGGGCGAGGTGTACGTGGTGGGCGTCAC
>Ga0134128_10005214_pt1 | contig 15765 bp, 12 predicted proteins | sample KB31754_FD_96462 | JGI IMG/M metagenome (GOLD analysis project Ga0134128, IMG submission 96462) | Terrestrial soil microbial communities with excess Nitrogen fertilizer from Kellogg Biological Station, Michigan, USA - KB3-175-4 | ecosystem: Environmental > Terrestrial > Soil > Unclassified ...
AGTTCACGATCCTTCCAGTCTTTGCCGGCATAAAGCAACGTCCCGAACTTACCCACCTCGTCCTGAAAAGCCAGCAGCTGATCGGCAACGTTTTCCGGAGTGCCGTAGATAATCAGGCGTTCGCAGATTGATTCCAGCGTGATTTCGTCGTCGGGTTGGTCGCGCCGCGTCTTGAACAACTCAATGCGACCGCTCTTCTTCAGTTTAGTGAATAGCGAACGGTAGTAATAAACATAGGGACCATGCGGATCGGTCGCATAAGCCTTGGCGGTGGCGGCGTCCTTGGCAACAAAGACGCTCTTGGCCACGCGCCAATTGGCGGAATCGGCAGGGCGGCCGGCTCGTTCGCAGCCCTCGACATATTTTGGCCAATGGCTTTTCACCCAAGCCGGCATGAGGAAGTTCGCGGAGATGGGTTCCCAGCCACGCGCGGCGGCCTCGGTGACGCCTTTCGAAAACGGCGCAACTGCGGTGACGACGATCGGCGGATGCGGTTGCTGCAATGGCCGCGAAATGATCCCCTGGCCAACCTCCTTCATCAGGGTCTTTCCGGTCGCGATAGTCCAGTACTTGCCTTTGATGTCGTAGGGTGCCTCGCTCGTCCAGATCTCAAGCACCTGATTGATCGCCTCGAGAAACATTGCGTTGCGATCGGCATCGAGATTTCCGAAAGCTTCTGCGTCGGACAAAAGCCCGCCCGGGCTGATACCAAAGATCAAGCGTCCGTCCAGCATGTGGTCGAGCATTGCCATGGAAGCTGCGACCGTCGCCGGGTGGGTATTCGGCATGTTGATGGTGCCGGTGCCGAGCTTGATCCGCTTCGTTGCCGCGGCGATCCAGGCCAGGAAAGCGATGCAGGACGTGATGTTTTCGGCCTGGTCGGTGACGTGCTCGCCGACATAAGCTTCCGTAAACCCCAATTCATCGGCCAGCACAAACGCATCGCGATCCTCCTGAAGCGAGACGCGCCAATCCTTTCCGAGGGGATGGATCGGCATCGTAAAGAAACCCAAATTCATCGCCGGTGCCTCCCTCGGGCGTTTGGATGATTGGCTGGACCGTGCGTCGTTCGGTCCGGTAACACAAGCTCAAATCTGGCTTGTACGAAATAATCGATCGATAAACAAACTTGACCTTTGGCGGATCGGGTCCTCTAATCCGAAAAACGCCAAATCCGGGAAGGTCACGCCCCATGAAAGCCGCGGCTTTCGCATACGCGCGCGCAAAGAGCGTCGACGACGCGTTGCAGTTGCTCGCTGCACATGGCGATAGGGCGAAAGTGCTGTCGGGCGGTCAAAGCTTAATGCCCGCGATGAATCTGCGCCTGATCTCGCCCGAGCTGATCGTCGACATCGCGGGCATCGCCGAATTGCGGGGCATCGAGGTGCGAGGCGATACCCTCCACATCGGGGCGCTGACACGCCACGTAGATCTCCAGCGTTCAGCGGAAATTGCGGCGTATGCACCATTGCTGGCACAAGCCATAGCGCACGTCTCCCATCCCGCGATCCGCAATCGGGGAACGATCGGCGGGAGCCTAGCCCACGCCGATCCCGCCGCCGAATTGCCGGCCTGCATGCTGGCGCTTGACGCGATTGTCGTGGTGGTTGGAGTAGGCGGTGAACGGCGAATTGCCGCCGTAGATTTCTTTCAAGGGATATTCCAGACGGCAATGTCGGCGAAAGAGCTATTGGTTGCCGTCGAATTGCCGTTCGCAAAAAAGGGCTGCGTTCATTTCTTTCACGAGTTCGCGCGGCGCCACGGCGACTATGCCATCGCGGGTCTGGCGGCACTCGCTAAGATCGAGGATGGATTCTTTCGCAATCTCAAGCCGGCTCTCTTTGCGGTCGGCGACCGGCCCCTTCTAGCCAAGTCAGCAAGCAGGCTAATTAACGTGGCCCTGACGCCGAAGCTGTTGTCGGAAGTGTCCGGGGCTCTTGGTGATGAACTCGAATCCCAGGACGATCAGCAGGCGTCCGGTGCCATGCGCCGTCATCTTGCAAGGGTATTATTCACGCGGTGTATCGCGACGATGCTGGATCGGCCAGAATTAGCTGGAGGAGCGGCGTGACGCCAACGTCCATTGCCCTAGAGGTCAACGGCGAGCGCATCGAGGCGCAGGTCTTGCCACGGCTCAATCTGGCCGATTTCCTGCGAGAGCATTTGCACCTGACAGGAACCCATGTCGGCTGCGAGCATGGCGTGTGCGGTGCCTGCACAGTGCGTGTAAATGGCGAGATCGTTCGTGCCTGCTTGATGCTGGCGGTGCAGGTGGACGGCAACGCCGTTCAAACGATTGAAGGCCTATCTGACAGCGGCGAGGTCGCGGACTTGCAGGAAGCGTTTCGGAACCGAAACGCGCTGCAATGCGGCTATTGTACGCCGGGCATGTTGATTGCCGCGCAGGATTTGCTGAAACAGAACGCCGATCCGAGTCGCGAACAAATTCGCGAGCACCTTTCCGGAAATTACTGCCGCTGTACCGGCTACCAGGCCATTATCGACGCGGTCGAGAGCACGGCGCGCTCGCGCGGGAGCCGCTCATGACGGCACCCGAGAAGCCCGAAGCGCTTTCGGTGCTTGATCGACCGAATTCCTACATCGGCAAGACGGTGCCGCGGCCGAACCTTGATCGACTGATGCAGGGACGTGGCCAATATGTCAGCGACATCGAGCTGCCACGCATGGCGCATGTCGTCTTCCTGCGCTCTCCTCACGCGCACGCCAAGATCGTGAAGGTCGATGCAGCCGCTGCGAAGCGAATGCCAGGCGTCATCGCTGTTGTCACCGGACAGGAGCTCGCGGCCGTCATCACGCCCTGGGTGGGCGTGCTCTCGCACATGAAGGGCCTGAAGTCAGCGCCGCAGCACGCGATCGCGATCAACCGCGTCTGCTGGCAGGGAGAGGCGGTAGCCGCGGTGGTCGCCACGAGTCGCGCGTTGGCGGAAGATGCCCTCGAATCCGTCGTGGTGGAGTATGAAGAGCTTGAAGCCGTCACCGACATGCGAACGGCGCTCGATCCGCCAACGCCGGTCATTCACGCGTCTCTCGGCGATAATCTGGCATTCGAGCGTATCCACAGTGCAGGTGCTGCTGACCAGGCGTTTGCCGATGCTGATGAAGTCGCCGAAGCCGAGTTCGTCTTTGGCCGGCACACGGGCGTGACACTTGAGCCGCGGGCGGTGGTGGCCGATTGGAATGCGGCGGAAGCGCGCCTCACAATTTACCAGGGCTCGCAGGCGCCGCACATGGTGCAGAACATCGCTGCACTGCACCTCGGGATCGAGGAGCGGCAGGTGCGTGTGGTCTGCAAGGATGTCGGCGGTTCCTTCGGCATCAAGGTCCATATCTATGCCGACGAGATGGCGACCTATGCGCTGTCGAAGCTTCTGCGCCGGCCGATTAAATTCGTCGCCGACCGTGTTGAGAGCTTCAATACCGACATTCACGCCCGGGACCATCGCTGCAGGGGAAAAATCGGCGTCAAGCGTGACGGGACGATTGCCGCATTCGAAATCGATGATCTCACCGGTGTTGGACCATATTCCATGTATCCGCGCACCAGTGCGATCGAGGCGAACCAGGTCGTCACTCTCGTGGGCGGGCCATACGTTACCGGCAATTATCGAGCCCGCGCGCGTGTGGTGTTTCAGAACAAAAATGTGATGTGCCAGTACCGCGCCGTCGGCCATCCCATCGCCTGCTCGGTGACGGAAGGATTGGTCGACCTTGCCGCGATGAAGATAGGTATGAATCCGGTCGAAATCCGGCGCCGTAATCTCATCGCCGACGACGCCTATCCATACGTCTCGCCATCAGGACTGCGTTTTGAAAAGTTGTCGCATCATGCTTCGCTAAACAAGCTTCTGGCGATGATGGACTACGATCGCTTGCGCGTCGAACAGGCAGGGCTGCGCAAGCAAAACGTCCATCGCGGTATCGGCATCGCAAGCTTTATCGAGGTTACCAATCCAAGTGCGGCGTTTTACGGCGTCGGCGGTGCGAAGATATCGTCGCAGGATGGTGTTGCGGTGCGATTGGATGCGCAGGGCTCGGTGATTTGCCAGACCAGCATCACGGAGCAGGGCCAGGGTTCTGAGTCACTGACCGCGCAAATCGTCGGTAGTATGCTGGGTGTTCCGATGTCGCGGGTACGCGTCATCCTCGGTGATACCGACAACACGCCGTATGGCGGCGGCACTTGGGCGTCGCGCGGCGCCGGTATTGGCGGCGAAGCTGCGCTGCAGGCGACGAAGATTCTTCGCAAGAACATCCTGGATGTTGCCGCAGCGATCCTGCAATCCACGCCGGCCGAGCTCGACATCGCCGACGGTGTCGTCGTCAATTCCAGCGACCGCGCGCCAAGGATCGAGCTGAAGGAATTGGCGCGCATCGTTTATTTCCGGCCCGATACGTTGCCGCCGGGCATCCAGCCGGAATTGATGGCGACCAGGCATTATGTCCCGCGCGAATATCCGTTCGCGTTCACCAACGGCGTGCAGGCTTCCTGGCTGGAAGTCGACACCGAAACCGGGTTCGTCAAGCTGCTCAAGCATTGGGTGGTTGAGGACTGCGGCACCATCATCAACCCGCAACTGGTTGACGAGCAAATCAGGGGAGGAGTCGTGCAGGGACTCGGCGCCGCACTGTTCGAGAAATGCGTCTATGACGAGCGCGGTCAGCTCACCAACGCCAATATGGCCGACTATCTGGTACCGATGTCTGGCGAGATGCCCGATATCGATGTCGGCCACGTAGTGTCGCCAACATTCGAAAGTGAATTAGGTGCAAAGGGCGCGGGTGAAGCTGGGACGGCCGGCGCTGCGGCTGCGGTTGCCAACGCAGTGAATGACGCGCTCCGGCCATTCGGTGCGACGATCACCGAGATTCCGCTGACGCCGCAGATAATCCTGACGGCGCTTGGGCGGATTTGATCTAGGTCTACGCCGCGGCGCTCGCGAATTCCTTCGCTTGCCGGTTGGTCACCACCACCTTGATCGCATCCTCGACCCGCTCCCGCGCATAGCGCAGTGCGGTCGGCAGGTCGGCGAGCGGGAAGGTGTGGGTATGAATCCTGGTTGCGTCAAAGCGCTTTTCGGCCATCAATTCCATGGCACGGTGGGTGGCGCTGCGGCCTTCGCCCCTGATCCCGTAGACGTAGATGTTGTTGCGGACGAGATGCGCGATATTCGTCGTTACCGGCTCGTGCGGGAACGCTGCGAGACAGATTTTCCCGCCGCGATTGGTCATATGAATGGCCTGATCGATCGTAGCTTCCGAGCCGGCGCATTCGATCACATAGTCGGCGCCAATCCCGCCCGTGAGTTGCTTGACGATATCGACCGGGTTCTCGTTGCCGATATTGACGACGCGATCCGCGCCGAGTTCCTTGCCGATCGAAAGCCGCTTGTCGCGTGTGCCGGTCAGGACCACAGGGCTGGCGCCAAGTGCCTTCGCGACAGCCACGGCCAATAGCCCAATCGGGCCGGGGCCGATCACCACGACGCTCTCGCCCGCCACAAGGCCACCAAGCTCGGTGAGGCCGTACATCGAGGTGCCGGCGGTCACCACCAGCGTCGCCTCCGCATCGGTCATGCTGTCGGGCACAGGGATAATCGTGTTGATGTGGTTGACAGCATATTCGGCAAAGCCGCCGTCGGTCGTAAAGCCGTTGGCGCGGTGGCCTTTCTCGGGCTTTCCGTAGTTGAGGCACGAGGTGTACATGCCCATGCGGCATCGCTTGCACTGCCCGCAGCCGGCATGGATTTCCACGGTGACGCGCTGGCCGATCTTGAACTCGTCGACATGTGGCCCAAGCGCCACGACAGTGCCCATATATTCATGGCCGGGCGTGAAATTCTTGTTGAAGGGCAGACCGCCCTGAATGCTGGCTGGCAATCCCCGGTGGATGATTTCCAGGTCAGTGGCGCAGATCGCGACTGCATCGATGCGAACCAGCACCTCGGCGCGTCCCGGTACCGGCGTTGGTTTGTCGCGCAGAGACAGCTCATCCGGCCCGCCAAGCACCCAGGCTTTCATCTGCTCCGGGACAGCAAATTCGGAGGAAGTCGTGACGCCGATGGGGTTGTACATGGCTGCGTTCCCTTCTGGCTTTCTTTAAGTCATTGGCGCGGGAGACTAACGGCCCCGGCCGCCGACGCAATCAGTTTCTGTTGTCACTGCAGGCTCTTCCGGGCGGTCCTTAACGTGCCTGTGAGGCGGAGATCTTGTAGATCTCCAATGCGTCGACGTCGGAGCCGCGTGCCGCCTTCGCCAGGCGGAACAACTGCGCGGCGAGGGAAGCCATCGGGATCGGCGTTGAGGTATCGTGCGCTACTTCGGCTACCGTATCGAGGTCCTTTAGCATGGTCGCGACATGCCCAAGGGGCGGCGAATGGATGCCTTGCACCATGCGCGGCACGAACAATTGCAGCGGGATTGAATCGGCGAAACCTCCAGCCAATGCCTCCGGTAGCTTACCGGCGTCAATCCCAGCGTTCACCGCAAGTCTGGTCGCCTCGGCCAGCACCGTCATCGCACAGCCGACAATCACCTGATTGCAGAGCTTGGTCATTTGCCCAGCGCCGGTCGGACCCATATGGGTCAACCGCCGCGCCATCGCCAGCACATAGGGTCGGATCCGTTCGATGTCGGCAGCGTCGCCGCCGGCCATGACCGCCAGCGTGCCTTCTCCCGCGCCTTTGGTGCCGCCTGAGACCGGCGCATCGACCCAGTTCATGCCGTTCGCCGCTTTCAGTCGTGCCGCTATCGTGCGGGCTTTGTCGGGGTGAATGGACGAGAAGTCGACCACCAGTTTGCCCGTGCCCGGCACGGCCGCAAAGCTGTGAGGACCGAACACCACATCCTCGACCGCGGCGGCGTCGGTCACGCACATGAAGATGATGGACGCCGAGGTTGCAACCTCGCGCGGATTGGCCGCAAGCGTTGCACCAGCTTCGACAAGGGCCTTGGCCTTGGCAGCCGATCGATTCCAGACGCTGACCTCGTAACCGGCGTTGAGCAGCCGTCGGCTCATGGGAAATCCCATCATACCCAGCCCGAGATAGCCCAGTTTCTCGGTTTGGCCTCGGCCAACTCCGCCAGTCGCGGTCATTTGCACCTCCATCATTCTTAGGTCTAGTCCATCAGGCGTTGATGCCGAATATCTCTGTGCAATCATGCGAATACAAGCGGCACGTCAATGGCTTGCGTGATTGTTTGAACCATGAAAGGTTTATCCTTCAGGGAATGCGGATGGGGCCGTTCGGCGCCCGAACAGTGGAGTGGGGATGATGCGATTGGTCTCTCAATGGATGTTGGCGGCAGCGGCTGCGTTGCCAATTTTGGCAGGCGCGACTGCATCGCAGGCGCAACAGACGATCCGCGTTGGCTGGACCATTCCAGCCGAGGAATCCAAATACTGGATGATGCGCCGACCCCAGGAATTTCCTGATATAGGCAAGACCTACAATATCGAATGGACCCAGTTCCAGGGCACCGCGCCGATGACCCAGGCACTGGCCGCCGGCGCGCTGGATTGCGCGACGCAGGCGCCGCTTTCGCTCGCCAACGGCGTCGTTGGTGGCAACCTGAAGGCCTATATCGTAGCGCAGCATGTATTCGAGAAGCCGGGCGGCTTCTCCGTTTACTGGGCCGTCATGGATAACTCGCCGATTAAGACGATCGCGGACCTGAAGGGAAAGACCGTCGGAATCTCCGTGATCGGCGGCGGTACGCAGGGGCCGTTCAATATTCTGCTGAAGCGGGCCGGCCTTGACCCAGCCAAGGATATCAAACTCGTCGAGGTCGGCTTTGCGGTTTCCGAGGATGCATTGCGACAGGGCCGTGTCGATGCCGTCAACATGAACCAGCCCTTCGCGGCGCACGCCGAAGCCAAAGGCGGCATCCGAAAGCTGTTCTCGCTGTCGCAGGCAATGCCGAACATCGTCCACATTCTGGAGGCCTGTCGCGCCGATTTCGTCGACAAGAACCCTGAGCTCGCAAAGGCTTACGTACGAGACATCACCTTGGGCATGAAAAAGGCGCTTGCCAACCGCGAAGAGACTTTGAAGGTCGTTTCTGAGGTGCTGAAAGCACCGATCCCGGTGCTCGACACATATCTCCTGAAAGACAATGACTTTGGCCGCGACCCTGGCGCGGCGCCGAACTTCCCGGCAATCCAGAAGATGTTCGACATCTATGCCGAAACAGGAATGCTGCCGAAACTGGATGTCGCTCAGTTCAAGCATCCGACCATCGTTGCGCCGCTGCAGTAGCCGGGTGGGCATAAGGCAAGAGAGCGTCCCGGTCGCGACCGGGGCAGCCTCTGGAGAAACGTGCGTATGAAGAAATTGCGATCCCGGGTAACCGTCGACGGGCTTGATCGGGCGCCGCATCGCGCCTTCATGCGCGCGATGGGACTCGACGACGCCGCGCTTGCCAAGCCCATGGTCGGGGTCGTCAGCATGAGGGGCGAGCAAACGCCCTGCAACATGACTCATGATTTCCAGGTCGAGGCCGCGAAGGAGGGGATCTCGGAAGCCGGTGGCACGCCGCGCGAGTTCGCAACCATCTCGGTTTCCGACGGCATCAGCATGAACCATGAGGGCATGAAGTTCTCACTGTTCTCGCGGGAACTGATCGCGGATTCGATCGAGGCCGTCGTCCATGGGCTGGCCTATGACGCCCTGATCGGCTTTGGCGGCTGCGACAAGACTCTGCCCGGCGTCATGATGGGAATGATCCGCTGCAACGTGCCATCGATCTTTATCTATGGCGGAAGTGCGCTGCCCGGCCGCTTCCAGGGCAGAACGCTGACGGTGCTCGACTCCTACGAGGCCGTCGGCGGCTTCATGACCGGCGAGATCGACGAGGCGACGCTGAAGGGCATCGAACGCAGTTGCCTGCCGACCATTGGGGCCTGTGCCGGGCAGTTCACCGCCAACACCATGGCGATGGTCTCCGAGGCGATGGGACTTACGATACCCAACGTTTCCATGATCCCCGGTGTCTATCCGGAACGTGCCCAGGTCGCACGGCAAGCGGGACGGCTGGTGATGCAAATGCTGGAGCGAGGCGGCCCTTTGCCGCGCGAGATCGTCACCCGCAAGGCGCTGGAGAATGGCGCGGCCATCGTTGCCGCGACCGGCGGCTCGACCAATGCAGCGCTGCATTTGCCGGCCATCGCGAATGAGGCCGGCATTGCCTTCACCATCGACGACGTTGGCGAAGTCTTTGCGCGCACCCCCCTGATTGGCAACCTGCGTCCGGGCGGAAAGTATACCGCCAAGGATGTCTACGACATTGGCGGCGCGGCTGTGGTGATCCGTGCGTTGATCGAAAGTGGGCACATCGACGGTACATGCCTCGCCGTTACGGGCCGGACGCTTGCCGAGGAGTATGGCAACGCCAACGCACCCGACGGTGAGATCATTTTCCCGACGGGTAAGCCCATCATGCCGGATGGCGGTGTCGCCGTGTTGAAGGGCAACCTCTGCCCCGATGGCGCGGTGATCAAGGTGGCGGGTTTGAAGAGCCTGGTGTTCGAAGGCGTCGCGCGGGTGTTCGAGGACGAGGAAAGCTGCGTCGAGGCGGTGCGCAAGCGAGCCTACGCCGCCGGCGAAGTGCTTATCATCCGCAATGAGGGGCCGGTCGGTGGCCCCGGCATGCGCGAGATGCTTGGTGTGACCGCGCTGATCTACGGGCAGGGGATGGGCGAGAAGGTTGCGCTCATCACCGATGGTCGCTTCTCGGGCGCAACCCGAGGCATGTGCATCGGCTATGTCTCTCCTGAGTCCTTTGTCGGCGGTCCGCTCGCCTTGGTGCACAATGGCGATCGCATCAAGATCGATGCGGGTGCGCGCCGCCTGGATCTGCTCGTCGACGATCGAGAAGTCGCTGAACGGAGCAAGGCGTGGAAGCCACTGCCGCCGCGGCACCGGGCAGGCGCGCTCGCAAAATATGCAAAGCTGGTTGGTCAGGCGCCGGGCGGTGCAGTGACCCATGATGGCGCGGCCGAATGGCCGTGGTTCGATGAGAAGCTGCAACATTGACGGGGGAGCGCATCGCCATGTTCGATCGCTTTCCGCTATGTTAACAGCGCGAGGAACGCCGTTTCGGCGAGAGACGGAATGACGGTATTGTCATCGAGATCGGAAACAAGGACGGAGCCCGCAGCGGCGCAGGAGCCGGCGACGGCCATGATCCAGATTGATCACGTGTCGCAGGTGTTCCAGACGTCCGCGCGCCAGGACCACCTCGCCCTTTCGGACATTTCGTTGTCAGTTGCGGACGGAGCGTTTGTCTCCATTCTCGGTCCATCCGGCTGCGGAAAATCGACGCTGCTCTATATCGTCGGCGGGTTCGTCCAGCCCACCAAGGGTACCGCGAAAATGAAAGGCGACGTGATCAGGGGACCTGGACCCGATCGCGGTCCGGTCTTTCAGGAGTTCGCGCTGTTCCCCTGGAAGACGGTGCTCGGCAATGTGATGTACGGCCCGCGACAGCAGGGTGCGAAACGTGCGGAGGCTGAAGCGCAGAGCAAGGCTCTGCTCGAGATGGTTGGCTTGAAGGGGTTTGAGAATTTCTACCCGAAGGAACTCTCGGGCGGAATGAAGCAACGCGTCGCGCTTGCGCGGACGCTGGCCTACCATCCCGAAGTGCTTCTGATGGATGAGCCGTTCGGCGCTCTCGACGCACATACCCGCACGCGGCTGCAGAATGATCTGCTCAGCATCTGGGAACGCGACCGCAAGACGGTGCTATTCGTAACCCATTCAGTCGAAGAGGCGGTGTTCCTCTCCGACAAGGTCGTGATGATGACGCGTTCACCCGGCCGTATCCGACAAGTCATCGATATCGACCTGCCGCGCCCCCGCCGTCGCGTCGAGCTGCTACTTGACCCCCGCTATCAGAAATACGTCGTCGAGATCGAGCGCATGTTCGACGATTCCGGCGAAAACGAGCTGTAGCCATGATGCGCCGGGTTGCCCCATTCCTTGCTTGTATCGGACTGCTGCTCGTCTGGCAGCTCGGTTCGTTGGCGTTGAACAGCGACAGTTTTCCGACTGCGCTGCAGGCAATCGAGGCTATCCCGGCGATTCTGGGCGACAAGGATTCCCTCGTCAATTTCGGCGCGTCGTTGCGGCGGATGACGATCGGCTTCAGTGTTGCAGTCGCGGTATCTATTCCGCTTGGGCTGTTGATGGGCCGTAGCCGGGCGGTCGCCTCGTTCTTCAATCCGCTCCTGATGGTGGTCTATCCGGTACCCAAGGCGGCGTTGATGCCGATCATCATGTTGTGGCTCGGCGTTGGCGATCTTTCCAAGACATTGGTGATCTTCCTTGGTGTCAGCCTGCCGGTGATCTACCACAGCTTTGAGGGCGCCAAGGCGGTGGAGGAAAAGATGCTCTGGTCGGGCGCCGCGATGGGGCTTTCGGCGGCGCAGCGTCTGGTGCGCATCGTATTGCCGGCAGCGCTGCCGGAAATCCTCAGCGGCTGCCGCACCGGGCTTGTGCTGGCTCTGATCACGATGATCACCAGTGAAATGATCGCCCGTCAGTCCGGCGCAGGCAATATCCTGTTCAACGCGCTCGACATGGGACAATACGATACGGTGTTTGCGATGATCATCATCGTTGGTGCCATGGGCATCGGCCTCGATGCCCTGTTCGAACGGCTCCGCGCACGGCTGGTGCGGTGGTCGGACCCCCAATTCGACGTTCCTCTGAGCTTTTCATGAACGCGCGCGCCATCACCTCTGATCTGCTGCTCGGGCTGATCCCGATCGCGCTCTTGGTCGCGGTGTGGCAGGCGCTGGTCTCGTTCGGCTACGCGCCGGTGACGCTGTTGCCGCCGCCCGGCCACGTCATTCGGCGTATGCTCGAATTGCTCCTGAGCACGACGTATCAGCAGGAAATCACGGCCACGCTGTTCCGGCTGTTTGCGGGATTTGCGATCGCGGTGATCCTGGGCGTGAGCGTTGGCCTTGCGGCCGCCGTCAGCCCCACGATCAATGCCGTGGTGCGGCCGATCGTGCGCGTGTTGGCACCCTTGCCAAAAGTCGCGCTCTATCCGGCCCTGCTGCTGCTCGTCGGCTTCGGCCACGAATCCAAGATCCTGCTGGTGACGTTCGACGCTTTGTTTCCCATCCTGCTGTCGACCTATTACGGTGCCTCCACTGTTGAGCAGAAGCTGATCTGGTCGGCGATGGCCGCAGGTACGCCGCCGCGCGAAATCCTGTTCAAGGTGGTGCTGCCGGCGGCCTCGCCTTCGATTCTGACCGGTTGCCGCATCGGGCTTGTCATCTCCTGCATCGTGGTGTTCCTGGCCGAGATGATCACCTCGACCGATGGCCTCGGCCACGTGCTGGTGACGGCGGCTCGTACATTCCAGGCGGTTGACATGTTCGTGCCCCTGATCACGATTTCGCTGTTGGGTTTGATCCTCAACGGCTTGCTCGAACTGTTGCGATCCTACCTGCTGCGCGGATTCCCCGAAGTTTAGGAGACAAGAACATGCTCGCTGACCGCATCGAAGCGAAATGGATCGACGCGTTCTGCGAAATATTCGAGCGCTGCGCAGTGAAGGCCGGCGACACGGCTGCGATCTTGTCGGAAACGCAGTCCCGCGCGCTCAATGTGCATCTGGCGGAGCTCGCGCTGCTCAGGATGGGCGCGCGGCCGTTTCATGTCATCGTACCGACGCCGCGCAACAAACAGATTGTGCCGATCCGTTCCACCGGTGCGAGCGAAGCGATCCAGCGGTTAGGACCTGTCATCACCGCTCTGCAGCAGGCAGGCTTTGTCGTCGATTGCACGATCGAAGGCTTGATGCATGCACCGGAGACGCCGGAAATCCTCAAAGCCGGGGCACGGATTCTCGTAATATCAAACGAACATCCAGAGGCATTGGAGCGCATGGTCCCGGATACGGCGCTCGAGAAGCGGGTGCGGGCAGCAGCCAAGATGCTGCGCGGAACCAAGCGAATGCGGGTGACGTCGAGGGCTGGCACGGCGCTTGATGTCGATATGGTAGGAGCGTCCACGGTCGGCGTGTGGGGCTGGACCGACAAGCCCGGCACGCTGGCGCATTGGCCGGGTGGCATCGTCGTCAGTTTTCCAAAAAGCAATACCGTGAATGGAACGTTGGTAATGGCCGCAGGCGATATCAATCTCACCTTCAAGCGCTATCTGACCTCACCGGTCAGGATGACGTTGAAGGATGATTACGTGATCGATCTTGAAGGTGAGGGCGCGGATGCTGCGATGATGCGTGCTTACCTCGCGGCGTGGGGTGATCGCGAAGCCTATGCGGTATCGCATGTCGGCTTCGGCATGAACCCCGGTGCGCGGTACGAGTCGCTATCGATGTACGATCAGCGCGATACGAATGGTACAGAGTTGCGTGCCGTATCCGGCAATTTCCTGTTCTCGACCGGCGCCAACGAGTTTGCCGGCCGCTATACGGCTGGTCACTTTGACTTGCCGATTATGGGCACTACGATTGAGCTTGATGGCGTCGCGGTTGTCCGTGACGGTGTCTTGCAGGATGTCTTTGGTTAGTAGGGCGTGCACTCGTCAACGCGCAGCCATCACGGAAGCCGAACTCGCCGATGGCGGCAGTGGCCTGCTTATCGGTGTGATGGTTCTTTGGGGCGACGCCGACACGATCAGGCGCGGCCTGCGGGTGAACTTCACGGCTGGCGCCACGCACGTATGTCTGCGGCCTGTCAACGCCGATGGCGATTTTTGCCGCACGCGGCCGCATGCCGGGTGCGCTCGCCGATACTTGAGGCGCGAGCGTGCGGTGCTCCCTCACAGTAGATCGGCAACGGCGTTGCGGTAGCGGCGCATCGCGCCAACATGGTCGGCCATGCTTCGACCGGCCATGCGCTTATGGTGGTAGCCGCCGAAGGTGTTGTGCAGCGTGACATGCGTGACGCCCGCCTTCTTCCAGAAATTGATTTCCTCGCGCCAGTCCCTTTCGGTGCCTGTGCCGGTTGAGGTCCAGACTTCGAGGCCAATCGAGGCCGGGTCGCGTCCTTCGGACTCCACCAGGCGGCGCAGCTTGTCGAATTCCGCGACGGCCTTGGGTCCCGGCGGTTCAGACAGCATGATCCAGCCGTCGCCCCACTTTGCGATCCGCTGCAGCGTCACGTCCATGTGACCACCGAACCACAGCGGAATTTTACGGCTTTGCGGCCGGGGATTGATGCCGGCGTCCTGGAGGCGGTGCCACTTGCCCTCGAACGTCACGTAGGGATCGGCCCATAGCGCTTTCATCAACTGGACCTGCTCTTCGGACCGCTTGCCCCGATTGTGGAAATTCTCATTCAGGCCGACGAACTCCAATTCGTTCCAGCCGACGCCGACGCCGAACCGGAACCGGCCGCTGCTGAGCACGTCGAGGCTGGCGGCCTGCTTGGCAACCAGCACCGTCTGACGCTGCGCGAGGATCAGCACCTGGGTAGAAAGTTCGACTTTTTTCGTGCAAGCAGCAATGAAACCGAACGCCACGAAGGGGTCGTGGAATAGGCCGAGTCCGCCCGCACGGCCGCTGGCGGGGTTGGCCGGATTGCCGCCGAGAACGTGGTCCGCCAGCGTTAGACCGTCGTAACCTTCAGCCTCGGCGAGCTCAGTGAATTCGCGCACGATCGGACCATCGCCACCGATGTCGCCGAAGGGCAGGGCAATTCCGAGATGCATGGTCGCTTCCCCTTTTTGGCTGTTCGCCGGTTTCCCGCTAATCTATAGATTTTCGCGACCGGTACCATGGCGGCGGCCGTGACCGACGCCAGCCAGGAGACGCTCGGTGATCAAGCTCGGATATAAGGCATCGGCGGAGCAGTTCGCGCCGGGCAAGTTGCTGGGCTTTTCGTGCCTTGCCGAAGAAGTCGGTTTCGATTCCGTCTTCATCAGCGACCACTTTCAGCCATGGAAGCACGTCGATGGCCATGCGCCGTTCTCCTTGACGTGGCTGGGCGCGCTGGGTGCCAGAACGTCGCGCGTCGTGATCGGCACCAGTGTGCTGACGCCGACATTCCGCTACCATCCTTCCATTGTCGCGCAGGCGTTCGGTACGATGGGCGTGATGTTTCCGGGGCGCGTCGTGCTCGGCATTGGCACCGGCGAAGGACTAAACGAAGTGCCTTCGACCGGCCAGCCCTGGCCAGAATTCAAGGAACGCTTCGCTCGCCTGCGTGAAGCGGTCACGCTGATTCGGGCGCTCTGGACGCAGGAGCGGGTCAGCTTCGAAGGCCAGTTCTACAAGACTGACAAGGCGACCATCTACGACCGCCCCGACACGCCTGTGCCGATCTATGTAGCGGCCGCGGGTGCCCTTGTGGCGCGTTACGCCGGCCGCTCCGCGGAGGGGTTCATCTGCACCAGTGGCAAGGAGCCGGAGCTCTACACCGAGACCCTCTTGCCGAAGGTCGCCGAGGGCATCGCGGCGTCGGAGGATCCGTCGCGGGCCTACGATCGCATGATCGAGGTCAAGGTGTCGTTCGACACCGACAAGGTGCGAGCGCTCGAGGACACGCGGCACTGGGCGGCGCTGGCGCTGACACCGGAGGAGAAGATGACGGTAGAGGATCCCGTCGAGATGCAGCGCCTCGCCGACGCGTTGCCGCTGGAGCGCGCCGTCAGCCGATGGATCGTCTCCAGCGACGCTGACGAACATGTCGAGCGGATCGGTTACTATGTCGGTCTCGGCTTCCGGCATCTGGTGTTCCACGCGCCGGGACCCGACCAGGCGCACTTCCTG
>Ga0134128_10005215_pt1 | contig 15762 bp, 14 predicted proteins | sample KB31754_FD_96462 | JGI IMG/M metagenome (GOLD analysis project Ga0134128, IMG submission 96462) | Terrestrial soil microbial communities with excess Nitrogen fertilizer from Kellogg Biological Station, Michigan, USA - KB3-175-4 | ecosystem: Environmental > Terrestrial > Soil > Unclassified ...
GGTGCGCGAGCGCAGGCCCACGATGTGGGCGTCGGCGACGCGTTCCAGCAGGGTCGCCTCGGGCAGCGACTTCTGGTGGTATTCGATATTCGTGTAGCCGGCGCGCTCGAACACTTCCACCGCAGTCCGACTCACGCCCTCCAGCAGCAGCACCTTGATGTCTTGCCGGGGGAACGAGGTCTTCATGGCGGCTCCGGGGTGGAAAGGAGCTGCTACTATGCCAGAATTGCGGCGTTGCAACACGTCGCGGTTTGGACGTCCATACGAAATCAAGGCATAAGTTTATGCCGCCCGCCGGAGATGCCATGAGCGTTGCCCTGGACGAGCTTGCCCGCCGCCTGCCAGGCTTGCGCCTGCTCACCGGGCCGGGCGACCTGGAGCACTACGGCCGCGACTGGACCCGCCGCTGGAAGCCGGCGCCGCTGGCGATCGCGCTGCCGGCAGCGGTGGAGGAAGTGCAGGGCATCGTGCGCTGGGCCAACGAGCATGGCGTGGCCGTCGTGCCCTCGGGCGGCCGCACCGGGCTTTCCGGCGGCGCGGTGGCGGCACACGGCGAGCTGGTGCTGAGCCTGGAACGGATGAACCGCGTGCTGGGCTTCGACGCCGCCGACCGCACGCTCACCGTGCAGCCCGGCATGCCGCTGGAAGCGGTGCATGCGGCGGCACGCGAACATGGACTGGTCTACCCGGTGGATTTCGCCGCGCGCGGTTCCTGTTCCATCGGCGGCAACATCGCCACCAATGCCGGCGGCATCCGGGTGATCCGCTACGGCAATACCCGCGAGTGGATCGCCGGGCTCAAGGTGGTGGCCGGCAATGGCGAACTGCTGGAACTCAACCGCTCGTTGGTGAAGAACTCCTCGGGCTACGACTTCCGCCAGCTGATGATCGGCTCGGAAGGCACCTTGGGCATCGTGGTGGAAGCCACGCTCAAGCTCACCAATCCGCCGCCGCCCGCGCAGACCATGCTGCTGGCGTTGCCGGACATGGACGCGGTGCTTTCGGTGTTCGGCCTGTTCCGCGAAAAACTCGCGCTGCAGGCCTTCGAGTTCTTCACCGACGTGGCGCTGAAGCACGTGCTGGCGCATGGCGCGCAGCGCGCGCTGGACGGCGAGCATCCGTACTACGTGGTCACCGAGTTCGACGCGCCGGACGAGGCCGTGCAGGACGCCGCGCTGGCAGTGTTCGGCGAGGGCATGGAGCAGGGCTGGATCGTCGATGGCACGATCGCCCAGAGCGAGGCCCAAGCCGCCGCGCTGTGGCGACTGCGCGAGGGCATCACCGAAAGCCTGGCGCCGCACAAGCCATACAAGAACGACGTGTCGGTGCGCATCGGCGCCGTGCCGGCCTTCCTGCACGCGATGCAGGCGCTGCTGGCGGGCGAGTACCCGCACATCGAGGTGGTGTGGTTCGGCCACATCGGCGACGGCAACCTGCACATCAACGTGCTGAAGCCTGCGGAGATGGCCGATGCGGCGTTCATCGCCCAGTGCGAGCAGGTGACGAAATTGCTCGCCGCCACGCTCAAGGAACACGGCGGCAGCATCTCCGCCGAGCACGGCATCGGCCTGGTCAAGCGGCCCTATCTCGACAGCACCCGCAGCGCGGCGGAGATCGCGCTGATGCGCGGCGTGCGCAAGGTGTTCGATCCGAACGGCATCCTCAACCCGGGCAAGTTGTTCGAGGCCTGACGCGAATCGGGATGCAGGGCATGTCGGGATTCATCCCGACTATCCAGGCGGCGCGGTCGGTTGCGTTTCCGGCAGGCAAACACCTAGCCTTGCGGTTCCCCGCCATCCAACGAGAATCGCCATGGCCGAACCGCGCCGCACGCTGTATCCCGAGATCGAGCCCTACGACCGCGGCATGCTCCAAGTCTCGGAGCTGCACACGTTGTACTACGAGCAGTGCGGCAATCCGGACGGCAAGCCGGTGGTGTTCCTGCATGGTGGCCCGGGCGGCGGCACCAATCCCAAGTGCCGGCGCTTCTTCGACCCGGCGGTATACCGCATCGTGCTGTTCGACCAGCGCGGCTGCGGCCAGTCCACGCCGCACGCGGAACTGCGCGAGAACACCACCTGGGATCTGGTGGCCGACATCGAGCGCGTGCGCGAACATCTGGCCATAGCCCGCTGGCAGGTGTTCGGTGGTTCCTGGGGTTCCACGCTGGCGCTGTCCTATGCGCAGACGCACCCGGACAAGGTCACCGAGCTGGTGCTGCGCGGCATCTTCATGTTGCGCCGCTGGGAGCTGGAATGGTTCTACCAGAAGGGCTGCGACGCGCTGTACCCGGACGCGTGGGAAACCTATCTCGCGGCGATCCCCGAGGTGGAACGCGGCGACCTGATGAGCGCCTACCACCGCCGCCTCACCAGCGACGACCCGGCCGTCCGGCTCGCCGCGGCGCGCGCCTGGTCGGTGTGGGAGGGCTCCACCAGTTACCTGCACCAGGATCCGGCCAGCATCGGCTCGCACGACGAGGACGAATTCGCGCTGGCCTTCGCCCGCATCGAATGCCACTACTTCGTCAACGGCGGGTTCTTCGCGCACGAGGACCAGTTGCTGCGCAACGTGGAGCGCATCCGCAAGATCCCCGCAGTGATCGTGCAGGGCCGCTACGACGTGGTCTGTCCGATCCGCAGCGCGTGGGACCTGCATCGCGCCTGGCCGGAAGCCGACCTGCGCATCGTGCAGGACGCCGGCCACTCGGCGTTCGAGCCGGGCAACGTGCATGAGCTGATCGAGGCCACCGACCGCTTCGGCCGGGGTTGAACCACCTTCAAGCGCGGGCGAGGAATTCCGCCGCCCGCTCCCCGATCATCGCGCAGGATGCCTGGGTGTTGCCCGAGATCAGGGTCGGCATGATCGAGGCGTCGGCCACGCGCAAGCCGCCGATGCCGCGCACGCGCAGTTCGGGATCGACCACGGACGCGGCGTCGCTGCCCATGCGGCAGGTGCCGACCGGATGGTAGATGGTGTCGGCGTGTCGGCGGACGATCTCGCGCAGGCGCGCCTCGTCCGTCGTTTCGGCGTCGTGGTAGGCCGGGCCTGCGTAGGCCGCGAAGGCAGGGGCGGCGAGGATGCGGCGGGACAGGGCGACACCGGCGACCAGCGTATCCAGGTCGCGCGGGTCGCTTAGGAAGGCCGGATCGATCAGCGGCGGCTTGCGCGCATCGGTTGAAGCGAGCCGTACGCTGCCGCGGCTGTGCGGCCTGAGCACGCAGGCATGCAGGGACAGGCCGCGGGCGGGATGCAGGTGGCGGCTATGGTGGTCGACGATGCCGATGCACAGCTGCAACTGCACGTCCGGCCGTTCCAGTTCCGGCCGGGTGCGCAGGAAGCCGCCGGCCTCGGCGACGTTGCTGGTCAGCAGGCCGTGGCCGCGGCGATACGGCTTGATGGCGCGCAGGATCTGCGGCAGCAGCGAAGGTACCGTGCCGAGCAGATCGGGATCGCGCACCTTGCGGCTGATGGTGAAGTCCGGATGGTCCTGCAGGTTGTCGCCCACGCCGGGGCTGTCGTGCCGTACCGCGATACCCAGCTCACGCAGATGAGCGGCGGGGCCGATGCCGGAGAGCATCAGCAGTTGCGGCGTGCCGAAGGCGCCGGCCGACAGCACCACTTCGGCCCGCGCCCCGAATTCACGGCCGTCCAGGCAGCGGATGCCGTTGGCGCGGCCCTGCGTGACCAGCACCCGTTCGACCTGGCAGTCGGCCAGCACGGTGAGGTTCTTCGGCGCGAGTCCGGCGAGATAGGCGCGCGCCGCATTGCACCGGCTGCCATCCCGCTGGAACACCTGGAACAGGCCGACGCCCTCCTGACTGGCGCCGTTGAAGTCCGTATTGAGCGAATGACCGCATTGCTGCGCAGCCGCCACGAAGGCCTGCGCGCAGGCGCTGGGGCTGGCTTGGTCGCTCACGTGCAGGGGGCCGCCGACGGCATGCCATGCGTTGGCGCCGCGCGTGTTGTGCTCGCTGCGCAGGAAGTACGGCAGCACGTCGCGCCACGCCCAACCGGTGGCACCGAGCGCGGCCCAGTCGTCGTAATCCTCGTGCTGGCCGCGGATGCAGATCATCGCGTTGATCAGGCTGGAGCCGCCCAGCCCGCGCCCGCGCGGCTGGTAGCCGCGGCGGCCGCCCAGGCCCGCCTGCGGCACGGTGTGCCAGGCGTAGTTGCGCGCGTTGCGGAACGGCATCAGCGCGGCGATGCCCAGCGGCACGTCCGAGCAGATGCCGCTCTTCGCGGGGCCGGTCTCCACCAGCAGCACCGAGGCGTCTTGGCGCGCAACCGCCAGCCGCGCCGCGGTGGCACAACCGGACGGCCCGGCGCCAACGATGATGTAGTCGAATGCCTCCGGTGGCGCGTGCATTCAGCCCTGCTTGGTGCCGAAAATCTTGTCCCCCGCATCCCCCAGCCCCGGCAGAATGTAGCCGTGCCCGTTGAGCCGCTCGTCGATGGAGGCGGTGTAGATCTCGATGTCGGGATGCGCGGCCTCGATGCGCTTCAGTCCCTCCGGCGCGGCGACCAGGAACAGGCCCTTGATGCGCTTGCAGCCGGCGGCCTTGAGCATGTCCACGGTGGCGACCAGGGTGCCGGCGGTGGCGAGCATGGGATCGACGATCAGGGCGATGCGCTCGTCCATGCGCCCGGTGAGTTTCTCGTAGTAGGCGATCGGCTTCAGCGTCTGCTCGTCGCGCTGCAGGCCCACCACGCTGACCTTGGCGGCGGGGATCAGGTCCAGCACGCCGGGCAGCATGCCGAGGCCGGCGCGCAGGATGGGCACGATGGTGATCTTGGCGCCCTTGATCCGCTGCACGGTGAGCGGGCCGGCCCAGCCCTCGATGCGTTCCTCGACGGTCTCCAGGTCCTTGGTGGCCTCGTAGGTGAGCAGGGCGGCGACCTCGCCTGCCAGCTCACGGAACTCCTTGGTGCTGATGCCGGCGCGGCGCATCAGGCCGAGCTTGTGCCGGATCAGCGGGTGGCGGACTTCGACGATTTTCATCGGCCAAGCATAGTGGCAGCCGGCCGCGCATAGGAGCGCACTTCAGTGTGCGGTGGCGCTGGCTCTGATCGAAGCGCAAAGCCATCGCGCACGGGATGCGCTCCTGCAAAAAAAGCGCCGCCATGTTGCGGCGGCGCTTTGGATGGAACGGTGCAGCTTCAGTGCGCGGCGGGAGCCGCAGCGCCGTCGCCTTTCAGGCAGGAGCTCATGAAGGTCTTGCGGTCGGCACCCTTGAGCGTCTTGGTCTTGGCTTCGGCGTTGCAGCTCTTCATCTTTTCCTGCTGCGTGGCCTTGGCGGCCGGGGCCGCAGCGGCGCTCTCGCCCTTCAGGCAGGAGCTCATGAAGGTCTTGCGCTCGGCGCCCTTCTTGCCGGTCGCTTCCTTGTTGCAGTCCGCCATGCGCTGCTGCTGCGCGGTGAGCGGCTTCTTGGCGGCCGGAGCTTCCTGCTGCGCGGCGGGGGCGGCGGTAGCCGCGAAAGTGGCACCGGCGAGCGCCATGACGGCGCTGACGGCAAGCACACGGATCGACACGGACATGATGTGACCTCCCTGGGTGACCGGCGGCTGCCGGCGGAGGCAGTCTATCGCCGGGGAGGGCGCACCGTCGCTGAACGGTGCGGGGATCGCGTAAGCCCGGCGCCCGCAGCGATGTCGGCGGTGGACGCAGGCATCTGCCGGGGCGAAGGTCCGGCCCCGGCAGGCGTCGTCCGGGCCGGTTCAGGCGGCCTTGCTTTCACTCTTGCGCGGGCCTTCCAGCAGGGCGTGGCGCACGTGCGCCACCACCAGGTCCACCTCGGCGCTGGTGACGTTGAAGTGCGGGGTGAAGCGCAGCGAGTTGACGCCGCCGTGGATCACGCCGACGCCGTGCTCGCGCAGGTATTCCTCGGTGGAACCGGCGCCGTAGCACTTGAACTGCGGGGCCAGCTCGCAGGAGAACAGCAGGCCGGTGCCCTGCACCTTGGTGATCAGGCCGCCCAGCTCGTCCTTCAGCGCGTTGAGCTTGTCCACGAATTCCTTGCCGCGGGCGCGGATGTTGGCGCGCACCTCGTCGCTGAGCTCGCCCAGCACGGCCAACGCCACGTCCAGCGCGCGCGGGTTCGCGGTCATCGTGTTGCCATAGATGCCCTTGCGGTACAGGCCGGCGGTGCGTTCGCTCACTGCCAGCACCGAGAGCGGGTACTGGCCGGCGTTGAGCGCCTTGGAGAAGGTCTCCATGTCCGGCGCGGGCAGCTTCTCGAAGCCGGGGTAGTCGGTGATCGACAGCACGCCGTGCGCGCGCAGGCCGGCCTGGATCGAGTCGACCAGGAACAGCGAGCCGTGCGCTTCGGTCAGCCGGCGCGCGGCGGCGTAGAACTCCGGCGTCACCGCGCGGCCCGGGTCGCCTTCGCCCATCACCGGTTCGAGGAACATCGCCTCGACGAACCAGCCGTGCTTGTCGGCATCGGCGAACGCGGCTTCCAGCTGGGCCACGTTGTAGGGCTCGACCACCAGCACGCTGTCCTCGTGGCGATAGCTGGCGAGATGCTGCTGGTAGGTCTTGCGCGAGGAATCGGAATACAGCGCCGGCTTCTCGGTGCGGCCGTGGAAGGCGCCCTTCACCACCAGGCGCTTGATCGTGCGCCCGGCATAGCGGCCGCCGGCGTCGGTCATCAGCTTGGCGTTGACGTCGGCGAAGCGGCAGGCCAGCGAGACCGACTCCGAGCCGGAGTTGAGGCACAGGTAGCGCGCATACGGGTTGGCGCCGCGGTTGCGGCCCAGTTCCTTGTTCAGGGCACGGGTGAAGCGCAGCTGCGCCACGCTGGGCGTCATCACGTTCGCCATCACCTGGTCGCGCGCCAAGGCAGCATCGATTGCCGGATGGTTGTGGCCGAAGCCGAGCATGCCGTAGCCGCCGTTGTCGTGCAGCACCGCGCCCTTCAGGCTGACGATCCACGGGCCGCGCGCGGCGGCCGGCAGGTAGGGGTTGATCGCGTCGTCGGGGTAGAAGTTGACGAAACCGGCCTGCGCCTGCGCCAGTTGCGCGGCCTCGTCCAGCTTCAGGAAGTCCGCAAGCCCGGTACGCAGTTCGCGATGTTGGGCCACCGCGGCGGCCACGGCTTCGCCGAGCATGGGGTCGACGGCCGCCATGCGTTCGATGCTGGCATCGTCCAGGCCGATGGTGCGCGGCTTGCCGCCGAATTCGCGCAGTTCGCGCAGCTGATCGATCAAACCCATGGTGTTCTCCTCGGTTCCGTCGGCGCCTCGCACCCAGCGCGAAGCAGGCCGACGTGTTTGCGTGGGGGCCCGGCTCCCGCGGCGCATGGCCCGGTTCGACGGGATGGGGCGCGCTTCCACGAACGCCGAGGATAACCCGGCAGGCAGGGTGCCCGGTACCCCCTGAGGGAGCTGGAGCGGTCGGCGCGGGTGGCGCCTTGCCCTGCCCGATCAGGTACTTGGGGGCCGTTTTCCGTCGCTTGTACGGCCGGGATGACGCCTGTCACCCGCGATGGTTGACGGCGGCGACTGGGGGCGACGCGACGCGCTGCCTAGGCTGTTCGGCAGGAGGAGACACCCACATGAACGAGACCACCGTTGCCCGACTTGCCGCCGCCGCGAAGCGTTACGGCTCCCTCATTGCGCTGGATGGCGTGGACCTCGCCGTGCGGCGCGGCGAACTGCTGGCCCTGCTCGGCCCCAATGGCGCCGGCAAGAGCACCAGCATCGGCCTGCTGCTGGGGCTGATCCGCCCCGATGCGGGCCGCGCCGAACTGTTCGGGCTGGACCCGCAGCGCATCGAGGCGCGCCGGCGCATCGGCGTGATGCTGCAGTCGGCCAACCTGCCGGCCACGCTGCGCGTGGGCGAGCTGCTGCGACTGACCATGAGCTATTACCCGAACCCGCGCGGCTTCGACGAGACCGCCGCGCTGGCCGGCATCGCCGACCTGCTGCTGCGGCCCTACGGCAAGCTCTCCGGCGGCCAGCAGCGGCGCGTGCAGTTCGCGCTGGCGCTGTGCGGGCGGCCCGAGCTGCTGTTCCTCGACGAACCCACCGTGGGCATGGACATCGACGCGCGACAGAAGCTGTGGGCGGCGATGCGCTCGCTGGTGGCCGAAGGCTGCGCCGTGGTGCTCACCACGCATTACCTCGAAGAAGCCGAGGCGCTGGCGCGGCGCGTGGTGGTGCTGGACAAGGGACGCGTGCTCAGCGAGGGCAGCGTGGACGACTTGCGCAAGCGCGTGGCGCTCACCCGCATCCGTTGCGTGAGCGATCTCGACGCCGATGCCGTTGCCGCCTGGCCGGACGTGGCGTCCGCCGCGCGCGAGGACGGTCACCTGCGCATCGCCACCGCGCAGGCCGAGGCGGTGGTGCGCCGCCTGCTCGACGCCGATCCCGCCCTGTGCGAACTGGAGGTGCAGCGCGCCGGCCTCGCCGAAGCGTTCACCGAACTCACCCGCGAAACCGCCGCCGAGCAGGAGGCCGCCTGATGAACGCCGTTGCCATGACCGCCGCCTCACCGGCCGCCGCTTCCGCCATGCCGCCGCGCCGTGTGTTCGGCGCCTACCTCGCCGAGGCGCGCAGCGAGTGCCTGCGCTATCTGCGCGCGCCGGGTTTCATGCTGCCGATCGTGCTGTTTCCCACGCTGTTCTATCTGATGTTCGGCATCGCGATGGGCAAGTCCAACGGACCGGACATCGCGCGTTACCTGCTGGCCAGCTATGGCGTGTTCGGCGTGATGAGCCCGGGCCTGTTCGGCTTCGGCGTGTCGCTGGCGCTCGAGCGCGACGGCGGCCTGCTCACGCTCAAACGCGCGCTGCCGATGCCGCCGGGTGCCTACCTGCTGGGCAAGATGCTGATGGCGATGAGCGCCGCGGCACTGGTGATCCTGTTGCTGCTGGGGCTGGCGCTGGGCGTTGCGCACGTCGTGCTGGCGCCGGTGCAGGTCGCCGCGCTGTTCGCTACCGGCGTGCTGGGCGTGTTGCCGTTCTGCGCGCTGGGCATGTTCGTAGGCACGCTGATCAAGGGGCAGGGCGCGCCCGGCCTGCTCAACCTGGTCTACCTGCCGATGTCTTTCCTGTCCGGCCTGTGGATCCCGCTGCCGATGCTGCCGAAGGCGTTGCAGCAGATCGCGCCGGTGTGGCCGAGCTACCACCTGGACCGGCTGGCGCTGGCGGCGGTGGGCATGGAGCAGGGCGCGGTGTGGCCGCATTTGCTCGTGCTGTTCGGCTTCTCGGCGGTGTTCCTGGCGCTGGCGACGCGGCGGCTGCGCCGCTACGGCTGAGGCGCGCTAGCATGCGGACCATGAACGACATGAGCGAACGCGCATCCGGCTCGCGCTGGCCCGCCTGGCTGCATCCCGCACCGGGTTCCACGGCAGCGGCCATGCGCGCCGCGGGCCACTCGCCGTGGGCGCATGCGTGGAACCTGCTGTGGTCGTTCTGGGTGTTCCTCGGCCCGTTGTTCCAGCCGCTGGGAGTCGGTTTCTGGGTGTCGCTGTCGGTGGGCTACCCGTTGTTCCTCGCGCTTTTCCTGCTGGCGAGCGTGCGACCGGCCGCCGAGGTGAGCGGTTACGTCGGTGCGCTGGTGGTGCTGACGGCCGTGTCGATGCCATGGAATCCCGCGGCATGGACCTATGGAGTGTTCGCCTGCGCGATGGTGCCGTACCAGGGGGCGTGGCTTTCCAGCGCGGTCAAGATCGCGATCATCCAGGCGCTGCTGGTGTTGGAGGGCATCTTCCTGGGCTGGCCCTGGTACGCCTATCTGATCCTGGTCGGCGTGTGCACCAGCACGGGCGTCGGTGCGCTGGCCGGGCGCATCAGCTGGGACAAAAATACCAAGTTGCGCATCTCGCACGAGCAGATCCGCCAGCTGGCCGCCACCGCCGAGCGCGAGCGCATCGGCCGCGACCTGCACGACCTGCTCGGCCACACCTTGTCGCTGATCACGCTGAAGCTGGAGCTGTCGCGCAAGCTGTTCGACCGCGATCCCGCGGCGGCGCGGCGTGAGCTCACCGAGGCGGAAGACGTGGCGCGGCATGCGCTGGCGGAAGTGCGCACGGCGGTGACCGGCATCCGCGCCGCCGGCTTCGCCGCCGAGCTGGCCTCGGCCGCGTTGCTGCTGCGCGCATCCGGCGTGCAGTTCGACTCGCGGCAGCAGGTCGCCGGCCTGCCCGAGGCGATCGAGTGCGGGCTGGCGCTGGTGTTGCGCGAGGCGGCGACCAACATCGCGCGGCACGCGCATGCGACCCGGGCGCGGGCGTCGATTGCCCGCACCGGCGACGACGTGCGGCTGCTCATCGAGGACAACGGGCGCGGCGGCGTCCATGCGCAGGGCAACGGCCTGCATGGCATGCGCGAACGCGTGCAGGCGCTGGGCGGCAGCCTGCAGCTGGATTCGCCGCCGGGCGGCGGCACGCGGCTGGAGATCGAGGTGCCGTTGTCGGCGGGTGCCGTGGTGCGCAGCGCCGACCTGCCGCGAGCCAGCGTGCCCGCGTCCATCCAGGTGCGGCACGCCTCGTGATGCCGCGTCGCGAAGCATCCCCGGGAGCGCTGCGCCTACAGTCATGGCGGGTGACCACATGATCCCGGCACGCGTCGGTCGCTGGTTCGTTCCGGCGCCGGATTCCGGCGTGGCCGAGGACCTCCGTCGTGGAAAGTCGCCGTGGGCCGACAGTATCCACCTGTTGTGGTCGCTGTGGATCTTCGTTACGCCGCTGTTCGACGGCGGAACGCATGGCTACACGCGCACATGGTGGGTTTGCACCCTCGTTTCCTATCCGGTGTTCCTGCTGCTGTTCGCCGGGACCCAGTTGGCGTCGCGGCGCACGACGCATTTCTACGCCTGGGCCATGGCGGTACTGTGCTTCGTGCTGCTGCCCTGGTATCCGAGCGGCCTCAGCTATTTCGTCTATGCCTGCGTGATGTTGTGCCATTGCCGGATGCACCTGCGCGTTCGGCTGGCCCAACTCCTGGTGCTCAACGCGATGTTCGTGGCGCTGGCGTGGCGGATCGGCTATCCGACGACCGTGCTGATGGTGATACCCGTCTCGGCGATGGGGGTCAGCGCCATCGTCATGGTCGAGGGCGTCTACAAGGAAAAGGATGCGGCCTTGCGCCTGTCGCAGGACGAGATCCGCCGCCTCGCCACCCTGGCCGAGCGCGAACGCATCGGCCGCGACCTGCACGACCTGCTCGGCCACACGCTGTCGCTGGTCACGCTGAAATCCGAACTGGCGCGCAAGCTGGCGCTGGTCGATCCGCCGCGCGCGCAGCGCGAGATGGAGGAAGTGGAGCGCGTCTCGCGCCACGCGCTGGCCGAGGTGCGCGCGGCGGTCACCGGCATGCGGCGCAGCGACCTGGCGGCGGAACTGGTCTCGGCGCGGCTGATGCTGGAGGCCTCGAACATCGCGTTCGATGCCGAGGCACCGCCGATGCTCGACCTGCCCGCGGACACCGAGGCATCGTTGGCGCTGGTGCTGCGCGAGGCGATCACCAACATTCATCGCCATGCGCATGCCACGACGGCTCGCGTGGTGTTCTCCCGCGAAACGGAAAGCCTGCACATGCGCATCAGCGACAACGGACGCGGCGGCCTCGCCGCCCACGGCAACGGCATCAGCGGCATGCGCGAACGCGTGCGCGCGCTGGGCGGCACGCTCGCCATCGACTCGCCAGCGCGGCGCGGCACCACGCTCGATGTCGCGCTGCCCTTGCGCGCGGCATCGCGGACCGCGGCGACGGAGGCGCGGACGGCCTTGCCGCTGCCGGCCGGCCAGGAGCACGCCGCATGATCCGCGTGCTGCTGGCCGAGGACCAGGCGATGGTGCGCGGCGCGCTGTCGGCGCTGCTGAATCTCGAATCGGACATCGAAGTCTTGGGTTCCGCCTGCGACGGCGAAGCGGCCTGGCGCGAGCTGCAGAAGTTCAAGCCCGACGTGCTGGTCACCGACATCGAGATGCCGGGCCTCACCGGGCTGGAGCTGGCCCAGCGCATCCAGCGCCACGAGCTGCCGATCAAGGTGATCATCGTCACCACCTTCGCGCGCCCCGGCTTCCTGCGCCGCGCGCTGGACGCGGGCGTGTCCGGCTACCTGCTCAAGGACGCGCCCGCCGAGAACCTCGCCGAAGCCTTGCGCACCGTGCACCGCGGCGGCCGCGCGATCGATCCGCAGCTGGCGCTTGAGGCGTGGTCGGAAGCCGATCCGCTCAACGACCGCGAGCGCCAGGTGCTGCGCCTGGCCGGCGAGGGCCACTCCGCGGGCGACATCGCCACCCAGCTCAACCTCTCGCACGGCACAGTGCGCAACTACCTGTCCGAGGCGATCGGCAAGCTCGGCGTGGCGAACCGCATCGAGGCGTATCGGCTGGCGCGGCAGAAAGGCTGGCTCTAACGGCTTTGCCGCCAGCGCGGCAGTGGCCTGTCTTGCTTTCGTGGCGAAACAGGCGGTTGCAGCCCGCGCACGAAGCCGGCGGGATCGGCCGGCGACAGCACCACGGTGCACATGGCTCCGCGCAACACCACGGCACGCTGCCAGTCGGTGACGAAGGCGCGGTAGCGGCCCAGCTTCGCGTTGCGGAACCAGCCCGAGAACGAGAACAGGCCGCCGTTGCCGAATAGCCGGATCGAGCCGGCGCCGGCCTGCGGGTCGATGGTGGCCTCGCGCAGCTCGCCCAGCGCGACGCTGGTCGTCCAGCACAGGCGGCGCACCTGCAGGGTGCCGTCGCGCAATGCATAGTCGCGCACCACGAACGGGATGGCGGCCAGCAGGATCGCCAGCGGCAAGGCGATCGCCGCCGTGCGCAACAGCGGCAGTGCATGGGGCGGCACGGTGGATGCGGCCAGCCATGACACACCCGGCAGGATCAGGGTGACGACGATCGAGATGCCCTTGAGAAAACCGCTCCAGGGCGCGGCGGGGTAGTGCGGATCCATCGCCGGATTCTGGCCGCTGCCTGCAGCGGGAACAAGGCGGGCGCCGGCGGGTCCGGGCTTGCGCGATAATGCGCCGTTGCACTTCGCATTCGTCCTGTTGCCGAGCCGTTCCTTGAAGAAGTCCGATTTCGATTTCGACCTGCCGCGCGAGCTGATCGCCCAGGTGCCGTTGCCCGAGCGTTCGGCCAGCCGACTGCTGCTGCTGGACGTGGCCGCCGGCAGCCGGGAGGACCGCATGTTCCGCGAGCTGCCCGGCTTCCTGCGGCAGGGCGACCTGCTGGTGTTCAACGACACCCGCGTGTTGCCGGCGCGCCTGTACGGCCGCAAGGAGAGCGGCGGCGCGGTGGAGATCCTGATCGAGCGCGTCACCGGCGCGCACGAGGCCACCGTGCAGCTGGGCGTGAGCAAGAAGCCGAAGGAGGGCGCGCGGATCGAGCTGGCCGACGGCAGCCATGCGGTGGTGCTGGGACGCGACGAGGGTTTCTTCCGGCTGCGCTTCGAGGCACCCGAACCGCTGGAGAGGCTGCTGCTCAAGCTAGGCGAGATGCCCCTGCCGCCGTACATCGAGCGGCATGCCGACGCCGCCGACATGGAGCGCTACCAGACCGTCTACGCGCGCGAGCCCGGCGCGGTGGCCGCACCCACCGCAGGCCTGCATTTCGACGAGCCGCTGCTGGCCGCGTTGCGCGAGCGCGGAGTGAATTTCGGCTACGTGACGCTGCACGTGGGCGCAGGCACCTTCCAGCCGGTGCGGGTGGAGGACATCGGCGGGCACCACATGCACAGCGAATGGCTGAACGTGGGCGCGGGCCTGATCGAGCAGATCCACCGCACCCGCGCCGCCGGCGGCCGGGTGATCGCGGTGGGCACCACCGTGGTGCGCGCGCTGGAGAGCGCCAGCTGCGACGGCGTGCTGCGCCCGTTCGCGGGCGAGACGCAGATCTTCATCTTCCCGGGCTACCGCATCACCAGCATCGACGGCCTCATCACCAACTTCCACCTGCCGCAATCGACCCTTCTGATGCTGGTGTCGGCGCTGGCCGGGCGCGAGTTCATGCTGGACGCCTACCGGCACGCGGTGGCGCAGCGCTATCGGTTCTTCTCGTATGGGGATGCGATGTTGATCCTGCCGCAGGGGGCTTGAGCTTCTAGCCCCTCTCCCGCTTGCGGGAGAGGGGTTGGGGAGAGGGGCTTTGGAGTCCTCCGCCAGATTGCATACCCTCTCCCCCAGTCCCTCTCCCGCAGGCGGGAGAGGGGAGGAAGCCGCGACCTGCGATAATGGCCGGATGACTTCCCTGACATTCGATCTCCTCGCCACCGACGGCGCGGCCCGCCGCGGCCGCCTCGCGTTTCCCCGCGGCACGGTGGAGACGCCGGCCTTCATGCCGGTGGGCACCTACGGGTCGGTAAAGGCGATGACGCCGCGCGACGTGCGCGAGACCGGCGCCGAGATCATTCTGGGCAATACCTTCCATCTGTACCTGCGGCCCGGGCTGGAGATCGTGGAGCAGTTCGGCGGGCTGCACCGCTTCATCGGCTGGGACCGACCCATCCTCACCGACTCGGGCGGTTTCCAGGTGTTTTCGCTGGCGCACCGGCGCAAGCTCACCGAGGAGGGCGTGACCTTCGCCTCGCCGGTGGACGGCTCGAAGGTGTTCCTGTCGCCGGAGGTGTCGATGCAGATCCAGCGCGTGCTGGATTCGGACATCGCGATGATCTTCGACGAGTGCACGCCGTATCCGGCGACGGAAAAAGTGGCGTTCGATTCGATGGAATTGTCGCTGCGCTGGGCCGAGCGCTCGCGCCGTGCTTTTGACGACTTGAAGAATCCCAACAACCTGTTCGGCATCGTGCAGGGCAGCGTGTACGAACCGCTGCGACGGCGCTCGGTGGAGCGGCTGGTGGAGATCGGCTTCGACGGCTACGCGGTGGGCGGCCTCGCCGTGGGCGAACCGGAAGAGGCGCGCAACCACACGCTGGATTTCACCGTGGGCCTGCTGCCGCAGGACAAGCCGCGCTATTTGATGGGCGTGGGCCGGCCCGAGGACATCGTGGCGGCAGTGTGCCGCGGCATCGACATGTTCGACTGCGTGATGCCCACCCGCAACGCGCGCAACGGCTTCCTGTTCACCGCCGAGGGCACGCTGCGCATCCGCAACGCGAAGTACGCCACGGACACTCGGGTGATCGAGGAGGGTTGCGACTGCCACGCCTGCGCCAACGGCTTCAGCCGCGCCTACCTGCGCCACCTCGACCGCTGCAACGAGATCCTCGGCAGCCAGCTCGCCACCATGCACAACCTTCGCCATTACCAGCGCTTGATGGCGGGGCTGCGCGAGGCGATCGCGGCGGGGCGGCTGCCGGATTTCGTGGCCGCGTTCCATGCGCGTCGGCAGGGTGCCGCAGCCGAGGCTTGAGGTTCCGGGGTCATCCGCAGGCCTGCGTCATCACTCGGTCGCGGATGGACGTCCACTCCTCGTCCTTCACGCGGAAAGAGCACATGGATGTGCCCGGCCTTGGGGAGCGAGGAAAGCCGAGTCCATCCGTGGACTCTCCCCGCGTGCCTTCGTTCTTCCATGCCTGCGTGCAAACAGCCCCCGGCGCGGGCCATGCGGAGGCATTGAACAGGCTCTGGGCCGGGTGGGATGTCCGGTGTGCCGTGCGGAGGGCGGGAACGCATGGCATAATCCATGGTCTTTTATCGGGCGTTCAGCGGAAATCCCTGCTGGCACCATTACTTGCGAGACGAAACGATGAGTCTTCCGATGTCTGTCACGCTGGCCCAGGCCGCTGCGCCCCAGGGCGGCGGCCTCTCCATGATCCTCATGATGGTGGTGCTGTTCGGCCTGATGTA
>Ga0134128_10005216_pt1 | contig 15759 bp, 12 predicted proteins | sample KB31754_FD_96462 | JGI IMG/M metagenome (GOLD analysis project Ga0134128, IMG submission 96462) | Terrestrial soil microbial communities with excess Nitrogen fertilizer from Kellogg Biological Station, Michigan, USA - KB3-175-4 | ecosystem: Environmental > Terrestrial > Soil > Unclassified ...
CCAGCCACAGGGGCTCCCCGCACCAACCGCGCGCGTGCAGCCACGTATCGCGGTCGCGGCGATCGGCCTCGCGCAAAACCAGGTGTGGCGCCGGCGTGGCGGCGGATGCCGGCGCCTGCCATGTGTCGGTGCAGTCGGACGGCGGTTGCCCGCAACCCCGCAGCAGATAGTCGATCCAATGTTCGCCGCGTGCGGCCGGCACATCGGTCAGGAACACGCACTGCTCGCGCGGGATGCCGGCGAGGGCAAGCATGCGTCGAATCTTGGCGAGGGCGCGCGGCTCGGTTTCGCAAACATGCACCGGCGCGCCGCGATGCAGGCGCAGCGCGTGCAGCATGCGCCAGCGTTCGGGACTGAGCGCAAGTGGCCGATGCCGCGCGTTCACCTGCAGCACCCGCGCGACATCCGGGTGCGCGTCATACAACGCCGCGCTCCATGGCCCGGTGCCGAGCAGCAGGCACGGTTCGCCGTAGCCGCGGTGCAGGCGTTCGAGCAACGGCGCCAGCAGCAGCATGTCGCCGAGCCGGCCGAAGCGGATCACGATTGCGGACATGGAAGTATCGAAGCTGTTGTGGTGAAAGGTCAGGCCATGGATGGCCGTTCTGATGTTGATGGCCGGCTCAGCGCCGTTCGGCAATTCGCCTGGCGAAACGGTGATCAGGGTCGATCACAGGAATAAAGCCGGGCCACGGATGGCCGCGCCGATGCCCACCAGTCCTGGCGAATGTCCATTCATCGCTGATCCGGAGATGCAGCGATCGCGGACCGTCGCATGGACAGCGCCTGCCACGCTGCGGTCACCTCGTCGAGGCTGATCTGATCGACGCGGTTGCGCTCGGGCAGGCCGCCCAGCGCAATGACCGGGCTGCCCGTCGGGCTGCGCGGCAACCAGAGTGTCGGTGGCTGCGCGCCGTACAGCACCACCAGTGGACAACCCAGTGCCGCCGCGGCCTGGGCCGGGCCGGTGTCGATGGAGATCATCGCCGTCGCGTGTTCGCACAAGGCCAGCAGGCGGCGCAGCGGCAATTCATCGCCCGCGGCAAGCACACGAACGGAACGCGCGCTGCCGGCGATCTGCCGCAGCAGGGCGGCTTCCGGCGGCGCGCCGCACAGCACGATCCCGAGGTCGGGCTGGCGCGCGAGCACCGCACGGATCAAGCCGGTCCAGTTGGCCAGCGGCCACTGCTTGTCATCGCCGAGCCGGCCCGCGCGTCCGCGCTTGAGTGTGCGCTTGTTGCCGGGTTGCAGCAGCAGCAGCGGGACGCCGTCGAAGCCGTGCCCGCGCAGCCAGGCATGCAGATCCGCGCGATCCGCCTGCTGCACGACGAGGCAGGGCGCATCCGGTGCCTGCCGCGCAGCGGCCGGTCGCGTGGATGCGAAGGCCGCGGGCGTCATCGCGCCGAAGCGATGCCAGCGGTCGATCCAGTGTTCGCCGCCGCGCAGCATGCAATCCGGATTGGCGAATACGCAATGATCCTTGGGGATGCGCGCGCGGTGCAGCAGCCAACCAATCTTGTCGATGGAATAGTCGTCGCAGACGTACACCGGGCCGGGCGGTTGGGCGCGCAGCAGCGACACCAGGTGCCGCTGGCTCGCATCCAGCCAGTATGGACGCTTGCGGCTGGACAGCTTGAGGGTTGCGTCCACGTCGGGATGGGCGGCGAACAATGGTGCCAGCCAGTCGCCCGAGCCCAGCACCCGGCACGCCAGCCCGTAGCGGCGGTGCAACAGGCGCAACAACGGCGTCAGCAACACCATGTCGCCGAAGGCGCCGAAGCGGATCACGAGGGGTGCGGCGAAGCTGGGAGGCATGGAAGGTCTCGCTGGCGCCGGACAGTTTCGCGTGCTCGCCTGTCGGCAGTCTTTCGGCGCCACGCATTACACTGGCTGAACCCGCAAACGTCCATCGTCTTCATGTCCGACCGTCCCCGCATTTCGGCTTGCGTGATCACCTTGAACGAGGCGGATCGCGTCGGTGATTGCCTCGCATCGCTGGCGTTCTGCGATGAAGCCGTGGTGGTCGATTCGGGGTCGCGCGACGGCACCCGCGAAATTGCGGCCGCGCATGGCGCGCGCGTGATCGAGCATTCATTCGAAGGCTTCCGCGCGCAGAAGGCATTCGCAGCGGGGCAGGCACGCCACGACTGGGTGCTGTGCCTGGACGCCGACGAACGCGTGACGCCGGCACTGCGCGCTGCCATCGAAGCCGCGCGGGACGCGGGTTTCGTCGACGCGGCGGGTTATCGCTTCGCGCGCGCGACCGAATATTTCGGCGCCTTCCTGCGCCACGGCAACGCCTATCCCGATCGCGTGCTGCGGCTGTTCGACCGCCGCCGCGGTGGTTGGCGCGGCGAGCGCGAAATCCACGAGCACGTCAGCACCGACGGTGCGGTAAAAGTCCTGCCGGGCGATCTGGAACACGTCGCTTATCGCTCGCTGGACGACCAGCTCGCGCGCTACCGCCGCTACGCGGCGATGATGGCCGGGCACATGCACGCTGCCGGCCGGCGCGCGCATCTGCACAACCTCGTGCTGAACCCATCCTGGCGTTTCCTGCGCGGATACGTCCTGCGTGCCGGCTTCATGGATGGCTGGCGCGGGTTCCTGTTCGCCTGCATGGAAGCCGACTACGTGCGCGAAAAATTCGCGCGGCTGTGGCTGATGCAACATGCGCCAGCGGCCGCGCGCGGCCAGAATGGCATTACTGGATGAGACCTTGCGCTGGATGTATTCGAAGGCGCCGCAACCCGCGGATCAAGCCAGGATACGGATCGATTCCGCGATCCGGATGCGAAAGGCCCGATCGTTGTCTTCGAACCACCCGCGCGCGGCTGAACCCATGTGTTCGAGCTCGGCATCAGGCATCGCCAGCAGATGCTCGATCACGGCCTCCAGTGCAGCTTCGTTGTAGAAATACGTGGTCGCGAGGCTCTGGGTGCCGGTGCGCGAGAACGGAATCAGCGCACCGCGTTCTGGCGTGACCATTTCGTTCATGGGCGGAGCATCGAGCGTCGTCACCACCGCGCCGACGCCCATGGCCTCGACCAGGTAATGCCCGAAGCCCTCGGTCTCGGACGGGCAGAGATGAAAGCGGTGCGCGTTCTGGATGCGCCGCAACTCATCGTCGGGGATGTAGTCGACGCGATGGGCGATGTTCGGCGCCTGCACGACTTCACCCGCGCTGCGCGGGCTTTGCAGCACCGTGAGGCGGGGCCATTCGGGGTGGCGACGCCAGGCCGCGAGCAGGGTTGCGGTGCCTTTGTTGGCGCTGCGCCCGGCAAGATGGAAGAACGCGCGTTCGCGCGGTGCGGAAACATCGCGGCGGTCTTCACTGGTGAACCCGGTGTAGTCCACCTGCACGCCGAGCCTTTCGAAAATCGGCTTGGCGTGGTGTGTCAGCACGAACGCGCGATCGAGCCGCGGCAGCCACGCGCGATCGCGTTCGTCGAACCATTCCGGATGCGGCAGCAGCACATTGCGGCGGGCGGTGGCGAGGTACTCCGGCCGCACGCGTTCCAGCATCAGGTTCACGTCCCAGCGTGGCGCGCCGCGACCCGCAATCCGGCGCGCGAGTGTTTGCGCCCGAAGCTGCACGGGATGCCATGCCTTGCGCAGCGCACCACGGCGGATGCCGCTGACCGTCACGTCGAATCCCGATTGGTCCAGCACACCGCGCAACAGCCGCAAGTGATGGCTGAGTCCGAAACCGTTGTCGCGCGCGATCAGGTTGATCCGGATCATGTCCGCGCAACCATGCTGCGCAGCGCAGCATCGAGGCGCGCCGGAAACGCCGCGCGCTCGGATTCATACCACGCGCGCGCGGCCGCCCCGAGCATTTCGCAACGCACGTCGTCGGTCGCGAGCGCGCGGGCTATCGCCGCTTCCATCGCAGCATCCTCGAAGTGGTAGGTGGTCGCGAGGTGCTGGATGCCGGTGCGGGAATATGGAAGCAGGATGCCGCGTTCGGGCGTGATCATCTCGTTCATGGGCGGCGCGTCCAGCGTGATGACCACCGCGCCGACGCTCATCGCCTCGACGATGTAATGACCGAAGCCTTCGGTTTCCGAAGGACACAGATGGAAACGATGCGCATTTTGCAGGCGCTTCAGTTCGGCTTCGTCGAGATAACCGACGCGATGATCGATGTTCGCTGCCGGCGTCCCGGGCCTTGCTTCGCTCGGATGTTGCACGACGGTCAGGCGCGGCCATTCCGGATGCCGGCGCCACAACGCCAGCAGCGGCTCGGTGCTCTTGGTGCGGCTGGAGCCTGCCAGATGGAAAAAAGCGCGATCACGCGGAACCGACGTGTCGCGCCGGTCGTCGCTGGTGAAACCGATGCACAGCGCGCGGCAACCTTGCGCGGCGAACACCCGCTGCGCTTCTTGCGTTTTCGCGAACACCAGATCGATGCGGTCAAGTGCTTCCATGTCGCGCGGCAGGAACCACTCGGGGTGCGGAAGCAGCACGCGATGCGGCGCATCGTCCAGGAACGCCGGCGCGATATGTTCCTCCATCAGAACGAAATCGTAGGGTGGTGGCAAGCCGTGGTGTCGCCTGCGCGCGAGTTGTCGCGCGTGCCATTGGCCTCTGGTGCGCTGGATCAGCCCGGGAAGGCCCCCGCGCCGGCGCGTGTTGGTGAAGTCCACCCGGTAGCCGAGTGCACGCAAGGTTTCCTCCAGAAGGCGCAGGTCACGCGACAGACCGACGCCATTGTCGAAACCGAGCAGGTGCACCGCGCGCAGGACGTCAGTCATCGCCGGGCTCATAGGCGCCGAATTGCCCTGCATCATCGCTCCTGGGCGGGATGCAGCCCGGCACCACGGCGTTGCGGTTGAACACGTACCACTCACGGCGGTTGGCGTGCCCGACATGCACGGCATCGCGCATCCGCACGCATGGCGCCAGTACCTTGCCGTAGGCGAAGATCCAGCGGTGCGCGGGATCGGCGGCCTGCCACGCGAGCGCGCGCTGCAACTGTTCGTGCCAGGCCAGCTTGAATCCGAAGTTGACGCTCTCGCGGCCCAGCATGTCCAGCATCAAAAGGTTCTGTTCCTTCCATGCCACCAGCGCGACCGGATCGCCCGCGGGCACCACGCCCGCGGTGCGCGCCATCACCGCACGCGCCGACGAATAGCCGTTGAGCAGTGGGTACGCGACCAATCCCCACGCACCCCACGCCACCAGCGCGAACACCGCCCAGCCCCATGCGGCGTACCGCGGTCGCGCGAGCAGCGCGATCAATACGCCGGCGGCACCGATGCCGAGGATCATCGCGATCAGCGGCGCGGGCGAGCCGTCCAGCGCCGACGCGGCCAGGGCCAGCAGCTTGGGCAGGTGGCCGGAATGCAGGCCGATGCCGGCGACCAGCAGCACCAGTGCCAGCAGCAACGTCAGCATCCACAACGCCCAGCGGAACGAGCGCCTGTGAAGGATGTCCCGCAACAACGGTGCCAATGCAATCGCGGTGACGGGCAGCGCGGGCAGGATGTACACGTCGCGCTTGCCGCCGCTCAGCGAAAAGAAGATCACCACCAGCACCACCCACGCCAGCGGCAGCAGCGTGCGCGCGTCGCGGTTTTGCAGGGCGCGTTTCCAGCCCGGCACGGCCCACGGAATCGCCAGCGACAGCGGCAGCCACTCGAACGCGATCACCGGCAGGTAGAACCACCACGGGTGGATGTGGTGCGAGGGTTCGGCGTAACGCGAAACGGTCTGGCCCAAAAGAATGTCATGCGCGTAGCGCGCGTACGCCGCGTCGCCCGCGTGCACGTGCAGCGCCGACCACAACATCGGCAGCGCCCAGCCGAGCACGGGCACGACGAACAGCAGCGCCAGCCACCAGCGTGCGTCGCGGTGCTGCGCAGGCAGCAAACCGTTCCAGCCGCGCCAGCGCGCGAACCAGAACGGCAGGAACACCAGCAACGAGATCACGCCGACGCCCTTGGTGATCACGCCGAGTCCGGCCGCGACGAAACCGATCGCGTACCAACGCCACGTGGGCCCTCCCAGAAGGTGGCGCAGCAGGCCATACATGGCCAGCGTGATCCAGAACGTTTCCACGCCGTCGATTTGCGCGCCGCGCATCTGGAAGGTGAAATCGAAACTCACCAGCACGGCGGCGGCGGCCAGCATTCCCGCGCGATGATTCCACTGCCGCCGCACGAAGTCGTACACCAGCACGATGCTGCCCAGCCCCGCGAGCAGCGACGGCAACAGGAACCAGCCGCGCCAGCCACCGGTGATCGCGTAGGCACAGGCTTCCAGCCACATGAACACCGGCGGCTTGTCGGAATAAAGCTCGACGCCGCGATGCGGGAACAGCCACTGCCCGCTCGCCAGCATTTCGCGCGCGACCAGCGCGAAGCGCGGCTCGTCCGACGGCCACGGGTCGCGCAAGCCGAGTCCCAACCCCAACAGCAGCAATGCGAACGCGAACAGCAGCGCGAGCTGCACGCGTTCGTTGTCGAACCACCTTGCGATGTTGGCAGCAGTCGTTTTGATCGTCACGGCGCGATTGTATGGGCACCGCCTGCTTGTCACCCTCTTCGCGCGCGAAGGGAATCGCGTGCGAAGGCACGCGGGAGGATGAACCACATCCCCATGGCCTGCCCCCTGCAGGCCACGGCGATCTCTTCCTGCGGAAGGGGCGGGTGCTTCTTTCAGGCCTTGCCGAGTACCGCGTAATACATGCCGTCGAGCCCGCCTTGGCCGGGCAGGATTTGCCAGCCGGCCCCGGCCTTGTGGCCGACCGGCAGTTCGCTGGCCAGCACACGCGCATCGGCGTGCGCGGAAAGAAAACCTTCCATGACGCGCTCGTTTTCCTCGCGCAGCAGCGAACAGGTGGCGTAAACCATCCGGCCGCCCGGTGCCAGCAGCGGCCACAGGGCATCCAGCAAACGCCGCTGGCCCGCCACGAGTGGCGCGATGTCGTCCGTGCGCCGGTGCAGCTTGATGTCGGGATGCCGGCGGACCACGCCGGTGGCGGAGCACGGCGCGTCCAGCAGGATGCGATCGAACGGCTGGCGATCCCACCATGTCGCGGGCTCGCCCGCATCGCCCGTACGCACGTCGCCGTGCAGGCCGAGCCGCTCGAGGTTGGCGCGGATCGAGCCGGCGCGCCGCGCATCGGCGTCGAGCGCAACGACTTGCACGTCGGCGCGTTCCAGCGCGTGGCAAGCCTTGCCGCCCGGCGCGGCGCAGGCATCCAGCACGTGCAGGCCGTCGCGCAGGTCCAGCAGATCCGCGGCGCACTGCGCGGCGCCGTCCTGGACCGAGAAACGACCTTCGGCGAATCCGGGCAGGCGCGTCACGTCGGTGTTCGCCGCAAGCGTGACGCCATCGCCCAGGAAGGGGTGCGGCTGCGCTTCGCAACCCGCCTGCGCCAGCGCCGCCAGCAGTCGTTCGCGGGTCGTGCGCCGCGCGTTGACGCGCAGCATGGGCGGCGAGGCTGCGTTGTTCGCGGCGAGGATCGCGTCGGCATGTTCCGGCCAGTCGTGCGCAAGCTTGTCGATCAGCCAGCGCGGATGCGCGTCGCGCGTGACGGCGTTACGGTCCAGGCGCGGGTTCAGCGCTTCGCGCTCGCGCAGCCAGCGGCGCAGCACCGCGTTCGCCAGTTTGGCGAATCCGCCGCGCCCCAGGGCGCGCGTCGCTTCGACCGTGGCCGCGACCGCGGCGTGTCGCGGCAGTTCCAGGATTTCCAGTTGCACGAGCCCCAGCACCAGCAATGCGTGCAGCGCGGGTTCGCGCTTGCGCAGCGGCTGCTGCAGCAAGTCGTCGAGGGCCTTGTCGAAGCGCAGCCACCAGCGCGCGCCTTCGTTGCACAAGGCGGTGAGGAAGGCGCGGTCGCGCGCGTCAGGCAGCACTTCTTGCGCGGGCTTCAAGGCTTCGCGCAGCGACGCGCCTTTCAGCGCCACGTCCGCAAGTACCTTGGCTGCGAAGGCGCGCGTATCTTGCAGGTCGGGCACCTCACCCAACGCTGCGCGCCCGGCCTGCGGCCGCCTCTCCCCCAAAACATGTTTTGGGGGAGAAGGAGACAAGCGCGTCGCGCCAGGTGGGTGAGGGGGAATCGATTTCATGGGCGCAGTGGCGGCCTCGCGTTGATGTAGTCGGCCGCGCCGACCACGCGTCCGCCCGCGCGTTGCAGTTGCAGGATGCGCAGCACGCCTTCACCGCAGGCGATGTCGATGCCGTGCTTCGATGTGGCAACGATCTCGCCGGGACTTTCCCGGTCCCCGGTCCCGGGTCCCGGGCTCCTTGCTTCTGCCTTCCATACCCGCACACGCTCATCCGCGATCTCCGCTTGCGCCACCGGCCACGGGTCGAACGCGCGCACCTTGCGTTCCAGCTCGATCGCCGGCCGCGAGAAATCCAGTTCCGCTTCGGCCTTCTCGAGCTTGTGCGCGTAGGTCGCGCCCGCTTCCGGCTGCGGCGTCGCATGCAGGCTCTCACCCGCGATGACGCGTTGCAGCCCGGCGCCCAGCACTTTTGCGCCGATCCCGGCGAGGCGGTCATGCAGCGAGCCGCCGGTATCGTCCGCACGGATGGGTGTCGCCTCCGAAAACAGCACGGGTCCGGTGTCCAGCCCGGCTTCCATCTGCATCAAGCACACGCCGGTTTCGGGATCGCCGGCCAGGATCGCGCGCTGGATCGGTGCCGCGCCGCGCCAGCGCGGCAGCAGCGAGGCGTGCACGTTCCAGCAGCCGAGGCGCGGGATCGCCAGCACCTTGCGCGGCAGGATCAAGCCGTAGGCGATCACCACCATCAGGTCGGGCGCGTAATCGCGCAGGCGGGCCTGCGCTTCGGTCGTCCGCAAGGATTCGGGTTGCTCGACGGGAATGCCGGTTTCGAGCGCCGCCTGTTTGACTGGACTCGACGCGAGTTTGCGGCCACGCCCGGCGGGGCGATCGGGCTGCGTGTAGACCGCGACGACCTTCGCATCGGCAGACAGGCATGCGCGCAAGCCCGGCAGTGCGAAATCCGGCGTGCCGGCGAATACCAGTTTCGGCCGCTGCACGGGCCGTTCAGCCCGCGTGGCGCCGCTGCTTCTCCAGCTTGCGCAGCAGCAGCGAGCGTTTCAGCGGCGACAGGTAATCGACGAACACCTTGCCGACCAGGTGATCCATCTCGTGCTGGATACACACCGCCAGCAGGCCATCGGTTTCGAGTTCGAACGTCTTGCCGGTGACGTCCTGGGCGCGCACGCGGATCCACTCCTTGCGTTCGACATCGGCGTACACGCCCGGGAACGACAGGCAGCCTTCCTGACAAATTTCGGTGCCGCGGGTTTCCAGCAGTTCCGGATTCACGAACACCCGTGGATCGTCGTGGGTCTCGGACGCGTCCAGCACCAGCAGCCGCTTCGGCACGTTCACCTGGGTCGCGGCGAGGCCGATGCCGGGCGCCGCGTACATGGTTTCCAGCATGTCGTCGGCCAGGCGTTTCAGGTCGGCGTCGAACGTCTCGACCTTTTGCGCGACAAGGCGCAGGCGCGGATCGGGGAATTCGAGGATGTCGAGTTTGGCCATGACGGGAACGCGGTATCGGACAGCAAGAGACAGATGGGGACGGGCGAGGCCGTTTTCACGCCGGCATAGCCTAGCAGCGGCGTGATCTTCCCCGCGGTTTCGAACACCCCGTCACCAAACGTGAAGTTTTTGCTTGCCGCCGCCAACCTTTCGGGTACACTCGGCTGAAATCCGTGGGGGATCGGGGGATTGCCGGTCATGTTTAAGAAACTGCTTGCGCTGAGCGCGGGTCTGTTGATCACATTCGGCGCCTATGCAGCCGGCGCCCAGCTGCGTGCCGATCACCCGCACACCTACGTGGTGAAGAAGGGCGACACGCTGTGGAGTATCTCCGCGCGTTTCCTCCAGAAGCCCTGGTTGTGGCCGGAAATCTGGGACGTCAATCAGCAGGTCTACAACCCGCACCGGATCTACCCGGGCGACGTGCTGGACCTGGACGTGAACGGCCTGCACGTGGCCAGGCGCGCCACGGTCGAAGCCAATCCGATCCCGACCGTGCCGCTGTCCGCGATCGAGCCGTTCCTCAAGGATTTCCGCGTGCTCACGGCGGCGCAGCTGCAGCAGACCCCGTACGTGGTGGCGACCGAAGAGAACGAGCCGCGCGCCACCGAAGGCATGAACCTGTACGTGCGCAACCTGCCGTCGGCCGCCGTCGGCCAGCGTTTCGCGATCGTGCGCCCGACCCACGTGTTCCGCCGGTTCAACGACGGGGGCCGAATGGATGATGTCGGGCACCTGGTCAACAACAACGTGGATCTCGCGCCGGGCCCGTGGCAGGAAGATTTCCGCAACGACGGCCACTTCGGCCGCGGCAATGAAGTCGGCACCGAGGTGCGTGTGATCGGCACCGCACAGGTGCTGAAGAACGGCGATCCGGCCACGCTGCTGCTGACCAACGCCCGCATGGAGATTCGCGCGGGCGACCGCGTGATGCCGGTGGACGATACGCCCTACGACTTCACCTATTACCCGCACGCCCCGCGCAACGCGCCCGCCGACGCCCACATCATGGCGTTGTCCAACGGCTATGACGGCATCTCCGTGCAGGGTCCGATGGATGTGGTGGCGCTGAACGTCGGCAGCGACGACGGCGTGGACAACGGCACCACCTTCGCGATCTATCAGCCGGGCGACACCGTGACCGATCTGGTCCAGGGCAACACCAATCGCCGCGAATTCGGCCCGAAGGTCAAGCTGCCGAGTGAGTTCGTGGGTCACCTGATGGTGTTCCGCACCTTCTCGCACGTGAGCTACGGCCTCGTGATGGACGGCATTCGTCCGGTGAAGGTCGGTGACACGGTGCAGGCGCCGGAATAACGCGCCGGCAAGGAAAAGTCCTACAGAACGGCGCGGCTCCAACCGCGCCGTTTGTTTTGGGGCGCCGCTTTAGACTTGCCGCAATGCCTGACGACGATGAACTGCTGGCCTGGTTGACCCTGCTGCGCGCGCCCGGATTGGGCGGCATGGGGCTGCGTGCATTGCTGCAGCGGGCCGGGTCGGCCCGGGCGATTTGCCGGGATGCGCGCAGATTGCGCGCATCCGCCGGACTCGAACAAACCGCATTGGAATGGATTGCCCATCCCGACGCCGCCCGGCTGGATGCGGATCTGGCCTGGCTGGGGCAGCCGCGCCATCGCCTGCTTCATTGCGACGAAGCCGATTTCCCGCCGCAACTGGAGACCATCCCGCAGCCACCCGCGGCCTTGTTTGCCGCGGGCCAACCGGCCGTGTTGCTGGCTCCGCAAATCGCGATCGTCGGTGCCCGCAGCGCCACCGCACAAGGCTTGGCCAATGCGCGCGACTTCGCCCGCACGCTGAGCCACGCCGGTCTCGTGATCACCAGCGGCATGGCCGATGGCATCGATGGCGCGGCACATGCCGCCGCACTGGAAGCTGGTGGTCCAACCGTGGCCGTGATCGGCACCGGACCCGACCTGGTCTATCCGCGCAAGCACCGCGACCTCGCCGCCAGGATCGAGCAAAACGGGGTCATCGCCAGCGAATTTCCCCCGGGAACCGAGGCGCGCCCGGACCATTTCCCGCGCCGCAACCGCCTGATCGCGGGGCTTTCGCTCGGCACCTTGGTGGTGGAAGCGGGGTTGCAGTCCGGCTCCCTGATCACCGCACGGCTGGCCGCAGACGCCGGCCGCGAGGTGTTTGCGCTGCCGGGCTCCATCCACAACCCGCTGGCGAAGGGGAGCCATCGGCTGATCCGGGATGGTGCGCGGCTGGTCGAAACCGCTGCCGAGGTGATCGAGGCTCTGACGCCCGCGGCGCAAGCGCAGGGCGCTGGGCTGCGCGCGCGGCTGGAGGCCGCCGACACCCCGGAGGCGTCGCAATCTGGGCGTGGCGGTCATCGAGGCCAAGACCCTGATTACGTTTCACTTCTCGCGGCCCTCGGGGACGTGCCGGCATCGCTGGACGAGCTGGCGGAACGCACCCGGCTGGCGCCAGCGGCGTTGTCCTCGATGCTGCTGCTGCTGGAGCTGGAGGGCATGGTCGGCCCGGCCGTGAATGGACGCTGGCAGCGCGTTTTCATCGACAAAGCTTGACAGGGCTACCCTGCGCGTGTGTTCACTATATATAGAGGGCGGCCCGTGCCGCCCATGGATTGCGTCCAAAACATGGCCAAAAACCTGCTCATCGTCGAATCGCCCGCCAAGGCCAAGACGATCAACAAATACCTCGGCACCGACTTCAAGGTGCTGGCGTCGTACGGTCATGTCCGCGACCTCAAGCCGAAGGAAGGGGCGGTCGATCCCGACAATGACTTCGCGATGGATTACGCGCTGATCGAGAAGAACGTCAAGCACGTCGATGAGATCGCCAAGGCGGCCAAGGTCGCCGAGTCGATTTACCTGGCAACCGACCTGGATCGCGAGGGCGAGGCGATCAGCTGGCACATCAGCGAGATCCTGGAACAACGCGGCCTGCTGAAGGACAAGGAAACCCATCGCGTGGTGTTTTCCGAAATCACGCCGCGCGCCATCAAGGAAGCCGTGGCACACCCGCGCAAGTTGTCGCACGACATGGTCGATGCCCAGCAGGCGCGGCGCGCGCTGGATTACCTGGTCGGCTTCAACCTGTCGCCGGTGCTGTGGCGCAAGGTCCAGCGCGGGCTGTCGGCGGGGCGCGTGCAGTCGCCGGCACTCAGGATGATCGTCGAGCGCGAGGAAGAGATCGAAGCCTTCGTGCCGCGCGAATACTGGACGGTCGAGGCGAAGCTCGCGCACCGGGACGGCGAGTTCAGCGCGCGGCTGGTGAAACTGCAAGGCAAGAAGTTCGAGCAGTTCGACCTCACCAACGCCAACGACGCCCATGCAGCGCGCGACGCGCTGCTGAAGGCCGCAGGCGGTCAACTCGTCGTCGGCGACATCCAGTCGAAGCAGCGCCAGCGTCGTCCCGCGGCGCCGTTCACCACGTCCACGTTGCAGCAGGAAGCCGCGCGCAAGCTCGGCATGGCCACCAGCCGCACCATGCGCATTGCGCAAGGCCTGTACGAAGGCGTGTCGCTGGGCGGCGAGGGCAACGTCGGCCTGATCACCTACATGCGTACCGATTCCACGCATCTCTCGGGTGAGGCGATCGGTGAATTGCGGCAGACCATCGAGCGCGAGTTCGGCAAACAGGGTTTGCCCGAGCACGCGATGGTCTACAAGACGAAATCCAAGAACGCGCAGGAAGCGCATGAGGCGATCCGCCCGACTTCCGCGCTGCGCACGCCGAAATCGGTGGCGGCGTATCTCACGCCCGATCAGTTGAAGCTGTACGAGCTGGTCTGGAAGCGCGCGGTCGCCTGCCAGATGAAACCGGCGGCGCTGAATACCGTTTCCGTCGAATTCCCCTGTGGCGCCGACGCCGGCTTCCGCGCCACCGGTACTACCGTTGTGGACCCAGGGTTCCTCGCGGTGTACGAGGAAGGCCGCGATGCGAAATCGGAAGAGGACGAGGAAGCGCGCAAGCTGCCCGCACTGACGAAAGGCGAGGCCGTGCCGCTCACCGACATCGCCACCGACCAGCACTTCACCGAACCGCCACCGCGCTATTCCGAGGCATCGCTGGTCAAGACGCTGGAGGAATACGGCATTGGCCGCCCTTCGACCTACGCCAGCATCATCCAGACGCTGCTGTCGCGCGAGTACGTGATCCTCGATTCGCGCCGCTTCAAGCCGACCGACGTGGGCCGCGCGGTTGCGAAGTTCCTGACCGCGCACTTCACCCGGTACGTCGACTACGACTTCACCGCGAAACTCGAGGACGAACTCGACGCGGTCAGTCGCGGCGAAGAGGAATGGCGTCCGCTGATGGCCGGGTTCTGGAAACCTTTCAAGGCGCTGGTGGACGACAAGATGGAATCGGTCGACCGCAGCGAAGCCACCGGCGCGCGCCTCCTGGGCGACGATCCCAAGACCGGCAAGCCGGTGTCGGTGCGGCTCGGCCGTTACGGGCCGTACGCCGCGCTGGGCGACAAGGACAAGGACGACGAGAAATTGAAATTCGCATCGCTCTTGCCCGGCCAGAGCATGCACACCATCTCGCTGGAAGAAGCGCTGGAACTCTTCAAGCTGCCGCGTCACCTCGGCAAGGATGCGGACGGCGAGGAAATTTCCGCCGGCATGGGTCGCTTCGGCCCATTCGTGAAGAAAGGCACGATGTATGCGTCCATCAAGGACGGGGAAAGCGCCTATACGATCACCTTGGAACGCGCGCGCGAGCTGATCCGCGAGAAGCAGGAGCTGATCGCCAATCGCGTCATCACCGATTTCGGGGACGGCATCCAGGTGTTGAACGGTCGCTACGGGCCGTACATCACCGACGGCGAGAAGAACGCGAAGATCCCCAAGGATCGCGAACCCAAGTCGCTCACCCACGACGAGTGCAAGGCGCTGATCGAAGCCGCACCGGTGCGGCGCGGGCGCGGGGCGTTCAAGAAGGCCGCGGCTAAAAAAGCCGCAGGGAAAGGTACTGTCGAGAGGCGCGCGCCCGCGAAAAGAACGGCGAAGAAAACCACGGCGAAAAGGGCACCCGCGAAGAAGTCCGCGCGCAAAAAGGCGGCCGCGAAAAAGGCACCCGCAAAGAAGGCTGCGCGTGCGAAGGCGTCGGCGCCGCCCGATACGGAAACACCGCCCTTCGACGTTTGAGCCATGCGCGTTTTCAACCTCGAGGAAATCGAAGCCGCCGCCGCGTTGCTGCGCGCGGGTGGTGTGCTGGCCTATCCGACCGAGGGCGTCTACGGGTTGGGTTGTGATCCGGACAACCGCGTCGCGTTCGACCGCATCTTCGCGATGAAGCGGCGGCCGCCGGAGCAGGGCGTGTTGTTGATCGCTGCCGATTTCGAGCAGGTGCTTGACTGGATCGATGGCGCCCCCGAAGCGGCCTTCGTGCGCGCCAACGCGATCTGGCCTGGCCCGCACACCTTCATTTTTCCGCGCTCGTCGCGCGTGCCGGAATGGGTGGCGGGCGGACACGCTGGCATCGCGCTGCGCGTCACCGCACACGCGCCTTCCGCCGCATTGTGCCGCGCCTTCGGTGCGCCGATCGTGTCGACCAGCGCCAATCGCCACGGCGAGCCGCCGGCGCGCAGTGCCGCCGACATCCGCGCGATCTTCGGGGACGAACCCGATGGCGTGCTGGACGCGCCGCTCGGCGGCCTCGACAAGCCCACGCCGATCACGGATGCCGTGAGCGGCGCTATCATCCGCGCGTAGGGACTGGGGAGTTTCCTGTGTCGAGCGCCTATCCAACACCGCAAAGCCAGGTGGCGGGACCATCGCGGCCCTTGCTTGCGGACACGCCCGCGCAGCGCGTCATCGCATGGCGTGATGGCCGCGCAGTGACCGTTGGGCCATTTTTGGCCGACGTCCATACTTTGGCTGCGCGCCTTCCGGTGGCGCAGGCGGCGGTCAACCTGTGCGAAGACCGTTACGCGTTCCTGGTCGCTTTCGCGGCACTGCTGGTGCGTGGGCAAACCAACCTGTTGCCGCCGTCGCGCGCCGCGCATGCCATCGACGAAACGCTGGCTGCACATCCCGAGAGTTACACGCTGGGCGATGTCGATCTCGACCCGGCGCCGCCACGCTACCTGCGTTTCAGTGCGAGTGCGGAGGATGCCTTCGCGGGCCCCGCGATGTCGATTGCCGGAACCGCGCTGGCGGCGATCGGCTACACGTCCGGTTCGACCGGCGTACCGCGCGCCAATCCCAAACGCTGGGACAAGCTCGCCATTTCGACCGGG
>Ga0134128_10005217_pt1 | contig 15759 bp, 22 predicted proteins | sample KB31754_FD_96462 | JGI IMG/M metagenome (GOLD analysis project Ga0134128, IMG submission 96462) | Terrestrial soil microbial communities with excess Nitrogen fertilizer from Kellogg Biological Station, Michigan, USA - KB3-175-4 | ecosystem: Environmental > Terrestrial > Soil > Unclassified ...
CTGCAGCGAGCGCGGCGCGGGCTCAATCCCGAGTTTCCGAGCTAACCGCCGAACTCAGCAACGGGGCTCGAGGCCTGCGCCGGCGTTTTCTTGTCGTGCTGCTTCATGGGGCGCTGTACTTCGGCGCGCTTGTCGGACTCGTAACCGTGGTCACGCTTGTGCCGGGCCTCGTGCAGGCTCGGCTGTACGCGGGCCTCCCAATCGGCGTCCTGAGCGTGGTCGCGATCACCGTCGCGGCAATCGTTGCCGGCGATCAGCGAGACCTCGATTACCGGCTGGCGGCCCTTGCGCTGCTATCGACCGTCGCGGTTAGGCTCGCGATGCGCCGCTGGAGCTGGCTCGGCGCGCAGCTCTTCGCAGCGGCGACCATCGGTTCCCTCGCGTATCTCCTCTACGCCGCGTCCATCACCTACGTCGTCGGCGCCAACCCGGTCTATCTGGTCGCCTCGTCGCTGCTTCTTCTGCTCGAGCTCGCGGCCCTCGTGATGTCGATGTCTTACCTCTTCGAGATCGTCGACACAGTCAGCCGTCGCTCCGAGCCGGGCCACCACGCCGACCCGGACTTCTTGCCCAAGGTGGCGATCCAGGTGCCTGCCTACAACGAGCCGGTCGAGGTCATGCGCGAGACGCTCGCCGCTCTAGCCGGCCTTGACTACCCCAACCTCATGGTCCAGGTCGTCGACAACAACACACCCGACCGTGAGCTGTGGGGCGCGCTGCAGAAGGAGTGTGAGCGCCTCGGCCCGAGATTCGAATTCATCCACCTCGAGAACTGGCCTGGATTCAAGGCGGGGGCGTTGAACGAGGCGACGCGGAGGCTGCCCGCAGACGTGGAATTGATCGGTGTCGTCGATTCCGACTATTCCGTCAAGCCGGAATGGCTCCGCTCGGTCGTCGGCCACTTCGCCGATCCGCGGGTCGCATTCGTGCAGACGCCGCAGAACTACCGTGACTGGAGCGACGACCAGTATCTGCGAGGCCTCTTCTACAGCTACAGGTACTTCTTCGAGGTTTCGATGCCGGCGCGGGCACACCGCAATGCCATCATCTTTGCCGGCACGATGGGTGTCATCCGCCGTAGTGCCCTCGACGAGATCGGCGGTTGGAACCAGGACGTCGTGACTGAGGACGCGGAGGCCAGCCTTCGGATGCTGGCCAATGGCCACGCCGGCGTCTACGAGCCGCGACCGTTCGGACACGGCCTGATGCCCCTCAGCTTTGAGGGACTCAAGCAGCAGCGTTTTCGATGGGCGCTCGGCGGCGTTCAGATCCTGAGACTGCATTGGGCCCGGCTGCTACTTCCATCCCGAGGCGGAGAGCTCACCTTCGCCCAGCGCGCTCATTACCTTTTCGGCAACGTGCAGTGGTTCGGCGACACCCTGATGTTCATCTTCACATTGCTCTTGCTCTTGACCGCGATCTCCACCGCGCTCCACCACACGCTGCCGATTCGCCAGCTGACCGGACTCGCGCTCGGCCTGCCAATAGTGTTTCTCGCCTCCGGCTTGCTGCGAGCCGTGTGGGCGATGAAGCTGAAGACGCGCTGCTCTTGGCGGGATGCGGTGGCGGGCCTCCAGGTCTGGTTTGCGCTGAGCTGGGTGGTCACGCTTGCGTGCCTTCGCGGCCTGGTGCGCTTCCACACCGCGTTTCTCCGTACACCCAAGTCGAAGGAGGGCGACGCGTCTCTTCTCAAGGCGTTTCGCTCGGCGCAGATCGAAACACTGCTGGCTGTGACCGGATCCGCAGCCGCGATCGCGATGCTGATCCGCGCGCCCTCGGTCGCCACCGGTGCCCTGGCCGTGCTCCTCCTTTTTCAATCGGCGGTCTATGCCAACGGCCCCTGGGCGGGGGCCGCTGCCGAAGGCGTGCACCTCACGCCGCTGCGGCGGGCCTACAAGAATTCAGCGCAGAGCACCGGCGCCTGGCCCGCCATCGGAGCGAACACCGTGGCGATGTCGGTTGCCGCCGGACTCGCGGTCCTCACGGTTCTGTTCCTGATCTCGCTGGCGGCCCCGCCGGCGCCGCCAGAGCCGCAGGCGTCCACACCATTCGTCCCCCCGGCGACGCACACGCCCAATGCGACACCGTCCGCCACGCCTTCGCCTTCGGCGTCGCCCTCCGCCTCAGCGTCACCCAGTGCTTCTCCCTTACCGTCGCCGAGTCCGTCACCAAGTCCTTCCTGACAGGAGCGTCGAAACGCCGCCGGCTAGCGTTTGATCGTGATCGCTGGAAAGATCCTCGCGTGATCGTCGTTTGTGGCGAGGCGCTCATCGACCTGATCCGCATGCCTGCCGGAGAGCAGCGGGCCCGGCCCGGGGGGGGCCCTTTCAACGCGGCGCGTGCTCTGGCGCGGCTCGGGGTTCCCACAGCTTTTCTCGGCCACCTGTCGGAGGACGGCTACGGGCGCGAGCTATCACACCTCCTCCGCGACGACGGAGTCGCTGTCGAGATGGCATCGTTCGGTCCCGAGCCGACGACCATGGCGCTCGCCGACATCGACACGGGCGGTGTGGCCCGCTATCGCTTCGTGATCGAGGGCACGTCGGCGCCCAACTTGAGGCTGGACATGGTGCCCGCGACCTTTGCCGCGGAGGTGAGCGGTCTCCACATCGGATCCCTTGGCGTTGTGCTTACGCCGATGGCGGACACAGTGATCCAACTGGCGACCCGCGAACGCGGCCGCCGCTTGATCATGCTCGACCCCAACATCAGGCCCGGGCTGATCGACGTGGACGTCTACCGCCGCCGACTCGAGTCGCTCATCGCCTCGAGCACCATCGTCAAAGCCAGCGATTCCGACCTCGAGTGGATGCAACCTGGCGCCGGTTATCGCGATGCCGCCGCCCAGCTGCTGACGAAAGGTGTGCGCATGGTGGCGGTCACCCTCGGCGCGAAGGGAGCGTTCGGCGCGCACCGCGGCTTCCGGGTCCAGGTCGCCGCACCGGCGGTCAAGGTCGTGGATACGGTCGGCGCAGGAGACGCATTCGGCGCGGGCCTGCTGGCGTGGCTGCACGACCACGGCCTGATCCACACCGATCTCCGGCTCGAAGAAGATGAGCTGCGAGCAGCCCTTGAGCACGCGTGCCGCGTGGCCTCGCTCACGTGCGCTCGACCAGGCGCCGACCCGCCTCGCAAAGAGGAGATGGCGCGCCGTTGACCGAATAGTGGGCTCTCGAGTCCGGAGCCCGCGTCGCGTCCCGCTAAACCGTCAGGCTCGAATCCTTCTCGGTGAGGCGCTCGATCGTGCTTGCGAGCGTCCCCGGGTCGAAGGGCTTGACGACGATGGCGCCGGCGCCCAGCACGGAGAGCGCGCCGTCCGGATTGCCGGTCAAGAGGACCACCGGCACCGCTTGCAGCCGCGGATCGAGCCGCATCTGCTCGATGAGCTCCCGACCGCCCATGACCGGCATCTTCAGATCGGCGATCACGATGCCGGGGATGGATACCGCCATTTGCTCGAGGGCCGCGGCGCCGTGCCTGGCCTGTGCCACCTTGTAGCCCCGCGCCTCGAGGACCATCTCGATCACGCGTCGCAGCGTCGGGTCATCCTCGACGACCAGGACTGTTGTCATCGGTCGCAAGGAATGATCGGCCTTTCAGGCCGAGCTTGCAGCCTCTCCTCCCGCGTCGTCCTCCATCCAGGCCAGGCCGCACCCGTAGGCCTCGCCGGCCGATTGGTGCTCGTGGTCGCACGCCCACAGGGGCGCGACGTGGATGTCGCCGTCATCGGGATAGACCGCCGCGCTGTAGACGATTGGCTGGACCGGACTTCTGATCTGCGAGGCGTGACGCGCCAGCACGCGGACCCGTGTCGCCACGGGGCTTAAACCTAGAGGACCGTGTGCGGTTTTACATCCCTCATTTGGAGTAGTCAGCGTGCCGCGTCTAAAAGCGCGCCATAGAGATTCGCGGTCGTGGCGGCGATCGCAGGCCAACCAAACCTCTCGACCACCCGCCGGCGACCGGCCTTTCCCATCGCCGTAGCTCGAGCCTGATCGCGCAGCAGGAAGTCGATCTTCTCGGCAATCGCGGTCGTGAAGCGCTCGGTATCCCCTGGGTCGTAGTCGACGAGGAAGCCCGATTCGCCGTCGACCACGATCTCGGGGATGCCGCCCACTCGCGATGCGACGACCGCGGTCTCACACGCCATGGCCTCGAGGATCACAAGCCCGAACGGCTCGTATATGGACGGGCACACGAAAACGGTCGCGCCCGAATGAAGGTGGATCAACTCCTCGCGTGGGATGAAGTGATCGATCCAGACGAGGTCGCGGCCCCCGTCGCGAACCTTCTCGGCAAGCTCGTTCACCTCGGCCGCGATTTCGGTGGTGTCGGGACTGCTGGCCGCGACGACGACCTGGTGTGCGGGGTCGAGCTTGAGGACCGCGGCAAGGAGTAGCGGTAACCCCTTTTGCCTCGTGATTCGACCGTTGAAGAATGCGTAGGGCCGGCTCGCGTCGACGCCGTGGCGGACCAGCGTGTCGGGGGACGGCTGCCGGTGGTAGATCTCAGGGTCGATGCCGTTGTGGATGACGTGCACCCGGCCCGGGTCGACGGACGGATAGACGTCAAGCACATCGTTGCGGACACCGGCAGAGACCGCGATCACAGCGTCGGCGGCCTCGATGGCCGTCCGCTCGCAAAAGAGCGAAAGCGCGTAGCCGCCGCCCAGTTGCTCTTTCTTCCACGGTCGCAGCGGCTCCAGGCTGTGGATGGTCATCACGTGGGGGACCGACCACATCAGCTTGGCGAGGTGGCCGGCCAGGTTCGCGTACCAGGTATGGCTGTGGACGATGTCATTTCCCTTCGCGCCCGCTGCCATGGCAAGGTCGATCGACATGGCCTGCAGGGCGGCGGCCTCCGGCCTGGGCTCCGCGAGCTCTTCCCACGCTCGATAGCTCTTGACGCCGGTCTCGTCGCGCGGCGAACCCCAGCAGTGCACGCTGACCTCGAACAGCTTGCGAAGCTCGCGCACCAGGTACTCGACATGCGTTCCGGCGCCGCCATAGACCTCGGGCGGGTACTCGCGCGTGAGGATGGCGACGCTTCGATTGGATGGCAACCCGCGCGGATTGTAGGTGGGTTCTGCGGAACGCTGCGCCTATCGCTCAGACCTTGTCGATCGGCCTGGGTCGCGCGCCACGAACAGGAAGACGATCAGCAGGACAACCGCGAGCGCCGCGGGCGCGTACTCGGCGATCGGGTTGTTCGGCATCACGATTCGCACGACTGAGGAGGCCACCACGTAGACGCCGCCCAGGACGAGCACGATGCGCAGCCGGCGGGCAGCGTAGCGAAGCTGTAACCGCAGCCCACCCGGACGCAGGGAGAGCACGGTGACCGCCAGGCCGATGAACAGGAAGAGGCCGAGGACGAAACCCCGCATCGAAGCCAGAGATTACGCCTGGGCCAGCTCTCCGATGTGCCGCCCGCGTGCTTCTCGGCGAGCGCGCGTTCGTTACTACAAGATGCCGAAGAAACAGCACATCCCGAGCGTCAGCGACAAAGAGCAGCGGATGTACGAGCACATCAAAGAAAGCGAGCTGAAGCGTGGCCGGTCGACGCGAAGCGCCAAGGGGATCGCGGCGGCGACCGTCATCAAGCATCACAACAAGAACCGCCACCCGCGCGGCAAGTAGCTCAGTCTTTTCGTCGCGGCTTCGGAGTCTTCATGAACCATTCCGTGAACGAGCGGCAGCGATCCTCACCGTCGAATTCGATCACCCAGAGGTTGTCATACTCGCGGTCCAGCGATCGATGTGTCGCGTCGGTGTAGTACCGGCTGACGCCGACCGCGATCACGGTGTCGTCGTGAACAAGAAGCGGTCGCCACTCGCCTGAGTACGTGCCGGGCTTGTCCCGGCCGTCGAGCCATGCCTCGACGATGGCCTTTCGCCCATGCGCGATGGCAGATCCGCTGTCCCAGGGATGCCAGCGGTAGGTCGCGTCCTGGCTGAAGAGATCGGCGATCGCCGCCGGGTCGTAGGTCTCCCATGCGCGACCGTACGCGTCGAGCCAATGCTGGGCGGCTGCCTCGTCAACCACCGCAGACCGGACCGTTGAAGAACCACGGGATGCAAAGCTCAGGCCAGATCGCGGACCAGAGCGTGAGCAGCGCGATCGCGGCGAGGGCGCCAAACCAGATCCCGGCGGTGATGGGGTTGCGCTTGGGTGCCGGCCACGACCTCCAGCCCAGCCGCCGTGCGATGGCCGGCCCCACGCGAGCGTCGACGACAGGCCAGAGCACGAGGCCGGCCACCAGCACCGCGGGAACCAGGATCGAGGTGATCAGCGCCGGTCCCAGCTTCACGAACTGAAAGAGCGAGAGGAAGTACCACTCTGGTCGCGGCACGGCCGTGACCCGAGGATCCGCCGCCTGACCCAGCTGCAGCAGCGGCTGGCCGGCCAGCGCCAGCAGGCCGAGCACGATGAGGGTCGCCATGCCGAGGATCGCGTAGGGCCAGACGTGGTCGGGAAAGTAGGGATGCGTCTTGGCCTCGGGCATGTCGTCCCTGGCGTCCCGCGCGGGTCCGGCCATCAGGCCCGCGAGTGCCAGCATCACAAACAGCGGATTCCGCCTCGATCGGCTCGCCATCAAGCGGGCTCCGCCGGTCCCTGTCGGCGGGCCAGGCGGTAGTGGACGAATAGCAAAAGACCCATTACGGCCGGCAGCAGGAAGACGTGGGCCATGAAGAAACGGAGCAGCGTCGCCGGCCCCACCAATGGTCCGCCCTGCAGGAAGTACTTCAGAGCGGCGCTGACGGCATCCGGCAGCACACCGGATCCTGACGCGATCGACAGCTCGCGGCCCCGAGCCAGGTAGGCGTTGGCGTCCCAGGGCAAGAGCGAGCCCGTGAACGTGAACAGCACGATCACCAGGAAGACCAGCACGCCGACCATCCAGTTGAGCTCCCGAGGGGCCCGGTAGCCGCCGTTCCAGAAGACGAATGTCATATGCAGCAGCGCCACGACGAGGAGCAGGTTGGCGCCCCAGAAGTGGATGCCGCGCACCAGCCAGCCGAGGTAGGCGGTGTTCTGGATGAAAACCGTGCTCGTGTAGGCCGGCGCGGGGTTGCCGGCGCCGTCGGGTACGTAGTACAGACCGAGCAGGAAACCGGTGATGAACTCGATGGCGATCAGCATCACCGCGAGGCCACCGAGGTAGCGATAGGCGGCGGCTGCGTAGTTGGGAACACGTCGAGATAGCTCTGCGTCGACTGCATCGACGAACGGGACTCGCTCGTCGATCCACTCCGTCAACGTTCCGCGATCGGAGCGTGTAGTTGCGCCCATCGCTTCCTATCAATATGAACCAGGCGCCATCGCCCGCGATTCCATCAAATGATTGAGAGAGGACCAGGGGCGGATGGCTAGGAGATTCAGCGTCCCCTGCGATAGGCGCCGGGCGCAACGCCGAACTGGAGGCGGAAGGCTTTGGAGATGGACGCCTCGGAGTCGTAGCCCGTCAGGCGCGCGATCTCCCTGATCCCCGCGTCTGTCTCGCGCAGATACTGGGCCGCCCGCGCCATCCGAAATCGAGTCAGGTGCTGGATCGGAGTCGCCCCCATGGCGTCGCGGGAATCGCCCGGCGAACGTCGAGCGCGACATCGACACCGCGGCGGCGCGCTCAGGCACCGTCCAGGCATGGTCGGGCCGGTCGCGCATCGGCTGAGGTCGAGAGAGCGTAATCACCCAGCCCAGATCCCGTCGATTACGATCGGCGCGGTGTGATTCGACGACAGCTCAAGTGGCCGGCTCCAACCGACCTGAGGCGCGACGGGACGTTCGCCTGCCTTGACTTCGTGAACAGCGAATGGACCGACTGGCGAGGCAAGAAGACGCCCACCGACCGCCTGGGAACACCCGAGTGGTCGACGGGCTTCCTGACCCGCTGGGGCATGACCTCGGCCGGCCTGGCCGCCCCGGGTGCGAAGCGAATCGAGGAACTGAGGGCTCTGCGGCGGATCATGCGCTCGGTCCTGCAGAGCGGGCGCAGGCCGACGCGCAGCGAGCTCGCCTGGCTGGATGCCCGCCTCGCACGATCACCACAGCGGTGGGTGATCGGCGTGTCCGGGTCCCAGCTCAGCCCTGGCATCGTGCCGGCCCGCCCAGGGTGGCCGGCAGTGATCGCGGCGTTGATCCTGTCGTTCGGCCAGCTCCTCAGCGAGGCCGACCGCTCGCGCATCAAGAAGTGCGCCAACCCTGACTGCAGCTATCTCTTTTTCGACGTGAGCACCAACCACTCCCGACGTTGGTGCTTCTCCAACCTCTGCGGCAACCTCACCCACGTTCGCGAATTCCGCAATCGGAGTAATTAGCACTCAAGGCTACCGCTAATTACGACCTCTTGACGTGGGCCGGCTGAGGTGAGACTCTGGACGCCCTCTTGTGCTGGACCTTCACCGTTGGCGAGCTGGTCCGCTTGTCCTCATCACGCTGCTGGTCGCAGCCTGCATGAGCTCGCCAGCGCCGCAATCCTCGGCCTCCTCGCCGAGCCCGACCCCACCACCCGGGGTCGCGGCGGAGAGAGGCGTCGAGCTCGATGGCGCGGCCTTCGTGCACGACATCGTCTACACGTCAGGCAGCCAGTCAGTGGTCGCGTACCTGGTGCTTCCGGCAAAGCAGCCCGTGACGGCCGGGGTGCTGTTCTTCCACTGGCTCTCCAACTCGGGAGGGAACCGGACCGAGTTCAAGCAGGAGGCGGTGGGCCTCGCTGCCCACGGCGTCGCGAGCCTGTTGATGCAGGGCGACTTCCCCTGGTCGACCCAGCCGTCCGGCGCCGAACAGGACATCAAAGCGATCGAGACCGAGGTCGCCGGGGTCGAGGCCGGAGCTGATCTGCTGCTCAAGCAGCCAGGGGTGGACGTCCACCATCTTGCCTACGTCGGCCACGACTACGGCGCCATGCACGGCGCGGTTCTGCTCGCCAGGGACTCCCGATTCGCGGGCGCGATCCTGATGGCGCCCGACGCCCACTGGGTCAACTGGTTCAACGACTACTGGACTTTCATCAAGACCCCCGCGCAGCGCGCCACCTACGCGAAAGCTCTGCAGCCGCTGGATCCTGTGACCACTCTGCGCTCGGTGAAGTCAAGGGTCCTTCTGCAGTTCGCGCGCTCGGACGAGTACCTGCCTTTGGTTCGGGCGCAAGCCGTGGAGTCGGCGGTGCCGGCCAGACTCCGGGAGACCCGCTGGTACGACAGCGACCATGGGTTCAACCAGGCGGCGGAGTCAGACCGTGAGGCGTGGCTGCTCGCGCTGTTGGGCTGAGCTAGGGCTGCTCGTCGAGGAAGGCCAGCGTCACCGCGGCAAAGAGCGGTGAGGAACCCAGGTTGTAGTGCGTCAGACCAGGTAGCACCGCGAGCGCATGCCCGCCCTTGGGCCTGCCTTCGCCCATCCAGCCGCCGTCGCGGAGGCCCCCGTCCAGGAGCTTGAAGACCTCGACGTAGTGGCTCGGAGGGGCCATATCCGCGTCGGCGCAGACGATCAGGGTCGGCACCTGCAGGCCGCGGACCTCCTCGCTGTAGTCGAAGTCTTTCGCCATCGATTGGCCGATCTTGTCCAGCAGCTTGGGGAAATCCTGCGGGCGAGGCGCGACCCGCTGGTAGAGCTCGTACATGGGCGTGTCTTTCATGAACTCGGCCGCGGCCGCGGTGACCTGGCTTTGCTGCGCCAGCATCTCGGCTGGGATCGCATCGCGGCGGACGTTCGCCGCCGCCGCGACCAGGCGGCGGACCTTCTGCGGGTACTTCACAGCTGTGTGGAAGGCCACCCCACCGCCCAGCGAGTAGCCCACCAGGTCAGGCTTGTCCAGCTTCAGGTGGTCGATCAGAGCCGCGATGTCGCCGGCCATCAGACGAGTGTCGATCGGCCTGTCGATGTCAGCTGTCCGGCCGTGCCCTTGGAGGTCGACGGCGACGACCTGGTGACGCGCCGAAAGCTGAGGGATGATCGGCCCGAACATCTCGCTCGATCCAAGGCCGCCATGGAGCAGGACCAGTGGCCGGCCGGATCCGTGGGTCTCGTAGTACAGGTTGACGCCGTTCACCTCTGCGTACATGTCTCTGCTGCCTCCTCTCGAGCCTGGGTTCCCGAATTCGATCTGCGGATATTGACTGCGGTGTCGACCCGAACTAATCGGTGGCGAACATGAGGTCGTGAAGGGCCATCGCTTCCTTCGTTAGGATCGCGCCTATGCTCGGACGCGACGGCACGCTCGGCTGGCCTGCGCGGCTCGGGCTCGCGGTTCTGCTGACGGCCGGGCTGTTCGTGGCGACGATCTCAGACCCTTTCACGACCGTCTTCTTCCTCTCCTATGCGCTGGTTGGCGGCCTCCTCGCGATCCGCCGGCCCAGGAACTCGGTCAGCTGGCTCCTGATCGCCATCGCGTTCTCCTTCATCGGCACCACGAGCAGGCCGGCGCTCGACATACCGCACCTCAAGCTGGGCACGGCTTCGGTGACCGATGAGCTATGGGTCTGGGTCAACACCTGGAGCGGGTACGCAACCTTCGTGCTGTTCGCCGCACTGGCGGCGACGTTCCCTTCGGGCCGCCTGCCTCGAGGGCGGTGGCGCTGGCCGATATCGGCAGGCCTTGTGCTCGGAGTTGTGGTCGTGATCCTGGCGATGTTCGGACCACAGCTGACGCCCTCCACGAACGGCGTGGACACCATCCTGGTGCCCAACCCGATCGGGTTGTTTCCAGAATCGGCGCTCGCGTCGATGGTGCCAACGCTCGGCATTGTCCTCATCCTCGCGGCGCTCGCGATGTCCATCGCGAGCATGGTCGTTCGCTATCGCGGTGGCAACGAGATCACTCGATTGCAGCTGCGGTGGCTGCTGGTTGCGATTCTGTTTGTGCTGGCCGGGGTGATCACTGGGCTCACCCTCGGCACGTTCTTTCCGCAGCTCGAAGCGCTCGTCTGGATACCGGCCATCATCGCCTACCCAACCGTCCCCGCGGCGATCGGCGTGGCGATCCTCCGCTACCGGCTCTACGAGATCGACCGCATCGTCAATCGGGCGATCGTCTACGGCGCTGTCACCGCCATCCTCGCCGGTGTGTTCGCCGCGGTGACGCTGCTGACGCAGCGGATGTTCGTCGCCATGACGGGCCAGAAGTCAGACGCCGCGATCGTGCTGACGACTCTCGCGGTGGCCACCCTGTACACCCCACTTCGCAAACAGGTCGAACGCGTCGTCGATCTCTACTTCAAGTACGACCAGCGGATTTTCGGTGCCTACCGGGAGGAGCTGCGGCGAACCCTTGGTGTGCTGTCGGCGACGCCGGCGGCACAACGACTCGCCCGGGAGGCGCTGGCGGGGACAGGCGCGGTCGGGGCAGCCGTGGTCGGCCCTGATGGTTCGGTCGTGGCGAGCGCCGGTGACTGGCCCGCCAAGGGTCCGACCACGATCGCGGTCGACGCCGACGGCGCACCGCTAACGGCGATCCTCCTTGGAGCTCGGCGCGATGGGCGGCCGCATCGGCCGCAGACCGTGGCCGCGCTGAGAGAGGTGGCCGCGATGGCCGCGATCGCGTCGGCCGCGATTCCCACCAATGTTCAGATCGACGACGGGGCGCCCCGTGTACACAGTTGAGCAGCGCGACGCCTTGCGGGACCGCGTGCTGGCCATCGCCGAGGACGATCCTCGGGTCGTCGCGGGCGCCGCGGTCGGGTCGCTCGCGTTGGGGGGAGGCGACCAGCATTCCGATCTCGACCTGACGTTTGCCGTCGCCGACGGCGTCCTTGTCGCCGAGGTGCTCGACGACTGGACTCGGACGCTGGGCCAAGAGTTCGGCGCGGTTCCGCTGGTCGACCTCGTGCGTGGCGCCATCACCTACCGCGTCTTCTTGCTCCACGATCTCCTGCAGTTCGATCTCTCGATGGCGCCGGCGGCGCAGTTCGCACCCGCCGGTCCGCGCTTTCGGCTGCTCTTCGGCGCCATCGCCAATGGCCAGGGCAATGCCGCGGCGCCGCCCAACGCCTCAGACCTGTTTGGCTGGGGCGTCATCTACGCCCTTCACGTCCGCGCTTGCATAGCCCGCAAGCGAGTCTGGCAGGCCGAGCACTACGTCGCCGCCGTTCGCGACCACGGCCTGTCTCTGGCCTGCCTGCGGCTGGGAGTGCCGGCCGTGCAGGCGCGGGGCTATGACGACCTGCCCGCCGAGTTGCTGGCACGCTTCAACGCCACCCGCCCCCTTTCCCTCGAATCGGACGCGCTGCGCCAGGCGCTCGCGGCCGCGGTGCGCGAGCTGCTGCGAGAGGGCAAGGAGGCTGGCGTCAGCATCGCGGACGATCTCGGCAAGCGTCTAGCCGAGCTTCAGTAGCTAGCCTTCTCGCCGTGAACGCGGCGCAGAGCGAGGAAGTCTCGAGTCAAGATCGCGGCGACCAGGCCTACGGGCTCGGACGCATCCTCGCCATCAGCGACGGCGTGTACGCCTTTGCGCTGACGTTGCTGGTGGTTCAGCTGGTCGTCCCCAGGGCCCAGGAAGGGTCGCCATTGTCCACGCAGCTGATCGACCAGCTGCCCGCCTTCTTCAGCTACCTGATCAGTTTCGCCGCCGTGGCCTCGACGTGGTACGGACATCACGAGAACTACCGATACATACGCCGATACGACGGCACCCTGATCGCGCTGAACCTTGCTTCGTTGATGCTGATCGCGTTCCTGCCCTTCCCTGCCGCGGTGCTCGGGCGCAATCAGGATCAGCCTCTGGCCGCGGTCCTGTACGCGGTCACGTTGGTGCTCAACAATCTGTTCGCCACCGCGATGTGGTGGTACGCGTCACATCGCGGGCGGCTCATCGATCCCAAGGTGAATGCCACCGTGGTGCGGATTCGTCTCTACCGGACCGTCGCCGGGGCAGCCGTCTTCCTGCTGTCGATCCCAGTCGCGCTGTGGCAGCCGATCGCCGCAGAGGTCGTCTGGTCGGCGTTTCTCGTCCTTCTATTCGTTGTGCGAAGGCGCTGATCGGGCTCGCTCTTAGTCCCGTCCGGCCGGCCCCGCTCAGAGCACCCATCTTGTTGCGCCGTGCGGCTCGGCGGTCGTGATACCGAGGACCTTGGCGACGGCCACCTCGTAGAGATCCCACGGCCCAGGCCCTGCGGTAGGAGCGCTGTAGGGCGCCGTGAGGGCGCCGTCCTTCGCCTCCGCCGGCCAGCCCTCGGCGCGGTAGCGCTCAGCGAGGCGAGAGAGCGTGGCCTCGTCACGAACGATCGCGGCGGTTCCCTCTAGAACCACGTCGATGCCCGGAAGTGAAAGCGCGATCACGCAGTTGGGGTTTTCCGCAAGATTCTTGCTCTTGCGCGTGCCGGGGCCGCTGACGACATAGAACTTGCCGCCGTCCCACACCGCGCCGACACCGGTGACGTGAGGTCGCCCATCCGGCCGCGTCGTCGCCAGCCAGATCGAACCATTCGACTTGCCGGCCTCGAGTTGCTTGAGCACCCTGCTCCAAGGGATCAACTCAGTTCCGTACATGTTCACGTTGGTGGATTTCATCCCTGCCTCCGAGAATTGTCAGCGCCTTTGAATGGTTCGACCGGTGTGAGGTTCGAAAGTCATCGAGCTGATCCGGGTCAGGCCAGCCAGAGAAATCCTGCGGCCACCAATGCCGGTAGGGCCTGGACCAGCAGGATCCTGCGGCTCACAGTCGCGGCGCCATAGACACCGGCGACCACGACGCAGAGAAGAAAGAAGGTGAGGATCGGCCGCCCGGCGTGGACCCCGTACGCGATCAGCGCCCAGGCTAGACCTGCGGCGAGGAATCCGTTGTAGAGGCCCTGGTTCGCTGCCAGCGTCTTGCTCGACTCGGCGACCTCCGCGGTCGTGCGGAAGGTGCGGCGTCCGAAGGGAGTCGTCCACAAGAACATCTCGAGCACGAGAAAGTAGAGGTGGAGGGCTGCCACCAGCGCGATGAGCACGGCCGCCAGCACTTGCACGCCGTCAGATTAGGGCGCGACCGCCGGTGGGTTCAGGCCGCGTGCAGATGTGCGTTAGTCGCGACTATCGCGGGTTTTCCCGGCCCGGAAGTGTCGTTAGTCGCGACTAACGCGGGGTTTCCCGCGCGAGCCTTCCGTCAGGACTTCGGCTGCTGGAACCGGATCATGTTGCCCGAGGGGTCGCGGAAGGCGCAGTCCCTCACGCCGTAGGCCTGGTCCATCGGCTCCTGCAGCACGTCCCCACCGCCGGCGCGGATGTGCTCGAACGTCGCGTCGCAGTCATCGGTCGTGAAATTGACCCCCCGAAGCAGACCCTTGGCCAGCATCTCCTTCATCACCTTGCGGTCGGCCGCCGGCGCGTTGGGGTCGGCGGCGGGCAGCTCGAGGACGATGTTCACGTCCGGCTGCGCCTTCGGACCGACCGTGGTCCACCGCATCCCCTCGTACTTGACGTCGGCGCGCACCTCGAGCCCGAGGAGATCTCGGTAAAAGGCCAGCGCCTCGTCGTGGTCGTGGACGGCGACGAAGCAGTTGTAGAGCTTGAGGTTGTTCATGGCCTTTGACACTAGGAGCGCTGCGCCGCGGCCGCTTCTTCGTTTCTGATCGGTTTGGTCCCCACCCTGATGACGCAGGGCGGGATGACGGCCGCGTCGGCGTGGCTGCGCGCGCGGTAGGCGCTCGGCGACTCGCCGACAAGCTCGGTGAAGCGGGTGCTGAACGAGCCCAGCGAGGTACAGCCGACCGCAAAGCACGCATCGGTGACCGACATGTCGCCGCGCCGGAGCAGGGCCTTGGCCCGCTCGATCCGGCGGGTCATGAGGTAGCTGTAAGGGCTTTCGCCGAAGGCGGCCTTGAAGCTGCGGGAGAAGTGACCCTCCGACATTGCCGCAAAGCGAGCCAGGGCGGGCACGTCCAGCGGCTGCTCGAACTCGCGGTCCATGCGGTCTTTGACATTGCGGAGCCTGACGAGATCTCGGATGTCCATGGAATTTCGAACTCCAATCGTACGCAGCCGCCCTCGATTTCTGCGGGGAGGCCACCGAGGCTGGGCGTTGCTTATGAAAGTGGGCCCAGAGGCAATTGCGAGTCGTCGCCGGGGCGGCGCCCTGACGTTGGGAAGGGAGAGCCGGTCGCTCTCTTCAGAGGCCGCCGTGCATATCATCCTGAGCCGGTTGCTGATCCTGGCTTCGGCGCGGCGACTTCTAGGCCTGGCGAGACGCAACCCCGGGCTTGGAGGCGGTGACGAAGGCCGCCGCTCGCGCGCAGCCGACCGGGCATATTCGAGCTACACGCGGGCGGTCGGGCGCTGGGGGACGCGGGCAGCTGCCGCCGACCAACCTACGAAGGAACGATCCGTCGCGGTGGCCAGAGATCTGTCCTCCACGCTGACGGCAACCGTGGAGAGGGTCGGGCCGACGGAGAAGTTTGCCGTGGCGACTGACCTGCAGATACTCGACGACTTCGTCAGCTCGGCCACGACAGAATGACCCGCCGACGCATTCCGTCGAGACCGCCCGCAGATCCCGATGCCATCGCGCGGGAAGCTCTCGATCTCGCCGCCCGGCACATCGTTACCGGCAGGAGGAAGCTTGCTCAGATGGCCGCCGGCGATCGAGACGCATTGCGCCATGCCGCGCGAATCATCAAAGAGGAGACGCCGGAGCGCCAGACGTGGCTGAGCACAGAGCATTTCGCCTACGTCCTGGTCGCCGCAGCGTATGAATCGCTTCGGGAAGACGCCGCGTAGCTCAGAGCACGCTCGGCGTCCGCTCGGCAGCACAATCTCGAGACGATGCGGACCGTCGTCTTGGTCGAA